>Ga0181523_10000594_pt1 | contig 41060 bp, 21 predicted proteins | sample PEATcosm2014_Bin_43_FD_119752 | JGI IMG/M metagenome (GOLD analysis project Ga0181523, IMG submission 119752) | Peatland microbial communities from MTU Mesocosm Facility, Houghton, MI, USA - PEATcosm2014_Bin05_30_metaG | ecosystem: Environmental > Terrestrial > Soil > Wetlands > Peat | place... | reverse complement strand
TTGTTCTGCGCGCCGGTCGAAGAATTGCCGCCTCCGCACGCCGAAAGCATCATCGTGCCGGCCACCAACAAAACCCACACAGTCTTAGTGTGTCTTCCGCCAAACCGCGGCCAACTCCGTTTATGATTTGCGCGGCGTCGTGCTCGATCTTTAGTTAATGTCTCCATGATGTTCCACTTCCTAAAAACCTAGTTTGAGACCAAACTGTATGGTGCGAGGCCGATGCGCATCCAGCGGATGCAGAAAGGAAGCCCCGGTAACGCAATCGGCGCCGCTGCCTCTAAACCCGGCGGAATACAAAGGGCCGGCATAGCAACTGATTATGTTGTTTCCAGTGCTGCCCGGATTGTCGGGATCGTAGATCCGGAACTGAGTGTGATTGAAAACATTGAAGGCCTCAGCGCGGAACTCAAGCTGGCCGGATTCCCGGATCTTGAAATGTTTCAGCAATGCCAAGTCGACGTTCGTGCGCCCCGGATTATTCAGGAAGTTTCGCCCAGCGTCTCCGAAGGTGAGACCCCGCGGAGCCACAAATTGCGAAGGATTTCCGATGAGCGGGCCAAAGCTTTGAGAATTGTTGAAGGGCGCGGCCAATCCTTTTGCGACGTCGGGGTAGGACGCAGCGATGCCGAGCCCGCTGGAAACTCCGGCGTTGTCGGTCAGGGAAATGCCGGTATTGCCGGCGCTGTTGATCACGGTGAACGGCGTGCCCGACTGAAAAAGCGTTACTCCGGAAATTTCCCAACCGTCGAGAAGCTGATTCGCGAGCGCGGAGCAACAATTTGCCGGGGGCGCGTTCGCATCCTTCGGAACTTCGTTGGCCCAGTCCATGAAGTGGCGAGGGAAATCCTTCAGCGGCAGTTGATACACGTAGCTGATTGTGGCCAGATGACGTTCGTCAAAATTCGAGCTGGCCCGGTTCTCCCGCAGGTCGTAAGAATTGACCAACACCGGATCGCTTCGATCCGAAGCATCGTCGAGAGAGTGGCTATAAGTGTACGAGATTCCGAGTGTGAGCGATCCGCTGGTGTGTCGCATTGTGCTCTGAAGCGCGTGATAACTCGAATTGGCCACATTCTGCAGCGAGAAAATTCTCCCCAAGCCTGGGTAAGGGCGTCCCGGGAGGGAATTTACGTTGGGCGTGTAAGTATTCGTACAAGCTGCCTGCAAATACATGTAGGCGGGGTTTTGCGGCGTCACCAGCGTTCCGTTCTCCAGAAGAAACGGAGTCTTGCCATCTCCGGGGGCGTTTCCGATACCTTGGGTTCCTCCTCCCGGAGGAACGTTGCAATCCGTGATGGTTAGTGGCTCGTTCGGCCCGAAAGGATTCTCGCTTGCCGGCAGCGGGGGCAGCTGGTTGAGCTGACGTTCGATGGTTAAATGCGTTCCCTTGCTCCCCACATAAGCCAGGTTGATTACAAAAGCGCTGGGCAGCTCTCGCTGAATCCCGAAACTCCATTGTTGAGCGTAGGGCCAAATCGCTTTGGTTGGAATTGAAGTGACGTCGGGAGGAAAGGCGCTGCCGGACGGAGGCGCGGATCCTCCACTAGCGCTCGCACATGCGCTGTTGCTGGGGTCAAACGCAGGTCCGTACCCAACGTCACCGATACACGGGTAGCTGACAGGCAGCGGTTGCGTCATGCTCAGAACAACCGGAGCGCTCGCCTCGAGGGAGCCGGTATTAGCTTCGTTGCCGGTGCCGTGCTCGAAAAAGATGCCATACCCGCCGCGGATCGACGTCTTGCCGTCGCCCCACGGGTCCCAGGCAAAACCAATCCGCGGCGCGGGGTTGAACAGATGCCCACTCATGCAGCTTGCCGGCGTTCCGTTAAATCCGCATCGAACCAGGCCCAAGTCGCTCACCACGGTGGGATCCAGTTGGAAGGTGACTGGATTGAATGGCACCGGATTCCCGGCGTTAAGAAGCTCGCCATACACCGGGTCAACCGTAAATTGCTTGGGCTTGTATCGTGCAGCCTCCCAGTTCCATGCGTTGCGGTCCTTCTCCCGATAAGTGCCAAACAGACTTACTCGCAGACCAAGGTTCAGAGTAAGCCGGTGAGTTATCTTCCAGTCATCCTGGAAGTAAGGCTCAGCGAGCTGGTAACGCTGATAATAACGATGCTGAGCAGAATCCTGAGTAAAACTCTGAATAAAGCCAGCCGGATTCCCCAACGGATCGACGTTCTGAACCAGGAAATCAGCGAAGGCATTTCCTGTACTGTGCGCAAGATTGCTGTAGGTCAAAAGACCTTGTACGTCACCGGAGGCTGCGCCGATCGCGTTGTTGTCTTGATTGCGCTGGGAAAGCACGTACTGTGCGCCGAATTGGAGCGTGTGCTTGCCGATCGCTTTGCCAACGTCGTCGCGCACTGCGTAAGTCGGATTGGTGTGGCTCCACGGCATGTAAGCGGGATCAGCGGCGAAGCCTCTGCCGCCATAAGCCGCATTCGTTCCTAGAAGGCTGACACCCGGCATCTTTCCGCCAAAGCCGTTGTTGAAAATGTGACCTAGGGCGCATTGCGGGAAACCGGTCGCCGGGTCAACGCTGAGAGTGGGATTGCACTGTCCGGAGGCTGAAGGGTCAGCGACGAGCGGCTGATCAAGCGTGGGATTGCGCTGGAACTGGGCGCCGCCCGGTCCATTTTGGTCAGTCAGAGTGATATTCGAATCGGTGTAGCTGAGGACAACATCGTTCAACAGCGTTGGAGATATGGTGTCGGTAACTCGCGCCACCAGACTTGTGCCTGGCCCAAAGAAGCGGTTCTGCACGGTGGGGAACGTGTCCTGCACAATGCCCCACTGCGGCGTCAATACCGTAGTATCCCAGGCGTCGTGGATGTAGCGAAACGACAGCTTGATTTTGTCGGTCATTACCTGATCGATGCGAAATAACTCCTCGCGCCAGTAAGTCGAAGGAGAAACAGCGGCGTTGTAACAATGGTTAGGATCGCTTGGGTCGGGGCTGGCGGGGTTGAAATTGGCCAAGCTGAAATTGCAGCCATAAGGGGCATTGGGCAGGGGGATCAGGTTCGAGCTCAGGATGGCTAACGCGTTCTTATCCACACTGGTGGCGGCGGGCGAAAAGCCACCGCCTCCTTGCAAGTGCGGTTGAGGGGTTAGAGTTCCAGCACTCGATCCCGGTGACACCGACGGGCAGTCAGGGAACTGCGTACGAACAAATGTTCCCGAGTTTAATGGGCACACGTCACTGAAATCGAAATCCTGGAAAACCACTCCAGTGCCAGGATCCGTTTGCAAATTCTTTTGTATTCCCGTCGGCGTCGAGATCAGCCCGCGTTCTTTCAACCCCGGCACCGCCTGGTTGTACTCGGTGGGAGTTTTCTCCAGGCGGAATTCCTCGGAGTAGAAGAAAAACGTTTTGTTTCTTTTCGTGTTGAAAACACCCGGGATGGTGAGCGGACCGCCGATCGTACCTCCGAAATCCTGGCGGCGATAGAGGGGGGCCTTGTTACCAAACGTCGGCCCGCAGCAGATTTGCCCAAGGGGCGGTGGAGTTGTGTATTCGACGTCAAAGAAATTGCGCGAGTTGAAAGCTTCGTTCCGAATGAAATCGTAGAGGTTTCCATGCCACTTAGCAGCTCCCGATTTGGTAGTTACCTGTACCGTCCCGGATGCCGTACGCCCATACTGAGCGCCGTAGTTGGAAGTGAGCACCTTGACTTCCTGAATAGCATCCAGGCTGGGGTAAACCATGAGCGTGCTCGAGGCGCCGTTCAGGCCGGTGTTGAGCACGTCGCTGCCGTCAACCTCAAAAGTGTTGTACTCGACGCGACCTCCATTCACGCTGTACTTCACACTCCCCACTACTCCTACTTTTGCTTCATCCTGCCCGGTCTGATTACTGACGCCGGGCGCGAGCGCAATAAGTTGCGTGAAATTACGGCCGTTAAGTCCAATCGACACCACTTCCTTTTGCGTGATCGTGCCGGAGACAGTGGAGCTCTCAGTCTCCACCGTCCCCACGCCGCCGGACTCTACGTTCACTTCGGTTTTCGAGCCAGCCGGCTCCAGCGAAGCGTCCAAAGTTAATTCGAGGCCACTGGTCAGCGTGATATTGTCAAAAGGCATGTTGGCAAAATTGGGAGCCGATACGACTAGCGCGTAAGTGCCGGGCTCAAGGCCGGTGAAGGAATACACCCCCTTACCATTGACCTGGGTTTCAAGCTTTTCACCAGAAGTACTCGTCAGCAGCGCTTTCGCATCGGTGACGACGGCTCCGGTCCGGTCGGTCACCATCCCCCTGATCGCGCCCTTGCCGCCCGCAATTTTCTGAGCGGTCTGCGCCGGGATAGGAGCGGCGCTTTGTTCCGCCTGCTCTGTGGCACCCGTTTCGACTGCTGGCTTGGCGCTCGCTGGCTTCAGGGCGGCATCCAGCGTCAACTTCTTGCCCGGCGTCAGGTTGATGTTGGCGAAGACTGTCTCAGCAAAGTTGTCTGCCGCTACGGTTAACGTGTAAGTCCCCGGATGAAGTCCGGTGACGGAATATACGCCCTTGTCATTGACCGGAATTACAAGTCTCGCCCCCGTAACGCTGGTGAGCACCGCCTTTGCATCGTGCACGACGGCACCAGTCTGATCGGTCACCTTCCCGCTGATAGCGGCCTTATCGGTTACCGTGTTCGCTTGCTCTTGGCCGAAACTAAAAGACAGGCCAAGAAACACCAGCGTCAGAATGCTGATGAAGCGAAAAACAGCACAAGGCGCAGAGGATGACACACGTACCGCTCCGGAGTAATGGGCTTTTAAGGAATGCAACGGCAATCGCGGATTGTATATGGCGGTGCGCTACTCCAAGGTTAAGGCAATATGAATTTTGCCGGCTCTTCACTTAATAAGTGATCCAATTTCGTTTTCCACAGCCAAAGCCCCACTCAAGAAAGACCATGAAAGTCTGAAACGTCTTTCATGGTCATCATCTTAGGATCGAAGACAGCGCTAGAACCCCCAACTGATGCGTCGTCTGCGCTGCCTACGTTAAGGGATTTTCACTAACTTGTCACAAAACCTTAATATTGCCCGGCAGTTGAACAGGTAGACTTCGGCTGCAACTCAAGCTTCGCTGCGGCGAGTTGTGTGTACAGCTCACGCAGCCAATGGCACTGACCTGCTTGAGCACAAAGTGTCGCAAGTTTGCTAGTGGTTACTCGCCGGCGTGTGGCACAACGCCACATGTGCAACAAATTAGGGTAAAAACCAAAGAGAGGAATCAATACTTATGTCGCGTATGAAACCGATTTTCGCGGTGCTGATGTTCGCCGTGATCGTGGGCCTCGTGCCTCTAGCACATGCAGCAACAACAATTGAGGTAACGATTGCGGGCTCGTCGGCCATGTGGCAAACAATGGCCTTGGGCGCTTACAGCTTGGCCTGCCCGACTCTCCCTTGCGCTACCGTGAAGGGAATACAGGGTGGACACTGGACAAGCGCTTCCAACGTTGTAGATCTTAACGACACTCGCACGTCACCCGCCAACGTTGACGCGGGCACCATCTGGATCGTTTGGAATCCCGGCGCCACCAAGGTGTGGTCTTTCAATAAAGTTGATTCCGTCGTAGGAGACCGTTGCTACTTCGCTCAACCTCATTGCACGGTAATCGCTTCAGCAACGAACCTCACGGGTAGTGGTTCGGGTCAGATCTCGACTGCGCTCTGGGGTGCCGACACGGCTTTGCCGTCAGTCGTCTCGTCTTTCTTTTCTACCGGGACCCCAGTTACTGTGGCAGCCACGGACATCCGTCCTGAAGATGCGCAGTTCGCTGCGTGCCGCGTAAACTCGGCACTGGGCGCCGGAACCTTTGGCGGTGCCGCCAGCGATGGGCTTGACGGCCTTGGATACAACTCAGTCAACGCCTCCGGTGCTTGTCCGGCGAATGGCCTTGGCCTCTCATCTGGTGCATACGTGGGAACCCCGATCAAGAGCGGCTACCCTGGCAGCAGCGCTACAGCTAACGTTCTGTCTTTCAACATCAAGGGCGTCGATCCGATCACTGGCACGGCTATACCAACCTATTCGGTTTTGGAGGTTGGAGCTGCTCCCATCGTCTTCGTCGATGCGCGTTCGGCCGCACTCGCAAGCCTGCAAAACGCCACCGATGTTCAACTTCAGGAGGCGTTTTCGGGAGCGACCTGCGACGCCAGCGCTTTCGGTCTGACCGCCGGTGGAATTGGCATCTTCCTGCGTGAGCCACTGTCAGGCACATACAACACTACGGAAGCGACGGTTATGCGCAAACCCACCATCTACACCGGCACTGGAGGAGGCCCGGTTATAGGCCACAGCCAGGAAGCCAACGTGGACGCTCCAGTCAATAACCCACTCAATGGCCAGTCGGGAACTTGCGTGGCAGGCGCCGGCGCACGGTATCGCGGGATTGGCACTGGTGAAGTGGTCAAGTGGGTCCTGAACTCCCACAAGAATATCAGCCTGGACGGCCTCGCCTACACCTTCTTCAGCTACGGGAACGTGAGTTCCATCGCCAACCAAGCTGCCTACGGTTACATTCAGCTGAACGGCGTCGACCCGATTTTCGCCTCGTACTCCGGGGGCGATCCCGGGCAGCCCGGAGGCGGCACCGTGCCTGGAGCAGCCAATCTGCCCGCAACTTGCAGCGGAGCTTTTCCCTGCTCGGAAAAAGATATCTGGACTGGCGGGCTCTCCTTCCCGAACGTCCGCAATGGCACTTACCACTCATGGTCGGTCCTGCGCCTGATTAGCAACGGAACACCGCTGACGTTTGCAACGTCTCTGGTAACACACTCGCAGGGGTTCGTTGTCACTTCCGTTCCAGATTATATTCCGTTTAAGAAGACGACAGCTGGTGGGATCACCGATCCTGGGCTCCTGTACCTGCGCTCGCACTATCAACAGTACGACGGAGCCGGCACTCTCATTGGCGCAGCTCCGGTTGACAAAGGGACAACCGAGGCGGGCGGCGACATGGGTGGCTGCATCCTCGCTTCGGGGAAAACCACCACACAAGATGTTAACGCTGACTTCCCGACTTGTGTGACTAGACCTAAGTAGACCCAATCTGTTTCACTTAGTATGGGGCGGACCGTTCAACGGGCCGCCCTTTCTCTGTAAGAGGATTGCATTGCCTGACGTAGATTCCGAATCCTGGGAAGTACGATGTCGAATTGCCTCCTATTCAAATTCATCAGAGCGGTTGCTCTCGGGAACACACTCTTACTCTTGGCGGGGACAAGTGTCGCTCAACCTCTGCCGGCATCTCTGCCCACGGCCGATCCAGCCGACCATCGTTTTCTGGATGTGCAGGAAGACTGGACCTCGCCTGCGCTGACCAACAGCCATCTTGTGCCGGCTCGACCGTTAGCTGGATTTGTCGTTGAAAAGCCCCAGTACACTGTAGAGTTGGTGCAGTTACAGTGGCGATCGGGCGATCCAATCGACCTTTATGTAATGAGACCCAAGGGAGCCAAGAAGCCCCCGGTCATCTTGTACCTATATGGCTATCCCACGGATACCGAAATCTTCAAGCGGGACGACTACGAAGATCTCGTGACTAAGAACGGATTTGCAGCTGTAGGCTTTGTTTCCGCTCTCACCGGACACCGCTATCACGACCGTCCAATGAAGGAGTGGTTCATCAGCGAACTGCAGGAATGCCTGGCGACATCGGCCCACGACGTGCAAATGGTACTGAACTATCTGGCTGCGCGCGACGATCTCGACATGAACCGTGTAGGAATGTTCGCGCAAGGGTCGGGAGCAAGCATCGCGATCATGGCTTCGGCAGTTGACCCGCGCATTAAGGTGTTGGAGGCTCTGGAGCCCTGGGGCGATTGGCCAACCTGGATGGCTACCTCTCCCTTCGTGCCGAAGGACGAACGAGCGGAATACGTGAAGCCGGAATTCTTAAAGAAAGCAGCCGCGCTTGAGCCGCTCGACTGGCTGCCAAGGATTCAGGCGAAGAAATTTCGGCTTGATAATGAACTCTTCGAGACCAACACGCCAAAGGCTGCCAAAGAGAAGTTGCGCGCGGCGGTCCCCGCTGGCGCAACCGTCGTGCTCTATAAGAATCTCGAAGAGTTCAAGGCAGGCTTCCAGGATGGCAAGAACCTAAAATGGATTCAGCATGAGCTGCAGTCTCTTCTGGAACCGATGTAATCAGGCCATCAACGAAAAGTTAATTCTTTTGAACATTTCGGCGACAATTGCCTCCGGCAGATGAAGGTCCGTCGTGAAAGCGCCAAAATCAACGGGTTCAGCCGCATTCGCAATGATTTCCCTTTGCTGGCCCTCGCGCGGACACCAGAATGAGATGATGTGGAACGCCCCGGAGGGCACCGCTCGCGAGCAGTGGTAACAGTAACCGTTGTGCCATTAGCGCTAACCCTTGTGCCATAAAGTAGCCACTCTAGGCCATTCCGCGACACCAACACCGGTGGCATAGTGGACGGGAATTTCCTCCCTCCATCCCCACGAGATTCACGACATTATTCCCCCCGCATTACTGCGGATTCTAGGATTTCGACAGTCGCTCGATGGCAGCTGCAATCCGCGCTAATCATCGAGTTTCGAGGAACCTGTCATGACGGTGCCGGGCGATGACATCAGTTGGGGTCAAGAATTTGCCAGTTCGAGAACGAACACATTTGCCTCTCGCTATTAAGTTTTTGTGCATTAGTTTTTCCGGCGCGGAACCGCGCCCAGGAGATTACCGAATTATGGCTCACCAACGCTCTCTGTCTGCGCTCATGAACTCCCTGCCCCTTGCCGCCGCGGTGCGGGGACGCTCTCTCCAGGCAACGATCGCTGGGATTTTCAGGCGCTTCGCGCTGCACGCGCTGGCGGCGAGCCTGCTCGCCCTCAGCGCTGCCGTGCCTGGCTTCGCCGCGACCGACACGGTCACCAGTCTCGCCGATGACGGCTCACCGGGGACGCTACGATCGGTCATTGCCGCCGCGGCTTCCGGCGACACGATTAACTTCAGTGTCAGCGGCACCATTACGCTCACTACAGGCTATGAAAACTATAACCCTCTCGAAATCAAGCAGAACCTGACCATCAGCGGTCCGGGCGCGGCCAATCTGGCCATCAGCGGCACCAACGCATGCCTCGTGTTGCTGATTGAACCTGGGTTTACGGCGAGCATATCCGGCGTGACGATAGAGAACGGCGGCTGTTACTCTGGCATTGCGAACTATGGCACGCTGACGGTGAGCAACAGCGCCATCTCCGGCAACGGCGGCACTTGGGGCGGCGGCATCAACAACGAAGGCACGCTGACGGTGAGCAATAGCACCATCTCCGGCAACTCCGGCGGTTTCGGTGGCGCCATCTGGAACGCTGGCGTGCTGACGGTGAGCAACAGCACCATCGCCTCTAACTCCAGCTATTACGCCGGCGCCATCTTTAACAAAGGCGCGCTGACGGTGAGCAACAGCACCATCTCCGGCAACTCCGACTCCGGCGGTGAGGGCGGCGGCATCCTTAGCGGCGGCACGCTGACGCTGAAGAGCACACTTCTGGCGGGTCAGCCCGCAGGTGGAAACTGCTACGTTTATGGTGGCACCGCAACTTCCGCTGGATACAACCTGTCTGACGACAGCAGTTGCGGCTTCCTTACCCAGACCGGGGACCAGAACAACACCTCCGCCGGGCTTGATCCGAGTGGCTTGCAGAACAACGGTGGCCCCACCCAGACCATTGCGCTGCTCGCTACCAGTTCGGCCGTGGACGCGATCCCGCTCAGCGCATGCAGCGACGCCTTCGGAAATCTGGTCTCGAGCGACCAGCGCGGCATCACGCGTCCGCAGGGTTCTGGCTGCGACATTGGAGCCTTTGAGTTGACGCAGGTGCCGACGGCGAACGTCTGCCCGGCTGGGCAGACAACTCCCGCTCCTTGCAGCTACACGATCACGCTGCAATACAACATCAACCCCGGCACTACGTTCGGCGCCAGCCCGGTGAAGGTTGTAACCCAAGGCGCACCCAATCTAGATTTCACCCTGGCCAGCACCACCTGCACTGGAAGTCCAGCCTCCTGCATCGGGCTGGTCACCTTTGCCCCGCTGGCGCCCGGATTGCGCATGGGCGCGGTGCAACTCACCGACAGCTCTGGGAACGTCCTGGTCACCACCCTGGTTCAGGGCATAGGCCAGGGACCGGCGATCACATTCGGACCGGGCGTCCAGACTACGGTGGGCAGCGGACTGTATTCCCCGTTCGCTGTGGCGGTGGATGCAGCGGGCGATATCTTCATCGCGGATACCGGCAACAATCGGGTGGTAGAGGTTCCGGCCGGTGGCGGCCCCCAGACCACGGTGCCAGCAGACGGACTGTATGACCCGCACGGTGTGGCCGTGGATGGAGCGGGCAATGTCTTCATCGCGGATACTTACAACTCCCGGGTGGTGGAGGTTCCGGCCGGTGGCGGCCCCCAGACCACGGTGCCAGCTAGCGGACTATCTTATGTGTTCGGTGTGGCGGTGGATGGAGCTGGCGACGTCTTCATCGCGGATAGCAACAACAATCGGGTGGTGGAGGTTCCGGCCGGTGGCGGCGCCCAGACCACCGTGGGCGGCGGACTGAGTGTCCCGAACGCTGTGGCGGTGGATGGAGCGGGCGACGTCTTCATCGCGGATACCGGCAACAGCCGGGTGGTAGAGGTTCCAGCCGGTGGCGGCGCCCAGACCACCGTGGGCACCGGACTGATTTACCCGGCCGGTGTGACAGTGGATGGAGCGGGCGATGTCTTCATCGCGGATGTCAGACTCGACCAGGTGGTGGAGGTTCCGGCCGGTGGCGGCCCCCAGACTACCGTGGGCAGCGGACTGAACCAACCGTATGGTGTAACGGTGGATGGAGCGGGCGATGTCTTCATCGCGGATCAATCCAACAACCGGGTGGTGGAGGTGCAGCGTGCGCAGCCGCCAGCGTTGAGCTTTGCAACTACCGTGGTAGGTGGCACGAGCGGCGACAGTCCGCAGTCGGTCACCATTCAAAACGTCGGCAACCAGCCGCTGAATGCCGTTACTCCGGGACTGGTCGCCGGCGGACCAAACTTTTTCCAGGTCGCGGGCTCGGGCACGCCAGCGGATTGCACCACCAGTTTCTCGCTGGCGCCGGGAGCAACCTGCAATCTCAGCATCAGCTTCGAGCCACAGAGTGCCGGCAATCTCACGGCCGCGGCGACATTCACCGATAACGCACTAAACGCTAGTCCGTCGGCCAGTCAGAGCATCGCACTGCAAGGCACAGGCCAGGCGACGCAGACCATCACGTTCACTGTCAATCCTCCGGCGAGCGCAACCTACAACAGCAGCTTCATCGTGGTGGCGACGGGTGGCGCAAGTGGGAACCCCGTGACATTCACAAGTTCCGAGGCCTGCAGCAACGTGGGTACGACCTACACGATGACCAGCGGCACCGGGACGTGCTGGGTGATCGCAAACCAGGCAGGTAATAATAACTACGCGGCTGCGCCCACAGCTACACAAGCGGTCACAGCCACCATGGCCAGTCAGACGATCGCGTTCACTCAAAGTGCTCCCGCACAAGCCCCCTACAACAGCAGCTTTACGGTTGCGGCAAGTGCCAGCTCAGGTTTGTCGGTAGCGTTCAGCAGCACTGGCGTGTGCAGCAACGTGGGTGCAACCTATACGATGACCAGCGGCACCGGGACGTGCTCGGTGATCGCAAACCAGGCGGGTAATAGTAACTACGCGGCTGCGTCCACGGTTACACAGACGGTTACAGCCACCATGGCCAGTCAGACGATCTCGTTTACTGAAGGTGCTCCCGCACAAGCACCTTACAACAGCAGCTTCACGGTTGCGGCAAGTGCCAGCTCAGGTTTGCCGGTCACGTTCAGCAGCGCCGGCGTGTGCACCAATGTGGGGGCGACGTTTACGATGACGAAGAGCACAGGGACTTGCTCGGTGATCGCAAACCAGTCAGGCAACGGCGACTATCTGGCTGCGCCGACCGTCACACAAATTACAAAAGCGGCGAAGGCTTCACAGACGGTGACCTTCACGGGTGCCCCAGCTTCTGCTCCCTACCAGTCCAGCTTCACGGTGGCAGCAACGTCGAATACGGGTATCACTCCCACTATCACGGTGGCCGGCGCCTGTTCGATCAGCGCCGACACCGTTACGATGACGAGCGGCACGGGGACTTGTACCATGACCGCGAAGTGGGCGGGGAACAACTACTACTTGGCCGCCTCAGCGACACAGATCACAACGGCGGAGAAATTAGTCAGCACAATCACCTGGCCTACGCCGGCAGCAATTCCTTACGGGACACCACTGAGCGCAGCCCAACTGGATGCGACCGCCAACGTTGCCGGCAGCATCACGTATTCACCGGCGGCGGGTAAGGTGCTAAGCGCGGGGACCTACAATCTGTCTGCCACGTTTAAACCCGCGAACCCCACCGACGACTCAGACGCAACCGCCAGCGTGACGCTAGTGGTCAATAAAGTTGGCACCACCACCGCGATTACCAGCAACCTTCCCAATCCCTCGACAACCGGGGAAGCGGTGAAGGTGCACTTCACCGTGACGCCGACGACGGACTATAAAGCGCCGACGGGCAGCGTAACGGTAAACGCCAGCACCGGGGAAAGTTGCACGGGAAAACTTGCAAGCGGCTCGGGCAGTTGCTCGGTGACCTTCAATACTGCGGGGCCAAGGACGCTGACCGCAACCTACGCGAGCGACAGCAACAACAACTCTAGTATCTCGCCGGCGGTCGCGCAGACGGTGAATTAGCAATCTTGATGACTGCGGCCCGGGGCTTCCCGGGCCGCAAACGCTGACGCAGGGCGTCAACAGGCAACTGACCATGGGCGCAACGTGCTTTTAGGAAGCGAAGGACGACATTAATGGCCGAAATCGTCCTGCGGATTGCTGACGTTACGAATTCCTTGGTTTCAGGGAATCAGTCACGCATCACTTTGGCGTTTTCGAGTTATCTCCCGGGTGCTCCTCCCTCACGGTCTGGAGAATCGGTTCCAGGAAGCGGCCGTACTTATTTAGGGTGATTTCATCGTTAGAAGCAACGGCTGTTTTTACGGCCCTCGCGGTGGAAGGTGTCACGATTTCAAGCCGGCCAACAAAAACGCGCACAATTTGTCCCGGTGCGGGATTAATGGTGAGTGGCAAAACATTGTCGATGAATCGGCGCGGCACGATGTAAATCAGGCGGCTGCCTTCTTCGAACCAGGAGTCCCGCCAAGTCTCCACCATGGCGTGGGCTTCGTCTGGATAAAGACCCTGACCGACGAGAATCCCTGCCAGTTCGCCGCAGAGAGCTTCTACGCTGCCGGTCAGCGCCGGAGGGTCTATCGCAGTTTCATCTGTTAACGCGCCCGCGAAACGATAGCCGACTCGTTCACCCCGGCGCTCGAAAAGAACGACGGCGGGGACTTCGCCTCCGTTGAGACTTTTGACCACCAACTTGCCGTCGGCGTTCTGCTCGGCGGAAAGCGGCAATGGACTGTCTGAAACTCCTCGATAGAAGAGGAATTTTTCCTGCTGCTCACCCGTTTTTGTTTTGACGCGCAGTGGTGTCGAAGAAGTCTCGCGAGCAGCGTAGTAGCGGTCCGCCGCAACTTCGCGCGGGAACTCGCCACTCAGATTCGGAGAAATGGCGACGTCATTCCACGTAATGCTTCCATCCGTCTGCAGCTCGCTCAAGTTGGAGTTGCGCACAACCCCGCTGGGCTTAACACCAGTCGCATGCGGATACCACTCGGTGATGAGTCCCTGCGAGAAGGCCACCTTTACCGACACGGTCACATCACGTGGAGAGTAGAAATACAGCACCGGCGTTTCCATGCGAATCGTGCCGCGCAGCCCCGCCTTGAAATTGGCGGCGCTGATGTGTTCCACGAATTGGGGAAGATCGGTAGACCCTGTTAACGTCGACCATTCCACCCCTCGACCATCCTTGCCCGCAATCGCAGTGAACGTTCCCCACTCGTGGACCGTCAGGTCAGGAGCAGCTCGCCGCTCACCGGCGATCAGCCAGCCAGCAAACCCGCAGGCCAACAGGGCGAGCACAAGGAAGCGAGGAATCCAGAATCTCGCTTCCGTTCTTGAGAGAGCCTTCTTGATCCGCGAGTTCATTTTCTCGACCCTCCTGATGTTCAAAACTAGGTTCCGCTGGTTTGGCCCCACGTTCATAGAGACGCCAATAGAGAGCGAAGTGTTAACAAACCGTGTGGAATTCTTGGGGAAGTGGAAACGATGACGAGGTCTTGCAGCTCCAGCTTACTTTTCATGAACCGGCGTGACTGCCCCAGACCACGAACGTTCCCAATGGCGCCAAACCGAGATGTCGTCAAAGCCAAGGGCGTTCCACCACAGATCAAGCATCGGCTGTTCAAGACGCAAGATTCCTTCCTTCGAGACGCTCGCAGGAGGAGGCGCGAATTCTCGCAACCGATCGTAGACCAAGACTCGTTGCCCCTCGTCAACGCGCGCCAGCAGATGCCACAGAGTGAGTGCGTCGTGTTTGCGAGACTCGCCCAGCACAATCGCCAGATCCCCCGCGCGTTGCGGCGGTGTACCGTCTTCAAAATCAAATCTCGCTAAAGCGGCGCGGAACTCCGACGAAGCATCCTCGAAGTACGGCGTGCCGGGCCCGACTTTCGGCTTGGTCGCGCAAGCTGCGCCGGCGGGGATGAAGGACTCATGTCCATTCAGCTTGAATCCGACCCATCCCATCGATGTGCGCACCAGCCCCGCGCCAGAATCGTCCACCTGCAGGGTGTAGGCGCAACCTAGGTCCACCGTCATAGCCGATGGAGTATCGACCACGAATTGGCCGGCAGGCGCCCAGATATAGGTATGAATTGTTCCGCGATCAAGGGCAATCCGCTTCAGACCTGCAGCCATAGTCAGCAGACGCAGGCGCGTGTTCGGCTCCACCTCAATCTGACCGACATCGTCCGCCTGCAGGCTGGCTCGCGACTGGTGGTCGGTCTCAAGAATTTGGCCGACGCCCAGACGGCTAGTTCCTTTTTTTTCACTGATCGCCGTCGGTCCGATTCGAGGTACTCCTGCTACGCGCGATACATTCCAACCCGCAACCGCGGCCGGTGTCGGCTTCCTTCCGTACACTAAAAATGTCGCTACCGCGATAGCCACCACGGCGGCTGTCGTCACCAGAACGGGGAACAGTCGCAGCCGCCAAGGACGAATCGTCCATCGTCTGTCCGGGACAATCTCTGGAAACACCGGGGCGGGACGTTCATGCCGAAAACTCCCGAGCAAAGCTTCCAGCGTCTGGATCTCAGGATCGGGTTCGCCAGATCCATCCCACAAATAGTTGTCACTCCTTGCCTGAGGTTCGTTTTCCATTTTATTGTTACCCATATCCAAATCCATATCTATGACAACGGCGCTGCCTGTTCCGGCCTTTCTTTTTCCGAACGTTCTTTCTCGGGACGATCTTTGCTTGCGTTCGGGCTCAGTTTTGCCCGGAGCTGCTGCATCCCGCGATGCAGGTTGACTCGCACTGAGCCGTGCGTCAGTCCAGTGCGGGCAGCTATTTCAGGGCCGGTCATACCCTCGACCAGTCGCAGAATCAACGTCTCCTTGTATGCGTCCGGTAGGCTCTTCACCGCGTCGAGAATTGCGGCCGGGCTTTGATGATCTCCCCTAACGTTTCCCTGCTTGATTTCGCTCTCGGACGTGTCATCCTCCAGTCGATCCTCGGGCACAGAACGCCGGTGATAGTCATTCGCCAGGTTGCGAGCGATCACCGCTAGCCACGCTCCAAAGCTTCCTGTCTCTCGCAGGGTTGACAGCCGGCGGAGCGCCAGCAAGAAAACCTCTTGAACGAGATCCTCCGCCTCGCAGGCAGGCGCCTTCGCCAACAGAACTCCGTGGACCATTCGAGCGTAGCGATCATAGAGGCGCCCGAATGCCGCTCGATCCCCATCACGCGCGGCGCTGACTAATATCGCGTCCTCGGCGAATTCAGGCGCGGATTGCTCCCTAACACACCGACGTCCCCAGCCCGCCGCGAGCAGGTTAACTCTCTCTCCTGACCTCGAGGCCATGCGTCGCAAAATCCCCACAACATCTTAGACGTCGAAAGGAGAAGAAGTGTTAACAACCGGTCAGTCGGGCCGCGAGAGCCCCAACGATAGAGGTAGCGTCACCAAGCGGGCCTAACCACGCCAGAATCGTGCCGATGAAGTCGGCCTTCGTTCCTCTCCACTTCGGCAGCGCCAGGGTGATAGCGAAAGGCCTCCTTCCCCTCGCTTCCACTCTAAAACCTGCTCACGGTTTGACGGATCTCTCCGCGGATAATTTCCCGAATATCTACCAAAAAAGGACAGTGATATGGCCTCCCTTTCTGCACGATACGGAATTTGGTAGCAGCACATTTTTGGATCCGTGCCAGAAACAAATCTCTCTTGACAGCTGATTGTTCTGCGATATTTAATGGTTGGTTTTTCAAGTCGGCGGTGTTTCCCTACGCCAGAACCGTTCACCAAGAGGTGCCTATGTCGATCACTCGAAAGTTAGCTGTGCTCTCGCTGCTGTCGCTGTCCTTCGCTTCGCTCGCGTTCGCGCAAGGCGGCGCTACGGGCGCCATCAGCGGTGTGGTTCAGGATTCATCTGGAGCCGTAATCGCGAGTGCCAAGGTGAGCATTACGAGCGAAGCCACGGGCGAAGTGCTACGCCAACTGACGACCAACGCATCCGGGTTGTTCAATGCCTTACTGTTGCCCGTAGGCACGTACACGGTGGAAGTGAACGCGGCGGGCTTTCCCGTCACCAAGTTTCCCGGCGTGGTGGTGCGCATCACGGAAACGACGCGCATGACCGCGGTTATTAAAGTCAGTACGGTGAAGGAAGTCGTGGAAGTCCAGGCCGAGGCAGAGACAGTCAATACGACGGATGCCACCACCGGAGAAGCCATCAGTTCCACAACCGTTAGCACCCTCCCGCTGGCCACGCGCAACTTCCAGCAGTTGCTCGACCTGTCGGCAGGAGCTTCTTCCGACTTGAACAGCGCTGCCGCGCTAGGTCGTGGCAATGTGCGTATCGACGTCAACGGTGGACGGGAAGATAACAACAACTATCTGATCGAGGGCGTTTCAGCGTCCGACTACTCGTTTGGAGAACTCACGTTCACACCGGTTCCCAACCCCGACTCGATCCAGGAATTCAAAGTCGGCACCAGTCTTTAAGACGCTACGCAGGGCCGTAACGGTGGCGGTAACATCAACGCCATCCTCAAGAGCGGCTCCTCCGGCTTCCACGGAGATCTTTGGGAGTATTTCCGCAACACCTCGCTCGATGCGGAAGACTTCTTTATAGGACGCTTTGACCTCAAGCAGAATATTTTCGGCGGCGATTTGGGCGGCCCGGTTGGCGCCAAGGGCAAGTTCGGGTACTTCTACGTGAACTACCAGGGCACGCGCCAGCGCAGCGGCGATTCTCTGGGAACTTATGTCAGCAACGCGATCGTTCCGGTGCTGCCGACCGCGCGCGATCAGGCCACGCTGCTCAATACCTTCTTTTGCGGCGCGGCCTGTAACGGAGCTACAGCTACGGCCATCGATCCAGTCGCGCTGGCGCTGCTGCAGGCACCGGGCACTCAGTTCGGGCCGGGCATAGGGGGTGGCTGGCTAATTCCCAGCGTCGCCGGCACGCCTGGCTACACCCTGAATCCTTCCACCGGCCAGTACGTGATCAACACTGGCACGGTGACTCTCAGCGTTCCGGGCCGCTATACCGATAATCAATTTACAGCCAACTGGGACCGTGATTTCAACCAAGGCAAGGATCGCCTCTCCGAGCGGCTCTTCTGGTCCGATTCTGAAACGTACGAACCGTTCGGCGCCGATAACCTACAGGTGCAGACGGGCTACCCGGCTGTTGCCAGCAACCTGAATTTTCCGCTCGACATCCCACTGCGAGGACGGTTCGGCAGCATTGCGGAGACGCACTCCTTCAGCAATTCCCTGATCAACGAGTTTCGTTTCGGCGTGAACGTGATCAGCGACGCCCTGCAGAACGTTCCGGTTCCGGGCACTTCGCCGACCGCGCTGGGCATCGACAACGGATCGGGTGCGCCGAACATGTACCGGTTCCAGTTCGCCAGCGGCTTGCAAATTGGGCCTTTCCCCAACCAGTTGCAATCGGCGTTATCGGACTCCTTCGTCTATCTCGATACGGTCAGTTGGACGAAGGGGCACCACGCGTTCCGTTTCGGCGGTGAAATCGACCGAACTTCGATTCGCCGCAACCTCCCCGTGCTCGACAATGGTCTGTTGTTCTTCGTTCCTGGGGGCGTCACCGGCCTCGATTATTGGCAGAACTTCCTGTTGGGCTCGGAAACGTTTGGTGAAGGGGGTGGCGGCGCTGGCAATCACGATTACCAAATTCCCGCCTTTGCCGCTTTCGCGCAGGACGATTGGCGGATCAGGCCAGATTTGACGCTGAACCTGGGGCTGCGCATGGAGTGGGTGGGCGCGGCCTACGACAATCTCTGCCATTTGGGCAACACGATTCCTCAGAACGCCAACCTGACCGGCGATGCCTTCGTGTATCCAAGTTGCGTGAGTAAGTTCGGTATTTCGGGCTTGCGCGGCACGCTGAACAGTGCCGCCCTGAATAATGAGTACGCCAGGGTGCCGGAACCGCGCATTGGCTTTGCCTACGACGTGGGTGGCAAGCATGACACGGTGATTCGCGCCGGCTACGGCATCTACAGCGTCCGCGAAGATATTGGTGCCGTGGACAACCTGTCGTTTTCGGCTCCGATTTATCCGGTGCTCGTCACCGGCAACGTGCAAGCGCTTCCCTTGGCCGACTCGAAACTGGACGCTCCGACGAAACGCTCGATCGGTGTGTCCCGCATAATCCTGGTCACCTAACCTAAGTCACGATTCCTTCGAGGTCACTTGCCGACATATGCATGCACTCGCATGCGCGATTGCGTTAATTCCTTGACGTCCAACTCTCCGTCATGGTTTACGTCCAACCGATTGAACTCTTCCTCCACAAACTTCATCCATTCTCGCTTGGAAATCTTGCCGTTCTTGTCCGTGTCCATCGCGAGCAATAGTTGCTTAGCCGCCTCCGTTGCGATGGCGAGCTTCTTTTCTTGTTCAGCTTTTTCAGCCGCCGACGTTGGAGCCACTTCGACCGTTGATTTTTCGGGTTGGTTTGTATCGGCATTCACTACCATAGCTCCGGCGAGGAACGCCACTGCAATGATGGCGAGAACGATCAGGCCAAGACCGAACCTAATCTCTATACCTTTCCGGTTCGAAGTTACTCTTGACTTCATTCACGCATAATCGGCATCAGAGTGTCCCTAAAACTAAGCGGAGCCAGTCGCCGTCGTCCAATAGATAATTTTTGTCCGGACGATCACGAAATTAGCCAGGAGGCATTGCCGATAATCATCGAGCGTGTCATGAGGTTAATTCTTGGTCTGCCAGCGATTGGAACCATGGTCACGCACCTCGCTCTGGCGTTTCCTGGTTGCTTTGTGCATCGGGTACGCTGCCATTGGATACCTAAGCGCGCAAAGATCTCGTAATGAGACCATAAAATATTCATTAAGAGGCAAACGCAATTGTCGTCGCCAGGACGGATACCTCGCTCGCTAGGTGGCTTTTCGAACTTGCTTGTACAGGTTTTCCACAGCTCGAACGGCAGAGGTGCCGGTCATGAGGAATTCGTGAAGAATCTTCATCGAAACTTTCGCTTGATTAAATAGCAGTTTTGAATATCAGACGGCGCGCGCGGTCGCAAGGGGACTCCAACTCCAAAGAGGTGGCTCGTTCCGCGGGCTCACAACTGCTCAAAAGGATTCGCTGTCTATAGACAACTGCGGGATCGCAGCACCGGCAGCTGGCCCACTATCCGGCTTTGACTCACTTCTTTTTCGTCTTCGCCCCAGTCAGTCCAAAGACCTGCAATTGCTGGTTACTGGCCACGAACACCAGGCCGTTTGCCACTACCGGCACCAGGTTCGCATCGCCGCCCAGATTCGGCCACGCCCCCGCCGTCCCTTTAAACAATTGTTTCATTGTGTTTCCACCCGACTCCGGATCAAACGCAAACAGATGAATCTGCGGCTTGCCTGAGTTTGGCGGACGTGCTAGAGCCCAAATGATTGGACCGGCATTACCATTCGACGAAATCGTGGTAAAGAATCCCGGATCCTGCCCGCCGCCTACCGCGGGAGACACTGTCACCTTCGTCAACGCTACCTTGGGCGACGTCTGTACCTTCCACACTCTTACTTGCCGGCCGCCGCTGCTCACCACTCGTGCTGCTCCATCCGAAGGATCCACATAGTAAGACTGGCCACACCAGCAGGCGCCCGCAGGGTAACTACCCAGTACGTTATTCTTATGCGGTGAGTAACCACCGAGGTTGTCTTCGTTCATCAGATACATCGTGCCGAACTTGCCCGCCGCTACCGCCAGATGCGGCGTCGATCCCGGCTGATCGGGGAGCACGAGCACGCCGCCGGAGCCAAAATCCACATCGCCGTCATCCAGGCTCACTTGATTATCCGGGGTAAACACATCAAGTACCGTCGTTAGCGTGGACGACATCTTGACCACGCTCTCCTGAATGTTGGTGACACCATCATACGTGTCAGGATCCGAGTTCCCGGTCGCGAACAGGATGTTGCCCTCATCATCGGTCGCCGGACCGTACCCCGCCATCCAGATCGATGACAGAAAGAAGGTGTCCGGGTCGGTTGCCTGCAGGTCGTTGAGTTGGTTCGATGGAAACGGCTTGAGCGATCCCGCCGTCCACCCTAGCAGCCAGCCTCGCGAAAGATTCGCTGCAGAATCGCAGAAGCTGCCAAATCCAGCATAAATGCTGCCGTTCGCGAGCAACAGCGCCGGCCGCTGCCGCTGGTACGTTGCGTTGAAGTCGAATGTCGTTCCATCGGTCAGCGTATGCGACGCCTTCACCAGTTCTGGTTTGACCTTATCGGTCAAGCTCCCCAGGTCGAGCGCGTGAAGACGGTAGGCTGGCCCACTCTGATCCTGCGTGTACATCATCACGTACAACGTGTCGCTGCTCGGGTCGATCACCGGCGTCGAGTTGATCCCCACATTCGGCCCGTTGTTCCCGCAGCCCAGCGGATACGACACCGGCGTTCCAAAATTTGGGTTCAACAGCACCGTCCCGGTGTGAACGTCAATGGCGTATACCGAGTTGTTTTCCGTCGCCACATAAACCACATCGTGCGTACCCTGATACTTTCCGGCGGTTACCAGGACGCCCGGCACCACCAGGGGCTGGGCATCCACCTGATCGTCAAGCGCGACGGTTTGCAGTAAACCAAACGATGTGCTGCCCACGTTGGCTGGTGTCAGCACCGTCTCGCTCTGATTCCAGCCGGTCCGGTAGTTATCGTAGTGATATGTGGTGACCGACGTTTGGCCCGCAGCCAGCAGCGCGCCCATACTGATAAAAAGCAGAACGATAGATATAGCCACGCCGCCAATGCGGCAATGACCTTTACGATGTCTTGGCATGTCCTGATCCCCATTGTTTTCTTGACGGTTGTTCAGATGACTCTTAATCCGACGCTGCTAGTCCGCTCGGGAGCACCGGAAAGTCGCGCGAAGAACTCTACGCTTTCCCGCACTTCGGGGGAAGAAGTGCGAGGCCTGCCGTATGCATCTGGCAAGCAAGCTGTAGATAGCGATTCCGCCTCTTTGCGAACCGCTACGGGCATCAACTATACACTTGGCTCCCCTGGTCGCGATAGTGTGAAACAATTTGCAACTGAAGCGCCGAGCAGCAAGTTACTGCACAAGTTACGGTAAAGGATTGCTCTGGCCCCACCCCGCCCGTTGTCTCTTAATCCCCGAAGCATCTTGACAACTCGGCGCGATTCATCAATCCTAGATACCTCCCCCCGGCGCGGCGTCATTCGCACGCTCAGGCCTCGTCTTTTGTTCTGCGATGCCTCCACAGGATTGAATGAGAATCAAACAGAAGAGTAAAACCAAGGGGCCGAGTAGCCCACCGTCACGACGTAGCTGGCGCGACCGATTGCGCCAGTCCTGCGTTCCGCTGGCTGTGTGCGGTTTGGCGCTGGCGGTTTATTCGCGCTCGTTGCTTTGCGGCTTCATTCGCGACGACCTTACGCAGATCGTCGCCAACCCGCAGGTGCAGTCGTGGCAGTACCTTCCGCAGCTCCTGACCTCGCACCTGTGGAGTCAGATGGCGGGGTCTTATGCGCTCTTCTATCGTCCGCTGTTCTCGGTTTGGATGCTTGTCATTTACACGCTCGGCGGGCTCGCACCCTGGTTCTGGCATTTGTCCAGCATCCTGTTGCATGTCGCCTGTACTTACCTCGTGTACCGCCTGAGTAAGCGACTGATTGGCGGCGAAGTTGGCGCTGGTTTGGCAGCGGCGCTTTTTGCCGTCCATCCCATTCATGTAGACGCGGTCACCTGGGTTTCAGCTAGTAATGAAATTCTGTTCAGCGTTCTGACGCTCGGTGCGATGCTGGTTCTGCTGACGCACGGCGATCGATGGCCGATTCTTCTCAGTGCCGGGTTGTATTTCACCGGTCTGTTCGCCAAGGAAACCGGTGTGGCGCTCATCGTCCTCCTGATCGCTATGGCGTGGATCCGCTCCAAAGATCGGCAAAGCAGTTGGAGCAAACGTCTTGTGCTTGCGGGCAGTCCATATCTGGCTGCCACCGCGGCCTACATGCTCATCCGCTGGTCGGTAATGCATAGTGTGGGAGTCGAAAACGGCGAGCACAGCTGGCGGGAGGTTTTCTTCACCAGCCCCTCGGTCATGCTGTTTTATTTGCGAAAGCTGATTGTGCCGGTGGGTTTGAGTGGCGCATACGTGAACCCCATTCACTCGTCGCCCACCACGGCTTTCTGGCTCCCGATGGCGGCGATTCTTTTGTTTGTACTTTTGATGACGTGGCTCGCGTTACGCATGAACCCAGTGGTCGGGTTTTCGGCGGCCCTGATCCTGCTGCCTCTGCTGCCCGTGCTCGCCGCGATCCGCCTCTACGCGCAAGGAGACATGACACATAACCGCTACCTCTACTTGCCGTCGGTAGGGCTGTGTCTGCTGATCGGGCTTGTGGCGCAGCGAATGCTGGAGGCCCCAAGGAGCACGCGTCTCGCGTTCGCTTCGGTCCTCACCGTCGCGCTGGTTGCGTTTTCCGGCCTCACATTCGCGCAACAACGCTTCTACGACGACGACGTCGCATTCCTACAAAGAGAGATCGAGGTGGACCCTGCTAACAGTTATGCCTATGGCTTGCTCGGAAATACCTATATGGGCCAGGGCAGAACCGATCTCGGCCTTAAGAACTATCGCATCGCTTCTGAGCTTGCACCTGACGATCCCAGGATCACCCTGTTTTTAGTTCGTGGGCTTTTCGCCGACCAGAAATACACCGAAACGGAAGCCATCCTGAACCGCCTGATGTTACGAAAAGACTTCAGCGCGAACCGGCAAAATGGGATCCTTCTCTCCCTGGCGAACGTGGAGATCGAACTGGGGAAACTGGACTCAGCGCAGCATTTGCTCCAGCAGGTGGAACAAGCGGACGCGAATTTCCCGGAACTACATCAGGCGTTCGGAGTCTTGTATCGGACGCAGGGACAGATCCCGCTAGCTCAGGCGGAATTTGAAAAGGAATATCAGCTGACTGGAGACGAAATGGCGCACCGGCAATCCATCCTGCTCTCGAAACGGATGCTCTCGCGGGCGACGTCGAGCGATGTCTCGCGATAGATAATATCGCGATATTAGTACCGACCCTGGAGTCTGGGCGGCATCGGCAAAACCCCAAACAGGCCCGGACGCTTCACGATCCTTGCCGGCCTCCCTTTGCATAGCCGTCATTGCCGACGAATCTGTTCCTTTCATGTCGCGCGGGTGAAGCCGCATGTTAGGCTTTTGCGGAGACGCTAAGGTGATTCGCCGGGTCTTTAGAGCATTTCAATATCGTGATTTCCGCCTGATGTGGTTTGGCGCCTGCACCTCCAGCATCGGCACCTGGATGCAAATCGTGGCGCAGGGCTGGCTCGTATACCGGCTCAGCCATTCCGCGTTCTTGTTGGCGCTGGATCAATTCCTCGGCGGCATTCCTATCTTTCTGTTCTCTCTGATCGGCGGCGTGGTCGCCGATCGTGTGGAGCGCCGGAAGATTCTGCTCGGCTCCCAGTATGTGCAGATGGCCAGCGCTGGGCTGCTCACCATTCTGGTGACAACGGGACAGGTGCACGTCTGGCACATCCTATGCCTTTCGTTCGTTTCCGGTTTCGCCCAGGCCTTTGGCGGTCCGGCCTACCAGGCGCTGATTCCCACACTGGTCGAAAGGGAAGACATGCCGAACGCCATCGCGCTGAATTCGATCCAGTTCAATGTGGCGGTCATGGTCGGGCCGGCGCTCGCCGGGCAGGCCTTAGCGAGGCTGGGAGAAAAGTGGTGCTTCGGACTGAACGCACTTTCCTTCCTCGCGCCCATCGTGTCGCTGTCGCTGATCCGCGCCCGCTTCTTGCCGCTGAAGACCATGGAGTCGATGTTCACCAGCCTGAAGCAAGGCATTCAGTTCGCTCGCAAGCAGAATTCGATGGAGGCGCTGATTATTCTGGCTTTCTGCATGACTTTCTTAAGCATGCCCATGCGCACCTACCTCCCAGTCTTCGTGAAGGACATCTTCCATCGCGGTCCGGAAACCTATGGCAATCTCCTCGCGCTCATGGGACTCGGTTCAATTTGCGGCTCGCTGACCATTGCCAGCGCAAGCCACGTAAGAAGGAGGGGGCGCGTCGCTCTCGGTGCGCTCATCTGCCTGGGCACGGGAATCTCCGGCTTTGCCCTATCTAAGTCGCTGCCGCTGAGCGGGACCTTCCTGGTGCTCGTGGGCGCATCCATGATGGCAGTTTTTGCCACGGTGAATTCGCTGGTCCAGTTGATTACCACGAATGAAATGCGCGGTCGTGTTATGAGCGTCTACAATTTCGCATTCCGCGGCGGCATGCCAATGGGGAACCTGTTGTCGGGATGGCTCGTCCCCGTGTTTACGGCGCCGGTGGTGCTCAGCCTGAACGGATTCCTGATTATTCTGTTGGCCCTTTACTTCCTGCTGGTCCAACGACGGCTGGCTGCGCTCTAAGGGGCACCAAGCGGCGAGGCAGCCAATTCTCCTGAGGGCTGCGGTTGTGGCGTGCTACCGATCTTCGACCAAGCATCGCTGTTCTATTTTCCCGCTTCTGTTTGCGTCGCCATGAGTGCGGGAACCTCCTGTTGTTTCATCAGGCTGTTATAAGCTGCTACATCGGTCGAGACGATCGTCTTCCATTTTGCCAGTTGTTCATCGACTGCTTTGCTGAGCATGTCGAATACCTCGTACGACTGCTTCGTGGGAGCCGAGTCGGCGCTGCCCACGACACCGCTCAGCGCAACCAGGTGGTTGTTCAACCGAACCGGGAAATTGAGCACATCCTGACCGCTCTTGGCCTTGGTCTGGATCAGTACTTCTTCCACCTCCGTCATCTTCGTATCGAGCGTCTTGCCCGCATCGGCAATAACTTTCGCACGGGGGTCGCTCTTCAGGCGCGTGTTAATCGTATTGATCTGCTGGCGAAGATCGCGAATCTGAATGATGGTATCGTCCGTTTCCGTGACCTTGTCCCGGATCTTGAGAAGCAGATCGAATTGTTTGGCCAAATCCTCCTGACCTATCTTCAGCCGGGGATCAGCCTTGATCTCAAGCGGCGCAGTGTAGGTCTTGCCGAGCACCGTCAATCGCACTTGATACACGCCCGGCAGCGCTTTCGGACCGTCGGTGTTGCCGCCCCAGAGCGGCGCTTTTGACACTTTTGTCGCTCCCTCGTGGCGCAGATCCCACACAAAGCGGTTCAGACCCGCGTCGGCCGGCAGGCTGCCCGCACTGCGGTCGCGGTTGAAGAAATCGTCCTCATCGTCGCTAGGCTCCTCCTTCTTGGGATAACTGCGGATCACCTTTCCCGAGGCATCGAGTATCTCCAGAGTGATTTTCGGCGCTTCGGAGGATTCTGTATCAGTCTTCTTAATTCCAGAGGTGGGAGTTGCCGGGCTCGCTTCGCTCTTTGACGGAGCGTTCTCAGCACCCGCGCCAGAAGCCTGGGCTTTCGCCTGTTCTGGCTTTTTGAGTGAAGCTTTCAACCAATAATTAATGACAGCCCCCGCCGGCGGGTTCTTTCCAACGCTGCCGCTGCCGGCAAAAAACGAACCGCGAAAGACCGTATGATTCGCCGCGCCGGGCGTGAACAGGTGGGCCTCCTGCTGCGGAATCGAATCTTCGTATTGCTCAAGCGGAGTGATATCGTCCAGCACCCAGAAGCTGCGCCCATGCGTTGCCACCACCAGGTCAGTGTTCGCGATCACCAGGTCGTTTACCGGAGCTGTCGGCAGATTCAGTTGCAGCGGTTGCCAGTGCGCGCCATCGTCGAACGAAAAGTAAACCCCCTGTTCCGTTCCAGCGAAAAGTAAACCTGGACGCCGCGGATCGACCCTTACGGCATGGACATAATTGTTCGCCGGAAGCCCCGCCACTAGTTTGCTCCAGGTCTTCCCAAAATCTGTTGTCTTAAAAACGTAGGGTGCGAAATCGTCCGACTTGTGACGTTCGACCGCGAGATAAGCAGTCCCGGCGTCGTGCGGAGAAGCCTCGATCATACTCACCGTACCCCACTCCGGCATGGCCTTGGGCGTGACATTCTCCCAGTGCCCACCCCCGTCGCGCGTGAGTTGAACTAATCCGTCGTCGGTCCCCACCCAAATCAGGTCCTTCTGTACCGGAGATTCCACCACCGAAAAGATCGTGTCATACACCTCGACGCCGGTATTGTCCTTGGTAATCGGCCCACCTGAAGACATCTGTTTTGACTTGTCGTTGCGCGTCAGGTCGGGACTGATAATCGTCCAACTCATCCCGCCGTCGGTTGTCTTGAACAGCACCTCGCCCGCGAAGTACATCGTCTTGGGATCATGCGGCGAAAAAACGATGGGCTCCGTCCATTGGAAGCGATGTTTGACGTCGCCGGCAGCCCATCCGATCGGGTTCACCGGCCAGGGGTTGACCGCCTGCTCTTCGCCGGTGCGGTGGTCATGGCGCGTGATCTCACCGCCGTAAGAGCCGGCATACACAATTTCCGGATCAGTCGGATCGGGCGCGATGTAGCCGCTTTCGCCGCCACCTACGTCGTACCAGTCCGGGCGATCAATCGCTCCGTTGGCGCTCGCGCTGGCTATTGCCACAGTGGAGTTGTCCTGCTGGGCGCCATAGATGTAATACGGAAACCTGTTGTCGGTAATGACATGGTAAAACTGCGCCGTGGGCTGGTTGTACACGGTACTCCAGGTGTCTCCGCCGTCGACGGAAATCGTAGCGCCGCCATCGTTGCCGTTAATAAGACGTTTGGGATTCGTGGGATCGATCCACAGCGCGTGGTTATCCCCGTGCGGCGCGCGTACCCGGCTAAAAGTCTTGCCTCCGTCATTCGACCGATACGCCGCCGTGTTCAGGATGTACAACGTATCCGCCGACTTCGGATCGGCGAAAATGTGCGAGTAATACCAGGCCCGCTGGCGAAACCGGTGATCGTCGGTCGTTAAGCTCCAGGAATCGCCACCGTCATCCGAACGATAGATACCACCTTTCTCCGCCTCGATGACCGCCCACACCCGATTAGGATTCGCGCCGGAGACCGTGACCCCGATACGGCCCAGAATACCCTCCGGCAGTCCGTGGCCTTTGAGTTCTTTCCAGGTCGTTCCGCCGTCGCTGGAACGAAAGAGGCCGCTGCCCGGGCCGCCGCTCTCCAGACTCCACGGCGTCCGCTTGGCTTGCCAGAGTGCCGCGAACAGAACGCTGGAATTGCTGGGATCGAACACGACGTCAATGCCTCCGCTCTTGGCATCCTTATATAGAACCTTCTCCCAAGTCTTACCGCCATCCTGCGTCCGAAAAATCCCCCGCTCCTCGTTATCGGCAAACGGATGTCCCAGCGCAGCGACGAAGGCAATGTCAGGATTCTTGAGATTCACAGCGAGGCGCCCGATGGCATGCGTGTCGGGAAGGCCGACGAACTTCCAGGTTTTACCCGCGTCGATCGACTTGTAGACACCGTTACCCCCGACGATGTTGCCGCGAATGCAAGCTTCTCCGGTCCCGACGTAAATGACATTCGGGTCAGATTCGGAAACTGCAATCGCCCCGATCGCTGGCGACGCATCTTTCTGCTTGTCGAAAATCGGCTTCCAGTTAAGGCCGCCATCGGTTGTCTTCCACACGCCTCCGGCGACGGCGCCAAAATAATAGACGTTTACGTTATCTTGGCCGACGACGCCCGACACCGCGACCACGCGCCCGCCACGAAATGGGCCGACCAGTCGATACTGCAGACCCTTCCAGGGTCCCTTGTCCTCACCCTCGTCCTTGTTATTCTGAGCGTCACCGGTCCGCGCCCCCGCAGTCTCTGCCTGCTTCTGGCCGGAATCGGGCGTTTGCTTCGGCGGGTGTTTCTGCCCGGATACTGAGCTAACAAGACATGCAACCAGAAGGGCGAGTGTAGTCGTGCGCAAGTTTTTGTTCCTCCAGAAACGTAAACGATACAGCCAGCAGCCACAGATTCTCAACTCGAACTTTATTATTCCGCATCGCCGGACGCGGGCGAGTACCGGCCGGTTTATCGCGGCCGTTACGCCAGAAACGCCCCCGCACATTTACCATAGCGACGTGCGGTCCCAGAAAAAACGGTCCCAGGAGAATGCAAGATGAAACGCGCCCTGATCGCGTCTCTGGCATTGTTGGTGTTCGCGGCGGTCGCAACCGCCCAGAATTCCACGCCCGACGCGCAACCCAAAACGCCACCGGCCATCGATCAGAAAAACAACGACCGGAAGGAAGACGACTGGAAAACAATCGGCCAGAAAACCGCGGGTATGCAGAAGTTGCCCGGCTTCTTTACATATTACTGGGATGCGCGCGATGGAAAACTCTGGCTGCAAATCGACAAATGGAACACGCCATTCCTTTATTACGAATCGCTTCCCAACGGCGTGGGCTCCAATGACGTTGGCCTCGATCGCGGCCAGCCCGGCAAGACGAATGTCGTCCATTTCGAACGCAGTGGTCCGCGAATTCTGCTCGTCGCTGAAAACGAAGACTACCGCGCGGTCACGGACGACCGCGAGCAACAATCGGCCGTGCGCCAGGCCTTCGCCCAATCCGTTCTCTGGGGGTTCGAAGCCGCCGCCCAGGATAACGATAGTGATAACGATGAAGACGGCGCATCCGTTCTCGTCGACGCTACCCCTTTCTTCTTGAGTGATGCGCATGAGGTCGCAGCGAAACTCGCTTCCCTCAAGCAAGGCGCCTATCACGTCGATCCGTCGCGCTCCGCGATCTACCTTCCACGCACCAAGAATTTCCCGCAGAACACGGACGTAGAATCCACGCTGACTTTTGTCGGGGAGAATCCCGGCCATTGGGTCGAACAAGTCACGCCCGATCCTCGCGCCATCACCGTGCACGAACATTTCTCTTTCATTCAGGCGCCTCCGCAGGGGTTCCACGAACGGGCCTACGATCCACGTTGCAGCTTCTTCGGCATCAGTTACATGGATTTTGCAACGCCGGTCGACCAGCCGATCGTGAAGCGTTACATTGCGCATTTCCGTGTCACGAAGAAAGACCCTTCAGCCGCGATCAGCGAGCCGGTGAAACCCATCGTTTACTACGTGGATCGTGCCATGCCGGAGCCGATTCGCTCCGCCGTTCTCGAAGGAACAGCCTGGTGGAATGCAGCTTTCATCGCCGCCGGATACAAGGACGCCTTCCAAGTGAAACTGCTGCCGGAAGGTGTCGACCCCATGGACATTCGCTACAACGTCATCGAATGGGTTCCGCGCGCGACCCGCGGCTGGGCGTACGGCACCCCTATCGTTGATCCGCGCACCGGAGAGATCATCAATGGCCATGTGAATTTCGACGCCTTGAGAATCCGCCAGGTATTTCTGATCGCGCAAGGTCTCCTCGATCCATTCGGCAGAGGCAAAGACCCCACAGCGCTCAAGCGAGCCGACGAAATGGCGCTCGCCCGCATTCGACAACTGGCCGCCCATGAAACGGGCCACACCCTCGGTCTCATGCACAACTACGCCGCCAGCATCGTGAATCGCAGCTCCGTCATGGACTATCCGCCACCGACCGTAACTCTAGGCGTGGATGGACGGCCCGATGTTTCCGATGCCTATGCGGTTGGTATCGGCGAGTGGGACAAGGTTTCAATCGCCTACGGCTACACGGATCTTTCGCAGGCCAGTCTTGCTCAAGCCGGCCTTGCTCACGCAAACGGCGAAACACCGTCGCTCGACAAGATTCTCGATGACGCCTTCTCCGGAGGGCTTCTGTACCTCACCGATCAGGACGCGCGTCCGCTCGGCTCCGCCAGCCCGATCGCGCACCTGTGGGATACAGGCAGCAATGCTCTCGACGGTTTGAGGCGCGTGATGGCCGTGCGCGCCGCAGCTTTGAAGAACCTCTCGGAGAACGCGATTCCCGAACACACTCCTATGGCGACCCTCGAAGATGTGCTGGTTCCGATGTATCTCTACCACCGCTATCAAGTGGCTGCGGTGGCGAAGTCGATCGGCGGACTCGACTACTCTTTCAATCTTCGCGGGAACAACGATAAAGGTGATAAGTATAAGGATAAAGCGCCAAGAATCGTACCCGCCGCCCACCAGCGAGATTCGATTCGTGCAGTTCTCGACACTCTCTCGCCGCAAGTGCTCGCCGTGCCCGAGCCTCTGCTCAAGATGATTCCCCCGCGCCCGCCGGAGTATCCCACCGGCCGCGAGAATTTCTCGCGCCGGACTTCACCAGCATTTGATGCGCTGGCTCCCGCGGAAGCAGCGGCGGAAATCGTCACAAACTTGCTCCTCCAGCCCGAACGCGCCCAGCGCATGATCGAGTATCATGCGCTCGATGCCGCCAATCCCAGTTTTGACGAACTGGTGGCCGACCTGCTCGCCGCCACGTGGAAGACGCAGTCATCTTCTGAAAATAAAAGCGGCTCTGAGGGCGGCTACAAGGGAGCAATTCAGCGCACCGTCAATGCGGTAGTGTTGGATCACCTCATGACGCTGGCAGCCGACGACCGCGCGTCCGCGCAAGTCCGTGGCGTGGCATCGCTCAAGCTCGACGAATTGAAAAAATGGATCGCAACACAAGCGCCGTCGATGAAAGACGAAGCCGTGCGCGCCCAGTTCTTCTTTGCCAAAAGCCAAATCGATCGCTTTCAAAGGAACCCAGCGGAGATCCATCTGACGACGCCGGCTCCGCCTCCTGACGGCGATCCGATCGGCACTGATGGCTGGGAATGAACGGCGACGGAGGTGAATCGCCCACGGAGAATAACTTATGCTAAGGGGCAGGATATTTTATGGGCGGTGAGGCCCAGGTTGATTGTCGGGGTGGTCGTTTCAAGGTGACCAACGATGAGCCGTAAGGCGTGCGTAATCGGCGCCGGTCCGAATGGACTGGCAGCGGCCATTGTTCTGGCCCAAGCTGGACTGCAGGTGGACGTGCTCGAAGCGGAGTTGACGCCCGGCGGAGCTGCGCGCACGATGGAGTTAACCTTACCGGGCTTTCGTCATGATTTCGGGTCCGCGGTCTATCCGCTCGGCGCGGGGTCGCCATTCTTCTCGTCGCTGCCCCTGATCAACCACGGCTTGGAGTGGATTCACTCCCCCGCTGCTTTGGCGCATCCTCTTGATGACGGCACGGCGGTGATGTTGGAACGCGACCTCGATGAAACCAGAGATTCCCTGGGAAGCGACGGACGGGAATGGGACAAGCTCATGCGTCCGTTCGTCGAGAGGTGGACTGAATTTGCTCCGGAGGTCCTGCGCCCCGTTCCTTTCATTCCTCGACATCCATGGCTGATGGCGCGGTTTGGAATGGTCGCGCTCCGGTCGGCGCGAGCTGTTGCCAGCCGGTTTCGTAAGGAACGAACTCGGGCACTATTCGCAGGCTTGGCCGCCCACTCTTTCCTCAGCCTGGACGAGCCGTTGAGCGCGGCGTTTGCAATCCTCATGGCAACGCCAGCGCATGCGGTGGGCTGGCCGATTCCTCGCGGCGGCGCGCAGTCACTCACCAATGCACTATGCGGGTATCTCTCGACCTTTGGAAGCAAAGTGAACACTTCATCGCCGGTCGAGAGCTTAGCAGCACTGCCGAACGTATTTCCGAAGTATGACCTGACTCTCTGTGATCTGACTCCAAGGCAGCTTGTCGAGATTGCTGGAGGACGATTGTCAGAACTTTATAAGCGTCGACTGGAAAGATACCGCTATGGGGCGGGCGTCTTCAAAGTAGATTACGCGCTGAACGCACCCATTCCCTGGAAGGCTCCCGAATGTTTGCGGGCCGCGACCGTGCATCTGGGGGGAACCTTTGAAGAGATTGCCGCGTCGGAGAAGGCGATACGAATGGGACAGAACACCGACCGTCCGTTCGTTCTGCTGGCCCAGCCGAGTCTCTTCGACACCACACGGGCTCCAGCGGGCAAGCACACGGCGTGGGCCTATTGTCATGTGCCGAATGGGTCCAAAGTAAACGTGCTTGAAAAACTCGAAAATCAGATTGATCGCTTCGCTCCTGGCTTTCGCGACTGCATTTTGGCGCGGCGTGTCTTTTCTCCCGCAGATCTTGAGAGCATGGACGCTAACCTGGTAGGAGGCGACATCGCAGGCGGAGCCATGGACATTCGTCAGTTCATGTTTCGACCGACCTGGCGACATTACGCCACCTCGGCGCGCGATATCTATATTTGCTCAGCATCCACTCCGCCCGGTGGAGGAGTGCATGGCATGTGCGGCTATCATGCGGCGAAGATGGCTTTGTCGAGGTGGGATCGTTAGAACTCATCTCAGGGATATCCGTTTAGGTCGCTGCTGGTGTAATTGTGATTTTTCGACAGTAATCGTTGACCTACGGATTACACTGCTGTGTGATGCTGTGATGAGGAAACAATGCGCGGGTATTTAGTCGCTTTTGCCGCCGTCATTATCTGTCTTTTGCCCATAGCGGCACACGCCCAACAAGAGCCGTCTGACACTGAAATCAAAGCGGCGATAGCTAGATTGGGTGAGGGCACAGACGAAAATGGCTTTGTCAATTTTGAAATCCTCTACAAAAGCCCTCGTCGCTCAACCGAGCTTCTCATTTCGTCATTGAAGCCAGTTCGACGTGGCCAGTACCAGTCCAATAAACACCCGCAAGTCGTGTGGAACATTCGCGCGCTGCGATCCCTTACTGGGCTCGATTTTCGGGCACTTACAAAAGCCGATCTGACCGAAGACGAAGCACACTTTCTCGATCATGACGCGAAGACGGATGAGGTACTCTTTTTTGGCACTTGGATGTCGCGAGATAGCGTATGGGTCGCTCCGTTGGACGCGCAGACCGCCATCATAGGGAAATGGCGGAAGTGGTTTGAGAAACACGGCCAGACCTTTACCTACGTGAATGACCGCAACTTCGATAACTGGTACTTCTGATAACTGTTGTTAACAGGCCATAGCGCCCACAGCCCAGCCAATGAGCGCTATGGGGATGTTTCACCAGCTATCGACATTCTGGGCGATTAAACCGACTCCCAGAAGACAAGTGCCTTGGCAAGCATTCATTCGTGTGGACCAACCGTAGGCCACCCGACGCCCCGGATAGTGCCATCTGATTCGCGCTCGATCGTCGGTGCGTAGAGTCCCAGGAATTGACGGCGCCACCAGAGACCTTGTGTCCGTTTTTCAGAAATTGTTGTGAACCAGTATTGCCACATCACAGCTCGCACCTGGCGCGGCGGCCCATGCGGAAAAGGATTCTTTTCAAACAGAGCGAGAACGTCTTTGTTATTGTCATTGGAAAGCAGGCGTACTTCGGTGTTCGTTACAATCGGATAATCCCGCCACGAGCCAAGCGACGCAAACCAGAGATTCCAATCGAATCGTGGCTGGTAGGGCGCGTAAATCCCAGGTGGCGTACTCAGGTCCTGAGGTTTGTAGCGGAACGGATATGGCACCCAGGTCTTTCCATCTTCGGAACCTTGGAACTCGATCTCGTACCGGCCCCTGGTCATGATGCCAAAAAGGCCGTATCGATTGGCGATGCGAAAAGGTTCGAGCAGCTCCGCCGGCGTGGTTGGTAGTGGGAGCGCGGAGAACATCCAGATCATCTCCACCGTCGTGGCATAGAAAATCCAGCTAAGCATTATGCCGCTCAGAGCGAGCTTAAGCATCCTGAACGGTCGTCGGAAGGCACCTTTCCAATCTCGCGGTCGACTTTGCTCGGGTCGTCCTGATTCCGCCGACGCCTCTCGCGCCGGATCGGGTGGACTGGGTTCAGAAGCAGTCGGGTCTACCGCGGCTGCGGTTGTGCCGCTGGCGACGAAGGACTTCTTCCATCGTTCTCGGAAGTGCTGCGGCAGAAACGGCAGCAGAAAGCGATCATCCAGCAAAAGGAATCCCAGCATCAGGACAAGGTAATTCAGAAACGTATAGTTGGCGGTGAGAATGACGACGAGTTGCCAGGGAGTCACAATAAAGAAGCAAGCGATTCGCCAGCGGCGCGGCAGAACGAACATCCACACCAAAACCAGTTCAAGCGCCAGTGTCGCAAAAACCGTCGAAGCATGGAACCAGTGCGGCAGATGTTGCATGTACCAGCCGATACATGTGGGCAGCGGACCGTTCTGGTAGTACTCGTCCATCGCGGTGAAGTTGCGCCACTCGGGATCTCCACCGATAATTTTTGCCACCCCGGATTCGAAATAGATTCGAAACCATTCCCATTGCAGCAGGAACAAACTGGCGCGCGATGGCCGCGATGCCACGCCTAAGCCGGGGCGAAATCCAGGGGGAGCAAAAAACAAACAAATAAATCCAGCTTCGAGCAGCATCCCATCCGACTGATACCCGGAAAAATCTTGCGCCGCGCAGACGAATGAAAGGAAACACAGAAAACAGATAACCAGCATTCCACGCGGCCATGCATTCAGAACTAAAAGTAGCGAGGCGCCCATGCCCACCCAACACAGTGTGGTCAGCATATGGGGGCCGCTCGCCAGCCAAAGCAAAGTGGGTGCGTACCATAATCCGCGGCTGTAGCCAACGGAATGCGCCACCGCTCGCAGATACTCGTCTGCCGGAAAAATCCCCTGCGGACCAATGAGCCCACGAATCTGAAAGATGAGCGAGAAGAAGGCGGAGAAATAAATGCAGCCAAGTGCTCGCAAGAAGATCCAGCGTGGAATCAGGCGCCCGAATGCCCCATGCTCCGAGTCGAGCTCTGAGGCGAACAGCCAGCGGAAGGCGGCCGGAATCCAGTCCATGAGCGTCAGCAATTATAGCGATATCATTGAGCGGGGCGTTGTATCTTTCGGAGATGCAGCGGCGTGGTAATGACGAGCCACCTGCAATCCGTCCCTGTCACAGTCGAATCAAGCGAAAGGAGAAATGTCCGGTGAAACGATGGATGGTGTGTGTACTTCTCGCACTCGTGGCAGCCACGCTAGTCTCCGCCCAGCAATTATCTCCGAACCAGAAAACAAGTGATCCCTATCGACCGATTTTAGATCGTCTGGAGTCGCTGACCACTCTGCCCCTGTCAGAGTGGCGATTTCACGCCGACGTAGCACATCCTGAGGATTCGTCCTTGGATGACTCGGACTGGGAAACAGTGAAAGTCGGAGACCGATGGTCGACCGGGTCTCGCGTGCTGCGCCGCTGGATCGAGATTCCCGAGAAGATCGACGGTTATGCAGTGCTGGGCGCTCGCGCCAAGTTGGACCTCAGGTTCGATTTCATGTGGAACAACAAGGGCCCAGTCATGATCTCCGTATTCTCGAACGGATCGCTGGTGTCGCGAGGAGATGACGACATGCAGCAGCCGATTCTGCTCACGGAAAATGCGCAGCCCGGGCAGAAGTTTCTCATCGCCGTGCGGATCGATGCTCCGGAAGTGGAGACGCTATTTCATCACGCTCAGTTGCGCATTGAACCTGCCGCCAGCCGTCCGGATCCGGCGATGGTGCGAACGGAGATCCTCGCGGCGCGTCCAATGATAATGATGGCGACTGCGGCGTACGAGGAGGGTCGGCCGGAACGCCAGCAGCAGCTCGACGCGGCGGTGAAAGCCATCGATTTTTCGCCTTTGGACAGGAACGACCAGGCGGCCTTCGACGCTTCGCTACGCCAAGCGCAGAAAAAACTGCAATCGTTGAATCCGTGGCTGAAACAGTTCATAGTTCGCGCCGTCGGCAACTCGCATATTGATATGGCTTGGTTGTGGCCGTGGACGGAAACGGTCGAGGTCGTGCGCAATACATTTCAAAGCGTTCTGGATCTGATGCGCGAGTATCCGGATTTAAAGTTCACCATGTCCTCGGCGCGAACTTATGAATGGATGCAGGAAAAATACCCGGACATGTTCGAGCAGATCCAGCAGCGGGTGAAAGAGGGCCGCTGGGAGGTCATTGGCGGCATGTGGATCGAGCCCGATCTTAATATGCCGGATGGCGAGTCGCTGGTTCGTCAAATTCTTGTCGGGAAAAGATATTTTCAGAAGAATTTTGGCGCTGACATCAAGATCGGCTGGAATCCCGATTCCTTTGGATACAACTGGCAGCTTCCACAGATTTACAAGAAATCGGGCATTGATTATTTCGTGACCAGTAAACTGTTGTGGGCCACGGACTACACAAAATTCCCTTACCGATTGTTCTGGTGGGAAGCACCTGACGGCAGCCGCCTTCTGACCTACTTTCCCCACGAATACGCCAATGAATTCGATCCTGAGCAAATCACGCAGGATCTGTCGTTCTATGCGCCGCTAATTTACGGGACCAAAGTCGCCGATTCGCCGCAGATGCTTTACTTGTACGGAATCGGCGATCACGGCGGCGGCCCGACGCGGACGATGCTTGATGAAGCGAATCGCCTTCGGGATACGAACACAGTCTTTCCGAAGATTGAGTTCAGCACCGCCAAAGAATTTTTCGTCGACCTGACGCGGGAACTTCCAAACCTCAAAGTGCCTACTTGGAAAGACGAACTCTATTTCGAATATCACCGTGGCGTGTACACTTCGCAAGCGGACACGAAGCAACGAATCCGGCGTGATGAGGAACTGATGCTCGATGCGGAGAAGTATGCGTCGCTGGCTTCGATTTTTGGCCGATCATATCCACAGGATCAGTTCGAGCTCGCCTGGAAGAATCTGCTATTCGATCATTTCCATGACGTTATGCCCGGCTCCGGAATCGCGGTAAATTATCTCGACGCTAAGCGAAATCTGGAAGACGTTGCCCGCACTGCGAAACAGATCACGGATGGGTCGTTCGACGAGATTCTGGCGCACATCAACACGCAAGGTACCGGTGCACCGGGCACTGGTTCGGCGGGTGACGCTGTGCCGGTGGTGGTTTTCAATTCTCTCTCCTGGGCGCGATCGGAGGTGATTGAGGTCGAGGCGCAACTTCCTGGCCCCGCCCGACAGGTTGAAGTGGTCGACGCCGCCGGCCACCGAGTTGAGCGCCAACCGCTATCAATGGACTCAGCAACGAACCGAGCGCGTCTTCTCATCCTTGCGGATACACCAGCAATGGGCTACCGGACTTACTTTGTGCGGTCCGCGACCAAGACTGGCATCTCTCCAGACGCACACAATCGGCGCCCAGCGCACGTTGTCAGCGCCTCCGGCACTACGATGGAGAACGATTTCGTTCGTGTCAAAGTCGATCCGCAAACCGGCTGCATCACCAGCCTCTTCGATCTGCGAAATCAGACGGAAGCGCTTGCTCCATCCGAAACCGATACGGGAGGTCCCAGGACGTTCGCCTGCGGAAATCTCCTGCAGGCTTTCCACGACAAACCCAAACGATGGGACGCTTGGAACATCGATTCCGATTTCGAGAAAGAGCATTGGGATTTGGATAAAGCTGACGAGGTGAAACTGGTTGAGCGTGGGCCGCTGCGCGCCGTGATCCGCGTCAAGAAACATTTCCAGAATTCGACGTTCGTGCAAGACATCACCATGTACGCCGCAGTGCCGCGGGTCGATGTGAAGATGCAGGCCGACTGGCACGAGAAACACATTTTGCTGAAAGTGGCATTTCCTTTGAGCGCCCACAGTGATAAGGCTACTTTTGAAATCCCCTACGGCTCGATCGAACGCCCAACTACGCGGAACACACCGGCCGAACAGGCTAAATTCGAAGTCCCGGCGCAGCGCTGGGCCGATCTTTCTGATACCAAATCCGCCGACACTAAACACGGCTTCAGCCTGCTTAATGACAGCAAGTACGGATACGATGTGAAAGACAATGTTCTGCGTCTCTCGCTGCTGCGTTCGCCAGAATGGCCCGACCCGCATGCCGATGAAGGTCATCACGAATTCACCTACTCTTTGTATCCGCATGGCGGAAATTGGCGGGACGCTCAGACTGTACGCCGCGGCTACGAGCTGAATTACAAGCTGATCGCCATGCAGTCGCAGAAGCACGAGGGAACACTTCCGGGTGAATATTCCTTCGTGCGAGCTGAACCGGACAACGTGGTGCTCACTGCGATCAAGAAATCTGAGGACGATGACTCTCTTATCCTGCGTTTTTATGAATGGGCGGGGAGAGAAGCCGATGTAAAACTCCAGCTGCCGGCAGGAGCGCAGTCGGCGTCAGAAACCGATCTGATGGAAAGATCGATTGCCTCTCTCGCCATGCACAATCATGCCGTCACGGTCCATACCAAGGCGTATGAGATCAAGACGCTAAGAGTTCGATTTGCGCCTCTCGTGTCCTCCGAAGGAACTCCATAGCGGCGCGTGCGGATAGATCCACCCCTCCGGCAGCGGGCGCATTAGGACGAGTCACTGCGGCATGCGAGCGCTAGTGCGTCGCATCCACATACTTAACCGAACAGCCGTAGGGTCGGGTCGCAGGGGTCTCCACCTGCTTTCCGGCCATGGCCTGCTCAAGCGCGAGATTGACATAATTTGTCGCGCCAGGAACGTCGCTCAGTTCGGTTGTCGGTTTATCGTCAATGGCACCATCGTAGATCACCACGCCCTGAGGGTTGATGACGAACATATGCGGAGATGTTTTCGCGTCGTAAAGGTGGCCGATCTCACCGGTCGGGTCGAGCAGTGCGGCGGTCGGAGCAGCCTGCATCTTCGCCAGGTAGTCGTTCTCTTCGCTCGCGGTCACATACCCCTGCTTGCCCGGCGCGGAAGACAGAATCGTGAACCAAACCACGCCTTGGCCCGTCCACTGCTTTTGCAGCCGCTGCATGTTTCCGCTGTTGTACTGCTTACGCACGTAGGGGCACCCGTTGTTATGCCACTCGAGCACCACATACTTTCCGCGATAGTCCGCGAGTCGAAAGGTCTTGCCATTGCTCGCCGTACCCGTGAAATCCGGAGCGGCGGCGCCGACCTTCGCAGCCGAGATCAGTGGCGGAGCAGCGCACAGCACCAGCGCAACGAGCATAGGGTATAAAAGCCTGGGGCATAGAGTTGAGCGCCTCATATCTGTGATCCCTCCATTAATTCAGTTATTGTACTGCGCGGGTTCCATCGCCGGAGCCGCCTCTCGCCACGCCAGGCTTGCTGACCGGCACGTCAATCAAGTAGGACTCATCGCTGGAGACCACAAGCACGCCCTTCAGCCGCGCGATCGGTTTGAGAAGTTGATCAGACTTCCGCAGCGTCAGCCGGAAGCCCGTGACTACGGGCTGGAACTTCTGTGGCGCCGCGTTTTCAATCTGCGACTCATCAAGCGGGAAGAAAATACCCTGCGTGATTGGGTGACCCGCGATTTGGTGACCAAGCTTCGCGCTAAGCACGAAAGAATCGTTCGCGTCGGTCACGTTGAATCTCCAGCTCCCCGGCGGCGGGCGCGGCAAAGACTTGCGCGTAGCACTGAACAAAGCAACATTCCGAGCATCCGGCACCGGGGGCTGCGATTTGATTGGGAGCGTGAGCGAAAGCTCTGCCTTTCCCGGGATGCACATTTCATGGCTGCAGACCAGCAGCTTTACCTTGGCGTTAATACGAGCCGTCGGTTGCGTCGCCAGATTAGCATTCACGTGCAGCGGCACGATTAGCAGCACTGCGTCCTCGTAACCGTAATCGACGATGCTAGATGACGTCTCCAAACGTCGCGGCGCGGGCCACTCCATTGCCCCATCGGTAAGACCCGTCGGCAACTGCCACTTCACCCGCGGCGGATCGCCGGAATCGCCCGGATTGAACCAATAGATGTGCCAGCCCTTCTCGAGTTGGAAACGCAACCCGAGATCGAACTTGTGTCCCGCTGCGATCCATTGATTCTCGGCGATCAGTTCGAGCGTACCGTGAGGGATGGGTATACCTTCCGCCTGCGCAATTGCCGCGCACAGCAGCGGAGCAGCTCCAAACGTAAGAGCCCGTAAAAACCTCGCACTCGAGTAACGGCCCCGCATTTTTATTTTGATGCAATTATTTGATGCACAAACCGTCCACCATGTTCTGACGCCTGGCCGACTACAATGGCGGCCATGAGGGTGCCCCTCTGGCTCAAGATCGGCTGGACCGTCTGGGTGATCGCCTGGATCCCGTTCTACTGGGAGCAATACGGCCTGCAAAACTTCCTCTTCTTCTGCGATCTGGGAAACCTCTTCCTTCTGCTCGCCCTGTGGTTGGAGAGCCCTCTGATTTTCTCCTGGCAGGCGACCGGACTGCTGCTATTCCAGACCCTCTACACTATCGACTTGGCCGGCGCTTTCAGCACGGGCTCGCACCTCGTCGGCGGAACGGAATACATGTTCGATTCCAACCTGCCTTTATTCATTCGACTGCTGAGTTTGTTTCACGTGGCCACTCCTCCGCTGCTGCTGTGGGCCATCTGGCGCCTGGGCTACGACCGCCGAGGATGGCTCTACCAGACGCTGACCGCCTGGGTGGTGGTTCCCATCAATTATTTCTGGCGTCCCCA
>Ga0181523_10000593_pt1 | contig 41078 bp, 37 predicted proteins | sample PEATcosm2014_Bin_43_FD_119752 | JGI IMG/M metagenome (GOLD analysis project Ga0181523, IMG submission 119752) | Peatland microbial communities from MTU Mesocosm Facility, Houghton, MI, USA - PEATcosm2014_Bin05_30_metaG | ecosystem: Environmental > Terrestrial > Soil > Wetlands > Peat | place... | reverse complement strand
CGGCAATGCTTAGGCAAACGCCGAATCGGAGACATCGCTGGCTTGCGCCAGCAAGCCCGGACCTGAAATCGTCGTATGAATCGCGACCGGGTTACCATCCAGTGGAAGTTCACAAGCAAGCACACCCGACACAAGTTTCGTTACATAATCAAGCGGTCGAAGCACTAGTACCGTGACCGCGTGATTCTGTAGTCAAACAGGGCTCGCGCCTTTTTGCGGGTAAATTCCCATTGAATTGGAACGGGATGGCGGTTCATACGACGGCCGCAAGCCCGGGTTTCTCTCCGCAGAGAGGCGCGATCGCCGATCCGGCGCCGGCCCAGACACTGCCGCGAAAACAGGCTGATGGCGATTTCGGCTTGGTTCAGCCAGCTGCCATGCCTAGCAGCCCGTGGTGCAAGTCTAGGTTCGTAAGCAAAAACATCTGAAGTGTCCATCCAATCTCTTCGTAGAATCGCAGTATGGCGATGGGCACGCGCCAAGCAGCGGGAGAAGCAAGAGGGGATATGGATCGCGCACACGGAGTTGGCCGCAGCGCCGGGACATCCCTTCTACCAGAAGCTGAATGAGTTGCTGGAGGCCGAGCACTTCGACGAGTTCGTCGAGGGTCGGTGCGCGAAGTTCTACGCGGCCAAGTTCGGACGGCCCGCACTGACGCCGGGGATCTACTTCCGCTCGCTGCTGATCGGGTATTTCGAGGGTATCGGGGCGGAGCGCGGCATTGCCTGGCGGTTGGCGGATTCTCTGGCGCTGCGGCGTTTTGTGGGGATTGCGCTGGACGAGTACACGCCGGACCATTCGACGATCTCGCGGACGCGGCGGCTGATCGATCTGGACACGCATCGCGAAGTATTCGGTTGGGTGCTGGGCGTTCTGGCGGATCGTGGACTGCTGAAGGGGCAGCGGATTGCCATCGATGCCACAACGCTGGAGGCCAACGCAGCGATGCGCTCGATCGTACGACGCGACACGGGTGAGAGTTACGAAGAGTTTCTGCGAGGATTGGCGAAAGCCTCGGGCATCGCAACGCCAACCCGGGAAGACCTGGTGAGACTGTAATCCGGCACCCTGCCCAACGTTGTAGCCATGGAGGGCGTGCTCCCTTCACTGCGACTGAAAGAGCCTGCCCTGAGCGCAGCCGAAGCTGCGCCCTGTCCTTCCATCTGACCGCTCTTACTTGTCCTAGTTTTTCTTGGCACTGGGCGGCAGCAGGTTATTCAGCCGCAGATACATGGCCGCTGCGCTGTAGTGATCGGCCCAGCCGACTGCCATGCGCACCAAGGCCGCGCCGCGCGTTCCTGTCTGGCCCTCATACAAAGTGACCGTCTGCCCCAGCGCGCTATCGTCGGCTTTGGCCAGCACCTGTTCGCAATAGGCGAAGGAATCCTTCAGCGCCTTGGTCAAGGTTTCCTTGGGATCGGTCTCGCTGAGCTTGACGCTGGGCGCGGGTTCGCCGGCAACCGCCGCGCATAGCGAATTATTGGCCTCGGCGGTGTGCATCATCAAGTGCCCAAAGGTGATCTGCTCGGGCGTCGGCTTGTAGCTGTACTTGTCGGCGGGCATTTCGTCGGCAGCGCCGGTCAGGTTCTTGGAGAAGCGCGTCTCCATCTGGCGCACCGTGGTGACAATTGGATTGGCAGTGTTCGGCGAGGATTCCTTGGCTTGTCCCGGCAAGATAGGGACGATAGTCAACAGCATGAGAGTTACAGCGGCAATGTATTTCACAGTCTCTCCCCCACAATCAGATGGCTAGAGGATACCGCAATTCGCTCTTCGCTACTCGCTTTTCGCCAGAGGGTTCATTGAATGTCTGCAAAAGAAATGCCCTCTCGGCGGTGGAAGCACCGGGCTTCAGCCCGGTGAAATCGGACGCAATAGAAATGGCTTCAGCCACGGCGACCGGGGCTAAAGCCGTGCCCTTCCACCTCTGGCGAAAGGCGAAGAGCGACCCCTCCTACTCGCAAAACACGCGGACCCGCTTGCCCGACTTGGTGTCCATATCGACGTGCAAGTTGTCCAGCACTTCGTCGGCGTGCTGGCTGAAAATTTTGGGATCGATTCCCTCCATTTGCATCTTTTCCATCACCTTGGGTGGCAGAAGAGTCCCAAGCTTTACTCCCGAGCGCACAAAGCTCAATGGCACGCGCACGTTGACCTCGTCGCCGCCGGGCCGCTCCATCCGCACGCGCAGATACTTCTTGTGAGGCGTGGCCGGCGCGGTTGCAGCGCTTTCATTGCCGTTGGTGCCATTGCTATCCGGCGCTGCGGCCAGCTTGTCCAGCAGCCGCTCGGCATCGGCGGACGTGATTTTTCCCTCGGCCAGCATGTCCAATACTTTTCTGGTTTCAGCAGACATAACCATTCTCCTGTTGCGATCTCAACCGAGTTTCTCCAGGGCGTCCTCAACCGTGATCTCGCCGCGCGAAAGCTGTTCCAGCACGTAGGCCCGCGGCGACGGCGCCTGCATCGACTTGTCCAGCGCCGCCCCAATCGCATTCAGCCGGTTTTTGACCGTGGGATAGCTGATGCCGAACAGGCTCTCCATTTTCTTGATGGAGCCGTGATGGCGCACGAATGCCATCACGAACGCCTGATCTTCCAGCAAGAGCTGCGCCAGGGTGGGCAGTTCGATCTGCCCATCCATCGAGACATTGCAGCTCGGGCAGGCCATGCGCGTGATCTTGAAGGGCTGACCGCATTGCGGGCAAGAGGTTTGGGAGGCCATGGTGATAACTAAGCTCGGGGACGATTATGTGATAGTAGCTTAATTTTGTCAAGTACAAAATTAAATAAATAAATTTTAGTGTTGATTTATATCAATAATCTCTGCTCGCGTCACATCCAGAGGATGATCGATCAGCGGCTCCACGCGTTTAATGAAGCGCACGGTGTGCGGCAGGCTGGCATGAATTCCGAAGGCCTCTTCGCTGGTCCAGCGCGAGTGAATATAGAACAATTGCGGGTCGCGAATCGAGCGGAAGGCGTGAATGCTGATGCAGCCCGGCTCCTGGCGAGAAGGCGCAACCACGTCAATGATCGCTTCCGCAACAGCGATCTCGTTTCCCGGACGGGCGTGGAAACGCCCGAAGATGAATAGCTCCATACCTCGGCTCCCTCAGGTTGATTATCCTAGACTCGCTCCAGTTTTCCCTTGTGCAGCCGGAAGCGCAGGCCGCGCCATTCCACTTCGTTGCCGGCAAAGCTTGCGATCCAGATCATGTGGGCGATGAAGTCGCGCAGTGGCAGCAGCCATAGATCGCGCACCACGCGTGGATCTTGCAGCACTCCGCGGCCCACCACGACAGCCGCAGCAAACCGCGTTGCGGTCGCGATTGCCAGTATCAGCCACGTCCACCAGGCAAACGGATCCAGCAGCACGGCGAGCGCGGCCCACACCAGGCCGAAGGTCGCAATCAGTCCGAAGTATTGCGCCGGACGGCGATCTTTGATGTTCCGCGCCCAGCGCATCTGGTGCAGCCAGAGTTCGCGAAAGGAATAGTCGGACAAAGCAGTTTCGACGATGGTATCGGCGAGTTCGATCTTGTGACCGGCGGCGGCGGCGCGCGCGCCCAGTTCGTAGTCGTCGCCCAGATAGTCGACCAGCGGTTCCAGACCGCCGATTTCGCGCAGAACAGTTTTGGTGGTGGCGATGGTCGCGCCCAGTCCGAAGCGAATGCCGCCTTCCATGGCGCGCGCCACCAGTACTCCGCCGGTGAAGTCGGTGCTCAGGCCCAGCGCCTCCAGCTTCGAGCCCAGCGTGTTGCCGGCCAGCCCGCGATAGAGCGTCGTCACCATGCCGATGGCGGGCTGCGCGAACGGCGCCATCACGCGCAACAGGTAATCGCGGCTGACGACAATGTCGCTGTCGTTGACGATTATGTGCTCGTAGCTGGCCTGCGGCAGCATTTGGACCAGGTTGCTGACCTTGCCGTTCAAGCCCAACTCTTCCGGGCAATGAATTAAACGCAAGCTGCGCAGCGGAAATTCTTCGCGCAGTTGCTCCACCACGGCGACGGCCGGATCGTCTAGGCTGTGCACGCCGAACAGCACCTCGTAGTCGGGATAGTCGAGCAGGCAATGGCTGCGGAACGCCGCGTACATGAGCGGGTCAAGCCCCCGCAGCGATTTCAGAATGCTGACTGGCGGCGCGAACTTGCGATCGATCGCGCGTCCGCGCTCAGCTTGAAAGCGCTTCGCGGCCCATATCGAGATGGCGAAATAGACGATTCCGGCCGCGCCCAACAGGGCGCAAACTGCCGCTATGAGGATAAGAACGGAAGGCATGGAGCGCTGTTCAGATTAGCAGAATGCGGGACGGCTGCGACTGCGGCAAAGCGCGGGCTGCAAAACGACGGGGTAACCCTTGCGAGTTGCCCCTTGTGAATTATGGCTGAGGTTCGATTTCTCCCGGACGCCAGGTCTTGTCGAACCAAGGCTCGAGCGGGCCATACAGACGAAGGATCATGACCCAACCTTTCTTGGGAATGGTTTGGATCCAGTTGTGTTCTTCACCCGCTGGAGGTTTGGGGACCGAAGTAAACGTCGACTGACCCGTCCGCATTCGTCTTTATTCCCTTGTCCTGACTGCTGACGCTGGGGAATTGCTGATCGGTCTGGAGCATCGAGCGCGTCTGGTTGTCATAGACAATGACCGACCAGAAGTCCTTGACTGGAATATGAGGGGGCAAGTGCATCTTGTAGGTCTTCCCGCCGTCGAAGGGATTGCCCTTGGAGTCCGTCGCGGCCCACGGATACTGCGAGCCCTGGCCGACCATCTTCATTTCCATCGCGGGAGTTACGCCGGTGGCGAAATAGTAGAAGACGGCGTAGCCGTCGAGGTTGGTGACACCCGGCGAAACCACGAACTGGTAACCGCCGAAAAAGGGCAGCCGCCACGAACTATCCGGGTAGAAATATGCATCTTTATCGCGCATGCGGAAGGCGAGGGTCCGCGCCGTCACGGCACCGATGTTGGCGGCGTCGGCCAGGATCTTCTTCATCCGTGCGTCGGGATTGAAGGGCTTGCCTTTCTCAATGCCGATGGACGCGAACAAACCCATCATGGTGGGATCGTTGGGTGCGGGGGGCTCTTCCTGGATGACAGTATTCAGCAGCTCCCAAAACGAATAATCGCCCGGCGCTACAAAGTTCGACGGGATGCCAGAAGCATTGGCGAACTTGATGGCGGGCGGATTGGCGGCGTCGGAAAGCTGGTAGATCTTCAAGGTCTTCTTGACTAACTCGACCCCCGGAGCAGGAGAGCCATTTACTAGGAAGCTGCGGAAGGGCATCCAGTTTCCGTAGGTGGGTGGGCGGACGACGAAATAGCCGTCGGGGACTTGCCCCGTGTACCCGGGCGGCAGAACGAGACTTGTCAGGGCCCGTGATGCCGACGTCAACCACCTAGCGGTAATAAAAGTCATCGATACCTCCCAGGACTTTCGGAGGAATCTCGACGACCAATGGCCCCTTGTGGGTGTCGAGCCAAATGAAGCTATAAACGGTGTTGTCGTTGGCTGTCAGTTCCACCGTCTTGGAATCGACCAAGGTTTCCCAGATCACATCCGTCTGGTTGTCGGGCCCGAACTTCCGCATTGAGTCCCGCATCCCGGCCTGGTTCACGATCGGAATGGCCAGGAGGTAGGCCTGCAAGGCGCGGGACTGGTCCAGGTTGTCGTAGATTTTCTTGACGGTATCGGCGTCGGGGTTGCCATCGGACAAGTGCAATGTGCCGATGGAAGTATCGATTTTGTTCGGCGTGGCAACGCCCGGCGCGATGGGGGTAGTCATCTTGTACTGCTGTGCGGTGCCTGAACTGGTAGCCAAGCCAAGAAGTATCAACGAGAGTAAGAAGGTCAAGTAGCTTCGGTATGTCTGCATCGAGTCCTCTCAGATTTCGTTTAGAACGGCCGTTGGGAGCTGCCCGTCTATTGAAGGCTCCTGTTGTGCCCCCAGCCTCGCAGCGTGGGATCGCTAAGGTCCGGCGACAAAAAGCCATATTATTTTGAGCCTCTAGGATACTCGGAGCAGTGTTCACCGTCACTCGGATGTGTGACTCTAACTATGGAGGGCGACGGCCCAGCTCAACTCGAACTTGGCGGCCAGAGGCGGCCTTTACTGCTGCCGCGCGGGCAGCATCTGGTCACGCTCACGCCAAAGCGAGACTTCGGCGGGACAAAGCAGTAGATTTCTATACTGGATGGGAAGATTCCTCGCTTCCGAAAGCAGCCCGGATGATCGCCGGCTTTCTTCGAATGGCGACGTGGCACGGAGATATCGCGCGCGCACGTTGCTGGTGTTCGTCATCCTGCAATGCGTGTTGTACGGCATCAATCTAAATCTTCTGCCGATGTGGGGCGACGAGACCTCCAGCCTGGTGAAGGCGGCCGAGACGCCCGCGCGCATCATCGAGATTGGCCGCGAGGACATTCACCCGCCGCTCTATTTCCTGCTGGCGCATTGGTGGAACCGTATTCCCATCGGCTCCGATCCGCTGCTGCGGCTGCGCGCACTGTCTGTGCTTTTTGCCATATTGACAACAATCTTCATCGACCGGCGCTGGCTCCGCAATGCTCCTCAAAACTTGCGCAACTGGTTTCTCCTGTTCTGGATCTTCTCGCCTTGCCTGCTGCTTTATAGCCGGATGGCGCGGTATTACAGCATGCAGGTATTTTTCGCCGCAGTGGCGATCTGGTACCTCCTGCGTTGGGTTGAAAATACCGGCGGATGGAAAAACCTGGCAGCATTTGTGGCTGCTCTCACCGTCCTGCTGTATACGCACTATCTGCCGGGTATCGCCGTCTGGGCGGGAGCGAACCTGTTGCTGGCGATGCAGGTGCGCCGCGGGCGTTCGATCTGGAAAACCTGGCTGTTGCCCAATGTGCTGGTGGCTGTTCTCTACCTTCCGTGGCTGATCACGCTCCTCAGAGCGCTTGGCCAATGGCGGCGCAGCCAGGTTTATTCCCTCACCGGCAATCTCTGGGCCGAGCAGGTTATAAAGCTATGCAACTGTTTCTACTCCTTCACTTTCGGCGAATCGGTTCCTATCTGGCTACTGCCGGTTACCTTGCTGCTGGCCCTGCCTTGCCTGTGGCTGTTTGTCTCCGGTGCACGATTGCGGCGTGATTGGCTCTGGCCTGCGTTCTGCACTACGGCTCTGGCGTTTCTGGGCGCAACCCGCTGGGTGTCGTATCCCTTCGTGGGCGCACGACTCCTGTTTCTGCTGCCTTTGTTTCTTCTAGCCTTGGCTGCGGGAGTAACCACCAAGGGCCGCGCCGGGACAGCCCTGGGAGTGATTCTGCTCGCCGTAAATTTGGCAGGCCTGTGGACTTACTATCAGGCCAGGGACCTCTTGAATGCCGGATACCTGGTGCCCAGTCAGCGCATCGCCGAGCAAATCGCGCTGCATTCGAGCAGTCAGGATACTGTCGTCTGGATCGATGAAGTGAGTTTCGACGGTAGCGCACTCGAGTACCATCTGCCCAAGGACTTTCGCATACGTCGGCTCACATCGCCTGAATCGGTGGAGGAGGCACGTTCTGAACTCACGGCCGGCGCCATCCGCGACGTGTGGTTTGTGCGCAGCTCCAAAGACATCTCGCCAGGGCACATCTTCGAGAAACTCGAATCTCAGATGACTCAGCCGTGGAGCGAACATGCCCTTTACCCTTACGTTCCGTTTTCGCCGGTCCACCTGGCCGTCCTGCGGGTGCTGGCGCTTCTGCGTCATCAGGACGGAACCCACCCTCGGCGCTATCTCTGCGAGGTGTTGGAATTCACCGCCCCCGGTAGGACACAGTTCTCGAGTGATCGGTTTCACATAAAAAAGACTCCTTTGCAGCCCATTAGCGCCGACTCTCACCATTGAGCTGTCAAGAACCATTTTGACGGTAAGGGCAGAGTTGCCGGCCACACGGGATGGGCTCGTGCTTCACTCCGATTATCCCGGGCAAAAAAAGAAGAGCGGAGCCGAAGCCCCGCCCATCCGTTGCGCTGCGACTAGACCCAGTGGCTCGCCGCTACTTGTTTCTTTGTTCGGGCGCCGACCGCTGTGGCTGCGCCTGAGCCCGCTGCTGTGGCTGGGCATGCTGTTGTGGCTGGGCATGCTGTTGTGGCTGCGCCTGAGCTCGCTGCTGTGGCTGGGCATGCTGTTGTGGTTGCGCCTGAGCTCGCTGCTGCTGCTGGGCATGCTGTTGTGGTTGCGCCTGAGCCCGCTGCTGCTGCTGCGACCGTTGCTGGGGAGCGCTGCGCTCAGCATTCGCCGAAGCGATCGGTCTGCCTGCCGCGATGGGCCCCGTCGCGGCAGAAATGGCCGGACGCCCGTGATTGACGGAGGCAAACTGCTCGCGGTTCTGTGATGACGCCTGCTGGTGCTGCAACTGTGTGGTCATGGGAGCAATGCGCTGCCCACGCATGCCGGCCGTTTCGGCCGGCGAAGCCTGGCGAGTGACGCCTCCCGGCCCGTTGTAGCTGGCGCGGTTATTCGTGGTGTTGTTGATGACCGTGTGGTTATACACGTTAGCGTTGGCGATGTTCACATTGTTGACGGTACGGTTGTAGTTGAAACGATTTCCGTTCCAATACCCGCCCTGATAGCCGATGCCGCCGTAGCCGAATCCATAGTTAATGCCGCCGTAGTAGCCAATATATTGGCCCCAGGAGCCGTAGTTGTAGCGATACATACCGCCAAAGAATCCCCAATATCCCGGTGTCCACAGGACACCCACTTGAGGCGGCCACGCCCACACGCCGGGCACCCAGTAGTAGCCCTGAGAAGCGTATCCCCAATATCCGGGCGTCCACAGATAGCCATCGCCGGGGCAAGGAGGCTGCGAATATTCCGGCAGCGGTGGTGGGGGTTGTTGTGCCTGAAGCACTGGCTGGCTGTAACTGGCATTCTGGTAGCCGGCGCTGGAATCGTTATTGGAATAGTTTTGGTCTTGCGAAGCCTGCTGGACTGCTGGAGCTGGCGAAGTCTGCTGCGCTGGCGCAGGCTGCTGATAGTTCTGCTGCGGCGCCTGACTGACTGGCTGCTGCTGACCGTTAGTACTGGCCGCCTGGGTCCCGTCCGTAGGGGCCAGGTTGTCGGTGGTCTGCGCCGGTTGACTCTGGGCACCGTTGTCCGCGATGTTGTTCTTACTGCATCCTGCAACCGCAAACGTCATTGCCACGGATGCTGCGGCCAAAACGATAAGACAGGATACTTTGTTCGACATATTCCTCCTGACGGAGATGCCGAAGGGACAACTCCACATATTCAACGCTCTCATGACGGCCCCGTCCGGGTCTGAGCAATAGCGGACACGTCCACGCAACCTGCCTTTCGAGACTCTGCAGTCGCTATTTGAAACGGCAGCCTAACCAGCCACCGACGATGAGGCTGCGGCGTCCACCGCTGGCGGCCTGGCGCCCTTGATCACGAGCCAACAGCATGAGCGCCACCTCCCCAATAGCAGCGTGTCCCATCCCTTTCATTTACCATGAGTTGTTCATCATTCGGCATTGCGAAACTTATGCGGAGGTTAATATGAAATTGCGCAGCAGCGCATTTGTCCTTATGTTTCTTTCTTTGCTTATTCCCGCGGCGGCCCAGACCCAACCGGCCAAGACGACTCCCCAAAACACCTCTCCTGGCGAGCTTGTCGACCGCGTGGGCAGCACTGGGTTCGTGCAGATTCACGCCGAAAGCTTTCGCGCATTGAGTCCGCAGGAGCAGCAACTGGCGTACTGGCTTACGCAAGCGGCCATTGCCATCGATCCAATTATTTACGACCAGCTTTCCTGGTTCGGACTCCGGCAGAAGCGTCTGTTGGAAGAGGTCGTTTCGCATCCGCAAGGAATCGATCCGGCAACGATGACGAAGATCACCGATTACGCCAAGCTGTTCTGGGGCAATCGTGGCAATCACAATGAGCTGACCGCGCAGAAGTTTCTGCCCGAGTTTACGTTTGAAGAACTGCAGAGGGCCGCGTTACAGGCACAGAAGAATGGCGCGTTCCGAGCGCCCTACGCCGATCTTCCGGCGCTTTCGGGTCCCGACCCACTCAACAAGGAACTCGGCGACTTGCAGGCATCTTTCTTCGATCCGAACTTCGAGCCGATGACAACCGCCAAAAGCCCGCAAGGCAGGAAGGACATCGTGCAGTCGAGCGCGAACACCCTTTATGGACCGGGCGTTACGCTGGCCGATCTGAAGGACTTCAAGGCGAAGTACCCGCTGAACTCACGGGTTGTGAAGGGGCCGGATGGCACGCTGAAGGAAGAGGTCTATCGGGCCGGCACGCCGGACGGTTCCGTGCCTCCGGGACTCTATGCGAATTTCCTGGGACGTGCGAACGAGTATCTGGCAAAGGCGCAGGCGGTGGCCGATCCGCAGCAGGCTGGGGTGATCGCGGCGCTCATTCGCTTTTACCAGACCGGCGAGTACGACGACTTGATCCGCTTCGATACGCTCTGGGTGCAGAACAATGCCAAGGTCGACTTCGCCAACAACTTCATCGAGATCTATCGTGACGCGAACGGAATGAAGGCCAGCTCGCAGGCGTTCGTCAGTGTCACCGACAAGCCGCTCACCACCAAGATGGAGAAGCTGGCGCAGAACGCCGAGTACTTCGAACAGCAGGCGCCGTGGGACCCGAAGTACAAGAAGACGGCATTCACGCCTCCCACCGTGAAGGCGATTGAGACGATCGTCGAGACGGGCGACTTCAGCGCGACCACCATCGGCGACAACCTCCCCAACGAGAATGAAATTCACGAGAAGTACGGCACCAAGAACTTCCTGTTCACGGGAAGCAGCCGCGCTTTGACGGGGGCGGCCGGCCACAAATCGATCAAGGAATTCGGAGCGAACGAGAAGGTGATCGATCGCGACATCAAGTACGGCCAGCAGGCCAACGAGCTCATGACCGCATTGCACGAAGTGATTGGTCATGGTTCCGGCAAGCTGAGCGAGCGGATGAAGGGTGGTTCTGGGCCGTATTTGAAGGAGTATTACTCGACCATGGAAGAGGCGCGCGCCGATCTCTCGGCGCTATGGAACGTCTGGGACCCAAAGCTGAAGCAACTGGGCCTGATCGAAGGCGACCAGGACGAAGTTGCCAAGGCGATGTACGACTCGGCAGCGCTGGTGGTGCTGGTGCAGTTGCGCCGGATTCCTCACGGCGACACCATCGAGGAAGACCATCAGCGTGACCGCTCGCTCATTGCCAACTACATCATGGACAAGACCGGCGGCATTCGCATGTTCGAGCGGGATGGCAAGGAGTACGTCGAAGTTGCCGACTACCAGAAGATGAAGCAAGGCGTCGGGATGCTTCTGACGGAGTTGATGCGGATCAAGGCCGAAGGCGACTACGTAGCCATCAAGGCCCTGGTCGACAAGTACGGCGTACACTTCGATCCGAAGCTGCGCGATCAGGTCGTCCAGCGCTACAAGGCCCTGGATATCCCGACCTACTGGGTCGGCGTGAATGCACAGCTGAATGCGAAGGCGGCTAATGGGAAGGTGCAGAGCGTCGACATGATCTACCCGCGAAGCGCGGTGCATCAGTTCCTCTACTACGGCTCAATGTACGGGAAGGACGTGAAGGTTCCGGCAGGCGACGCGATCACGGCAGCTCAAAAGCAATGAAGGGTAACGGTAGCGTCTCAGCTTGAAATTTTTCTATTTTGACGCCGACTCGCGATAGCCCTAAAGATCGAGGGGTAAACCAACCAAAACAGCACGCTGTAGATCAATGTGTTGAAAAACAAAATGCGAAAAAAAACCATCCCCGAGTGGGGTATGCAGCCAATCGACGGTGATCTTCACGCCAGGCCAGATGAGATAGGCGCAAAAAATAGTGACTGCTGTCGGAAGACCAGACTTCCCTACGGCCCCAGCTACCATCAGAACCGTGAAGGCGAACGCTGCAGGCACGGCCAGCGCCATTCTGAGCCATTGGTTCATACTGCGCCTCTTTTCCGTCAAGATCGAGCCGTTCACATATTCAACAGCGGCATTCCCATGGGCCGGCAGTCAGCTCCTGGGCGCGACACGCAAGATTTGCTGGACGGTGGTGGGCCAGCTTTCGAGCAGCCGTTGACCGATGCGGCTGTCGGTTTTGGCAGCGTGTTGTTGCAGCAAGTCTCGCACCCGCGACTGCTCCGCGCAGTCGCAATCGTGCAGAGGACGCGTCTCCACAAATTCGCTGTGACACTTCTGCTGCGCTTTCGCGCCGCCGGAGGAGTCCCAAATATACGCCACGCCGCCCGTCATGCCCGCCCCGATGTTTCTGCCTATGGAGCCGAGAATCACGACCACACCACCAGTCATGTACTCGCAGCCGTGTTCGCCCACACCCTCGACCACTGCGGTGGCTCCGGAATTACGAATGGCAAAGCGTTCCCCCGCGCTTCCTGCCGCGAAGAGCCAGCCGGAGGTAGCACCGTAGAGAGCGACGTTTCCCAGGATGGCCTGCGCGCCGTTCGCAACAACCAGCTTGCCAGTTGGCCGCAGGATGAGTTCACCACCCGAGAGCCCTTTGCCGACATAGTCGTTCGCCTGACCTTCCAGAATCAGGGTCATACCCTTGGTAGCAAATGCACCGAACGATTGTCCGGCCGCGCCGTGGACTCGAAACACCAGGTTGGGTTTCAGTTCGGGGTGATCACTGCGCAGCAGCGCCAATTCTCCTGCCAGCCGTGCGCCCAGAGTGCGATCTTCATTCCTTACCGTCCCGTCGTACTCGAAGGCGACGCCCGCTCTGGCTGCATTCAGCGCAGGTTCTAACCAGGCATCGTCAACCGGGGGATTATCTTCCGGCCGCAGGTTCGGTTGACCCTCCCAGTGCCGTGGGCCGTCCCCAAAAGAAGCGAGCAGATGCTTTAGCTCCAGCTTCCCATCCCATCGGACCTGATGAAGCAAGTCAGTGCGTCCAATCGCCGCATCCAGGGACGGCAGACCCAGATTGGCAAGCAGACGTTGTAAGTCTTCAGCGAGATTAAAGAAGAACCGCACAACATTTTCCGGCTTGCCACGGAACTTCGCGCGTAATTCGGGACGCTGGGTGGCAATACCGGTGGGGCAAGTATTGAGGTGACATTGTCGCGCCATGTCACAGCCCAGGGCTACCAGTACGGCGGTCCCGAAGGAAAATTCGTCGGCGCCCAGCATCGCCGCCACAAGCACATCGCGCGCCGTGGTAATGCCTCCGTCTACCCGCAACCGTACTCGGCCACGCAGGCCGTTATGACGCAGTACCTGTTGTGCTTCGGCCAGGCCCAGTTCCCACGGGTTGCCCGCGTGCTTGATGCTGCTCAAGGGCGATGCGCCCGTTCCGCCGCTGTGCCCCGCGATGTGGATGTAGTCCGCATAAGCCTTAGCCACGCCGGCGGCCACCGTGCCCACTCCCAGTTGCGAGACCAGCTTCACGCCCACGGCAGCGCGGGGATTGATGCGCTTCAGGTCGTAAATCAACTGCGCCAGGTCTTCGATGCTGTAGATATCGTGGTGCGGAGGCGGACTTATCAGGGAGATCCCGGGCTGTGCATGCCGCAAGCGGGCAATAAGTTCGGAAACTTTGTGACCGGGGAGCTGTCCGCCCTCGCCCGGTTTGGACCCCTGGGCAATTTTGATCTCCAGTTCCTCAGCGTGCGTCAGATATTCAGCGGTAACGCCGAAGCGTCCGGAAGCGACTTGTTTGATCTTGTTGTTGCGTGGCAAGAGGCTGGATGAGGTATCGGCGTCGCGGCGGTAGGCGACGGGGTCCTCGCCGCCCTCGCCCGTGTTGGACCGGCCGCCCAACTGATTCATCGCCAGCGTGATGGTTTCGTGCGCTTCAGGACTAAGCGATCCCAGCGACATGGCGCTGGAGACAAAGCGTCGCACCAGATTGGAGCGCTGCTCGACCGAATACACCGACAAACGCGGACCGGCGGACCGGAATTCGAGCAAGTCTCGCAGCACAACCGGCTCACGTTCAACCCCGGCGCCCGCATAAGCCGACCATGCCTGCAACTGGGAAGGTACCTCCGCTGCGGCCTGTACTGACGCCTTTGCGGAGCCCACTGCAAGCTGTAACTGCCGGGTCCGTTGCGGCTCCCAACTGTGCAGCTCCGCTCTATCATCCCGGCGGAAGCGCACCCATCCGTAGTCGGGCAACTCGGAGGCCTGCTCTTGCGGGAGCCACGAGGTGCGTACTGCCGATTCAATCTCCGCGAACCCTAAGCCTCCTATGGGTGATGAAGTACCGGTGAAACACCAATCCACCACCGCGTCGTCGAGTCCGACGATGTCGAATAGTTGAGCGGCGCGATAACTATCCAGCACCGAGATGCCCATCTTCGACATGATCTTGGCCAGTCCGGCTTGCATCGCCTTCAGCATGCTCGCTTCACCGGCTTCTGCCGCCAGGCTGCGGGCGGTTTGCAAAGCCAGCCACGGGCACACGGCGCCGGCGCCATATCCGATCAGCACAGCCGCATGATGCACATCGCGACAGTCCCCTGCCTCGACAGCCAAGCCAGCCTTCGTGCGCAAACCGGCCCGGACCAGGGCATGATGGACCGCACCAGTCGCCATCGCCATGGGAATAGGCAACGTCCGCGTGGATCCCGCACGGTCCGTCAGCAGCAAAATGCGAATTCCCGCATGTACAAGCTCAATTGCGCAGCTGAGCAATTCTTTGAGTGAGCCTTCGAGGGAACCGCTGGACGGGAAGGTGCAATCGAGTTCCGCCAATGGCAATTCGTCGCGCATGGCATACTCGCCCTGATGCAATGCCGCCATCTGTCCCAGCGAGAGAAATGGCGAAGGCAACACCAGCCCGGGCAGAGGAGCATGCTTGTCGAGCAGGTGCGGCCACGGGCCAAGCCGCGTCCGCAGCGACACCACACAAGACTCGCGCAAGGAATCGATGGCAGGATTCGTCACCTGCGCGAATCTTTGCCGGAAGAATCCGTACAGCGGTCGCGGAGTGTGCGCCAACGGTGCGATGGGCGTGTCATCGCCCATCGACCAAGTGGCTTCCTTGCTCTCCAGCGCCATGGGCGCCACCACCATCTTTACGTCTTCGCGGGTATAACCAAAACTCCGTTGCAGGCGCGTGATCTCATCCAACGGCAGGACCGTGACCGGCTCTCTTATCGGCTCTAGCGGAAGGTCGTCGATCAGGGTTGCGTAGGTCGCGAGCTCATCGAAATACCGGTCGAGAGCTTCGCCCTCGAGCAACTCGCTCCTCGCAAGATCGAGCAGAATCATCTGCCCGGGCCCGAGCCTTCCGCTGCGCACAATGGAATCCGGGCTGACATCGGCCAGTCCCACCTCCGACCCGGCGACGAGTATTCCCGCGTCGGTCGCCACGTACCTGCACGGCCGTAGCCCGTTGCGGTCGAGGGCCGCTCCCAACAGACAGCCGTCGGCAAATACCAGAGCCGAAGGACCGTCCCACGGCTCCATGCAATCGGCGTGATAGCGATGGAATGCAGTCTCGTTGCCCATTGCTGCCGGAGGCAGAAGCATGCGCATGGCTTCGGCCACATTGCGTCCGTTGTTGGCCAGCAATTCGGCAATCTCGTCCAGGCTCATCGAATCGGAGGCATCGCCGGTTAAGATGGGCTCACACTCTCGCGGCAAGGTTGCGCGCCGCGCTTCCATGTGGGCGCGATTGCTCAAGATGGTATTGATCTCGCCATTGTGCGCCAGCACCCGCAGCGGCTGAGCGCGATGCCACGATGGCAGCACATTGGTTGCGTAGCGCTGATGAAAGATGGCAAATGGGACAACGAATTCGTCGCTGTCTAAATCGGGGTAGAACTCGTGCAGCGATCGGCCCGCGCACATTGCCTTGTACACAATCGTCCGCGTCGAGAGCGAACAAACGTAGGTGTCCGTTGTCTCACGCTCGAAAGCCTTGCGTGCAAGATAAAGACGATGCTCGAGTGCATCTGGAGTCCAGTTCGTTGGGTTGGAGACGCTGATCAGGGCTTGACGGATAATAGGGACCGAATCGAGCGCAAGCTCACCCAGGACTTCGCGCCGTATAGGAACATCCCGCCATGCCATCCATTGCAGGCCTTGGGCGGAAACGCACTCGCGAAAGAGTTGTGCGTCGCGACTTGCGGCTGACTCCTGCTGAGGGAGGAACAACATTCCGACGGCCAGTGGTCGCTCTGCCGCCAGAGCAATCGCGGTTTGCCTGAGTAGCAGAGCACGCGGCACAGAAGTCAGGATGCCCACGCCGTCGCTGCTCTTCCGATCAGCCGCTACGGCCCCTCGATGGGCAAGGCGGGCAAGCGCCGTCAGTGCCAGCCGCACGATGTCATGGCTGGAAGCACCGCGCAAGCTCGCAACGAATCCGACACCGCAGGATTCCTGGTCAAAGCGAGGGTTGAGCAGGGTTTGGCCCTGGGAGCGCATGTGCCAAGTCCCCATGCAACACTATAGAGCGTATTGGCAAGGCCTGACGTGGGAAAGTGAAGCGCTTTCGCTTCACAGTTCCAATCCGGAACCCACAGCGAGAAGCATGAGCATGACGAGAAGTAAGTACACCGTCGGCGAGGTGCCTGTTCAATGTTGCTTCACTTTGGGGGTTAGTCTTCGGGCCAAAGAGGACTTATTGCACACTCCCGTAACGCCAATTACAATCTCCATACGGAGCAGGAACGATCTGAGGGCCGATTACCGGTGCAAAATCGTTCCGGCTGGTGCTCCAAGTATGCTGCCCTCGCACACCGCGAGGGTTTTTCGCATAGCTGACCTGAGAAGGCGCGGTCGCCAAGTGGTAAGGCCGAGGTCTGCAAAACCTCTATCGGCGGTTCGATTCCGCCCCGCGCCTCCAAAAACTCAAGGCTGGCAGATTCTGTTGTGCAAAGGAGATGCTGTCATGGCGGACCTGGCTCCAAATCCGGAATTGAATCTGGAAACGGTAAGAACCCCCGAGGAAATCACTGTCCGCTGCACTGGCAGAATCACCTCAGCCACCTCTGCGCTGTTGCAGACGACCGTCCGACCGCTCCTGTCCGAGACTAAGTTGGTTGTGCTGGACCTGACCAACGTCACCTACATGGATAGTTCTGGCCTGGGCGCGATTGTTGGGCTCTACATCTCGGCGAAGCGGCAAAAATGCGGGCTGAAGCTCATCAATCTGAGCCAGCGTTTGCAGGAGCTGTTCCGCATAACCAAGTTGGCTGCGGTGTTTGAGGGCCATGAAGACTTCCTTGGCTATACTCCCGATTAATCGCCGACGGGCTTCCACCGCTCCTATCCTCAGGCCCGCCAGCATAACGAGGTCGATTCCGCATGAATCCACAGGCAGCATCTCTGCCGGCGACTGATCTTGTCCAACCGCCGTCGCACTCCGGCTCCAAGCTGAGGCCGATCTTCGTCGGGCCGAACGGCATACGCGCCGGCTGGCGCCTGCTGATCTGCCTGGCAATCTACGCCGCTCTGGTGACGATGCAAAGCCTCATTGCTCCGCGGCTGGGGCAGCAGCCGCTGCCCGGCGTGATGATGGCCGGCCCCGTCGGCTGGGGCGAGGGCCTTGCGTTCGTATTTATCATGATCGCCGCCGCGGTCATGGCCCGCATCGAGCGTCGCAAAATCTCCGATTATGGGCTGCCGCTGCGGTTGGCGCTGCGGAAAAATTTCTGGCTGGGCACGCTGCTGGGTTTTCTCTCGATCAGCGGCGCGCTGCTTGCAATTCTTGCGCTGCATGGCTTCCGCATCACCGGCCTGGCGATTCACGGCACCACAATCCTGACCGCGACGCTGGCCTGGACCGGTGCTTGTGTGGCCATCGGCTTGTGCGAGGAATCGGTGTTTCGCGGATATCCGCTTTTCACGCTGACCACGGGCATCGGCTTCTGGCCGGCGGCGATTCTCCTGTCGGCTCTCTTCGGGCTGGCGCACGTGTTCAATCCGGGTGAGACGCCTACTGGAGTCCTGACGGTCGTGCTCGTCGGACTTCTTTCCTGTTTCTTCGTCCGCCGCAGCGGCGATCTCTGGATCCCCGTCGGCTTTCACGCGGGATTTGACTGGGGGAGACGTTCTTTTATGGCGTGCACGACAGCGGCTTCGCGCCCTATCACAATCTCTTCAACTCGCAGTTCTCCGGACCGGCGTGGCTGACCGGCGGCAGCGCGGGCCCGGAGGCGAGCGCCTTCGTGCTGCTGGCGCTGGTGATCGTGGGTATCCTGTTCAGCCTTCGATATCGCGAGGTACGCTATCGGCCGGAGGCTGTGTCAAAGCAACTGGGACGCGACGCTTCGGCAGCCGTGGCGACGAGCTAGGACGCCGTTTCGTCAGCTGACGGGCTTGCCCTGCAGCGAGCAGTGAACGTGACGCCTGTGATTTTGGTCACAGCCAGATGTGCGCTCGATACGGCAAACTAAAATCGTGTTCATGGACCGCTTTGCCATCATCAATAACCGCAAGCGCGCCGTCATCGCGCTGGTCCATTCCGTCTTCTTCATGGGAGTGGCAGGCGTGCAACTGGCCGTCTCTCGGGCTGAACCTTTTTCAATCCGCAGGGAGAAAGTGGTCGCCCCGATTGTTCTGCTGGCGATCTACGTGATCGTCACCACCGTCCTGCTGATCTTGCTGCGCTTCTCGCGCTGCACCAGGGAACGGCTCTACTTCGCCTTCTGCGCGGCGAGCGCCGGCTTCGGCCTGGTCAGGATTCTCCTCGGCGATCCCGTGCTGCACGCCAATGTTCTCCGCGTGCTGTTGCTGTTTTGCGCCGTAGTCATAGGGACGGGAATTCTTCGCAGCCATGCATCTCCCGCCGCCGAGCGAGCGGAAGAGCAATAGCATCAGCCGTTAGATCGCTCTAGAACGGTTCCCATTAAGCCAGGTTCTTCGAAGGGGATGGCCTTCAGGCCATCCGTAATAGCTGATATAAGGCCGGGGCTTTAGCCCCTGAGGAAATTCCAACTGACTTAATCAGACTTTCCCTAGAACGCAGCAGCACCCGCTTCCGCAACTGCGTGGTCCTGTTCGCCTGAGCCGCCACTGACCCCGATCGCGCCTACAACTTTGCCGTCGCGCTTTAGCGGAATGCCGCCGGCGAAGATCATGATCTTGCCATCGTTGGAAGCATGAATGCCGAAAAACTGTCCGCCCGATTGCGAATGCGTGGCCAGGTCCTTGGTCGCAATGTCGAAGGCGCGCGAGGTGTACGCCTTCTTCATGGAAATATCGATGCTGCCGATCCATGCGCCATCCATCCGCACATGGGCCACAATGTTGCCGCCCTCATCGGCTACTGCGATGTTCATCGGCTGTCCGATTTCCTGAGCTTTCTTTTCCGCGGCCGCTATCACGCGACGCGCATCCGCCAGATTCACTCCTGCCATTTTTCCTCCTTATTTCTTGGACTTGTTATTATGAGCGCCCTGCCTTTTGGGCGCGAGGAATCCGCTTTTTTTCGACTCGCCAAAAAGCAGGTCCCTCGCACGCTAGAGCGTGCTCGTGATGACAAGCATACGTCACTGGATCTTGAGACACTTTATCGATCACCGCGCTTCAACTCGACGCGAACAGGCTGTACGACAGAACTGCCAGCACGATCAAGGTGATGACGACGTACATAGAGTCATGTTCGATGGCGAACGCCACGGCGGAGAAGGCCACGCGCGCCACGGGCGTCGCGATCAGCAAAAGCAGTCCAAGCTGAATGATGGCCCGCGCGCTGACCCCGAACACTCCGTGAACGATGTCCCTCGGACTTTTCAGGCTCTCCGGTTCGCCGCGGAACGTGCGGTAGTCGGGCATCTCGTGTCCATGCCGCACCAGGTACAGCACGCCGCCAAAGAGAACGACCGACGCCGCCAGGATTACTCCTGTGCGCAGAAGTGTCCCAATGATGATCTCAATCCGCTGATCATTCCAGCTCCCCGGCTTCGTCGCCGTCACACTTGCCTCGCTCATAACCGGCCCTTCGCTCCGCTGAAGATCATCTCAATTCCCAGTACGACGATGACTGCCGCAAACAGATATCGCAAGGCCTTGACTTTCGCCTTCACCAATAGCTTGGCGCCGATCATCGATCCCGCGAGCACGCCCAGCATCACTGGCATGGCGATGCCCGGCGCAATGTAGCCGCGGTTTAGATATAGTCCGGCGCTGGCCGCGGCGGTGACGCCGATCATGAAATTGCTGGTCGTCGTCGAGACCTTGAACGGAATCTTCATAGCCTGGTCCATCGCCAGCACTTTGACCGCCCCCGAGCCGATGCCAAGTAACCCCGACAGCACGCCGGCGCCGAACATCAGGCTGTACCCGGCAGGCACGCCGGTGACGTTGTAGGGCAGCTTCCCCTCGGGCGTGGGCAAGGTGCCATTCAATTTCAGCTTCTTGGCCAGCTTCGACGACTGTTGGTTGGGATCGTGCTCGTCACGGTGCCGGCTTGATAGATAAGCGGAGTACAGCAGAACCAGCCCGAAGACTATGGCGATGGCGTTGCCAGAGACACGCATCGCGATGGCGGCGCCGGCAATTGCTCCTACAGTGGTGGCCGTCTCCAGGAACATGCCGATGCGGACGTTCGAATAACCTTCGCGCACATAGGCGGCCGCCGCGCCCGACGAGGTCGCAATCACCGAAACCAGCGACGCACCGATGGCGTAGCGGATATTGACACCAAAGAGCAAGGTCAGCATGGGTACGATGACCACGCCTCCACCCAGGCCGGTGAGCGCGCCCAGAAATCCAGCAAGCAGGGAGCCGAGACCGACTAGTCCAGTGAACTCAAGAATGTTCATGCTGTTCATAGTCCTTGCTGAACCTCTTCCTGCGTCGCGCACGAGAAAGTGTAAGGATTGTACATTCGTGGCAGGTGTTGTCCGCGAATCTCTGGATTTTGCCCGCGAAACACGATACGGTAGAGACAATCAGGCGCGGTACCCAAGTGGTAAGGGAGAGGTCTGCAAAACCTTTACGCGTGGGTTCGATTCCCACCCGCGCCTCCAACCCTTTCTCATATCGAGCTGATTTCTAAGGACAGTGCTCTATTTTGTGGATCCGGCTCGGCTGGTCTGAATCGGGAAAAATTGGCGAATATCGGGCGAAAGGGCGGACAAAAAGCGGACAAAATTTCACCCAGATGAAGCAGGCCTTCATGCCGGCAAACGGGTTCGTTTCTCCTTCCGCCGAGTTGACGAAACCGCATGACCGAGAAATAAAATCTCAAAAATTCTTTGATACGGATGCCGCCACAACACTTGACCAACCGAAGGTTCCGGTCTTCCCCTGAATCCCTGAGTAATCAGCGCTCGATCACTCCCGAATTTCGTAGAACAATCTGGTGGCTTGAACGCCTCAAAACGTTTCTGCGCATCGCAAGAGCTCTCCTGATCCCTGCTCAGCATTGACGCGGTTCGGCCCAGCGTCCTACTATCCGTGCAATGTCAGCGTCAGATCCTACTGTCGGGCAGGTATTGGGGCACTATCGCCTGATCGAGCAGATCGGCGCGGGCGCTATGGGTGTCGTCTTTCGCGCGCTTGATGAGCAACTGCGGCGTGATGTCGCCGTCAAGGTCCTGCCAAACGGTCTGTTCGGCGACGCAGCGAGCCGGGAGCGATTGCGCAAGGAAGCGCTGGCCGTCGGCCGGCTCAATCATCCCAACATCGCGATGGCTTTCGACTTTGGCGAAGAGAGCGGTGTCGCCTATTTCGTCAGCGAATACATTTCCGGACTCACTCTCGACGAGAAGATCGGCAAGCAGCCACTGCCGCAGAAAACGGTGCTGGAGCTGGGAATCCAGCTGATGAGTGGGCTGGAAGCGGCGCACCGCGGGGACGTGATTCACCGCGATCTGAAGCCCAGCAACATCCGCCTCAACCGCGATGGACAACTAAAAATACTCGACTTCGGACTAGCCAGGCTGATTGAGCCGATCGACGAAAACGCCCTAACCGCTAGTCTCGACAGTGGAACCTCGGTAAGCGGCACGCTGCCCTACATGGCCCCCGAGTTGTTGCGCGCCGAGCCAGCCGATACCCGTGCGGACATCTGGGCAGCGGGTGCCGTGCTGTACGAGATGGCGACAGGCAAGCGTGCTTTTCCTGACAGGCAGCCGTCCCTGGTGATCGATGCAATTCTCCACTACGATCCCGTTTGGCCAACGCTGATTCATCCCAAAATCACGGCTCCTCTGGAGACCTTGATTCTGAAGGCGCTAGACCGCGATCCGGATCGGCGATATCAGTCGGCGCGCGAGCTGCGGGTGGACTTGGCGCGCTTGCTCGCCGACGCAACGATCGACAGCGACGCGAAGCGAACGAGTTCAAGGGATGGTGCGAATCCACTGGACCGGCATCCCAGTCGCACATATCCGAAACGTTGGCTTTTGTTCACCTTCGTCTTTGCATTGCTGATCATCGGTATCACAGGTACTTTAGTGTGGCGAAACCACGAATCAGACAATAACGCAGCTGCAGTTCACTCGATTGCTGTATTGCCCTTCACCGAGCTTTCCCCGAGTGCGGGCCAGGAATACTTTGCGGAAGGCATGACAGAGGAGTTGATCAGCCAACTAACCCAGGTCGGTGCTTTGCGCGTGATCTCGCGTTCTTCGGTTATGCAGTACAAGGGAAAGCAGATTTCACCGTCGGATATCGGGCGCCAGTTGAACGTTGAGGGGGTGGTCGAAGGAACTGTGCGCCGGGAAGAGAATCGCGTGCGAATAACCGTTGAGTTATCCGACGCACGTGGCGGAAGGAATCTATGGTCGCACAGCTATGAACGTGATCTCGTGGACGTGTTGAGACTGCAGACGGAAGTGGCACGAGCCATCGTGGATGAGGTAAAGGTGGAGATCACCCCACAGGAGCAGCAGCAATTGACCGCGCGCCCTCCTACCATTGCTCCTCAAGTCTATGAGGACTACTTGCAAGCTCGGTACAGCTTGAGTCAGCGGACCCCAGCCGACCTTAGGATCGCGGTTGAGAAGTTTGAGGCGGTAACGGCCGCAGATCCGAATTATGCACGAGCCTACGTTGGTTTGGCCGACGCTTATATCCTGTTGGGTCTCTACCGGGCTCTGCCTGCTCAGCAGGCACTGCAATCCGCAAGGACAGCTGCAAAACGTGCAATTGAACTTGACCCTCGCCTGGGAGACGCCCACGCGTCCCTCGGTTTTATTGGTTTTCTTGACCTGGAATGGAACCGTGCCGACGAGGAATTCAAAGCGGCCCTCGACCTCAATCCCGGTTACTCCACCGCGCATCATTGGTATGCGCTGTATCTTGCCGCACAGGGACGCTCCGACGAATCTCTGAAACAGATCGGCGTAGCGGCGGCATTGGATCCGAACTCCTCCATCATCCAGGCCAACAAGGCCTGGTGTTATTACCTGGCGCGGCGATACGACAACGCGATCGCTAAAGCGAAGGAAGTGCTGGCGCACGACCCTGGCTTTGTAGTGGCGCACGAGTACCTCGGCCAGTCCTACGTCGAGAAGGGGCAGTTCGATAAGGCCATTGCCGAGCTGTCCACCACAGTCCAACTCAGCGGAGGAGTGCCCTTTTATACAGCAGAACTGGCGAACGCGTATGCGTCAGCCGGTCGGACGGTCGAGGCCAGGTCGCTGCTGCGGGAGCTTGAGTCGGAAAGCCTCAGTGCGAACGTTTCCTCGGCCGATTTAGCTATGGTCTACGCAGGTTTGCATGATGTATCGAAGGCAACGTCGCTGCTGGAAATCGCGGTTCGCGAACGCAATCCCATGGTTGTCGATCTGAAGGTCCACCCCCGTTATGACGTCCTCCGCTCCGACCCGCGGTTTGCCGCTTTGGTGGCGCGTCTGGGGCGAGAACCCGAGGCAACGGCTGGAACATCAGGATTGGGCACGACGAGCTCCTCCGGACTCGCATCTTCGGGCCTCGCTCCTACTCCGGCCAGGTAGATCGCTCCTTCGGAGACCCCGTCGATCTCTAGCAGTCGCTCAATCTTGCTGTCGGCGAAGGCCATCGTGCAGTAGGGTGCGAGGCCCAGCGATGTCGCAGTCAGACAGAAGGTCTGGCAGAGATGGCCGGCGTCCGCCAAAATAACGCGATAGGCGCGCGGCGCGGGGTATTTCCATTGACTGCGCGCGAAGACCGCCGTCATCAGGACCATGGCCGCTGCCTCGCTGCACCAGTCCTGAGTGGGCGTAAGTGCCTGCAGAGAGCGTTTGCTGGGCAGGTCTCGGAGACGCTCCAGTTCGTGCGTCTCGGCGGCATAATGGTAGAGTCCCCGGAGCAGGCCTTTGACGTTACGCGCGACCAGATAAGCTTCGATCGGATGTCGGGCCCCTCCCGAAGGCGACGTCTTGAACGCCAGCCTGCCGAGACCGTAGAAGTCACGCCAAGCCTGAATGCGAAAGGTGAGCCAGAACAGTGTGCTGAGGTCCTGGTAAGAAATAGCTTTTGAGGAAAATTGACGCCACGTACGCCGCGACAGCAGTAGCTTCCTGAATTCATCGTCGCCGGCCGGAGGCCAAAGTGAGAAAGACGGCGCTTGCGGATAGCGCTTGACCGACGACGGCATGGGAATTCGACTGGCCAGCGCATGAAAATGTCTGACTAAGAGCGCCTCGTCCGGCTCGTAGTTGCAATCTTTGCTGGAAAAATGGAAGTAGGCCGCGGATGGCTGCCAGTGCTTCCACTGATGGATATTTTCTTCAATAGGGTCTATGCGCTGGGAGGACTGCAGCAACGTGGCCCTCACTAACTGGTGGAGGGTCGTGCGCACTGATTTTTCCTGATAATGCGGTAGGAGGCGGGCCAGTTCCTCTTCAGTAAGCCACTCACTGCACGCATCCAGCACTTCGCAGGTGACAGGAGCAGCAGCTACGCGAACCCGGGTCGCGTAGTTTTCAAATACAAGGTGATCAGATATCCACGCTGCGATTACGCAAGGTGACCGTCGATAGAGCCGTGAGCCTTTTTTCACGAGTAAGGCTACCGGCCAAGACAACAGTAGTCCGGGTTAGGGCCGACGGCGACGCCCCAGCACACATGCAGCAGGTCTCTCTGCAGATCCTCCAGGAGCATGAGCTTGAGATCGATGATTGTCTTGGTTTCGGCTGCTGTTCCTGACTTGTTCCGCTCGGCTTTGAGTCCATTCGACAATGCGGACAGTTCCGCCCGAAGTTCATTTCCGAGTGCTTTGACTTTTTGTGGATCATCCTTTTCGGAACTCCGCTTTGTTCCGGTCGCAGACTTCTTCTTTGCGCTAGATTTAGCCATTAGCGATATATCTCCTGAATTGAGGCTATGAAAGACCCCGGGATGACTACTGGTTTCGCAGCCTCGAACGGCGTTTACCGCTTCTTCTTGTGGCGAAATTTACATGGTTCTCGCAAAAACCCACGGCCGAAGTTGGGTACAATGCAATTCGCGCCGATCTGTTCAGCCAGATTGTCGACCACCCGAATTCTCAGATCCAGTAACTCCTTTTCTTCATCGCTGCCAGCCACGGCCTTCGCCCTCTTAAGATCCTTGGAGAAGTCAGCAAGTTTCTTCTTTAAGTCGTTGGCCGCACTGCGAATAGCTATCTTTTTCGCATCGGGGGGCTCTTGAGCACGTTTGTTAGCGGCAGTTGATTCAGGCATACGGAACCTTCTCGGTCGCGGGTTGCGTGGCGGAAAGTGTGCCGCATTATCATTCCTAAGTCAACTGTTTTCACACTCAATGCCATAAATCTTCATCTATTGTGAAGCTATCAGATAAAAAGGGTGCCCCGAATTCTCTACGGTACTGGGCTCCAACGTGGAAGTGTGGTTATCTAGGCCTGGGTTTTTACGTAGTACAGGAGATCAGGTCCGTGGGTCCGTCCTCTCGATTCCGAGGCTGCAAGAACGCTGCCGGGAACGGAACAAAGCGGCGACACGTTCTGGTCCGCTGACAGCAAGTCGATCGGCTTCGTCGCCAATCAGAAGCTCAAGCGCATCGACCTTGCGACGGGAGTGGTGCAGACGCTGGCCGACGCGCCTACATACCGTAGTGCTACATGGAATGACGACGGTACGATCTTGTTCGCGCCCGGCGGCAACGGGCCGTTGTATAGGATTTCTGCAACCGGAGGACAACCGGCGCAAGTGACACGCCTGCAAGTTCCCCAGGCCAGTCATCGTTGGCCCCAGTTTCTGCCCGGTGGGCACCAATTCTCGTTTTGGGTTATCGGACCGCCGGACGTGTCTCATTAGCAGGAGCACGATCGCTGTGGTTTTCACGGGAGTGCGCGGACCGAGGGCGCAGAGCCTTCCGCACAATTCAGAGAACATGTCATCAACATTTCACGAAGGTTTTAACTCCTGTTAGCGCTGCCGTCAAACAACCTACCTACTTTGTGTCGTAGTCAAGCCAGCCTGCAACGTCGACCCTAACTCCACGCGACGGCTAGCTGCTGGACAACTTTTATACCAACAGCGAAGTCAGCTTCGATGGCTGGGGATGGCTGACGCAAGCCATCGCTAATGAAGACCTGATCAAAGATGTTCCCTACGAATACAGCGGCCGCGGCCGGAACTATGACGTGGAAGGCCAAAACAACGGCTACAACGTAGGAGGCGTCCCCGCCTACAATCCTGACGGACAGCAGATTTCCCCGCTGTACTTCCCGAACGGCGCACCCTCCATTCCAGACGTGACGCAAGGTCCGGGCGGCCACATCTGGGATGCCGTGCACGCAGCAGGAGTTACCTACCGCAACTACGGCTTCTTCCTCTCGACCGGTATAACCGACAGCCACGGTAACGTGGTCATGCCGGACAACTACCCGGACGTCTTGGGAAACCAACCCCCAGGCCACAGCTTGCAGGGAGTGAGCGACTGGGATTACAGGAGGTTTGACAGCGACTATCCCGACAGTGACGCTTCGACTATTTACACCGGCCGGGGCGCACAGAACTGCACGTACCAGGAGCCGACGTACGGCAAGTACAACTCCACGAGCCGCGCCGCGGAGTGGATTCGCGAGTTCAACCTGATGCTGCAACAGGACCCGTCGGGCAATTCCGTGCCGGCGTTTGAAACCATCCGCCTGCCACATGACCACACCCAAGGGCCGACCTCGGCCGATTTCGCTCCTGTCGCCGAAGTAGCCGACAATGACTATGGTGTTGGGCAGATTGTGCAGGCGATCAGCCACAGCGTGATCTGGAACAGCACGGCGATCTTCATTATCGAGGACGATGCCCAGGATGGTCCCGATCACGTCGATTGTCACCGTTTCACTAACGCCGATACAAACGATGCCGAAGCAGCCCCTCGACGGAAGGCAAGTTAACCCAGGCGGATGCGATTCGCCAGCAGAAACCCGCCCACCTTCACGGTGGGCGGGATGATAGTCCGGAGGACGATACGCCGCATCGTTGTGCGCCGTCGTTCATTCCGGCATATTGACAAACCTTTCGGCGAGTCATTGGCGCTTCACTCCTTGCCGATTCTCGGCGCCCATTTCTTGGTGTGCGTTCCTCGCTCGAAAACCACTACGCTGTCATAAAAGTGCATTGCGAGGGTCGTCTTGGTGAATTCCGTTGGAGGAAAAGCATCGCGAGTGTGGTCGGCATTCAATTCATCCAGCATGCCCTTGCAGAGTTCGATGAAGGTACCTAGTCTGCGAAAACCGCCCTCGTATTCTTCCCAATAGGCGGTGTGCAGATCCTCGACCATGTAAATGCCGTTCTTCGCCACGCGAGGATAGAGGAACTCGAAGGTCTTGACGACGTGACTCATCATGTGGCTTCCGTCGTCGAGGACGAGGTCGGGTTGGCCAAACTCGTCGATGACGGTCTGTAAGAACCGCGTATCTTGCTGCGGCCCAATCCTAACCTCGATCTGATCCTCTTCATACGCCTTACACTCGGGCAAGATGTCGATGCCGACTATCGTGGCGTGAGGGCCAAAATATCGCTTCCACATTTGCAAAGATCCGCCCAGCCCGCAACCAATTTCAACAAACGTCGCAGGTTTGTAAACAAAGGCTTCGAAATGCCGTTCGTAGATGGGAAAGTAGTGTTTCCATTTGTGGATCAGTCTGCTGTCATTAGTTAGAAAATCAGACCAGAGATTCATTCGCGCTCCCATGTAAACCCTCAAACGCGCCGTACGGACCGCATCGCTTGTGTAATGGCGATGTTACAACAGCTAGTCATTCAAGCCTGGAATTCCGGACGGACTATGCGCGCTATGCAGTCACACCCTCTCTTACAACTGGAAGAGTTTGGCTGCGGCCAGCACCATTCCGAGCGTAAGCACGGCGATTACGGCTTCTCCGATAGCGCCCACCGCGAAGGGTCGTAGCCCCTGCAACTTCAGCTCCCGGAGGTTGGTTCGCAGACCTACGCCAGCGAATGTCAGCAGGAAGCCCAACGCGACAAGTTGGCCAAGCTGCCGATCTGCGGTCGGCTGAAGACACCGGCGGGTGGCCAGAAGCGAAATCAGCAGGAAGCCTAGAACGAACTTGGGAAACTTGTGCCACAAAAAAGCTGCCTTACCTTCCACCTGCTGCGTCTGCCCTTTGCGCGCCCAATAGAGTGCGTATCCCAGCACCACAAATCCAATCGTTGCGTTGCGGGTAGTCTTGGCCAAGACGGCAATTTTGCCGGCGGCGTCGGAATACAGTGCTCCCGCTGCGGTTGCTTCCGCGGTGTTGTCCACCGCCAGTCCGGCCCACAGCCCGTAAGCGCGATCGCCCAAGTGCAGCCAGTGTCCAATGAGCGGAAAGGTAAAGAGTGCAATGGCTCCCAATGCCAGGATGGCCGCGATGGCATAGGACGAGTCCTCGTCGTCGGCATCGATGGCGCCCTTGGTCGCGATGATGGCCGACACGCCGCACACTGCCGATCCCACCGCCAGCAGGCTGGTCAGCTTCGGCTTCAGCCCGAACCACTTCCCCAACATGGTCATGAAGGTAAACGCGACTGCCAACTCGAGCACCACCAGCGCCAGGCTGATTCCGCCGAGCTTGGCCACATCTCCCAACAGAAAGCGCGCGCCCAGCAAAACGATTCCCGCCTTCAGCCAGAACTCATACGTCAACACGCCGGGCAGAAAGACCCTGGGCACGCCAATGGTGTTCGATACCATCATGCCGAAGACGATGGCCCACAGCACGTACTCGATGTTGGGAAGATGGAGATGATGCGCCTTGGCGTAAACTGCCACCGACTGCTCCACGAATTTTCCCAGTTATCCGATGGCCGCTAACAAAAGAACTCCGGGTATAAGTCGCGCAAATTTCGGTCCCGGACGAAATGTTTGGATTTGCGGTAAAGCGATCGATCCTTCCGCCACTTGCTTGCGCCTCAACTGTAGATGGGGTTTTTACCAGGGCACGCGGTGAATCAGCCCCAGGCGGACCAGCAGTGCGAGAACCAGAGCGAGGGTTACCGCCCAGCCGTCAACTGAAAGCCGCCAGCGTTTTGCCAGCGGTGGTTTGCGATGGTTTGCAGACATGGATATTGACTCCGTTGGATGAGGTTATGGCTCGCATCAGCGTCCGGGTTTGGGCACAAGAGTCCCCCGCCCACGCCAAGACCAGAGCATGATTAACTTAGAAGAGACGGATTTCTTCAACCGATCATTCTCTGGAGGGTAGCGCACTCCGGTCTGTGAGCTGCATCACAGCTGGCCATGATGTGGAAGGAGGCCCGCACCACGGACACTGCGCCTGTTCTCGACTCTGCCTTATTCCGGCGTGTTCCAATTCTCAGCTTGCCGCAGGGCGCCGTGCTAGCGGACCTTTTCCGCGGCCTTGCTCGGCGTGACTTTGTGCGATTCGAACTTGCGTTGCAAGGCTTCTAACGGCGAGGACACAGGCTTCTCTTCGACGTCGCTGGCGCTGGCGACCACAGGCTCCAATTCTTCGATATTTGCCCCACCGTGAGTCTCTTCGCCGGGATTGTCGCCGGAGTTGCTCGGCGCGACAGCGGGGTTTGCTGCTGCGGCTGCAACGGCTCCTTTCGGCACTTCCACCAGCCGCGAGTTGACCAAGCCCTTCTCAAGAAATTTCTTCGGGTTCAGCAAGGGACGAGCGAGCGAAGGATTGTAGCTGGTCCAGGGCGAATCGAATTCAGCCTCGCGCTCGAACTGCGCCCGCATGCTTTCCATCTTGGAATCGAGATCGTCCATGTAGTGCAGCATCAGCGCCTCGGGAAACATTGGCAGCTTGGGCGATCCGAACTCGTATTCGCCGTGATGGCTGATAATCAGGTGCTCAAGCAGGACCTTCAGTTCCTCGGGGAAGCCGGGCACACGCGCGATCTTTTCGTGCATCATTTCCAGCTCGATAATCATGTGTCCCAGGAGCTGTCCCTTGGTGGTGTAGGCGATGGAGCGCTGATAGGTGAGCTCGTGCAGCTTGCCGATGTCGTGCAGGAAGGCGCCGGAGAGCAGCAGATCGCGGTTGACCTGGGGATAGTTGCGCGCCGCCAGATCGCAAACCGTAAACAGCGAGACAACGTGGTCAAGCAGGCCGCCGACGAAGGCGTGATGCAGGGTCTTGGCCGCGGGCGCCGACTTGTACGCGGCGACCAGCGCGTCGTCGGCGATGAACTCCTTTATCAGTGACTTCAGCCACGGATTCTGAAAGCTCTCAACAAAGTTGCGCAGCGTCTGCCAGAGTTGCTCAATATCTTTGCTGGTCTTGGGAAGATAGTCCGAGTAGTCGATCTCCGACTCTCCCAGCTTGCGCATTTTGTGAACGGTGAGTTGCCAGCGGCCGTTGTACTTGTGGACCGCGCCCTTGACCTTCACGAAGTCGTCCTGCTCGAAGCCGGAGATCGCCTCGGAGACGTTGTCCCACATGTTTGCCTGGATCTGGCCGCTGCGATCGGCGAGCACCAGAGACAGATATAGCTCGCCGCTCTTCTTCGACTTCACCTGTTTGAGGGCGACCACAAACAGCGAGGTGATGGTCTGGTTCTCCATCTGGGCGCAATCGGAAATGTAGAATTCTTTCATTCGAGTCAGTTCGGGGCGCATCGCAGCCGCGTAAAGCACCCGAGCGCCTAATGGTATCAGTAGGCGCTCGCCAGTAGCCAGAGGCAGTTGTCAGTGGCCAGTGGCCAGTTGATGCAAGCCTACAGGCCGACAGCTAACGGCTAATTGCTAGTTGCTGCTTCTAAAACAATCCCAGTTTCTTCTTCTTCTTGGGCTTGTTATCGGAGCTGGTGGTGGCAGTAGTGTAGATAGGCTTGGTCTCGTTGGGACTGGCGCCGGTATCGATATAGCCGGGTTTGATATCGATGTAGGCCTCCTCGCGCAGCTTGGTGAGGTAATCGCGCAAGGCCGGTTGCATCTTGGTCATGTAAATCTGTTCCTGAATCTGATTTTCAACGTCCTTCAGCGGAGGGACGCCGGCCGACTGGTGTTCCGTAACTTTCAGGATGACGAAACCCTGGTTGGTGCGGATGGGCTCGGTGTATTGCCCAGGCTGAAGGTCGAAGACCTTGGACTCATACTCCTTGGACAAGGTGCCGCGTTTGAAGTATTCCAGGTCGCCTCCCACCGCGGCGGTCGGGCCATTGGAGTACTTCTTGGCCAAGTCAGCGAAGTTGCCGCCCTTCTTCAACAGGTCGTAAACTTGGTCGGCCTTGGCTTGCGCCTGTGCTACTGCGTCGGGAGTTGGCGCCAGCGGCAGCGCGGTCTCGCCTTTCCCCGTCTTCACCGCCGCCGTGGTCTGGGTGGAAATCAAAATCTCGCTCAGCCGCACCTGCTCCGGCCGGTCCATCTCGGCCTTGTGCTGATCGTAGTATTGCCGAATCTCCTGATTGGAGACGGCAATGTGTCCGCCTACCTCCTGGCCAATCACCTTCTGGGTCAGGATGTTGTTCTTCAGGTTCTGCTTGAAATCTTCGAAGGCGATGCCCTGCGACTGGGCCGCCTTCTCCATCTCTTCCATGGTCTCGGCGTGCATCTGCTGGCGCAAGTCGTCGAGCTTCTTTACCAGATCGGTGTCGGCGCTGATGCCCAGGTCCGAGGCCTTTTGTAGGAGCAGTTGCTGGTCAATCAGATCGCGCAGCAGATCCTTCTCGTGTTCCTTGGCCTGCTGTTCCGCGACAGGAGCGTCCGGCTGCTGGTGTGCCTCACTGAGCAACTGCTCGCGCGCCTTGCGCAGATCGGCCCGGGTCACAATGCTGTTGTTGACGCGCGCGATAATCTCTTCGACAACCGTGTCGTTTGTCGCAGTCTGCGTCTGGGCCAACAGGAACGGAGCACCGAGAAGCACCGCCAGCGAAAGGAAGGAAAATCTCTTCATGCAATACCCGATCAGGCGCCCCACACTTGGAAGTCTCACCTGGTCCCTTTGTCGATATTCGTTTAGCTATTTTACTGCTTCCGGCGGGCTCGTGCTTGCCAGAAAGCGATACTGACGCGGACGAGATCACTCCGCGCATAGAATTGAGGTATGGAAAACTCCGGCGTGCCCGTCTTCCGAAAGCCGAACGCGATTGAAGGCCTCTTCAATCGCTGCTTCGGATTCCTGGTTGGGCTGGGACTCGGCTCGAAACACAACTACCTGCTTCAGGTACGCGGACGAAAATCGGGAAAGTTTATTCCACGCCCATCGATCTGCAGGAGATCGATGGCAAGCGCTACCTGGTTGCCCCGCGAGGATACACGCAATGGGTACGGAACGCCGAAGCCGCTGGAGAGATTGCCCTCAAGAAAGGGAACTGGCGGCAGAGCTTTGGTTTGCGGGCAGTACCCGATGCCGAGAAGCCCAAATTGCTGAAAGCTTATCTCGAGCGCTCAAGACCGCAGTACAGCGATACTTTCCTGTGGCCGCCGGCTCCGAGGCGCAGGCGTTTGCAGCCATAGCGGCGAACTATCCGGTGTTCGAGTTGATTGAGAGTTGATCGGCCACGGCAGTGGCCTTTCCTGGAACAGCAGATCCCTCGCCGATTAAAGTCGGCTCGTGATGACAAGAATGGAAGGCCTATACGGCGCAGCCCAAGCTGCGCCCCTTCACGGGATCGCAACAGCTCCGAGATTCGCTGCCGAAGCGTAATCGTCGTCGCGACGTTGCAGCGTGGGACGATCATCTCCACTATTGCTCGGCTGAGTGGTAGTGCCATCCGCAGTCTGCGTGCGGCGCAGTGTCGGACCTTGCTTGTCCTGCGGGATCGCCTTCTTGCCGTTTTCGAAGGCCGCCAGACGGGCCTTCACGTCGTCGAACTCCGAAGTATCTTCGATGTACTCGGGCCGGGCCGGCAGAATCTGGCGAATCTCTTCCTGGCTCTTCAGAATGCGGTCGGGCGTCTGTGGATGCGAAGCGAAGGCCTTGGCCAGCGCTCCCGGCTTCTGCTTCTCCAGCGCCTTCAGCTTCTCGAAGAATGCGATGAAGGCCTGCGGATCGTATCCCGCCTTGTACATGTATTGCAGGCCGAAGTAGTCGGCTTGCGCCTCAAAATCGCGCGAGAACTTCATGAACGTTACCGGCAGCGCCAGGCTCATGGCCATGTTGACTGCCTCATAGACGCCCCAACTATGAATGACAAACATCAGGGGGACGGTGGAGAGACTGACGTAATTGGAGCGGGTCATCTCCTGCGTGGCATGACGAAGGATGACGTGGGAGATCTCATGTGCCATGACGCCGGCCAGTTCGGCCTCGTTATCGGCAGCCAGAATCAGGCCGCTATTGACGTAGAAGAATCCGCCGGGCAAGGCGAAGGCGTTGACGTCGTCTGAGTCCACAACTTTGATGGTGAATGGCACCTTCGCATCCGAGTTGCGCACCAGGTTCTGACCGACGCGATTGACGTACTCGTTGATGACGGGGTCCTGAATCATGCGCGCGCTCTGCTCCACCATCATCGCGTACTGCTTGCCGACCTTGATGTCAGTATCGATCGAGTACCAGTTGCCCAGGCTTCTGCCGGTGGAACCCACTTTGCGGTCCCCGATATCGTCAATATCGGTCTTACCCTTGTCGTGGGTGTCCTTCGGCGCATTCGCGGCGGGCGCTGTTGCGGCTGCAGTGTCGGTAGGGCTGCCTGTACCATTCGCGCTGGCGGCAGGCTGAGCGGTGGGAGCGCCAGTGCCGCTTGCCGATTGCGACTGGTCAGGGGAATTGCTGGAAGCTTGAGTTGACGTCTGCGATTGTGGGTTGTCCTGTGCCAGCGCCGGAAGCGAAAGGCTGACAGCCAGCAGCACCGCAATCATCGCTGCGAAAGCACGCGATTTCATGGAAACTCCAGTGCCCAACTCGGACGCACCTTGCCAGGGTGCTTCTTGCGCACATTATATGCTTGGAATCGCATTGTGGCGTAACTCATTTCCGCAACCGCGGCGGAATGGGAAGATTTTTCCCGCGCACGTTGGCGGCGCGCAGTGGCGTTCGCCAGCAGGAAGTGTCGAACTTGGTCTAAAATGAGCGTTTTGTCCCAGGAGACTGACATTATGGCAACCGAGACTTCGCCGCAAAGAATAATGCAGTTGCTTCCTCTCGACGACTTCATCAGCGGCTTGCGCAAGCTGCAGGAGAAAGATTTCACCGAAGTGCGCGGCACGCTGGAGTACCTGCGAACGAATCGCGTCGATCCGGAAGAGATCGAACCGTATCTCTTCTGGAACTCGCAGCACTACACCCGCAATCTCATCGACAAGACTGAACTCTATGAACTGCTGGCCATCTGCTGGGAGCCGGGCATGAAGAGCTCGATCCACAATCACAAGGGACAGAACTGCTGGATGGCCGCTCCCATCGGGCGACTCGCGGTGCAGAACTTTCGCGTGATTTCGGAAGACCTGGGCGCTCATCGCTGCAATATCGTTCCCACTGATGAGGTGTTCATCACGGCTGAAAATCCAGTCGCCGTCGATCCGCTGAATCCGGTGCACGACGTCCACAACCCGCGCGAGTGGAACCAGCGCGCCGTCAGCCTGCATGTGTACTCGCGTCCGTTTGATTCCTGCATTGTGTATTCGGTGGAGCAAGGCTCGTGCGGCGAGATCGGGCTGCAGTACACGTCGAAGTACGGGAAGCTGTGTTGAAGAAAGCAACTAGCAATTAGCAATTAGCTTCGAGCCACGAGCCACGAGCAAGATGATCGCGGACGTGCTTTTGCGTCGATGACGTTACGTGTCTGCCGCCCTCCGCGGCTCTGTGCTCGTCTCCACTGCTTTTCCCGCACTGACCGCGGGCTTACGCCCACGGCTAACACAAATGCCGCCCTTCGGGCTGTTGAATTTCGTTCTCCGGGCTGATACGAATTTCGCCCTTCGGGCTGGTGGAAGGCCGCTGCGAATGACATGGATAAAGCGGGTGTCCGGTCGCATCTAAAGGTAAGAGCCTCAAAACGCTGCGTCACTTTAAATCCACGATGACGGCGATGGAAAATGATTCGCGCAACACATGTACGAATTTGGGGTTCATACTGATGCATGGCGGACAGCTCCCAGACAAGGGGACCGGGTTCGCCTCAGAAGGAAAGATATCGTGGTGGGACAGCAAGAGGTGCGAGAGATGAAGTCACGGTGGCGGTTTGAATGTTTATTGATGGTGATATTGTTTGTCGTCTTATCGGCGGGAGCGATGTTGGCTCAGGACCAGAGTATGGCTCCCCCTCCACCGGGTGACAATTCGGTGCAAGGTGACTTTGGACAACAGGGTTATCCCGGCCAGCAAGGTTATCCGGATGAGCAAGGCGCGCAGCAGCAGGACCCTCCGGGCCGCGTGGCCCGTGTGCAGTTTATGTCGGGCCAGGTTTCGATGCAGCCGGGCGGCGTGAACGACTGGATTGCCGCCAACATGAACCGGCCGCTCACCACCTCTGACCGCATCTGGACCGACAAGGACTCGCGCGCCGAACTGAACGTTGGCGACGGCTACATCCGTATGAACTCGGAAACCAGCCTTACCCTTACCAACGTCAGTGACAGCACCGTCCAGTTGGAGCTCGATCAGGGCACGCTGAATCTCACGGTCCTCCATCTGGAAAAGGGCGAGATCTATGAAATCGACACGCCTAACTACGCTTTTACCGTGATGAAGACTGGTGTTTATCGCTTCGATGTGCTTCCCAGCCAGGACCAGAGCCGGGTAACGGTGCGCAGCGGATATGGCGAGGCCACCGGAAAAGGCGCTGCAGTGAGGGTCAATTCCGGCACGCAAGTACGCTTCAGCAGCGGCAACTCGCTGCAACATGCGGTATACAGCGCTCCGGCGCGCGACGGCTTTGAAGACTGGGCGCAGGTGCGCGACAAGCGGCTGGATGATTCTTTGTCGGCGCGCTATGTTTCGCCCGGCGTGATTGGCTATCAGGACCTTGACGCAAATGGCACATGGGCGACAACGCCGGACTACGGCCCGGTGTGGACTCCTACGTCCGTGCCGGTCGGCTGGGCGCCGTATCGCTTCGGCCAGTGGGCGTGGATTGCTCCCTGGGGATGGACGTGGGTTGATAGCGCTCCCTGGGGATTTGCGCCGTTCCATTATGGCCGCTGGGTGACCTACGGCGGAGGCTGGGCCTGGGCGCCTGGTCCGCTGGGCTACTGGAATCCTTATTATGCGCCTGCGCTGGTCGGCTGGATTGGCGGACCTGGGTTCGGCTTTGGCTTTGGCTGGGGCGGCGGCTGGGGCTTCGGTATCGGCATCGGATTTGGCTGGTATCCCCTTGGATGGGGAGCGCCGTACTATCCGCGCTACTGTGGCTGGGGACACGGCGGCTGGTATCGTGGCGGCGGCTATGTGACTGCCGGCTACTTCCACAACGTCAACGTCACTAACACGCATATTACGAACATCAACAACGCTAACAACAACTACCACAACGGCAATTTCGGGAACACCAACTCGATCGCGAGAAATGGTGTGACCTCGGCATCCAAAGAAGCTTTCACGTCCGGTGCGGCGGTCAACAAGGTCGGCGGAGCTGTGCCGGCATCGGCCCTGAATAACGCTCACACGCTGAGCTCGGCCAACGTCAACCCAACCAAGTCTTCCGTACTGGGCGGACAGACCCCGCGTACCAACGTTCCCTCAGCGGCTAACGCAAATCGCTCCGTTGTGACTCGGGCGACGCCTCCGGCCCGGCCTGCCAGCTTCAGCAGTGCTCAGTCGGCGACGGCGCGCGGCAACTCGAATGCGGGAACTGCCGCGAGCAATTCAACGCACACCGGGGTGGCCGGAGCGAACAACGCGCATAACACGCAAGCAACGGGCGCAGCTGGGCGCGGTGCAACCGGGACCCAAACTCAGGCGCGCGCCAATATGCCCAGTAATCCGGCAGCAAACAATGTCCCGCGTCCGCCGTCAGCCGGAGGATCGAACAACGTGGGATCCAGCAATGGGGCGCAGTCACACAACGTGCCACGTCCGCCGAGCAGCAATGACAGCTTTGCCCGGCCGAACGGCAGCACGGCAAACTCTGCCAACAGCCATACCACTACGACGGCCAACAACAATCAGCGGTACGGCGCGAACAACTCGACGGCGTCGCCGTCATCGCAGCCCTACACGCCTAACCATTCGGGCAGCGGAATGCCGCAGTCATCGACGCCGTCGCGCAGCAATTCGTCGTCAGGGCATGGCTCAGCGTCCTCGGTGCCGCGTCCGCCAGCCGGATATTCCTACCATGCGGCGCCGACGTACTCGGCTTCTTCCCGCTATGGAGGTGGTTATGGATCGTCTGCATCCTCCTCGGCGCGGAGCTATGGATCAAGTGGGTCATCTGGCAGCCGGAGCACGGGATCGTACTCCGCACCGCACTCTTCAGGCGGGGGTGGTTCTCACGGCGGCGGAGGCGGACACGGCGGCGGTGGTGGACACGGAAGATAGTCAGTAGCGAATCGAACTCGCATCCAGGCGGCCTCACAAGGGCCGCCTTTTTTGTGTGCCGAGCATGTTCGACAGCTTGGAGGTGAAAGTCCTCTTCCCATCCTGATGGAGGAGAAGGGATAGCGAAGCGCAAGGGCGTCACCGCGAGGTGGGGTCTGAAAGCAGCGTGGAGCAAAGGCGCGAGCCGATGAACAAAGAACCGGATGAAGAGGCCTACGGCAGCGGGCGAGCGGGCGAAAAGCCGCGAAGCCCATCTCCATCAAGGCTGCTGGATGGTAAATCCGGCGGTTGTGGGCTGAAGGGGGTTGAACTTACCTCGGGAGATCTGCGACGTGTCCCGGAATCGGGACTGAGGGTGGAGCGATTCACTCTGACCGCGGCGCAGAAGTCAGCAGCGGGCATAGTAGTCGCGCCAGCGATGAAGGCCCAAACGGAAGGGAGCGGCAAGTAGCCGGCGGGACTCGATGAGCGACAAGCGGCAGAAGAACCAGCTACAGATGGTGCTGGCCTTCACCGGGGAGGGAAGGAGTGAAGCTCCAACGGCTCGACGGGAAGGGAGCGAATCGCTCACGGCGAAACGCGCGCGCGAAAGCCCGGCTATCCCAGAGCAGGTGATGGAAGAGGTCTGCGAGCGGGAGAACTGCCTGCAGGCTTTGAAACGAGTGAAGTCGAACAAGGGGAGTCCGGGGATCGACGGCATGAAGGTCGGCGAATTGCCGGGCTACCTGAAGCAGCACTGGCCGGGAATCCGGGAACAGTTGTTGAGCGGGACCTACAAGCCGCAACCGGTAAGGCGGGTAGAAATCCCTAAGCCGGACGGCGGAGTGCGCAAGCTGGGCATTCCGACGGTGCTGGATCGTTTTATCCAGCAGGCGGTGATGCAGGTTTTGCAAAGCAAGTGGGACGGGACGTTCTCTGAACACAGTCACGGCTTTCGGCCGCAGCGTTCGGCGCATCAGGCGGTGGCCCAGGCGCAGCAGTATATCGCCGAGGGCAAGCGCTGGGTGGTGGACCTCGATCTGGAGAGGTTTTTCGATCGCGTGAACCACGATAAACTGATGGCTGCGATGGCGCGGCGGGTGAACGACAAGAGGATGCTCAAGCTGATGCGAGCGTTACTGGAGTCAGGCGTGATGGAGAATGGGCTGGTGAGTCCGGTGGAGGAAGGGACTCCGCAAGGAGGACCACTGTCTCCGCTGCTGTCGAATCTCGTACTCGATGAACTCGACCGAGAGCTGGAGCGGCGTCGGCACTGCTTCGTGCGCTACGCGGATGATTGCAATATCTACGTGGCGAGCGAGCGGGCAGGGAAACGGGTGATGCAGCGTGACCCGTTTTATCCGGCAACGACTCAAGCTCAAGGTGAATGAGGCCAAGAGTGCGGTAGCGCGACCGCAGGAGCGGAAGTTCCTAGGCTTTAGCTTTACGGGAGGAGCCGAGCCGAAACGGCGCATTGCGCCCAAAGCCCTGCTCCGCTGTAAGCAACGAGTGCGGGAACTAACGCGCCGGACGCGGGGTATCAGCCTGGAGCAGATGGCGAAGGAACTTGCCAGCTATTTACGTAGCTGGAAGAGCTACTTCGGCTACTGCCAGACGCCTTCGGTGCTGCATGGGCTGGATCAGTGGATACGGCGCAGGCTGCGATCCGTGATCTGGAAACAACGGAAGCGACGCGCCTCGTGGCGGCTGGCCAACAGCCCCGTCCTGAGCGCGGCCTTTCCGGTTGCCTACTTCGACGCGCTCGGATTACCACGCTTGTTCGAGGGCTAACTCAACTCCTCCGAACCGCCGTATGCGGACCCGCACGTACGGTGGTGTTTCTATGGGCCGCTGGCGGCCCGCCAATAGCAATGAAAATGGGCGCGAGCAGTCGTATGATGACAGCCGCCTTGAAGCAGTAAGGTCGTTGTCACACTGGATGAGCTAAGGCCGTGGTGGTGTTTGATCTGGAACGCATGATTGAGCTGATGAGTGTGCACTGGCTGCATCGGCAGCGGTAGCACGTGAGGGTGCTGCTACGTGCGTTCTCCGCTTCAATGCCGAGGAGGTGGAGGATGGATGCAGCCTATTATGTGGCCGGCATTGACGTTCACAAGAAGATGCTGGCTGTAGTAGTCGCCAACGCCAGAGACAGAGAGCTGCACTTCGAGTGCCGCCGGTTCGGTACAACGGTCAGCGAACTACAGAATCTATCGGCATGGTTGCGGGAGCGTGCGGTGCAGGAAGTGGTCATGGAGTCGACGGCGCAGTACTGGAAACCGGTGTGGCTGGCGCTGGAAGGACAGTTTCAGCTCTGGCTGGCACAAGCCCGGTCGAACCGAGGCCCCCGCGGACGGAAGACCGACTTTCGCGATGCGAAACGCAGTGTGAGCCGATTGCTGAGCGACGATTTGATTCTGAGTTACGTTCCCGATATGGAGCAACGGAGTTGGCGCACTTTGACTCGCACAAAATATCAACTGACGCGGGATCGGGTACGGCTGCAGAGCCAACTGGAAAGTCTGCTCGAAGAGTGTCAGATCAAATTGTCCAGCGTGGTCAGTGATCTGCTGGGAGCAAGTGGCCGACGTATGCTGGGCGCGATCGCAGCCGGCGAAACGGATCCTGCACGACTGAGAGAATTAGGCGATCGGCGATTGCGCGCTACGGATGCGGAACTGACGGATGCCCTCAACGGACAGCCGCAGCCGCTGCACAGAAAGCTGTTGCTGCTGTATCTGCAACGGCTGGATGTGATCGAGGCGCAAATCGCCGAACTGGAAAGCATGATCGCGGAAGCCATGAAGGCGCATGAAGATGCCATCGTGCGATTGGCCGAGCTACCCGGCTTAGGGGTTGATTCGGCGCAGCAAATCATCGCCGAGATCGGCCCGGGTGCGGAAGCGTTCCCGTCAGCGCCGCAACTGGCCTCATGGGTGGGAGTCTGTCCGGGACGCCAGGAGAGCGCGGGCGAGTCCACCAGCAATCGGTCCGCGAAAGGGAACCGCGCCATGCGGCGCCTGCTGAACCAACTGGCCCACGCGGCTGTCCGCAAGCGAGACTGTTACCTACAAATCTTGTTCAAACGCCTCTCCCCTCGCCTCGGCTATGCGAAGGCGGTCTGGGCAATCGCCCACCGTCTTTGCCGATTGATCTGGAAGGTATTGCATGAAGGCGTCCACTACGTCGAGCGCGGACCTACAGTCAGCGCCCTCACACTGAAACGCCGGAAGCAGAGGCTTATCACGCAACTGAAGAAGCTCGGATATTGCGTTCAGCTAACGCCCCTCTCGGAGATACCGACGGAGGCGTAGGGTTGGTTTTCGAGGGTGTGGCAGGGGCGGACGGGTG
>Ga0181523_10000591_pt1 | contig 41154 bp, 37 predicted proteins | sample PEATcosm2014_Bin_43_FD_119752 | JGI IMG/M metagenome (GOLD analysis project Ga0181523, IMG submission 119752) | Peatland microbial communities from MTU Mesocosm Facility, Houghton, MI, USA - PEATcosm2014_Bin05_30_metaG | ecosystem: Environmental > Terrestrial > Soil > Wetlands > Peat | place... | reverse complement strand
GAGGGGGGACTTGAACCCCCACATCCTTTCGGACACAGGAACCTGAATCCTGCGCGTCTGCCAATTCCGCCACTCGCCCGAGCGACCGGTAGAGGCTACCCGATGGATCAAACGGCCTGTTCACGCCCTGCTGAACCGCCGCCAGGACGCCATCAGGGTGCCGCGTGGGCCGCTCCGGGACACCGGTCGAATTCGGATGGCCCAGGCCCTGCCCGTCGCACCTGGACCGGCGACCTGAGGCCCAACCCCTACCTGGGGGTTGACACCGGTAGGCTTTCGCCAGCATGGGACTACAGAAGTTCGAAGGGCGCCTCGAGCGCATGGTCGAAGGCACGTTCTCCAAGGCGTTTCGGAGCGAACTCCATCCCGTGGAGATCGGTCGCCGACTCACCAGGGAGATGGACCTCCAGCGGCGCGTCGGCGTCCATGGGCTCATGGCGCCCAATGCCTTTGTCGTGCATCTTTCGACCAACGACTTCGACCGTTTCGAGACCTTCCTCGACGCATTGGTGCGCGAGCTCGAAGAGGCCGCCCGGGAGCATGCCCGCACCGAGGAGTACGTGTTCGTGGGCCCGGTGACCGTCTCGGTGGTGGAGGACCCCCGCCTACGCAGGGGTCGATTTGCCATCGTCTCGGACGTGCACGAGGGACCCTCGGGCCTGCCGGCAGCGTCAATCGTGCTCGCCGATGGAGCGCGTGTCGTGCTCGGACCGGAGCCCATCACCATCGGGCGCCTTCCCGAGAGCACAGTGGTGCTCTCCGACCCCAATGCCAGCCGCCGTCATGCCGAGATCCGGCGGTCCGGCAACGACGTGGTCGTGGTCGACCTCAATTCGACCAACGGAACCCGGGTGAACGGGGCCACCGTGCGCGAGCGAACCTTGGCAGACGGTGATCAGATCGTGATCGGAACCACCGTCCTCCGGTTCGAGACCTCGTGACCAGCGGCGCCTGAGCACCGATGCACATGCTGCTGGTTTCACTCCCGGGACCCACCGACAACACTCCGGTACTCCGCACCCTCGAGTACGGGGTGATCCTCTTGCTCTGGCTGTTCTTCATGTGGGTGGTCCGAGCGGTTTGGGTGGAGGTTCGCCCGCTGAAGCGTCGCCGGCGCCGTCGGGAGGAGAATCTGGACCCGGTGGCTGACGGCAAGTCGTCCAAGGGGCGCCGGCTCAAGCTGCACGTGATCCGGCCGGAGGACCAGGCCGGTCGGAGCTACGAGATCGGCCCAGAGGTCACCGTCGGTCGGGCACCGGGCTGCGGCGTCCTCATCGACTACGACACCTACTCGTCCAACCTGCACGCCCGGCTTTACCGGCTGGACGGTGACCTGTGGGCGGAGGACCTGGGTTCCACCAATGGCACCTGGGTGAACACCGTGCGCATCGGCGAGCGCACCAAGCTCCAAAAGGGTGACCTGCTGCAGGTGGGCGGCACCGTGTTCGAGGTGGGGAAGTGAGATGACGCTCCTCCGGTCGGGCTCGGCCACCGATACCGGTCTGGTCCGGTCCGTCAACCAGGACCTGGCCGTCGAGTCGCCCAGCCTGTTCGCGGTGGCCGACGGGATGGGCGGCCACGCCGGGGGTGAGGTTGCCTCGCGACTGGCCATCGAGGCACTCGGGGTGGCGTTCGGACGCCAGCCGACCGGGGCCGGGCTGTCCGAAGCGGTCACCGAGGCCAACACGGTGGTTTGGCAGCGCAGCCAGGAGAACCCCGAGCTGCGCGGCATGGGAACCACCCTCACCGCCATGGCCGTGGTGAACGAGGACGGCCACGATGCCCTGGCCCTGGTCAACGTCGGCGATTCGCGCTCCTACCGGTTCCACGACGGCGAGATGATCCAGATCACCACCGACCACAGCCTGGCCGAGGAGATGGTCCGGACCGGTGAATTGACCTCGGCCGAGGCCGCGGTCCATCCGCATCGGCACATCCTGACCAGGGCCCTCGGCGTGTCGCCCGAGGTGACCGTCGATCTGTGGAAGATCCAACCGGTCCGGGGTGACCGGTACCTGCTTTGCAGCGATGGCCTCACCAACGAGCTGGACACCGCCCAGCTCGCCGAGGTGCTCTCGTCGGTTGCCGACCCGCGCCGGGCGGCCGAGCTGCTGGTCCGGGCGGCACGCTCCCACGGTGGCAGCGACAACATCACCACGGTCGTGGTCGACGTGGTGGTGGGCGAGGACGGAGACGCCTCGGTGCCGGCGGTGGCGGCCGTGGCCGCCGACTTCCGGACCGCGTCACCCGAGGCCGAGGGGGCCGCAGGCGACCAGGGTGAATGGGCTCAGGCGTCGACCCCGGACCTGCCGGCACCGAGCCGCCGCGAGCGCCGACGGGCCAAGCGGCGGGAACGCCGCGCGGCGCGCGGCAGGCGGCTGATCACCTTCCGTACGCTCCTGTTCGTGATCCTCTTCGGCGCGGTGCTCGCCGGGGCCTTCTACGCGGTGCGCTGGTACGACGCCAACTCGTACTTCGTGAGAGTGAGCAACAACGAGCTGGTCATCTACCAGGGGCGGGTCGGTGGCTTCCTCTGGTACCACCCCCAGCAGGTCGAGCGCACCGGCGTCACCACCGCAGACGTGCCGGCCCAGTACGTCTCGGCACTGCAGGCCGGGGTGGAGGAGACCTCGGTGGCGAACGCCCGGACCTACGTCGCCAACCTGGTCTGCACCCGCGAGCTCCAGGTGAACCCGGAAGCGATCTGCTCCTCGTCCGCCACCGTGACTCCGACCACGACCACGACGAGGCCGACCACCACGTCCGTCCCGGCCCCGTCCACCACCAAGGTGACCTGATGGAACGGCGCATCAGGCGGCTCGGGATCTTCATGGTGCTCTGCTTCGTGGCCCTGTTCATCCAGCTCAACAACATCCAGGTGGTCAAGTCCAACTCGCTGGCCAGCAACCCGGAGAATCCCCACGTCATCGAGGTGGCGCGCAGCCAGCCACGGGGCGACATCCTCGCCGCCGACGGCGTCACCCTGGCCACGTCGGTGTCGACGACGACCGGCTACTACAAGTACGCACGGGTCTACAACAAGGACACGGCCGTCCTGTTCTCCCAGATCGTGGGCTACGACTCCCTCATCTACGGCCGGACCGGCATCGAGGACGAGTACAACAGCTACCTCGAATCCCACACCCGCCAGGCCAAGACCCTCCGGGACCTGTTGGTCAACCGGACCACCACCGACGACGTGACGCTGACCATCGGCAGCCATCTGCAGAGCCAGGTGGCTGCCGCGGTGGACGCCACCGATGTGAACGGGAGTGCCCCGCAGGCGGGTGCGGTGGTCATCAATGTGAAGACCGGGGCCATCGAGGCCATGTACTCCAATCCCACCTACGACCCCACCGGGCTGGTCTCGCAGAGCACCGACGTGGAGCGGTACACGTGGGCGTCGCTGAACCCGAACAGCGCCCAGAGCCCCCTGGTGTCACGGACGTTCCAGTACGGTTTCCTCCCCGGCTCCACTTTCAAGACGGTGACCTCGGCCGCCGTGTACGACCACCAGCCCGCGCTGGCCAAGGTCGACTACCCGGTGGCCGGCTGCATCCCGCTCCCGCAGTCGGACAAGAAGCTGTGCAACTACGGGCACAACGGTCCGAGCGGGCCCGAGATGTGCGGCGGTGTCCTCGCCGACACGCTTCCCCAGTCGTGTGACACCGCGTTCGCCCAGCTGGGGATGGCCCTCGGCGGACCGGCACTCACCGACGAGGCCCAGGCCTTCGGGTTCAACCAGAACATCCCCATCGACCTGCCCGGCGCCGGGGTCTCGAACTTCCCTGCCGGCGTGTCGTTCAACTTCAACAAGCCGTCCCAGGCCTACTCCGCCTTTGGCCAGCAGGACGTGGTCGCCACCGCCCTGCAGATGGCGCTGGTGGCCGATGGCATCGCCAACCAGGGTGTGGTCATGACCCCCCACGTGATGGAGCAGATCCGCGATACCCAGGGCAACCTGGTCACGTCGTACGTGCCCAAGCCCTGGCTGACGGCCACCAACCCGCTGACCGCGGCGGCGGTCACCACCCTGATGCAGGCCGTGGTCACCCGGGGGACCGCAGCCGGCGTCGGGTTCCCGGCCCTCTGGAACGTGGCGGCCAAGACCGGTACGGCCGAGACGGGGCCCAACGCCACGTTGACCAACGACTGGATGATCGCCTTCGCCCCGGCCAACAACCCCAAGGTCGCCGTGGCGGTGGTCGTGCCCAACCAACCCGGCAGCGACACGGGTGCCGAGGTCTCGGGTCCCCCGATGAAGACCATCCTCGGTGACGCGCTGGCGGAGACGCCGTGACGCCGGTGGCGCCGGAGGCGCACATCGAGGACGGTGGCGCCGGTGACCTTGCGGCGGTGCCCACTGCTGACGATCCCAAGCTGTCAACACCGATTGAGGAACGATGAGAAACCCGGAACCGAGCGATTGCAGGCATAGGCTTTGACCCACATGGACCCCAACCAGACGCCACGAGTCTTCTCCGAGCGCTACGAACTGAACCACCTGATCGCCCGCGGCGGCATGGCCGAGGTCTATCGGGCCCACGACCGGCTGCTCGACCGACCGGTCGCCCTCAAGGTCCTCTTCCCCGAGCTCTCGGTGGACCGGTCTTTCGTGGAGCGCTTCCGGCGCGAGGCCCAGGCCGCCGCCAACCTGTCCCATCCCAACATCGTCCCGGTCTTCGACTGGGGCGAGGACACCGGCACCTACTTCATCGTCATGGAGTTCATCGACGGGCGCCCGCTCTCCTCCATCCTGAAGTCGGCCGGCACCCTGTCGGCGGAGCGTACGGCCGACATCGGGGCGCATGTGGCCGCCGCCCTCGGATATGCCCACAAGCACGGCGTGATCCACCGGGACGTCAAGCCGGGCAACGTGCTGATCACCGATGACGGCCAGGTGAAGGTCACCGACTTCGGCATCGCCCGGGCCATCAACACCGAGGAGAGCCTCACCCAGACCGGAGCGGTCATGGGCACCGCCACCTACTTCTCGCCGGAGCAGGCCGAGGGCATCGGCGTCGATGCCCGGACCGACATCTACTCGCTCGGCGTGGTCCTCTTCGAGATGGTCACCGGCCGGCCCCCCTTCCTGGGCGACACTCCGGTGGCGGTGGCGTCCAAGCACGTGCGCGACCATCCGCCGGCACCGCGCGAGCTCAACCCGTCCATCCCGGCGACATTCGAGGCGATCATCCTCAAGTCGATGGCCAAGGACCCCGCCCACCGGTACCCGACGGCGGAGGACCTGCGAGCCGACCTCCTCCGCTTCAACGAGGGCCGCACGGTGCAGGCCATGAGCGATACGACGGCACTGCTGGCGGCCGCCGGCGTGACCCGGACCATGGGTGCGGTCGGCGACGTGGACGCCACCCAGGCGGTGACGGCTGCCGACGGAGCCGGCACCGAGGGGGAGCCGGAGGAGGCCGGCTCCAACCGGACCCGGACCTACGCCATCATCCTCGTGGTCCTGCTGGTACTGCTGGCCCTGGCCGGCTATCTGCTGGCCCGCAACTTGGGCTACCTCGGGGGCAGTCCCTCGTTCAACCTACCCACCGTCACCGGGCAGCCGGTGGACCAGGCCACCGCCACCCTGAAGGGCGACGGCCTGATGGTCAAGACCTCGAATCAGGTGTCGAGCCGGACACCGGGCCTGGTCATCTCCACCGACCCCGCGGGCAACTCCCTGGTCAAGAAAGGCGACACCGTGACCTTGAAGGTGGCGGTCCCTGCTCCCGTCCAGAAGGTACCGGTTCCCCAGGGGATCACCAACACCTCACTGGGCAATGCCGAATCGATCCTGCAGGGAGCCGGCCTGCAGTACTCGGTCGTCTACAAGACCAGCACCGTCCAGAAGGGCACCGTGCTCAGCTCCAACCCGTCAGCGGGCACCACTGTCGCCCAGGGCAGCACGGTGGCCCTGACCGTGTCGTCGGGCCCTGCCGACGTGCTGGTCCCGTCGCTGGTCGGCCTGTCGGAGCCCGCCGCCGGGGTGGCACTGGGGAACGCGGGGCTCAACGTCGGCGGCGTATCGTCGGCGGCCTCGAACCAGTACGCCGCCGGCCTGGTCATCTCGTCGAGTCCGGACACCGGGGCGTCGGTGACACCGGGCAGCTCGGTGGCCATCGTGGTGTCCTCCGGCCCGCCTCCGACCACCACCACCACGACGTCGTCCACCACCACCACGACGACCGCACCGAGCCCCTCGTCGACGACGACCACTACTTCTTAGGGCTCCAACCCGTAAACCGGTGTCCGGGTAGCCCCGCGTTCAGCGGGCGACCGAGGCGAGGAAGTTCGACAGCAGGGACGGCCCGCTGGGCGTGAGCAGCGACTCCGGGTGGAACTGGACACCTTCCACCTGGAGGGTGCGGTGGCGAAGGCCCATGATCACCCCGTCCGCCGTGGTGGCGGTGACCTCCAGCACGTCGGGCACCGAGGTCGGCTCCACCACCAGGGAGTGGTAGCGGGTGGCGGTGAACGGGTCGGGGAGCCCGACGAAGACCCCCTCGCCGGTGTGGTGGATGGCTGAGGTCTTGCCGTGCATCAGGGTGGGGGCGGCCACCACGTCCCCGCCGTAGACCTGTCCGATGGCCTGGTGGCCGAGGCAGACCCCGAGGATGGGGAACTCGCCGGCCAACTCGGCGATCACCGTCATGGTGATGCCGGCCTGCTCGGGGCGGCCGGGCCCGGGTGAGATGAGGATCGCATCGGGCGAGGCGGCGCGGATGGAACGGATGTCGATGGCGTCGTTGCGGTGGACGACCGGTTCCGCCCCGAGCTCGCCCAGCTCCTGGACGAGGTTGTAGACGAACGAGTCGTAGTTGTCGATGACCAGCACCCGGGTCGCCATGGTGCATCGATGGTACCGGCCGGGCCGGTGGCCCCCGACCCCGGTACGAGCGGGCGGCGGTAACTGGCTATCCTTCGGCCATGGCAACCAAGGCCAACGCCGGTCCGGGCAAGGCGCAGAAGAAGGGCCGTTCCGCGGGCGGGCGTACCACCCCGGCGGGCAAGTCGCAGACCCAGTCGGTGCAGTCCAACAGGTACACGCCGCCCATCCCGAAGAAAGCCAAGACCAGTCCGAGGTGGATGGGGATCGCCATCATCGCCCTGTTCCTGCTCGGCGTGGTGGTGGTCATCCTCAACTACGCCGGGTTGCTCCCCGGGGGCGTGAACAACCTCTGGCTGATTGCCGCCATCGGCTCGATCTTCGTCGGCCTACTGCTCGCCACCCGATACCACTGACCCCGACGCGACCACCGGGGGTCCTTCCGGGGCCCGGTGCCACAGGACGAGAAGAGCCGGCCCGTGCGGGCCGGCTCTTCGTCATCTGCTCTCCGACACGGTCGGCCGAGCACCCGGTTCCGGCAAGGAGCCGGTCGGGGCATCGGTCGGCCGTCGAGGTCAGCCCAGTCGCTCGATGATGGTGGCGTTGGCCATGCCGCCGCCCTCGCACATGGTGAGGAGCCCGTAGCGGCCGTTGGTGCGCTCCAACTCGTTGAGCAGGGTGGCCATCAGCTTGGCGCCCGAGGCCCCCAGCGGGTGGCCGAGGGCGATGGCGCCACCGTTGACGTTGACCTTGTCGAGGTCGGCTCCGAGCTCCTTGGCCCAGGCCAGGGGTACCGAGGCGAAGGCCTCGTTGATCTCGATGATGTCGATGTCGTCGAGGGTCAGCTTGCCCTTCTCGAGGGCGGCTCGGGTGGCCGGAATCGGACCGGTCAGCATGGTGATGGGATCGCTGCCCACCACCGCGAAGCTGTGGAACCGGGCCCGGGGGGTGAGGCCGAGGGTCGCTGCCTTCTCCTCGCTCATGATGAGCACGCCGGAGGCGCCGTCGGTGATCTGCGACGAGTTGCCGGCCGTCACCTTGCCGTTCTCCTGACGGAAGGCCGGCTTCAGGTTGCCCAGCACCTCCACCGAGGAGTCGGGGCGGATGCCCTCGTCGGCGGTCACCAGCTCGTCGGTGTCGGTGCCGTCGTCACCCTTGACGGCCACCGGGATGATCTCCCGCTCGAACCGGCCTTCGGCCGTGGCCTGGGCGGCCAGGCGGTGGGAGCGGACCGAGAACTCGTCGAGGTCCTCGCGGCTGAGGCCCCACTGGTCGGCGATCAGCTCGGCACCCTCGCCCTGGCTGACCAGGCCGCCCCGCTCGGCGTAGCGGCTCATCATCCGGGGGCCGAAGGGGAACCCGAGGTCGCGGACGACCGACGCGCCCATCGGGGTGCGGGTCATGACCTCGACGCCGCCAGCGATGACCACGTCGTAGGCGCCGGCGATCACGCCCTGGGCACCGAAGTGGGCGGCCTGCTGCGACGAGCCGCACTGACGGTCGATGGTGGTGGCGGGCACCGACTCGGGGAACCCGGCGGCCAGGACGGCGTTGCGGCCGACGTTGAGCGACTGCTCGCCGACCTGCATGACGCAGCCCATGATCACGTCATCGACCAGGGCCGGGTCGAGATCGTTGCGCTCGACGAGCGCCATCAGCGGCTCGGAGGCCAGGTCGGCGGAGTGCCAGTTGCGAAGCTTCCCGTTGCGCTTGCCTCCTGCAGTGCGGACTGCGTCGACAATGACGGCGTTGGTCATGGTGGGTCTCCTTCCGAGGTCCGGCGGAACGGGTGCCTGCCGGCCGTGTTCGGCTTGGTGGGAACTGCTGGCGGTGATGCAGTGGTGCGGTCCGGAAAAACTTGACCGTCCGGTCAAGAAGACTAGTCGCCCCCCCAGCGTCCCTGCCAGCATGCCGCTGGCCATCGCGTGAAACCCCTGGTCGGCAGGGGTGACGAGGCAGCCCCCTCCGTTCCGCGGCCGGTTCGGCTTCGACGCTGTCCCATCCCGGCACTACGGTCGGGGAGGTGACAAGCCGCGTCAAGGACATGGACCGTTGGTTGGGGAACGGGGGCATGGAGCTCATCGGAACGGTGGGTGCCTCGTTCGACGACTACGGCGTGGACGGCGAGGACCTCGGCTGGGTGGCCGGTACGTTCGTGCCCACCCAGGCGGCCTGCAATCCCCACGGCGTCGTACAGGCCGGCGTGCACGGGCTCCTGCTCGACGCGGCCATGAACTTCGCCATCAACGCGGCACTGGCCGGGCGCGACCGCACCCGGGCGACGCTCGAGATGAAGGTGGAGACCATGCGGCCGGCCCTGGTCGGCGAGCCCTACGCCTTGCGCGGCGAGGTGGTCCGGATGGCACGGCAGGTCGCCTACGCAGAGGCGTCGGCGAGGGACGGCGAGGGACGACTGGTGAGCCGGTCCACCGGGACCTTCCTGCTCCACCGCCACCTGGATGATCAACGTCCGGCGCACGCAATGCCGCCGAGCGTCGTGGCAGGGGCCTGAGGCCCTGCCGGCCGGCTGACCACCGCCTCCCCGTCGCGACGCCCCCCGGGGCGGGTCGCCAGAGTCCGACGCCGACCGGCATGCCGGCCGCACTGGGAACGCAGGAGCACTCGTGGACCGATTCAGGTTCGATGTGGCTGTCTGCCGGGTGTGCGAAGGCCCGTGCCCTGCAGGCTTTGCCCTCTGCTTCTGCTGCCGGACCGCGGTCCGCCAGTTGCAGCTGCCGCTCGCCCCGGTGGTGGCGATCACCACCTACCGCGTCGGCGACAGGACCCACCGGCTGCTCCGCGGTTACAAGGACGCTGCGGTGGGCGAGGTCCGCCGCCAGTGCGTCGGGGCGCTCTCCGCCCTGGTCGAGCGGTGGATGGCCGACAACGCCGGGCGGCTGCGCGAGCGGTTCGGGCACCCTTGGAGCGTGGTGGCAACTGTCCCGTCGTCGTGTCGCCCGACCGGTTCCCCGGCGGACGCCGTGGCCACCCGTGTCCCCGACCTGGCCCGGCTCCACCGTGCGCTGCTGGTGCGGGGTGCCGGGGAGGTCGACCATCTGGTCGCCTCACGCCGGGGTTTCGAGCTTGCGCCGGGCATCGACCCGGGCTGGCTCCGCACCCAGAGGGTCCTGGTCTTCGACGACAGCATCACCACCGGGGCCCGCGCCCAGAGCGCGGTGGCGGCGCTGCGAGCGGAGGGCGCCCGTGTCGCAGGGGTGCTGGCGGTGGGGCGGGCCACCGCCGCGCACGGCCCGCCCGTTCCCCTGGCGCCGGACAGCACCCGGCGAGAGGCGGAACCGACCTGAGCTGCCCGAACGGGATCGTCGGATCGGTTGATATAGTTGCTTGTTACAAGCACGTAGAGGGCCGATCGGCAGTTCGCTCGGGCGGACGTGAGCTGCGACCCTCCCGGATCCACATCGTTGCGGCTCCCCGTCGCGGCGGCGTGAAAGGACGACTCCATGACGGCGACATTGACCAAGGTGACCGGCCCATCGTCCACCGAACCTCCGTCGGGAGGAGCGGCCCAGCCGGCGCGGCGGGTGTCGGCGGACCTGGAGCGGTCGCTGACCGAGGCGGCCCGGGCCATGCTGCGCCTCGGGGTGCCCCAGAGCGCCCTACCGGAAGGGGTCTCCATCGACCGTGCGGGCTACTGGCTCCTGGTGCGTGCCTCGGAGCGGGCGCCGGTCCGCCTGTCGGATCTGGCGGAGTGCGTGGAGCTCGATCTGTCGACCGTCAGCCGCCAGATGCGCGACCTGTTGGCCTCGGGGTTGATGGTCAAGGTTCCCGACCCCCATGACGGCCGGGCCTCGCTGCTCAGCCTCTCCGATCGCGGCCGGGCCGTGCTCGAGGCGGTGTCCGAGGCCCGGCGCGAGGTGTTGGACGAGGCCATCGACGACTGGACGGACGAGGAACGGGGCGCGCTGGCCGGCGGGCTCTCCCGCCTGAGTGCCGGTCTCCAGCACACCAGGGACGCAAGGGAATAGACGGGATGAGCATCGAAACACCAGCACGGGGGAACGAACCTGCACCAGGGGCGGAGGTGGTCGCGGTTCCCGCGCAGGACGGACCGCCGGCCGGAGGGGGACCCGTGGTGGCGCTGACCCACCGGCAGATCCTGATCGTGTTCAGCGGGCTGATGCTCGGCATGTTCCTCGCCGCCCTCGACCAGACCATCGTGGGGACCGCCCTCCCCACGATCGTCAACAGCCTGCACGGGCTCAATCACATCAGCTGGGTGGTCACCGCCTACCTGTTGACCTCGACCATATCGACACCGCTCTACGGAAAACTGTCCGATCAATTCGGCCGGAAGGGCATCTTCCAATTCGCCATCGTCGTCTTCCTGGTCGGATCGGCGCTGTCCGGCGTCAGCCAGAACATGGGCCAGCTGATCGCCTTCCGAGGCATCCAGGGGCTGGGGGCCGGGGGTCTGATGGCCATGGCCATGACCATCATCGCCGACATCGTCTCGCCGCGTGACCGGGGTCGGTACCAGGGGTACTTCGGGGCCACCTTCGCCCTCTCCTCGGTGGCCGGACCGCTGCTCGGCGGCGTGTTCACCGACAATCTGAGCTGGCGGTGGATCTTCTACATCAACCTGCCCATCGGCATCGTGGCCCTCATCGTCACCTCGGCCGTCCTCAAGCTCCCCTTCCGCCGCCAGTCCCACCAGATCGACTTCCTCGGCGCCGGGCTGATGATGCTGGGCGTGACTTCGGCACTGCTGGTGACGGTATGGGGTGGCACCCAGTATGCGTGGGGCTCCCCGATCATCATCGCCCTCTCGATCGCGGCGGTGACGATCCTCACGGTGTTCGTGCTCTGGGAGAGGAAGGCACCCGAGCCGATCCTGCCCCCGAGCCTCTTCCACATCGGGATCTTCCGGGTGGCATCGAGCGTCAGCTTCCTGGTGTCCATGGTCATGTTCGGCGCCATCATCTACCTGCCGCTCTACCTCCAGCTGGTCGACGGGGTGTCCGCCATGGTGTCGGGCCTGCTTCTGGTCCCCCTGATGCTGGGTCTCTTGATCACCTCCATCGCGTCGGGCCAGATCGTTTCCCAGACCGGCCGGTACAAGCCGCTGCCGGTGATCGGCGCCGTGCTGATCACCTTGGGCATGTGGCTCATCTCTCACCTGGGCCTGCACACCTCGCACCTGACCATGAGCCTGTACGTGATCGTGCTCGGCGCCGGCGTGGGCATGACCATGCAGATCATGGTGCTGGCCGTCCAGAACGCAGTGCCGCCAACCCAGATCGGGACGGGCACGGCGGCGGTCACCTTCTTCCGGTCCCTGGGCGGGGCGTTCGGGACCTCGCTGTTCGGGGCGGTGTTCATCGCCGGCCTCACCCACTGGATCCCGGTGCTGGTGCCCGGCGCGGCGGCGTCGTCGATCCACGTGAAGGGGAGCTTCTCGATGAGCCCCGCGGAGCTCCATGCCTTTCCGGCACCGGTGCAGTACGGGATTCTGGAGTCGTTCGTCCGGTCGCTGCACTCGATGTTCCTGCTGGGCGTCCCCGTCGCCTTCGTGATGTTCCTGCTCACCTTGTTGCTGAAGCAGGTCAAGCTGCGCACCGCCTCGGGTCTCGAGCGTCCGAGCGAGGACCTTGCCATGTCCGACGCGGCCGGTGGAGCCGGCGATGCAGAGTACGACGAAAGGGAGATCGGCTCCGGAGCAGCCGAGGGGCAGTCCGCCTCCGGGGACGGCGTGCCGACGCCGACCATGCCGACCACGCCGACCACGCCGGTCGGGTAGACCGGGGAGATGCTCCTCCGCATCTTCACCGAGCCGCAGCAAGGGGCCACCTACGACACCCTGGTGGCGGTGGCGAGGGCCTCCGAGGACTTCGGGTTCGACGCCTTCTTCCGCAGCGACCACTACCTGAGGATCGGCGACGGCGACGGGCTGCCCGGGCCCACCGACGCCTGGGTGACCCTGGCCGGCATCGCCCGAGAGACCAACCGCATCCGACTGGGGACGCTGGTCACCTCGGCCACATTCCGGCTTCCCGGTCCGCTGGCCATCACGGTGGCGGAAGTCGACGCCATGAGCGGAGGCCGGGTCGAACTCGGACTGGGTGCCGGGTGGTACGAAGCCGAGCACACCGCCTACGGGATCCCCTTCCCGCCGCTGGGAGAGCGGTTCGAGCGCCTGGAGGAGCAGCTGGCCATCGTCACCGGGCTGTGGTCGACCCCGGCCGGCGAACGGTTCAGCTTCACCGGCCGCCACTACCAGGTGAGCGACAGCCCGGCTCTGCCCAAACCGGTCCAGAGGCCGGGGCCTCCGATCATCATCGGTGGAGGTGGACCGGCGCGCACGCCGCGGCTGGCCGCCTCGTTCGGCTCCGAGTTCAACTTGGCGTTCTGCCCGCTGGAGGTCACCGGTGACCAGTTCGAACGGGTGCGTGCCGCCTGCGAGGTCGCCCGGCGTGACCCGGGCTCGGTGGTTCTCTCCGCGGCCCAGGTCGTGTGCTGCGGGCGGGACGAGGCCGAGATCGCCGGGAGGGCCGCGGCCATCGGGCGCGAGGTGGCCGAGCTGCGCGAGCACGGCCTGTGCGGTACCCCCGACGAGGTGCTCTCCAAGCTGGCGGCCTATGCAGCGTTGGGGGCGGAGCGCATCTACCTGCAGATCCTGGACGTGGCCGACCTGGACCATCTGGCGCTGATCGGCGAGGCGGTCCTGCCCTACTGCGCGGCGCTCTGACCCGTCCGACCCTCCGGGGCACGTGGCCTGGCGGAGTGCCGGGCCGTCGTTCAGCCGGGTGACGCTCGGGCCGCCGATGGAGCAGACACGTCCCCCATCGGCCACCCTTCGGCGACAAGGGAAAGCGACTGCGCCCGGGCCTCGAAGGAGTGCGCCCGGGTCGACAGCATGAGTTCGTCGGCGCCGGTGCGGCGGTGGAGGTCGGCCAGGCCCCGGAGCACCGAGTCCGGATCACCGATCAGGTGGGTGGAGGTGGCCGACTCGACCACCGAGCGCTCGTCCGGCGTGTACCGGTAGGCGGCAGCCTCTTCGGGGCTGGGGAGTGGGCCGAGCCTCCCGGTCCGGAGCTGGAGGACGGCCAGCGCCGAGGGACCGGCCAGCCACTCGGCCTCCGCCTGACTGGGGGCGCACAGCACGGAGACGGCGACCATGGTGTAGGGCCGCCCGAGCATCGCGGACGGCCGGAACACCGAGCGGTACCGCTCGAGTGCCAGGTCCAACTGACCGGGGCTGAAGTGGTAGGCGAAGGCGAAGGGGAGGCCCAGCAGGCCGGCCAGCTGCGCACTGAAGGTGGACGATCCCAGCAGCCACACCTCGGGGAGGTACCCCCGGCCGGGCACCGGTGCCGGATGGGTCGGGGGGCCGTCGGACGGGACCAGGTAGTCGATCAGCTCGACCACGTCGTGGGGGAAGTTGTCGGCCCCGAGGTCGTCGGCGCGCCGGAGGGCGTGGGCCGTGACCTGATCGGTGCCCGGGGCACGGCCCAGCCCGAGGTCGATCCTTCCCGGATGAAGGGCCTCCAGTGTGGCGAACTGCTCGGCGATCACCAGCGGAGCGTGGTTGGGGAGCATCACCCCGCCGGCACCCACCCGCAGGGTGGTCGTGGCGTCGGCCAGATGGCCGATCAGCACCGCCGGCGCCGAGCTGGCGACCGCCGGCATCGCGTGGTGCTCCGCCACCCACATGCGGTGGAAGCCCAGGGTCTCGACCAGCCCGGCCAGACGGGTGGTCTCGGCCAGGGCGTCGGCCGGGGTGGAGCCGCGTGCAACGGTGGCGAGGTCGAGGACGGAGAGAGGGACCACGACCGGTACAACACCGCCGTGGCGGGCCCGCTTCCCCGGTCGCCGACCAGGGTCAGGTCGGCTGTGCGGTCAGCTCCTCGATGCGGGCCAGCGTCTTGTCCATGTTGGCCCTGGTCTTCTCGGGGAGCCCGCCCATCTTGAGGAACGGCCGCTGGTGGTCCTCGGAGATGTCCCAGCTCTCGGTAACCCTGGTTCCGCCCTCGACCGGCTCGAGCTCATAGCGCCAGATCCGCCCGCCCACGACCTTGCCCGCGAACCCGCCGGCTCGTGCCTGCCAGGCGATCCGCCGGTTCTCCTCGAACTCGATCACGGTGTTGACCATCGAGTAGCTGATACCCATGTGCATCGACATGCCGAAGGTGGCGCCCTCGGACAGGCGCTGGGGGGACCCGTCCTTGACCTGTTTCACGGTGCCCGAGCCGTCGATGTCGGGGTGGCGGGCCGCGTCGGCGATCAGATCGAAGATGGCCCCGGGTGGTGCCGGGATCACCCGCTCCACTGAGATGATGTTGCCTTCCATGCCGTCCTCCGCTCTCGATGGGCACTGGTGCGCCGTCAGCCTACCGGTGGGCCGGCCCGTCGGACCTGTCCGGTCGGTCGCGGCGTGAACGGACGGGCGGAACGGTGCGGAGCGAACTGGCATCATCAGGTCCGTGACCGGAGGATCGCTGACCGAGGCCGTGGCATCGCTCGGGGAGCGGGACAGGGTGCTGGCCATGCTGATCGACCGGTACGGCATGCCGCCCCCGCGGCGGCGGGTCCCCGCCGCCGAACGGTTCGCGGCGATCGCCCGGACCATCGTCTACCAACAGCTGGCGGGCAGGGCTGCGGCCTCCATCCACGGCCGCTTCACCGCGGCGCTCGGAGGTTCGGTCACCGCCGAAGGCGTACTGGCTGCTCCGCCCGCCCTGCTGGCGTCGAGCGGACTCAGCGCATCGAAGGCCACGTCGATCCGGGATCTGGCCGACAAGGTGGTCTCCGGCGAGATCGGGTTGGAGCGGATCGGCCGGCTGTCCGACGGCGCTGTGGTGGAGCACCTGACCCAGGTGCGCGGCATCGGGCCTTGGACGGCGCAGATGTTCCTCTTGGGCACGTTGAGCCGGCTAGACGTGTGGCCCACCGGCGACTACGGGGTCCGGGCGGGGTTCGCCAGGGCGTGGGTCCTGCCCGGCATTCCGTCGCCCGGCCGGCTGGAAGCGCTGGGTGAGCCGTTCCGTCCCTACCGGAGCCTGGTGGCCTGGTACTGCTGGCGGGCGGCGGACGACCGGACCGGGGGAACCTGAGGGAACACGTGCGACCGCACGCCGATCGACCGGTGCCGGCGTCCGAAGCGGACGCGGGTTTCAGGCGATCGGCAGGCTGTCGGCCAGCAGTCGGGAGACCTCCTCGACGGTCCGGGAGTCCATCACCACCGGTGCGTGCATCCGGCTGCCAACGAGCTGGGGCCAGCCGACCCACACCTCGCCGATCTCGATGGCCGAGGCGAACCCCCATTCGGCCCTGGGGAGGCAGAGCATGGCGTGCACCGGGACCTCCGGCCCCCAGGGGCTGTTCCGGAGAGCCGCCCGTACGGCGTCCACCTGTCGGCAGACGTTCGCCACCGTGTCGACGCAGTTCCGCCTCCCGACGTGGAGCTCGTCGGGGCCGAGGTCCGAGATCGGGCCCGGGCGCCTGGTGTGGGCCAGTCCCTTGTAGTTCTCGGTGTGGACGACGGAGACGCCGGCGGGGGAGACGGCGATCAACCGGATTCGGGCCTTCGAGTCCGGTATCCGCCGGCCCTGCAGGACCACGACACCGTCGCCCACGATCTCCAGGCGAGTCCGTGCCCGGCGGTCACGGCCGGACCGCTGCACCGACCCCGGGGACGGTCCTCGGGCCGTGTCGGCGTGCGCCGCCGATCGGACAGTCGGATCCGTCGCTTGGTTCGACTTCTGTGCGTCCGCCATCCGCCACATGGTAGGGGTAAGAGGCCACCGCACGGTCGATCGGGGGCCGCAATCTAGTGTTGGGTTGGTATGGACGACACACCGGGGCAAGACGGCACGGACGCTGCTCCCCTCGCACCGGGGTCGTTGGGCGTGGTGATCGTCGACCACGGGTCGCGGAGACAGGCGGCCAACCGGCACCACGAGGACTTCGTGCGCGCATGGGCAGCGCGCAGTGCCCACCCGGTCGTGGAACCCGCTCACATGGAACTGGCCGAACCTTCCATCGGCACTGCCTTCGACGCGTGCGTGGTGGCCGGCGCCACCACCGTGGTCATCGCCCCCTACTTCCTGTGGCCGGGGAACCACTGGGATCGGGACATCCCCGCGTTGGCGGCCCGGTCGGCTGCCCGCCATCCCGGTGTCCACTACCTGGTGTCGGCTCCGCTCGGGCCCCACCCCCTGCTCATGGACATCGTCGAGCAGCGCATCGCGTACTGCCTCGCTCATGTGGCCGGTGACGTTCCCGAGTGCGATGTCTGCGCCGGTACCGGCAGTTGCCGTCTGGTCTGACCGGGACGCAGGCCAGGCGGGTGCGGCGGCCTATCCGGCGCAGCGGTCTCCCAACCAAGGCTGCTGGCCGTCGAGGGCGTAGAGGGCGACGGCCACTGTGTCCTGATCGGCCTTGGACGCGGTGTTCGGTGGCACACCGACCAGGCCGGGGATACCGGCGGCCTGTGCCGCCAGGTTCCACGTCGACTGGCCGAACTGGAACGCACCCATGTAGGTACCGCCCGGCGAGACCGCCGCGTAGTTGCCGCCCGACTCGGCCTGCACGACGCACTGGAGGAACGGGTTGAGGGCAGGGTCGGTGCTGGCGCCGCCCGAGCTGCCGCCCGAGCCGCCGCCGGCCGACGGTGCCGGTGCGGTGGACGTGGTCGAGCTCTGGGCCGGGGAGACTGACGGGGAGGTCGACGTCGGAGCTGACGGAGCCCGTGTCGTCGGAGCTGACGGAGACCGTGTCGTTGACGACTTGGCTGCCGCTCGCCGTGCAGCGGCAACCGCCGTGGCAGCTGCCGCGCTCTGCGCGGCAGCCTGCTGGGCCACCGCTGTGGCCAGCTGCCCGGTGACCTGTGCCTGGACGGACTGCAGTTGCTGTTGGCTGCCGGTGGCATGCCCGAGGGAGGAAGCCTGTTGAGTCTGGTCCGTCTGGTCCTGGGCCTGCTGGCGTTGGAGCGTTGCCTGCTGCGCCAGGAGGGTGCGTTGCGCGGTGCGCAGCTGATCCATAGCGGTAGTGATATTGCCCACCGCGATGCTGCTGTACTCACTGGCCGCCTGGGCGGCTTCGCCACCCCCGGAGAACAACGCGGCGTCAGCGCTGGAGGCCTGTGTGCCGGCGTCCATATAGGAGTTGATCGCCTGGTGCCGGACGGCGGTGGTCCTTGCCGCGATCTGCTGCTCGTCCTGACTGATCTGCTGGCCGATCTGCGCGATGGTGCGGGCGTCGGAGGCCACCTTCGCCGATGCCACCGAGTACTGCTGTTGATAGGCGTCGATCTGCAGCTGCTCCTCGACCAACTTCTGAGAGATTGCTGCCGCCTGCGCCTGCAGATCCGCGATCTGGTCGGCCCCGGCGGGTCGGGGAAGGAGGACCACCGTCAAGGAGGTCAGAGCGACGAGAGTCGAGAGAAGCACCGCCGGAATGATCAGTCGGCGGTGCGCTCCTGCGTTTAACTCCGCCATCGGTGCATACCGGGCGTGAAACACAATGGGATGCCAATCTAGTTGCCGGCCAGTGCGGAAACAAGCCGCCCGTCGTGCCGAGCGGGGAGAGATCGGCGACCCCGTACACCAAAAGGCCTGGTGGCATGGGGTGCGAGGTCGCTGCATCGAGCAGGCGCCCGGGCACGCACACGCGTCGGGCCACGTGCACCATCCGCTACCCGTCGACCCGCTCCATCCGCACGGTGATCAGCCGCCGTACCCGCCGGCCAAGGTGAGGGACGCCCGACGGGGACGGGTACCTCATGATGGAGACGAACTGGAAGCCCTCGCCTCCCTCTCCGATGACCTGCGAATCGATGCACCCGGCGAACACGAAGCTCCCGCCCTCGGTCTCGACGACGTAGCGCATGGCCTTGGCGTAGCGCATGGTCGCCTCCTCGCCGGTCTCCCCCTCGGGGCCCGCGTCCGACCGGTTCTCGAACGTGAGGATGCTCATCACCATGACCGGCCGGTCCGGGGGCCCGGACGACGGCGCGCCGTGCCGGCCGCCCTCGTCGCGACTCGTGTCATAGTCTCTGCCATGGTGTTCGGCGAGGCGAGCGAGACGGGTATGCGATGCAGGTGATCATCCTCGGCAGCGGGAGTCCACTGCCCGACCCGGACCGAGCCGGTCCGTCGACACTGGTGCGCACGTCGGCCGGAGACCTGCTGTTCGATTGTGGGCGGGGGGTCCTCATGCGCGCCGCCGCGGCCGGCTCAGGGGCGGGGGCATTCCGTTCCCTCTTCCTGACCCACCTCCACAGCGACCACATCACCGACCTCAACGACATCTTCACCATGCGGTGGGTTCTGTCGTTCGAGCCGAACCCGCTGCCCGTCGTGGGCCCGATCGGCACGCACACCCTGCTCCGTGCCACCGAGGCGATGCTCGAACCGGATATCGGCTATCGACTCGCCCACCACGCCGATCTGCAGTGGAGGCCCTCCTCGACGGTGACCGAGGCCGAGCGGGGGGTGGTCTTCGACGTGGGCGGGGTGCGGGTCACGGCAGCTCCGACCGATCATGCGCCGGTCCGGCCGACACTGGGCTTCCGCATCGACGACGGCGGGCAGTCGGTCGTCGTGGCCGGCGACACGGTGCCCTGCCGGGGCCTCGACGAGCTGTGCGGCGGGGCCGACGTGCTGGTGCACACCGTGGTGCGGAGGGATCTCCTCGAGCAGATCGGTCTCCCGCGGCTCACCGACGTGCTCGACTACCACTCGTCGGTGCCGGACGCCGCCCGGACGGCCGCGCGTGGCGGTGTCCGGACCCTGGTGCTCACCCATCTCGTTCCGGCACCGGCCCCGGGCACCGAGCAGGAGTGGCTCGACCAGGCCGCGGCCGAGTTCGACGGCGAGGTGGTGCTGGCCACCGACCTGGCGGTCATCGACATGGCCCGCTGACCGACGGGCGTCGATCGGCCAGCGGAGCCTGCTCAGCCGCCGGGCGCGTCGCCGATGAGGGAGCGGATCCGATCGATGAACGGGAGGGAGCGGACGACGAAGGCTCCTTCGGGCAGGTCGTCCTGGCGGTCCGACCACGAGACCTCCAGGCGGCCCCACCTGCGGTCATCGCCGACTACGGTGCCTTCGACCTCGAACGCCGCTCCTTCGGCCACCGGGCCGGAAGGGGACGACCCCGCCGGAAATGCGGTGAATCGCACGATCCCCGACCCGTCGGGCTCTCCCTGCACGGGGCCGGTGGGCAGCGAGCACATGATGATGGTGAAGTCCATCCCGGCGTCCTTGTGGACCCGTTTCTCCTGGAAGTCCTGGCGGGACTGCATGTCGATGAAGGATCGACGCGTGGGGTAGTGGACGATCCCCATCCGGTGCCACTCCGGGTCGGGGCCGCCGTCGGGCCCGACGCTGTCCCCGAAGTAGGCAACGTCGGCCCCGATGTCCGCCAGGACCTCGGTGGGGGCATACCGGTCGTCGGCCTCACGGCCGGAGATGCCGCTGTCCTCGCCCTCGCCGTAGTCGGCCCGCTCCTTGTATCGCATGAAGTTGACCATCCAGATCGGCCCGTCCTCCTCGGGGGGCCGTGTGGCCAGGTGCTGGGCGTACGCGAAGTCGATGGTTCCGAAGTCCACGACTGCAAGGTAACAGTTGACAGTATGAATGCCAATAGATAACTTCGGCCACGCCGGAACGTTTCAACACCATGGGATCCGTATAGTCGGATCCCATGGCCCGCACGCCCGCACGCCCGCCGGCCCCGAGGGCACCGGGCCTGGTGCGCGGAGTGCCGGGACGAGAAGGCTCGCCGCCTCGGCGGGCAGGACCTGGGGGTCGGCATGGACGGGGAAGGGGATCCGGATCCGATGACCGGACGTGACCGGCCCTGGTTCGCGCACCTGTGGGACCGCAAGCTCTACCGCTATCCGGACCCGAGGGCCCGCTACGGCTACCTGGCCGTCGTGGTGCTGACCACCATCGTCCTCTACTACCAGCAGTACGTGGGAGGAGCGGTGGCCCCCTCTGTCCTCGCCCACTTCGACATGTCGTTCCGCTTCTACCTGACGGTGATCGTGGTGTCGAGCGTGGCCGGGGCGGTCGCGTCACTGCTGGCCGGTCTGGCCGACCGGTGGGGACGGGCCAACATGGTCGTGTGGGGGCTGCTCGTGGCCAGCACGATCACCGCCTTCGGCATCCCCAACGCCTCTTCCGCCATGGTCTACGGCGCGCTGGTCGCGGGCGTCGGTTTCATCGAAGGCATGGTCCTCGTGGCCACGCCCGCCCTGGTCCGGGACTTCTCACCGCAGGTCAAGCGGGGCGCGGCGATGGGGTTCTGGGTCCTCGGCCCGGTAGTGGGCAGTCTGATCGTCTCCGAGGTCGCCTCCAACACGCTCGCCCACCTGCATCCGTGGCAGGACCAGTTCCACATCGCGGGGATCACCGGTTTCGCGATGTTCGTTGTCGCCTTCCCGACCCTGCGGGAGCTCTCCCCGCCTCTGCGCGACCAGATCATGGTCTCGTCGCGGGAGCGGGTACTGATCGAGGCCAGGGCCCGGGGCATCGACGTGGCCGCCGCGGTCCGCCATCCGTGGCGCCAGATGGCCACAGTGCGCGTCGTGGTGCCGGCGCTGGGAGTCAGCGTGTTCCTCCTCATCTACTACGCCGCCGTCGGGTTCTTCGTCATCTACTTCAGCTCGGTCTTCGGGTACTCGCAGGCCCAGGCCAACGGCTTGGGCAACTGGTTCTGGGCGGCGAACGCGGTCGCCGTGGTGGCGGTCGGCATCGTGTCGGACCGGGTGGGTGTGCGGAAGCCCTTCATGGTCGTCGGTGGTGCGGCCGCCGTCGTGATGGCCGCCATCTTCGCCAGCCGGGCGACGCACCCGGCCACGGCGTACTCGTCGTTCATCGTCATTATCTCGATCCTCTCTGTCAGCCGCGGGATCGCCTACGCGCCGTGGATGGCGGCCTTCACCGAGACGGTCGAGGAGCGCAACCCGGCGCTGGTGGCCACCGGGCTCGCGTTGTGGGGTTGGATCCTCCGTGTCGTCGCGGCCCTGTCCTTCCTGGTCCTGCCCTACGTGGTCACGTCGGTCTCGCCGGTCGTCGACTACGGGACGCAGGTCAAGGCGATCACCGTGCAGTACGCACCCCAGATCACCACCCTGACCGCGCTCGACCCCGCCACCCTGGCCGCGCTCCAGAAGGACATCACCAATCGGGCGGCGATCGTGGCGGCGGCGGCACAGATCGTGGAGCGGCTGCACACCACCCCGCTGGGGGCCCTCCAGCGCCTGCTGGCCCTGCGCTCCATGCCCGCATCGGACCGGGCGTACCTGGCCGCCCACGGGCCCCAGGTGCGTGCCGCCCGCCAGGAGGCCCCGGCGCAATGGGAGCACTGGTGGTGGGTGTGCGTCGCCGGCGAAGTGCTGTTCCTCCCGACGGTCTTCCTCCTGGTCGGACGGTGGCTCCCCGCCACGGCCCGCCGTGACGCAGAAGAGCATCGGAGGCTGGTCGATGCGGAGCAGGCGCACCTGTCGGACCGACCTGCGGGTGACGTGGTGCCTACCCCGGCGGCGTGACGCCCGCTGCAGGTTCCCCGAGGGGGCCGGGCAGCACCGGCCCGGTGCCGGCGACGCACCCTGACGGCGGCGTCGACGTCGGGAATCGTGCACAGGGAGAAGGTGCACAGGGCATCGTCGCAGGAGTCGTCGGGCAGCGCGATGGACTGGCCGTCGAGGCCCGACCCGAACCCGATCTCGAGGACCCGACCAGACAGTCCGCCCGACAGCTCGGCGCGCCACCGCCGCAGTCCGGCGGTCCCGCACGCCCGGTCAACCAGCACCGGGAGGATCCGCTCGCGGTAGAGACCCATGCCGCGAGGCTACCGAGTCGCCGCGGTGGGGGCTCCCGGAGCGCTACGTGAAGATGATCTCCCCTCCGCCAGCCATCTCGTAGAACTCGCCGACGGTGATGATGCCCATGACCTGCTCGATCAGGTCGTCCTCGGTGAGCTCGAACAGGTCCACCGAGGCCTTGCACGCGTAGATCCCCGCCCCGGTGTCGGCGATCATCTCGACGAACTCGTGAATGGGAGGGATGTCGAGCTTCTCCATCTTCTTCTCGAGGTAGCGGGTCATGACCGAGGACACCCCCGGCAGGCCGCCGGCCATCGTGGCCAGGTGCAGCCCCGGGTTGCCGACGGTGGCCACCTTGATGTGGTCGATGGTGGACCGGTGCACGACGTCGAGGCCGAAGAACGTGAAGAAGAGGTTGGCGTCGATCCCCTCGGCACGGGCACCGTTCGCCATGATCAGCGCCGGGTACACGCCTTCGAGCGAGCCTTTCGAGACGATGATCGATACCTTTTCGATGGTGTCGCCCATGGCGCACCTTCCTTTCGTGGTTCGGGACCCGACGAGTGGCTAGATGCAGCCGCGGGGCTTGGGGATGCCGGCGATCTTGGCCGCGATCTTGGCCGGGCCCTTGGGGAAGAGCTGGTAGAGCTCCTTGACCGTGACGCCCGAGGTCTTGCCGAGGACGCGGACCGTCGGCCCCGTCCCCTTCTCGGCGTACTCCGTCCGCATGAACTTGATGACCTGCCAGTGCGGCTCGGTGAGTTCGTGGATGCCCTCGGCCCGGGCGATCTCGGGGGCCATGGCTTCGGTCCACTGACCGGGGTCCTCGAAGAACCCTTCGTCGTTGACATTCACTTCCGTTCCGGCATAGGTGGCAACGGGCATGGTCGGCTCCTTTCAGCTGATCCGGTGGGTGGCGCGGGCTGTCATGGAACGCCCTCTTTGTCCTTACCCCGGGTGGGCATCGCCGAGCCGACACCGGGAAGGTCGTGACCCGGCAGCAGGCTGTGCCAGTAGAGGGGCTGGAACATCAACTTGCCGAGATGATTGAGTCGCGACTCCTTCAGCAGCGGGAGGCCCACGCCGGCGGGGAAGTGGCCCGGGAGGGGCTCGACGTCGTAGTTGAAATCGATCAGCAACGCCTTGCCGAACCCGGTCTCGATGAAGCAGTTGGCGTGCCCGTCGTAGCTGCCGTCGAGCGGCTCGTCGGCCAGGAAGCGCCGGATGTTCTCGACGAGCACCTCGCCTTCGAAGTGGGTGACCGACCCCGCCTTGGACGTGGGCACGCCGGCGGCGTCGCCGATGGCGAAGACGTTGGACTTGGCGTTGGACTGCAGCGTGTGCACGTCGACCGGCACGAAGCCCAGTTCGTCGCCGAGGCCCGGGGACCGCGACACGTAGGCCGCTCCTCCATGGAGCGGCACCACCACGGCCAGGTCGAAGCCGACCTCGCGCCCGTCGTAGGACACCAATCGCCCGCCGGGCCCGTCGACCTCCCCGGTGTTGAACTCGGTCACGAGGGCGACGCCCTTCTCCTCGAGCAGGCCGGCCAGTCTCGCGGCCGCCACCGGCTTGGTGAAGGCCCCGTCCAGCGGGGTCACGTACGTCAGTTCTACGCGCTCGCGAACTCCCTGCTGTTGGAAGAACCAGTCCGCCAGGAAGCAGAACTCGAGCGGGGCGACCGGGCACTTGATGGGCATGTCGACCACGTTGACCACCACCCGGCCGCCCTCGAAGTACTCCAGTGCGTCATGGAGGGCGACCGCTCCGTCCCGGTCGTAGAAGGTGAAGACCTTCTCCCTCCACCCGGGCCCGGTGAGGCCCTCGGTCTCCTCCTCGACCAGGACACTCCCGGTGGCCACGACCAGCGCGTCGTACTCGAGCCCCGTGCCGTCCTGGAGTTGCACGCTGTCCGACTCGGTGTCCACGTGGTCGATCGGGACCTGCCGGAACTCGATTCCCTTGTGCAGCTGGTGCGCCCGTGAGCGGACGATCTCGTCGGCGTGGGCCAGGCCGAAGGGGACGAACAGCAGCCCCGGCTGGTACACGTGGGCATCGTCCTGGTCGACCACCACGATCTCGAGGTCGTCGGTGGGAAAGAGGCGCCGCAGCCGGTTGGCACTCAAGGTGCCTCCGGTGCCGCCGCCGAGGATGACGACTCGCTTGGGCATCTGTCCATCCTGGCGTGCCGCGGCGCCGGCGGGTAGAGCATTTCGTCCCTTCTTCCGCGCCGGTGACGGGCACGTTCTGCCAGGTGAGAGGCCGTGTTGCGGGCGCCAAGCCCCAGCGGGCCATCCCCGGCGCACCTCGGCAGCCGTCTGCGGAGTGATACCCTATGGGGTATGTGTAGAGGAGTGACATGTCGGAAGTGCGGTCGTCCATCGTGGAAGGGCTGCGGTGCCCACGTGGAGCAGGTGCTCCGCGACGTACCGCCCGCTGAACGTTGCCAGTGCCGGACCGAGGAGGCTCCCGCCAAGCGGCGCCTCTGGGCGTCCCGCTCGTCGATGACGACTGGGAGGCAAAAGTGAGCTCACCGGGCGCCACGGCAGAGAGCGGGACAGGGGATCGGACGAGGCGTGTGGTGATCATCGGGGGTGTCGCCGGAGGGATGTCGACGGCGACGCGTCTCCGGCGCCTGGACGCGGAGGTCGGCATCACCGTGCTCGAGCGGTCCGGCCACGTGTCGTTCGCCAACTGTGGCCTCCCCTACTTCGTGGGTGGTCTGATCGAGGAGGAGGAGGACCTCACGCTCCAGACGCCGGAGCAGCTCTTCGACCGGTTCCGGCTCGACGTCAGGGTCGACAGCGAGGTCGTCGCCATCGACCGGGCCCGTCACGCGGTGACCACGCGCTCGACGGTCACCGGAGCCGAGGGGATCGTGGCCTACGACCAGCTGGTGCTGAGCATGGGCGCAGCCCCAGTACGGCCTCCGATCCCCGGATACGAGCGGGTCCGGACCTTGCGGACGGTGGAGGACGCCGCCCGATTGGCTGCAGACGTCGACATCGCACCGAAGACTGCGGTTGTCATCGGAGCGGGGTTCATCGGCCTCGAGATGGCCGAGAACCTCGTCGGACAGGGCATCGACGTGACCTTGGTCGAAGCGACGCCTCAGGTCCTGCCGCCCCTCGACCCCGAGCTGGCGGTGCTCGTCGCCGACGAGCTCGTCGCCCACGGCGTCCACCTCGAGGTCGGCGCCACGGTGGGGTCGGTCGGAGAGCGCACGGTCACCCTGACCGACGACCGGGTGTTCGACGCCGATCTCGTCGTCGGGGCGATCGGGGTCCGCCCCGACGTCCGCCTGGCCGAGCTCGCCGGACTCGACCTCGGGCTGCACGGTGGGATCGCCGTCGACGAGGTGAACCAGACGAGCGACCCGGATGTCTACGCCGTGGGGGACGCTGTGGAGAAGGCCGACGCCGTCTCCGGCGCCACCTCGCTCATCGCCCTCGCCAACGTGGCCAACCGCCAGGGCCGGCGGGTGGCCGACCATCTCGCCGGCCGCCCCACGCACGCGGCCCCTTCGCTGGGCACGGCCATCGTCAAGGTGTTCGACGTTGTGGCGGCGACCACCGGCTGGAGCGAGCGGAGGCTGCGTGCCGCCGGCCGACGCTTCCGGGCGATCCACTCGCACCCGTTCGACCATGCCTCGTACTATCCCGGGGCGACCCGCATGTCGATGAAGCTCCTGTTCGATCCCGACGACGGGACGATCCTCGGTGCGCAGGCGGTCGGCCGCAACGGGGTCGACAAGCGCATCGACGTTCTCGCCACGGCGATGGCCGGGGGGATCACCGCCGCCGGGCTCGCCGATCTCGAGCTGGCTTACGCCCCTCCGTTCTCCTCGGCCAAGGACCCGGTCAATCTGCTCGGCTACATGGCGGAGAACGTGTTGAGCGGCGACTGCGACGTTGTGGAACCCGCCGAGCTCGACGAGCTGACTGCAGCCGGCTGGATGCTCCTCGACGTGCGCGGGGCCGACGAGCATGCCCGCGGTGCCATCCCCGGCTCGGTCAACGTGCCGCTCGACGAACTGCGTGACGGGCTCGTCTCGCTCGGCACCGGGCCCGTGGTCGTCTACTGCGAAGTGGGCCAGCGAGGGCACACGGCGACCGCGTTGCTGCGCGAGCTCGGAGTCGAGGCCCGCAATCTCGACGGCGGCTACAGGACCTGGTCCGCAGCGATGCGCGCCCGGGCCCAGGTCGCAGCGATCGTCCCTACGCCAGCTTCGTGAAGAGCCGCTGGACCTCGTCGATCGGGTAGCCGGCAGCTTTGGCGTCGTCGGGGTGCTCGATGCAGTAGACGAGGCCGCTGGCGATGAGGCGGAACCCGACCTGCTCGAGCGCCTTGGTGGCCGCGCTCAACTGGGTGACCACGTCGCGGCACTCCCGCCCGTCGGCCAGCATCGCCTCCAACCCGCGAACCTGGCCCTCGATGCGGCGCAGCCGGTGACGGAGGTCTTCGACGACGTCATCGGGCAGCTGCACAGGGCGCCTCCTCGTTCTTCATACCCCATAGGGTACTGGCCGTCGTCGTGGGATGGGTGGCAGATCTGGTCGAAGGAGCATCACTGACTTACTGTCCCGACCGTCGACGGACCAGGCGGGAGGGTGCTGTATGCCGACCGACGGGTGCTGGCGGAGTGGGAACCCGGGAGAAAATGCCTGGTCAAGCCCGAGAGTTTGCATATCGTTCACCTTCCGGTAACGCTTCACCATGGGGAACGTTCGGTGCGTTGTTCCGGGTAGCAGAGGGGGACCGTTGAGACCAGGGCCGGAAGGCGGTACGGCGAGGGGAACCGGTCCGGCGTTCGATCGGCGACTCTTCCTGGGAGGGGCGTTGGCTGCGGGCGCCGGTGCCCTGTTGTCGGCATGCGGATCGCCCTCCACGGTGTCCAAGGCTGCGTCGACCGCCCCGGCCGGATCGGATCTGGGGGCCATCGAGCACGTGGTGTTCCTGATGCAGGAGAACCGGTCGTTCGACCACTACTTCGGCTCCTACCCGGGAGTTCGGGGGTTCGACGACCACCCTGCGGGAAGCCTCGGCGCGTTCTCCCAGCCCTATGCCGCGAATGCCACCCGGTCGCCGGTCGGTCGCCAACTGCCGTTCCGCCTCGAGGTGGCCTCCGATCAGGGTGAGTGCACCCATGACCTGAGCCACGATTGGCTGCCTCAGCACCTCTGCCGCGGGGGCGGCTCGATGGACGCGTTCGTGAGCACCCACACCTCGCCCCAGTTGGAGGGCCCGGTCAACGGTGTTCTCACGATGGGCTACTACACCCGTTCCGATCTCCCGTACCACTACGCGCTGGCCGATGCCTTCACCATCTGTGACGGCTACCACTGTTCGATCATGGGACCCACCCACCCCAACCGGTTGATGTCGATCTCGGGGACCCTCGACCCTTCGGGGACGCACGGCGGGCCGGTGCTCATCACCAACCCGTCACCCGATGCGCGGTTCAGTGTCAACTGGACGACCATGCCCGAGGTGCTCGAGGACGCGGGCGTGTCGTGGAAGGTCTACACGCCACCAGGTCCGGCTTTCCGGGTGAGCTCCCCGGAGGTGCTGTACGTCTCCGATGCCATACTGCCGTACTTCTCCCAGTACTCGGACCCGAGCTCGCCGCTGTACCAGAAGGCGTTCAACCCGATCTTCCCCGACACCTTCACCCAGGATGTGCGGTCGGGGACCCTTCCCCAGGTGTCGTGGATCATCCCTCCGCTGGGCTACGACGAGCATCCGCCGGCACCGCCGGCCCTCGGAGCCTGGGTCATCGACCAGGTGCTCCAGACACTGACCTCCAATGAGAACGTGTGGTCGAAGACGGTCCTGTTCGTCATGTACGACGAGAACGACGGGTTCTTCGACCATGTGGCACCACCGGTGGCTCCCCCCGGCACTTCGGGTGAGTACCTGACCGTGCAGCCCCTTCCCGCCGACGCCCAAGGGGTGGCGGGGCCGCTCGGACTGGGATTCCGGGTGCCGATGATCGTGGTCTCGCCGTTCAGCCGCGGGGGCTATGTCTCGTCGGAGACGTTCGACCACACCTCCCAGCTCCGGTTCCTCGAAGAGCGTTTCGGGGTGAAGGCGCCGAACATCTCGGCCTGGCGACGCAGCACGGTCGGCAACCTCGTCGGCACCCTGCGAATGGGCAGTGCGCAGACGTCGCCGCCGGTCCTTCCGTCCACGTCCAACGACACCGTGGCGTACGTCGACTCCCTCGGTTGCCAGGCCGGCGACATCCTCGAGGTCGACAGCAGCCAGCCTCCGTATCCGCTACCCGATCCGCAGGTCATGCCGACCCAGGAGCCTGGCGCTCCGAAGCGGGTCTGAACGACCACGCTCGACGGCGCGGACCGGCCGAGCCTGGAGTAGCTGCATCAGGTCGGCTCGCGGCTGCCGTCGGTTCCCCCTGGTGTTCCAGCACCTCGTGGGGACGATCGCCGTCGGCACCGGACCGGCCTTCGATTGGTCTCGCACCCATCTGACATCCTGATGTCTACTCGTCGAGGCGAAGCCGGGTCCGGTCGCCCCGGGTCCGGTCGGGTTCACCGTCTCCGTTGGCTACGCCGGGCACCCGGGCTTGTTCCGGCGGCTGAGCGATGGCCTGATGCGCACCCCCCGACCTCCCGTTGGCCGTCGTCGCCGAATAGTTCAATCTATGTTGAGTTCTACGGGCGTTGACTGAAGGAGGCCGGGGCCGTGTGGGCGATGATCGTCAAGGAGTTCCGCCAGCTCGAGCGGGACAGGCGGACCGTGGCGATGCTGATCGTCCTGCCCGTGCTGCTCCTGGTGATCTTCGGCTACGCGGCCCGGTTCGACGTCTCGAACATCCCGACCGTCGTGGTCGGCCCCCAGGCCGAGCAGGTCGCCGCCCATCTCGGCGCCCCGTTCCGGGTGGTGGAGGTCGACCCGGGAGCCGGCCGGTCCGTGGCGGAGTCGCGCCTGCAGGACGGCAAGGCCGTGGTCGGCGTGGTCACCGGGGGGAGCCCGCTCCTCGTGCTCATGGACGGGACCCAGCTCTTCTCCGTGCGGGCGGCGCAGACTGCGCTCGGGCACATGGCCCAGGTGGCCGGTGCGGGTGGGGCGGCGCCTGCGGCAGCACAGGCGGTCACGGTCCAGATCCTCTACAACCCGAACCTGTCGACGTCGTGGATCATGATCCCGGGTCTCACCGGCCTGATTCTGGTATTCATCGGCACCCTGGTCACCAGCCTCGGCATCGTGCGCGAACGCCAGTCCGGGACCATCGAACAGCTTGCGGTCATGCCTTTCCGACCCTGGGACGTCATCTTCGGGAAGATCGTCCCCTACCTGCTGGTCGCATCGGTCGACCTGGTGATGATCGTGGTCGTCGGCATGCTGCTCTTCGGCGTCCCGTTCGTCGGCAGCGTCGCCACGTTCGCGCTGGGTGCGGTGCTGTTCCTGATGGTCACCCTGGGCATGGGCGTGCTGATCTCGACCGTGTCGCAGAACCAGGGACAGGCCATCCAACTGGCCATCATGTTCCTGGTCCCCCAGGTCCTGCTGTCCGGCCTGATCTTCCCGATCTCGTCGATGGCTGCGGGGGTGCGATGGATCGCCTACGTCCTCCCCCTGACCTACTTCGTCCAGATCAGCCGGGGCGTGATGCTGAAGGGCACGCCGATCAACGCGCTCTGGGAGCCGCTCGTACTGCTCGCCGCACTGGCGGTCGTCGTGCTCGGACTGGCGGTACTCCGGTTCAGGCGTGACCTGGCGCCGAGCGACCGGCGTCGTCGGGGCGCCGATTCCGAGGCGGAGAGCCTGCAGCCATGACGTGGGGGCTGGAGGCCGCCAGCGTCCGGTTCGGCCCACGGGTGGCACTGGACCACGTGACGCTCACGGTACGGCCGTCGACCGTGGGCGTGGTCGTCGGCGGGGACGGAAGCGGGAAGTCCACGTGCCTCCGGGCCCTGGTGGGACTGGTCCGGCTGAGCGGCGGCACGGCCCGCCGACCGCCGAAGCGGGCGATCGGCTACGTCCCCGCCACGGCCGGCCTGTACGTCGACCTCACCGTGGAGGAGAACCTGGCATTCTCCGGAAGGGCCTACGGGATGACCGGGCCGGAGCTCGCCAGCAGGTCGACCGAGCTGCTCGAGGTGATCGGCCTGGCGGACGCCCGGGACCGGCTCGGGGGCCACCTCTCGGGGGGGATGCAGCGCAAGCTCGCCGTCGGGACGGCGCTGCTCCATCGACCCGCCCTGCTGGTGCTGGACGAGCCGACCACCGGGATCGACCCGGTGAGCCGGGCCGAACTGTGGCGCCTCATCTCCGGAGCGGCGGCCGAGGGCGCAGCCGTCATCGCCTCGACCACCTACGTGGACGAAGCCCGGAGGGCATCGACCCTGACGTTGTTGGAAGGTGGCCGGTCGATCGCCACTGGCTCCCCCTCCCAGGTCGTGGCAGCCGTGCCCGGCAGGTTGGGGGTCGTCCGGGGCGGGGCACAGCCACCGGGTCTGTCGTGGCGCTGGGGAAGGACCTGGCGGGTCTGGGCCCCCTCGGGCGTCCTTCCCGTGGGCGCCGAGCCGCAGCAGCCCGACCTCGAGGATGCCGTCGTCATCGCCGCCCTGGCCGACGGGCACGGGGCATAGGGGGATGCCGGTGCTCGCCCGGGCCCGGGGCGTGACCATGTGCTTCGGCGCACTCACCGCCGTCGACTCGGTGGACCTGGCCGTCCGGGGGGGCGAGGTGGTCGGGTTGCTCGGGGCCAACGGCGCCGGCAAGACCACGCTCATCCGGCTCGTGCTGGGACTGCTGCGGCCCACCCGCGGCGAGGTGCTGCTCTTCGGGGCACCCCCGTCGATGGGCACCCGGAGGCGCGTGGGGTATGTGCCCCAGACCCTCGGCCTCTACGACGACATGACCGTCCTGGAGAACTGGATGTTCACCGCCGCCGCCTTCGGCACGGAGCGGGGGCCGCTGCCTCCCGGCATCGGCGAGGTGCAGGACGAGCTGGTCGGGACCCTGCCGCTCGGCGTCCAGCGGCGCGTGGCCTTCGCCGTGGCGTTCTCCCACCGGCCCGAGCTCCTGGTGCTCGACGAGCCCACCTCCGGAGTCGGGCCGTTGAGCCGGGCCCGCCTGTGGCAGGACATCCGCGACAGCGCCGAGCACGGCACCGGAGTTCTGGTGACCACCCACAACATGGAGGAGGCGGAGCAGTGTGACCGACTGGTGGTGCTGGTCGACGGGCGGGTGGCGGCAGACGGCACGGTGGCTGACGTCATCGGCGGCCGCCGGGTGGTCGAGGTCAGGTGCGACGACTGGAGGAGCGCCTTCGAGGTGCTCGACGCCGAAGGGCTGATCGTGCAGGTCCAGGGGGACGCGCTCCGTGTGCCGGGCACCGTCGGGCAGGTCGAGGAGATGCTGACCCGTCACGGCGTGGGAGGGGCCGTGTCGACGGTGCCCGCCAACCTCGAGGAGGCGTTCGTGGCCGTGGCCTCGGGCACCGCACGACGATGAGCCGCACCGGGAGGCGGCCGGGGGCCACCGGTGGTCGCGCAACTCGTCGGGCTGGCCGTGCTCCGTCACGTCGTGAGGGCCGGCCCTCTGGTCCGTGCCCCGGACAATGACGTGGTCCCACTCGTCGCGCCCGCCGTCGCGGGCTTCCACCGATGAGCGGGTCGGGGAACGGGAGCCCTCCTAGACTTCGGGCGTGATAGCGGAGCGACTCGAGGAGCTGGGGATCGAGCTTCCGCCGGTGTTCCCGCCGGCGGGCAACTACCTCGGCTGTGTCGTCCTCGACGACATGGTCCACGTGGGAGGGCACGGACCCATCAACGGGACGGAGGTCATCCGCGGCAAGGTCGGTGCGGATCTGTCTCTGGAAGAGGGCCGGCGGGCAGCACGCATCACAGCACTGTCGATTCTGGCGACCCTGCAAGCCGAGCTCGGCGACCTCGACCGCATCGAGCGCTTCGTCAGGGTGTTCGGCATGGTCAATGTCGCTGCGGGCTTCAATCAGACCCCTGCCGTCATCGACGGATGTTCGGACCTTCTGGTCGAGGTCTTCGGCGAGGCGGGACGACACACGCGCAGTGCCGTCGGCCTGGCGGAGCTGCCGTTCGACATCCCGGTGGAGATCGAGCTGACGGCACGCCTCCGTTCGGGCTGACGGGCCGCCCCTGCGGGCACGTCCGGTGCGATGGGCACCGGCCCCGATCTCCGGGCCCGGTCGGCACTCCCAGCATCCCTCATCCAACGCGGACCGTGCCTTCACGTACGCTTCCTGCGTGATCCGGCGATTGTTGCTTCTGGCCTGTGGTGCATTCGGCCTCGGCCTTGGCCTTGCCGCATGTTCTTCGACGCCGACCCAGGGCACCCAGTCGGCCGCCGCCGCTCCGGGCTGCCACGGGAGTTCGCCGACCGTTCACCTGGCGCTGAGCAATCAACAGCCGATTCCGATCGTGCACCTTCCTCGCCGAGGGTGCGTCGAGGTCACGGTCCCCAAGTCCCCGTTCGATGGAGTCCGCACCGAGGCTCCGAGGGTCACTCCTCCGGGAAGGCTCCAACTCGTCTCGGGCGCGTTGAATCAGGACGGCACCAGGACGGCGTACTACTCGGCTCACGCGACGGGAACTGCCACGATCTCCTCCACGGTGATGATCCAGTCGGACCTGGCGGTTCCGGAGTGGGTCGGGGTGGTGATCGTCACCTGAGGGTGCGACGGAGGAAGATGCAGGACGATGCAGCCCTCTGAGCCGTACTACCGGGACGACCTTGCGCTGGTCCACCACCGGGGCTTTGCCTTCCACGCAGACGCGTGTGCCCCGGACATCCTCTCCCTTCTGGAACCAATCCGGCGACGCAACGGCCTGGTGCTGGAGATCGGGTGCGGGAGCGGCCTCCTGACCGCCCACCTTGTCGAGGCCGGCCACCGTGTGGTCGCAAGTGATGCGTCACCCTCGATGCTTCACCTGGCCCGCACTGTTGCAACCGGAGCCGAAGAGATCCGCACCCTCACACTGCCCGACGACCCCGTGCCAGGGGCCGATGCCATCGTCGGCGTCGGCCACGCCCTGAACTATCTGCCGGACGTCGGCTCCGTCGAGCAGGCCCTGCTTGCGTTGGCCCGGGCTCTTCGACCAGGAGGAGTGCTGGCCATCGACCTCTGTGATCTCGACTGGGGTCGTACCCGTCAAGGCGAGAGCAACCGGGGTTGGGTGGGCGAGGACTGGGCACTGGTCACCCGGTTCTCGACCCCTTCACCGGATCGGTACGTCCGGGAGATGACGACGTTCGTCCCGAACGAAGACGGCTCGTGGCGTCGGGACGACGAGCGTCATGACAACGTCCTGGTCGACACCGCTCGATTGCCGGGCCTCCTTGCCACCGCGGGGCTCGAGTGCGAGGTCCGCCTTTCGTTCGGATCCGAGGCGCTCCCACCGGGACTTCGTGCAATTATCGGGCAGCGTCCGGCATGAGTTCGCAGGTCCGAGGTCACCAGGCACCGGCAACAACTTCGAGGCGGTCGTAGCCGGCGCTCGGAGCCCATTCACGGTGGTCATCACCCGGTAGAAGAAGCTAGGTCGGAGCCCTGGCCGGCCGGCAGAGGTCGGCGCGGACGAGTCCGTCTGCCATGGCCCTGGTCATCCTCTCGGCCGAGCCGGCACACCGGGAGTGCCCACGTCCGCATGACTGCCGCTCATCCGCCTGCCGATGACTTTGCCGATCTCCCAGAAGAGCAACAGAAGCGCCGCCGGCGCGATGGCGAGCAGCCACTGGTACACGTGCAGGTGAGTAGTGCCGAGCAGCTTTTGCAAGACTCCGAACTCAACCACGAGGAAGGCGAGGACAACTTCCCCGATCGACATGAGGTTGATCTGCTTACAGTCGAAGGTCGACTGCCGGAACACCGAGTCGGTCAGGCTCCGGCTCTCGTAGGTGCACACGATGCGGAACCACGCGAAGGCCGAGAGGGCCAGAGATGTGCCAACCGAAATGCGGTGGTCAACTTGCGTTCCGAACTGGATCAGGCCCAGCACGCAGAAGGCCATGAAGGCACCCACCAGCAGGGCCATTGCCAGGATCCTGGCATTGAGGAGGGACTGGTTGCGCGGTCGCGGAAGTCGGCTCATCAACCCAGGAGTCTCGAGGTCGAACCCGAGGGCGATTCCGAGAGGCATGTCGATGAGGAAGTTGATCCAAAGGATCTGAATCGGCGTGAACGGTTCACCGGCGGCGATATTCAGCACGCTGGCGCCCAGGAAGATGAGGACGAACGCCACCAGCGTGATCAAGATGAAGCGGACGTACTTCATCAGGTTGTCGTAGAGCATCCGGCCCTGCTCCACGGCAAAGACGATCGTGGCGAAGTTGTCGTCGGAGAGGATCATGCGTCCGGCGTTCTTGGCCACCTCGGTGCCGGTACCCATGGCGATCCCGATGTCAGCCGCTTTGATAGCTGGAGCGTCGTTGACTCCGTCACCGGTCATGGCGACGACGTCGCCCTTGGCCTTGAGGGTCTTGACGAGCAAGGCCTTGTGCTCGGGAGCGACCCGACCGACGACGCCGATGTCGTCAATGCGGGTGAGCCGGTCGGCCTCGGAGAGCGCGGCAAAGCCGGAGCCCAAGATGGCCTCGCCCGGGATGCCGAGCTTCTTCGCTATCGCAGCAGCGGTAATGACGTCGTCACCGGTGACCATTCGGACGCGGATGTGCGCAGCTTGTGCGTTGGCGACCGCGGCCTTTGACTCTTCACGAGGCGGGTCGATCATTCCGACAAGACTGGTCATCTCCAGGTTCTGCATCAGCGCCAGCAGATCGCCATCTGGGTCGAAGGTAGCCGGGTCGAGATCGCGGAAGGCGGCAGCCATCACCCGCAGTCCTTCGCCCTCCATGCGCTCCACGTGGCCCTGGGCCTGTTGCTGCAGCTCGGCGTCCCACGGCACGTGCTCGCCCGCTGAGAGAGCCGTGGATACCCGCCTCATCACAGCTGGTGCCGCACCCTTGACGTAGCAGCGCACCACTTGGTTGCCGGATCCGTCGGTGGCCGTGTTGAAGGTGGCCATCAGCTTGTACGTGGGGTCGAATGGCAGCGTCGCCAATCGGGGAAGCCGCTCCCTGGTGGCTTCGACGTCGAGCTTGGCCTTCGCGCCGAGCACGAGCAGCGCGCCTTCCGTGGGGTCGCCCACCACCTTTCCGTCAACCAGCTTGGCGTCGCTCGCCACCACGAACGGCATGATGGCCTCATCGATCGTGGGCGATGAGCCGGCTGCATGGTGGACGCTTCCCTCGAGCCCGTAGCCCATTCCGGTGATCGTGTAGCGGTCGATTGCGTCGACCACCTCGATTGCGGTCATCTGGTTCATGGTGAGTGTGCCGGTCTTGTCCGAGTTGATGGCCGAGGTGGAGCCCAGCGTCTCCACGGAGGACAGGTCCTTGACGATGGCGTTGCGTTTGGCCAGTCCGACTGCGCCCAGCGAGAGAATCACCTCGACGACGGTGGGAAGTGCTTCGGGGATGGCCGCAATGGCCAGAGCCACGGCGGTGACGAACAGGGCCTTGGCCGCCAGACCGCGTGAAGCGCCGAGGGCGAACATCACGATCATCGTCACCAGGGCAGCCAGGGCGATCCACTGCGTCATCCGGGTGAGTTGCCTGGAGAGCGGCGTCTCCTCCTTGGTCGTGGCCGTGAGCAGCCCCGAGATCCTGCCAACCTGGGTGTTGGCCCCTGTCCCCGTGACGATCATCTCACCACTGCCATGAGTGACCGGTGTGTTCATGAAGGCCATGTTCGACTGGTCGCCTGCCCCCAGGTCCCCCTTCTCGAGCGTTCCCGCGCCCTTGGCTGCGGGCGTGCTCTCCCCGGTGAGCGCCGACTCGTCGATCTGCAGCGAGCTGGCCGCGACAATTCGGCCATCAGCCGGCACCTGGTCACCTGCGGTCAGCAGCACGATGTCGCCGACCACCAGTTGGTCACCCGGTATCTCGGCCTCCACACTTTCGCGTCGTACCCGGGCCGAGTTCTTCATCATCGACTTGAGCGCGTTCATTGCGCTCTCCGCCTTGCCTTCTTCGCGCATGCCCACTACGGCATTGACCACGGTGAGCACGAAGAGCAGGATCCCGGTGCTCCATTCCTTGATGACCAACGACACGGCGCCCGCGGCGACAAGGATGATCTGCATGAAGGTGCGGTACTCGTCGGTGAAGCGCCGCCAGCCCGGCTTGGTCTTTTCTTCAGGAAGGGCGTTCGGCCCGTTTCGCGCGAGTAGCTCGCTCGCCTTCGCCCCCGTGAGCCCCACCGTCGGATCGACGCCGAGGGTCGAGGCGACCTCCTCGGCGGGCATCGCGAACCAGTGCTCGGCGTCGCTTTTGGTTGCGCTGGGATCCTGCGTCGAGGCCATCGTCATTGACCGTTGACTTGTTCGCTCGCACCGCTCGGCATGTTGGCTGTCTTGCCGTGATGCTGGTGCTTCAGGTGGTCCGTTCTGGCATCTTCCTTCTCTGCCGTCGCCTGCATGGAAACCTGGAAGGGGTCGGGGACGGCGCCCTCGGGGGCCTCGGCGAGGAGCTCGGCCTTGGCCTCCAGTTCGTCACGTTGCTGCTCGGGGGTCACTTTCGGAAACTGCGGGTCGAGCTCGATCAGGGTGTGAGTCAGTACGGCACCCACACAGATCCGAGCGAACCACTTGTGGTCGGCCGGGATGACGTACCACGGAGCCCACTCGGTGTTGGTATTCGACAGCACCTCGGAGAAGGCCCGCTGGTAGTCGTCCCAGTACCGGCGTTCCTTCGTGTCGTTGGCCGAGAACTTCCAGTTGTGGTCGGGGAGGTCGAGTCTGCGAAGGAAGCGGATGCGCTGCTCTTCCTTCGAGAGGTTCAAGAAGATCTTGAGGACCTTGATGCCATTGTCGGTGAGGTACCGCTCCCATTCGTTGATCTCGTGGAACCGGCGCTCCCACACGCCTTTGCCTTTCGCCTCCTTGGGGAGGCGCTGGCGGTCTAGCAGCTCAGGGTGCACCCGCACCACCAGGACCTCCTCGTAGTGCGATCTATTGAAGATGCCGATCTCCCCGCGAGCCGGAAGGCGCCGCGCATAGCGCCATAAGTAGTCATGGCCCAGCTCCTCGGTCGACGGAACCTTGAAACTGCTCACGCGCACGCCCTGGGGATTCACCCCGCTCATCACGTGGCGGATGGTGCCGTCCTTGCCGCCGGCGTCGAGCGCCTGGAGGCAGACGAGCAGGCCGTGCGAATCCTGGGCGGCGAGCCGTTCTTGGTAGTTGGCGAGGAGCTCCACGCCTTGTTGGAGCATCGATTCACCGGCCTTCTTGTTCAAGAAGTCCGCTTTGTAGCCGGGATCGAAATCCCTGGCCAATGTCACCTCGGCGCCCGGCTTGACGCGCAAGGGCTTGATCAACTCGGCAACCCAGTCTGCTCTTGCCTCGGACATCCCTCAGCCCTCCCGTTGATCGGAGCCACGCGCCTCAGCATGTCTCAACGGGCCAACCGACCTCGAAGAATCGAGGACCCAATGCTCGTGTGGAGCAGCTGACCGCCCCTGCTTCGGTTGACATCATCTGCCCGCACCCTTCCTGGCACTAGGGCCGAAAGTCACCCCCTTGCCTTCGACTCGTCACCTCGGATGTCATCTCGCGCAGATGCGATCACTGGGGCAGGTCCCAGACGCACCCAGGTCTATCCCCTCAATCAGCTACCGGCACTGCCGTATCCGACTCGTGACGACAGCCCGGGTATCTCCACCTCAGACCGTGGTCCACAGTCCGACCCCTGCTCACGGAGGGGGAAAGGACAACCCGGTGGGTTGATTCAACTCGGCAGAGCAAAGTCCTCGAGCATCTTCGCAAAGGGAACGAGGGGCATCGCATGGGGGACGGAGGGCCACGTCGGTGCTTCGTTGTCATCCCGGTGGTCGAGCTCGACGCTCGTGGTCAGTGCGTCAAGTTGTAACCGTGAGATCGGTCAGAATACGCGTGAGTCGGACGCCTTCGATGGCTGGAAAATGTCCACGAATAGGGACATAGGACTCTGGTCTCGCGCTCGCCGTTGCCTCATGATGATCTTGCGATGGGTTAGTGTGCCGCGCTCCTGGAGGGCGTGGCCGAGTGATGGAGGCGGACCATGGAGCAGCGAGGCGAGGGTTGGGTGTTGTTTGCCGGGATCATCCTGGTACTGGGGGGTGTCATGAGGGCATTCGACGCCATCTGGGCTTTTTCGTACCACGGTGTCCTTCCCTACAACTTGGAAGCTGCGATCTTCGGTCACAGTCTGAAGACCTACGGATGGATCGACCTGGTTGTCGCGGTCATCCTGATCGTCTGCGGCTTCGCCGTCGTGTCCGGCTCTGGCCCTGCCCGGTGGATCGGCATCTTTGCCGCCGCGATCGCAGGGATCAGTGCCATCTGGTGGATGCCCTTCTACCCCGTGTGGGCCTTCGTTTACATCATCATTGCCTTCCTCGTGATCTATGCCCTGGCGGTCTATGGGGGTGTGCGCGAGCCGTCGTGATCCTTGATCCCGAGGCAGTGGGCGGGATTTCCGGACGGAGGTCTCGCTCAGCGGATTGCCGCAAACCGGATGGCGTTCTGCTGGCATCCGGACCGAGGCCCAGCGGAGGTCTCGTGCGTGCTCGACCGGAGTAGCGGGCCATGGTGGCCTTCTTGGCCCCGCTGGACCGTCACTCCAACCACACCATAACTACACGGCAATTGCCAGAGCTCATCGAGATGGCACCAGATGAGAGTAATGCCGCTGCTTCTCGTCGCGCCAAGCAGAACCAGCACCGGCTGACAGACGATCAGCTCGAGTGCTTCAAGACAAGACCACCTGGCTGGGATGAAGATCAGGTCTCTGGCCATGAAGTACCAGATCGACCGAGGATCAGTCTCTGCTCACATTGCTCGGCTAGGAGTACCGAGGCGTAATCCCCGTCCGTCGCCCGCTGACGTCAAAGTGGCCTCTCGGATGTACGAGTCGGGCAAGTCTCTACAGGTGGTACGGGAGCGCTTCGGGGCGGCAGCTCGCACGGTGTCGCTGGTGCTCAGGAAGGCTGGGGTGGAAATCAGGAAGAGGCGAGGGGCACAAGTTCACTGCCACGTTGCCCGGCTCAGACTCCCCGGTCGTTACCGGAGACGAGGACTCGAGAGCAGGTAGCTGTCCCGCTTAGTGCCCCATCTGTATGGTCCGGCCGTGAGCATGAAGCAGAGACTCCGCTGCAAATGCCACCACGAAGGCGGAAGTGATCGCCAGCCCAATCAAGGCTGCGAATTGCCCGGCACCGGCTGATGCTCCATTTGTGCCAACGATCCACCACAGCGAGTTTCTGAACGCGAGCGCGGCGACAGCCGCGATGCCGGCAACCACGCTGGCATCGACCGCCCGACGCTGCACGCCATACAGCGCTGCATTGCTTCGGACCACTCCCACGTACGAACCGGCTACGACCAAGAATGCGTACATGCCACAACTCAAGAGGGCGACGGTCAAAAGTGTGACCGACAGGACATAGCCTTCGTGGATTCCTTGATCGACGCCAACTGCCAGTCCGAACAGTCCCGAGGCGACGGCAGCAGAGGCGACTGGATGGTGGCGCACCGTTCTCACTGGGATTCGATCGGCCCACCCGAGAACAGTGACTGCTTGACGACGAAGCGGCCCCAGCCACCGGCTTTGCCGCTTGGCGACAATGATCGCATCACCGATCCAGTCCGAAGCCTGCATGTTCTCAGTGTGCTCTGGGTTCTCGATCTTTGGCACTCGAAACTGGGCATGGATAGCGCTACCGGTCAGGACGGTGGAGATCACCAAGAGAGCGACGAGCCCTCCAGTTTGCATGACCGTCCATTGCGGGAGATTGGCTCCGTCGAGGAGCGCAATCCATTCGGTCAGGAGTGCGATCGTCATCGTCGCTGCCGCCACACGACATCCGCGCAGGATCGAGATGGCTCGACTGACCGGCAGTGGTTCGGATTTCAGACACAACGACACTTGGACCAGGAACGTCGCTGCCACTAGCGGCACGAGGAACATCGCGAAGGAGTACACCGTGTCGTATGGGTCGTTCTCCCAAGGGGCATGGTTGTAGATGACGTGTACCTGCTTGGTCGGGGCCGTCAAGATGAAGAAGGCGGCTGATGCAAGAAGAGTGCCGAAGACTGCTCGCCGGATCAACTGACGTCGTGGATCACCGACGGGTAGCGCGTACGGAGCTCGTGGACTCTGACCACTGGTGCCCATAAGTGCGATTATCTCATGGTGCGAGTGACTCATCTCGAGCCACCGATGAGTCAGTTAGCAAGGTCGGTCACGGATCCCGGACTTACTGATTGCCGGCCCGTAGCCTGCTTGGCGAAGTGACCGCGCAACCTGCTCGAGATGGTTCATCGCTTCTTGCATGCCGGCCTCCATACCAGAGGCGATATGCGCATCGCGGGTCTCCTGGCTCGGATGCTGCACCAGGATCGTAAGGGTGGCCCCCCGTCCTTCTCGGTGAAGGTGTTGGTGACGACCGCTTCAGCGTCGGGGTAGGCCTCATGGGTCTGAGATG
>Ga0181523_10000590_pt1 | contig 41251 bp, 39 predicted proteins | sample PEATcosm2014_Bin_43_FD_119752 | JGI IMG/M metagenome (GOLD analysis project Ga0181523, IMG submission 119752) | Peatland microbial communities from MTU Mesocosm Facility, Houghton, MI, USA - PEATcosm2014_Bin05_30_metaG | ecosystem: Environmental > Terrestrial > Soil > Wetlands > Peat | place... | reverse complement strand
CATCGCTGCGTAGCCATGTGCGGAAGAGATAAGCGCTGAAAGCATCTAAGTGCCAAGCTCCTCCCAAGATATTGTTTCCCGGAGCGCAAGCTCCCTGAAGACCACGGGCAGACCACCCGTTTGATAGGCTGGACGTGTACGAGCCGTGAGGCTTTCAGCCGACCAGTACTAATCGGTCGTGCGGCTTGATCGCTTTTTCCTTGTCTGTAGCCGCGAACTTCAGTTCGCGAACTCCGGCCAGGGATCAGCGATTTCAACTCGCGAATTGTAATCCTCGGAATCCTGTGTGTAGTTTTCAGAGAATCCCGAATCCCGTTTCGGACACGTTCTTTTGACAATTTGGGTAGGTTTTGAATGATGGCCATTACCATCAACTCTCAACCCTCAACTATTTGGTGGCCATAAAGCTGTGGTCCGACCCGATCCCATTCCGAACTCGGCCGTCAAACGCAGTCTTGCCGATGGTAGTAGTCCTATAGGTTCTGCGAGAGTAGGTAGCCGCCAGTCTTTCAACAAAAAGCCGGAGAGGATTTTCTCCGGCTTTTTTGTTTTCAGCTTTTGAAGTCAGCATAATCCGCATAATCCACGGTTCATTTCAACGTCCACACGCAGCTATCGTTCAATTGCCTTCCGTCACGCTCCGCTTTGGCTGCGATCTGGTTTTCGCCGGGCTGCAATTGCACGTCCTTCCAAATGAACACGCAGTTCGTGCCGTCGCTGCGTTCACCTTCCGATTTTCCGTTCAGCAGCAATTCCACTTTGCTCGCGTTGGAATAAATTTTCACATCCGTGACGGCATTCGTGCGTTCGGTGAACCGGCGGCCGGTGATGTAAAGGACGGGTTCGTCCGACCAGTTGGCCTTGTAAAAATAGAACGCGTCCTTCTTCACCTGGCGGTCGGCGGTCACCAGACCCTTGTCGTTGCGGCCGGGCACGCCGCCTTCGTGGCGGATGGGGCTGGTGAAATCAAACATGTTCCAGACAAATGTGGCCCAGACGAAAGGTTTGGTTTTCAGAATCGCCCAATCCTTTTCATGCACGATGGCCTGCCATTCTTCGGGATGCCATTGACTGGTTGTGATGGGCTGGGCCGGATTTTGTTCGTGCTGCAAAATGTTCGCGCCCACGCCGTATTCGCTCACGCAAAATCCGCCATGCCGGCTGGTCAGGCGAAGGTTGTCGAGCCGGGAGCTGAAGTTCGTCATGTCATCGTTCTTCCCATACCAGCCCGGATAAAGGTTCCAGCCGAGTTGGTCGGGAATCTTGTTCATCTGCGGCAAAAGTTCCGTCATGGTCGCGCCAATCGTTGGCCGCGTCGGGTCTTCGCCGTGGGCGACGATGTTCAAATCCTGCAGCTCGCGGTGTGGGTCGGGTTTGCCGGGACGAAGTTCGTTGAACAGGCTCCAGACGAAAATCGAAGGGTGATTCACATTTTGCCGAATCAAATCCAGCAACTGGTTGCGCGCCGTTTCCGCGAATTGTTCCGAGGAATTGATTTCATTCACCTGCGGCAGTTCCGCCCAGACAAGGATGCCCGCCTTGTCGCACAGCCTGTAAAAATAATCGCTGTGCTGGTAATGCGCGCAGCGGACGACCGTCGCGCCGATATCCTTGATGAGCGCGATGTCCTCGTCCAGATCCGCCTCGGAAACCGCCCAGCCCTTGTTCCAGCGGTCTTGATGCTTGTCCACGCCGTGCAGGGAATACGGCCTGCCGTTCAGGAAAAATCCCTTGTCCGGGTCAACTGAATAGAACCGCAAACCCAGCAGTTGCTCAACTGAATCCACCACCTTGTCGCCGGAGCGCAACTCAATTACAGCCTTGTAGAGGTAAGGGTCCTGACGTCCGTTCCACAAATGTGGATGCTTCACCTCCAAGCGCAGCCAGTATGGCTCGGTCACATTGGGCGCCAAGGCGATTTGTTGCCTGCGGTCGGCGACCTGATTTCCGTCGGCATCAATAAAGCTTGCAACCAGGGTTAGCGGTTGACTCTCCCGCGTACCATTGGAGATATGCGCCGTCACGTCAATCACCGCCTGCGTTTCCGTGACGCTGGTTTGCAGCCACGCGACACCGGGCGAGCCGTGGTCGGTCAGCACAAAACAATTCGCCTCCGTTTCAATCAAATGCACCGGGCGATAGAGGCCGCCGCAAACCGGAAAATCCCCGTCCAAAGGCGCGACGTCCGGCTCCGGCGCATTGCTCACGCGCACGGCCAGCAGATTCGTGCCGCTCGCCGAGAGATTGGTCGTGATTTCAAAACAAAACGCGCCAAACGCGCCGCGATGTTTGCCGATGAATTGGCCGTTCAAATAAACGTCGGCAACCGAACCCGCGGCTTCGAATCGCAGGAAATAGCGTTTGTTCTTTTGCGGCGTCACATCCAAGCCACGCCGATACCAGCCGGGACCGCGGTAATAATTTATGTTTCCCCGCTGCGCCTCCTCCCAGCCCCAACAATGCGGAATCGAGACCGCCTGCCAGTCGGTGTCGTTGAAGTCGGTTTGCTCCGCGTTGGTGGCGTTGCCCAACTTGAACCGCCAATCGGAATCCAGCCGCGCACTTTCGCGGGCGAAAGAATTGAAGGCGAGAGCAAACATGAAAATAAAAATGCAATGCTTGCGCATGAACCGCAACATGCCAGAAATCATTCCGGCGGCAAACGTAATGTCGAATCCAGCGGCTGGATGTCCGGCAACTCTTTCGACGAATTTGTGCCACCGAGTTCCGTCAGCCGCTCGCCTGCCGGTTGGACCCGCGTTTGAAAACTCGCCGCCGCATCGTTGAACGCCGAGTTCGCGCGTTCGAGTCCGCTGCGAATTTTTCCAAAGTGCTCGGTAAATTTCACGATGCGCGAAAACAGTTCCTGCGCGGCCTCGGCAATCCTGCGCGCATTTTCCGTCTGCTTGTGTTGCTGCCAGCTCACCGCCACCGAGCGGAGCAGTGCGATCAGCGACGCCGGCGTGGCCAATAAAATCCGTTTTTCCGCCGCCCACACAATCAAATCGTGGTCGCCCTCCAGCGCCGCGCTGAACAGCGATTCCGCCGGCACGAACAGAACGACGTAATCCAGCGCGTTCGGAAACTGGCGCGGATAATCGCGGTCGGCAAGGGCCTTGATGGTGCCCTTTAACCTGGTGGCATGCACTGCAAGTGCTTCCGCGCGTTTAACGGCATCCGCTGTTTCGAGCGCGTTAAGAAAATCGAGGTCCGGCACTTTCGCGTCCACGATGATGATGCGGTCGCCCGGCAAACGGACAATCAGGTCCGGGCGATTTTCGCCAGCCTGCGTTTGCTCCGTGAAATCGCAATGCGCGCTCATGCCCGCCGCCTCGACCACGCGCCGCAACGTTTCTTCACCCCAACGTCCGCGCGCCTGGTTCGACCGCAACACCATCCGGAACTGCTGTGTTTCCTGCGCGAGTGATTGACTGGATTGCGCCAGCGTTTCCAATTGTTTCTTCACTTCGCCGAGCGCGGACGATTGTGAGGCTTCGCCTTGCTGTAAGCGTTTTTGGTAGGTTTCGAGTTGCTGTTTGAGCGGCTCGACCAGGGTTTTGATCGCTTCCTGCCGTTGCGCCAGATCGCCTTTGGCCGTCTCCTGGAATTTTCCGAAGGTTTGCTCTGCCAGCCGCAAAAATTCCGGCGCGCTTTGTCTCAACGCCTCGGCGCTCAACGCCTTGAATGCTTCGCGCAAATCGGCCAGTGCCTTTGCCTGCAATTCGCGTTGCTCGGCCAGTATTTTTTCCGCCGCGCTCTGTTTTGCTTCCGCCGCCGCGCGCGCATTGCTCGCATCGGAAATTTGCCCGCGCAATTTTTCGATTTCCGCCTCGCGTTGCACAATTTGCTGGCGTAATTCGCTTTCCAATCGCGAATCCGAACCGCCGCCGCGCGCGCGACCGATCAGCCAGCCGATGACAAATCCGGTGAACGCTGCGATGAGCCATTGGATTCCGACGGCAATTTGCATGGCCTTTCAACGGAAGCTTTTGAACAACTTCCGCTCGTAATCAAGAGCGAGAAAATGTCTGCCTTTTTGAATGATCTTGTGACCCTCGGCGCGCAGCCGCCTGGCAATGCCTTCAACACCACCGGGATATTTCGGGTTCAGTTCACCGCCGGTCTTGAGGGTGCGCCAGAAGGGCGTGATGCGTTTGGCGCCTGCGGCTCCGGCCTCGGCAGCGGCATGCGCGGCAATCCACGAAAAAATGCCGGTCGTGATGGGGCAGGCAAAATCCGTCTTGTGCTTTTTGGCGAGCGCATGGCGGAGTTCGTTGATGGTGACGACGCGGCCCTTGGGCACCTGCTTCATCAGCGCATCCACCTCGCGGGGCGCCGGGATGACAAACGTGCCCGTGCCCCAGCGTTTGCTCAATTTGCCGGTGGCTTCGCAGACTCTCGGCAGGCCCTTGTCATCCGCCAGTTTTTCACGCCAGGATTTTTTCATTTCAATTGTTCGTTCTCGTCCTCGTTCTCCTCCTCGTCCTCGAATCCGATTACGAGGACGAGGACGACGACGAGGACGACCAAAAATCAAAAATGCGCCACGACCTCGATCTCCACATTTGCGCCTTTCGGCAATGCAGCCACCTGGACCGTCGAACGCGCCGGAAAATCGCCCGTGAAATGCTTTGAGTAAATCTCGTTCATGCCGGCGAAATCGGCGAGGTTGGTCATAAACACCGTGCTCTTGACGACGTTCGCGAACGTCAATTTCTGGTCCTCCAGGATGGCTTTGACGTTTTGCAACACGCGCTCGGTTTGCGTTTTGATGTCGCCGGACAGCAGATTGCCCGTGGCGGGATCAATCGGAATTTGCCCGGCGCAGAACAGCAGGTCGCCCACACGCACGGCGTGATTGTAGGGGCCGACCGCCGCCGGCGATTTCGCCGGTTTGATGATGGTTTTGGTTGGCATAATTCAAGGGGATTGAACTGAAAGGTCTGGCACAGTGGCAAGACTAAACGGATTCGTTCGGGGCAGATTTTTCATTAGCTGCCGAAAATCAGCCAATAGCCGACGACAAAAATCGCCGCGTCCACGATGGCGTGGCTGACGTAGCCCGGCCAGATGGAACGGTAACGCAGATAAAGCCAGCTCCATGCCGCGCCGCCGATGAACACGCCCAACGAGCTGAGCAGCGCGATGCGCCAATTGAATTGAGCCGCCAAAACGATGACGTGATGCGCTGTAAACGCCAGCGCCGCCGCAATCACGCCCGAGTTGCCGCCCAACAGCGCCTCGAATTTCCGGAAAACGAACCATCGCCAGACGTATTCTTCCATCAGCGAATTGAACGTGACCCACCAAACCGCACTCCCGATGTACGCGCTCAAGTGATTCAGGCCGGTCTGAGCGGCACGGTCCGCGATTTTTTCAGGATGAATCGCGCCGAGATGGAGCGCAATCGCGTAAGCGGCAAAAATCACGGTGGCAATCGCCAGACCCAAAACGGCACCTACTCTGAAACCGCCGAGTTTCGGCGGCGACCAACTCAATGGTCCGCGGTCAACGAATTTCAACCAAACGACCGGCAGCAGAACCATCCAAAACTTGCAGGCAACGAAGATGAATTTGCCTGTCGGCGTTTCCGACCACCAAAAGAACATCACTGTGGCAATGCTCTGTGCCGGGACAAGCAGCAACAAAGCGATCAGCGCGTTTCTGGAGTTTGCGCTCATACTGACTTGCAATCAAACTGGGACAAATGCTCCGGCAGACATCAAACAATCTTGCAACGCGCCCCCTCGCCCCATCCCGCTCCCCCGCTGACAGCGGGGGAGCGGGTGCCCGCAGGGCGGGTGAGGAGGTGCGTTTATTGGTTTGTAGCATCTTGGACGCAACTTGGTATCAAAGCTTCAAAGATATTTTGCCAGAATTGGTTTCAACCCGGTCACAGTTTTCTTCGGCCAGAATTTCCTGTCGGTCAGAATGGCGTTCTTGAGCGCGGAATGGCATGGCCAGTTTGGTTCGGCGGGAATTTCGGCGATGGCGGCGGCGACGATCTTTTTCGCCATTTCGGCGTTGCGATGAAGATTGCCGACGACCATTTCGAGCGTGACGTGTTCGTCTTCCTTCCAGCAATCGTAGTCGGTGGACATCGCCAGCGTGGCGTAGGCGATTTCGGCTTCGCGCGCGCATTTGGCTTCGCCGAGATTCGTCATGCCGATGACGTCGTAACCGGCGCGATGATTCGTGAGTGATTCGGCGCGGGTGCTGAACGCCGGGCCTTCCATGTTCACGTAGGTGCCGCCGTCGTGAATCGTCACATTTCGGAGGGGCGAGCTATGCGAGTCCCTGTTTATTTTCGTCGAGGAATTTTGGGACTCATGTAACTCGTCCCTTCCAACTTTTAATAAAATTTGGCGCAGTTCCTCGCAAATCGGGTGCGCAAACGCGATGTGCGCCACGATGCCGCGGCCAAAAAAAGTGTGGGCGGCCGATTGTTTGGTGCGGTCCACAAACTGGTCAATAAGTACGATGTCGCACGGCTTGCATTTCTCCTGCAACGAGCCGACGGCGCTGACGCTGATGATCCAGGCGACGCCGAGTTTTTTCATCGCCCAGATGTTGGCGCGATGGTTGAGTTCGCCCGGCAGAATCCGGTGGCCCCGGCCATGTCGGGGCAGAAAGACAACTTCACGCCCGGCCAGTTTGCCGGTGAGCAAATGATCCGATGGCGGACCAAAGGGCGTCTTGAGCTTCACCCATTTTTGTCTCGTGAACCCTTCGATGTTGTAAAGGCCGGTGCCGCCGATGATGCCAATTTTGTATTTGGACATGAAAGATTTCTAACCGCGAAGCACCCGAAAAAAAAGCTCCAAATTCCAGGCGCCAACATTCAGAGAAACGCCAATGTTCAAAAGTGAAATGACGAGGTTGATTTAAAGTTTGGAATTTGAAAATTCTCTGGAGCCTGGATGTTGGTGTTTGGAACTTTGCTTCCTCGACGTTTTCAGTGGAGTGAGTGTTTACGCCCGCCCTCACCTTTTATCCTCTCCCCTCCGTCTTCGCTGCGCTTCGACGCGATCGCGCCGAAGCCAAAGGCGAAGGCGGACAGGAGAGGAAATGGCATTCAATTGTGTCTGGTTTTGCGGATGAGCGTCCGGCCAATCCAGCCGTATACATTTTCCGAGGAACGGCGAACGATTCTCCCTCTCCTCGTTAGGCGAGGAGAGGGAGGCGAGGCAGAACCGCGATGCTGCTGCAAATTTCTTTGCGTTTAAAGCTTTTCCAATTCTTCCCGCAGCATTTTCGCAATCGGCTGAATGGTCTTTGCGCTGAATTCAAATTTGCAGCCGGCGGCGGAAAACAATTCCGGCAGCGGACGCGAACCGCCCAGCGCGAGTGACTTTTTGTAATCGTTCAATGCCTTTGCCCTGTCGCGCTTTGAATTGGCCCAGACCTGCAGCGCGCCAAGCTGCGCGATGCCGTATTCGATGTAATAAAACGGGTGCAGGAAAATGTGAAGCTGCCGGTGCCACAAATGCGCACGGGCTTGCTCGTGACCGGACCAATCCACGTCCCCGCCGAAACGGTCCATCAATGCCAGCCACGCGGCGACGCGTTCGGCCCGCGTGTGATTCGGATGCGTGTAAATCCAGTGCTGGAATGCATCTACGGTCGCAATCCACGGAAAAATCCCCACAATGCCTTCGAGATGCACACGGCGGGCGCGGCTGGCGTCGGAAGATGATAGTGGCACAGGCGTCCCGCCTGTGTGTTTCTTCTGTTTGATTTCATCGAACGGGCGGGACGCCCGTGCCACTTCGCCAGCCGGATAGAATTCCTCGATGAATTCGTTGCCGAGCAATTCCATGCTCATCGAAGCGACCTCGCAGAATTCAATTGGTGCGCCGCGGTAGGCATACAAATCCTCATCGCGCGTTGCCAGCGCGTGGAAGGCATGGCCGGCCTCATGCAGGATCGTCTCCACGTCGCGCTGCAAACCGACGGCGTTCATGAAAATGAACGGCACGCGTGATTCAGCGAGCGTGGATTGATAACCGCCCGGTGCCTTGCCCTTGCGATTGTCGAGGTCGAGCAGACGCAAATCCTGCATCCGCTGAAAACCGCCGCCCAGTTCACCGTCGAGCCGGTTGAAAATCTTCTGCGTGCGCGAAACCATTTCGCCGACTTCGGTAAACGGCTTCAACGGCGGGCGATTCAGCGGGTCAACCGCCAGATCCCACGGACGCAGTTTTTCGAGTTTCAATTGCCGCCGCCGGTCCGCCTGCAATTTGCGCACGACCGGCATGACCTCCTTTTCCACCGCATCATGAAACCGCTGGCAATCCTCCGGCGTGTAATCAAACCGGCCGAGCCGGCGAAAGGCATAATCGCGGTAATTTTCAAATCCGGCATTCTGCGCGATTTGCGCGCGGAGCTTCAGCATCTGGTCGAAAATACCGTCGAACTTTTCGGCTTCCTGCAAACGGCGCCGGGCGACCAGTTCCCACGCCTCGTGCCGCAACGGGCGATCCGGTTCTTCAAGGTAACGCCCCATTTGCACCAGCGTCTTTTCTTCGCCGCGGAACTTGACGGTGAGCGAGCCGCTCAGTTTTTGGTATTGCTGGGAAAGCTTGGCCTCCTCGGTCTCCAGCGGAACGTTTTCCGGGCGGAACAGCTCGACGTGGTTTTTCACGTCGCGGTCAAAAACCTGATAACGCCGGAGCGCCGAGAACCGGCTCGGCGAGGTGACGCCGCTTTGTGCCGGGGCGGTGCCCGGCGTTCCAAGCTTCAGCAAATCCGCGCGTTGCGGATGCGCGACGTAAATTTTTTCGAGCGCGAACTGGCGCGGCTTGAGCTGCGGCTCGACATTTTCAACGAAGTGCAAATACGACTTCTCCGCGTCGGCGTTGTCCGTGTGACAGGTCATGGCGATATAACGGCGGGACGACTCCTCGTCGAGCGCGGCGGTGAGTTCGCTCCAATCGAGCAGCCAGCGCTCGAGTGCAGGCACGGTTTTGCAGCCGGCCGCGCGCGATTCCAGTTGATCGAACAGCGGCGCGATCTGCGGCCAGTCGCCGAGATCAATGTCTTCCGGGACAAAATTTCGCGGCTTGTGCGCGGGCAATTTTCCGAACGGCAGCAAATTCATGCGTGCAGAGGATAAGGAAAGTCCGCGCAATGAAAATGAATTTTCCGTCCAAGAATGCGTGGACGCCCGGACGGTCCCGCGCTACGATGCCCCGCAGTTTGAACGCCGACCCAATAAAATCAGAGGGTGCGGAATATCGTCCGGTTTCGCGACGGCCGATCGGGGATGCGTTCCGAAAAACAGCGCACGGAGCAGTGAAAGTCTGCGTGCGGTGCAATATACATCCCGACGTCATTTCATATTTTTCCATGGCCGCGGCAGCCGTTGCGGGGCTTTGTTTCTGGCAGGCGGGCGGACATCCGTGGTTGTTGGTGTGGGGGCCGCTCTTTTGTTACGTCAGATTGTGGTGCAACATGCTGGATGGCATGGTGGCCCTGGATTTGGGCAAGGCGAGCTGGCGCGGCGAAATCCTGAACGATTTCCCTGACCGCATTTCCGACGTGTTGATTTTTGCCGGCGTGGCGCACAGCGGGTTGAACGCCATCGTCAGCGGTTACTGGGCGGCCATCTTTGCGGTGTTGACGGCATACGTCGGAATGTTTGGCCAGGCGGTGGGCGTGCAACGCGAGTTCAGTGGTTTGATGTCGAAACCGTGGCGGATGGTCACGTTGCACATCGGCGCGTGGCTCACACTTGGTTTGATTCTGTGGAGCAATGGTGAAATTCGCTGGGGCGGCCTGACCATTCTGGACTGGACGTGCATTGTGATCGTCCTGGGTTGCCTGCAAACCATTGCGCTCCGGCTTAAACGCATCATGCGTGCGCTGGCGGAAAGGAAATCCAACCAGGGCAAAGGCTGAACATGACTCCGCAATTGGCGTTACAAAGCGAGATTTTCCGGAACTATGCATTCATCGTCATCGGCGTGCTGGTGGTGGCGGGGTTGGCGTTGGCCTTGCTCAAGTGGGGATTCAGAAGGGACGTCACTTCCATCTGGCTGACCTATCGCAGTTGGCTCGTGATGGCGCCGCTGATTTTGGGTTGCGTGTTTGCCGGGCGCGTGGCGGTGATTGTTTTCATCTGTTTGCTGGCCGGTTTCGGTTTGAAGGAATTCGCGCGTGCGACAGGACTTTATAGCGACTGGTGGATGACCGGCGCGGCGTATCTGGGTATTGTCGCCGTCGGAGTCGCTTCGCTCGTTCCGCAGCCTCAAGGTGAAGAGCCGGGGCACGGTTGGTATGGACTATTCATTGCGCTGCCGGTCTATGCCGTGGCTTTGATCCTGTTGATCCCCATTCTCCGGAACAAAGTCCAGGGACAGCTTCAATACATGTCGCTGGCCATTGTGGGATTCATTTACATCGGTTGGATGTTCGGCCATCTCGCGTTTCTGGCGAACGCTACCAACGCTTACGGCTACCTGCTTTACATCCTGTTTGCCACGGAAATCAACGACGTGGCGGCGTTCACCTGCGGAAAGCTCTTTGGCAAAAAACAGTTCCGGAGCAACATCAGCCCGAAAAAAACCTGGGGCGGCGCGCTGGGCGCGTTGGCCGTTTCGATGGCGCTGCCGTGGCTGCTGCGATTCTCCTTTCCGCACTTCGGGGCGACGCAACTGATACTCACTGGTTTGATCGTGGGCGTTGGCGGCCAGCTCGGCGACCTGTCCATCAGCGTGATCAAGCGCGACATCGGCATCAAAGACATGGGCGCGGGCATTCCGGGACACGGCGGCATTCTGGACCGCATTGACAGCCTCATCTACGTCGCTCCGTTGTTCTTCCACATGGCGGGTTATTTTTATCGCCTGCGGTGACACGCCCGGCATTCATTGTGTCAATGTTGAGGAATTTCTTTCAATTAACACCTCCGCACCCGCCTGTGGCAGGCTGGCGTCGTGCAAAGCCAACCCAAACTTTACATGACCTGGCAATACGAACCGGCGCCCGACCTTGACCAGCCGCTCACCGAACGCCTCCGCCGATTCCCCCGCGAACCGGACCTGACCATTTACGGTCTGCGTTCACTGGCCGCGTTGTTCCTGCGCGGCTGGTTGCGGCTCTATCACCGCCTGGAGATCCTCGGACGCGAAAATCTGCCCGCGCAAGGTTCGTTTGTCATGGTTGCCAACCACACCAGCCATCTCGACACCCTGTGCCTGCTGTCCGCATTGCCATTGCGCAAACTCCACCGCACGTTCCCGGCCGCCGCGCAGGACTATTTTTTTGTGAGCGCGCCGCGATTGGCCGTGGCCGCGGTGGTGGTCAACGCCCTGCCATTTGGCCGGCAGAAACATATCCGGCAGAGTCTCGAACTTTGCAGGGCGTTGCTCTCCAATCCGGGCAATGTCCTCATCCTTTTCCCCGAAGGCACGCGCACCGCGACCGGGCAGATGGGTGAATTCAAGCCGGGCATCGGCTCGCTCGTTGTCGGGACAAATCTTCCGGTCGTGCCCTGCCATCTCGCCGGCGGATTCTTTGCGTGGCCCAAGGGAAAATTAATTCCGCGTCCGTGCAAACTGCGCCTGCGCATCGGCCGGTCGCGAAATTACTCCGCGTTGACGCCGGGCAAGGAAGCTGCGGAACAAGTTTGCGCTGATTTGCAAAAGGCCGTGGCTGCGCTGGCCGAGGCACAATAACGCGAGGAGATAAACATGAAAATGACCGAACAGACATTCGCAAGCTGGGACGGCACAAACCTGTTTTACCGCGCATGGCTTCCGGCAAAACCAACCGACAAGGCGCTGCTGCTGTTTCATCGCGGGCACGAACATTCCGCGCGCTGGAACGAAACCGTGGCGGCGCTTGGCCTGGAAGACGTTGCCGTTTTTGCGTGGGACGCGCGGGGCCACGGCCATTCGCCCGGCGAACGAGGCTCGGCGGACAATCTTGGCGTGGTCGTCCGCGACGTGGAGGCGTTCGTGCGGCACGTGTCCGCGCAACATCAAATCCCCATCAAAAACATGGTCGTGCTGGCGCACAGCGTGGGCGCGGTCACGGTTGCGGCGTGGGTGCATGATTACGCGCCGCCAATCCGCGGACTGATTCTCGGCGTGCCGGCATTTCGTGTGAAGCTTTACATGCCATTTGCCGTGCCTCTGCTGCGGTTGAAGCAAAAACTTCTTGGTCACGGCTACGTGAAAAGTTACGTGAAAGCGAAGATGCTCACGCACGATCCCGAACAGGCCGCCGCCTACAAAGCTGACCCGATGATTTTCCGCCAGATCGCCGTGAACATTCTGCTCGACCTCTATGACACATCCACACGATTGATGGCCGACGCCGGCGCAATCATTGCACCCACGCTTTTGTTTGTGGCGGAATCGGATTGGGTGGTAAAGAAATCGGCGCAGGAAACGTTTTTCAACCGGCTGTCGTCATCCGTGAAAGAAATGGTGAGGCTGCCCGGTTTTTATCACGCCATTTTTCATGAAAAGGAACGGCAACGCGTCGTGTCGAAGGCCGGCGAATTCATTCGGAAATGTTTTGAGCGGGCGCCGCAGCGCGATTTCCTGGTCGGGGCGGACAAACGCGGTTTTACCAGGGATGAATTTGACCGGCTTTGCCGGCCAGGCAATCCGCTGTTTGGCCTGACCCGATTCATGATGAAGACCGGCGGCAGATTGAGCCGGGGAATTCAACTGGGTTGGGAGGCCGGTTTCGATTCGGGCCGCACGCTGGACTACGTTTATGAAAATCAGCCGCAGGGCGTCACTCCGCTGGGGCGCGCGATTGACCGTTCTTATCTCAACAGCATCGGCTGGCGCGGCATTCGCGAGCGGAAGGTGAACCTCCAGAAAATTCTCCGCGCGACGATTGAAAATGTTCATGCCGAGGGCAAACCTGTGAACCTGCTCGACATCGCATCCGGACCCGGGCGTTATGTGTTGGAAACCGTCAAGGAATTGTCGCACGTCCCCGTCTCGGTTGTGCTGCGCGATTACAAACCTGAAAACGTGGAAGCCGCGCGCCGTCTCGCCGACGAACTGGGTTTGAAGAACGTCATCGCCACGCAAGGTGACGCCTTCAATCGCGTCGCTCTCGGGGCCATCGCACCCAAACCCGCCATCGCGATTGTTTCCGGCCTGTTTGAATTGTATCCATCCAATGAACCCGTTTTGAATTCGTTGCGCGGACTCGCGGACGCCGTTGAGCCGGGTGGCTATCTCATTTACACAAACCAGCCGTGGCACCCACAGGTGGAATTCATTGCGCGCGTGCTGACCAACCGCGAAGGCAAACCGTGGATCATGCGCCGCCGCACCCAAGCCGAGATGGACGAACTGGTCCGGGCGGCCGGCTTCGGGAAAATCCGCCAGGAATGTGACCAATGGGCCATTTTCACGGTTTCTCTGGCGCGTCGGATCCAATAGCGTTTGCAACTTCTACCAGCGACGCAATGAGCCGGCCATCCAAATTCGCAGCCGCTGCAACCTCGGGTTCTTTGTCGCTGCTGTTCATGGTTGTCTATGGAAGCTGCAATTGGATCACCGCACACCGCCACGACGTGGGAACCTGGTATTACTCATGGGAACACTTCATCCCTTTTGTACCGCTGATGATTGTTCCTTACATGTCCATTGACCTGTTCTTTGTGGCCGGACCTTTCCTGTGCCAAAGCCGCGAAGAACTCCAGATACTCACCCGTCGGATAATCTTTGCCATTCTGGTGGCGGGCGCCTTTTTTCTATTGATGCCGTTGAAAATGGGCATCGCGCGTCCTCAACCGTCCGGCTGGACGGGCGCGATTTTCAATTTCCTCCACGCCTTTGACCAGCCATACAATTTGGTCCCGTCGCTGCACATCACACTGCGAACCATTCTGGCCGATCTTTACGCCCGCCATACAAAAGGTGTGACGCGCCTTGCCAGCCATGTCTGGTTCAGTTTGGTTGGATTCTCAACCGTCCTGACCTACCAGCATCACGTCGTGGATGTGGCGGGCGGCTTCGTTTTGGCGGCAATTTGTTTTTATCTTTTCCGCGAAAACGGCGCGCGGTTGCCGGTAATGCAAAATCGTAAAATCGGCACTGTTTATTTTGCGAGCGCGTGTGCCTGTCTGGCGGCAGCGTTGGGTTGGTGGCCGCGGACGGGCATTTTGCTGTGGCCGGCAGTATCGCTTGCGATCACGGCAACGGCTTATTGGGGGATCGGCCCGGCAATCTACCGGAAAACGAATGGTCGTTTGCCATTGAGCACGCAAGTTTTACTCGGTCCTTGTTTATTTGGCCAATGGCTGTCGCTGCTTCATTATCGCCGCCAATGCAATGCCTGGGATCAAATCACGCCCCGTGTGTGGATTGGCGCGAGGCTGAACGAGCGCGAAGCCAAAGAAGCCAAACGCCAGGGTGTGACTGCGGTGCTCGATTTAACTTGCGAGTTTTCTGAGAACCGGACGTTCCTCAAGCTGGCTTACCGGAATCTTCCCGTCCTCGACCTGACCGGATTAAGTGTATTGCAATTGCGCGAAGCCGTCGATTTTATCACACAACATTCCGCAGGTGGCGCCGTTTATGTGCATTGCAAAGTCGGCTACTCGCGCAGCGCCGCCGCCGTGGGCGCCTTTCTTCTTGCTACGGGTCAGGCCAGAACGGTTGACCAATGCCTCGCGATGATGCGTCAGTCCCGTCCATCAATCGTCTTCCGACCGGAGGTAACCGCCGCATTGAGGAACTGTTGTTCGTTCAGGACTTGTAACCATTCTGACCAACACATGAATGTCGAGAGGTAATCAGACTTTGGGTTTGATGCCGCAGGCGCGCACCAGGCACCAGCGCGTTACGGCTTCAAACATGGCGAACAATCCTGCCACGACCAAAACCAGTCCGAGCCACAGCACGTAGTCCACGAGGATGATGCCCGCGATGAGGCACAGCGCGCCGATGACACCGCGCGCCATGCGGCCGCGATGACTGATATTAGGCTGAAAGAAACGGCTCACGCGGAAAATCTAGCACATTGCGTGCCCAAGACAACTGGTTCGTTGGCGGCAAATCGGGCGGGGACGGCCCGCCGAGCGACCGGAGAAAATGCGTGGCTCACGCGTTCCAACGAATGGCTGGCTATTTGCCAGGATTACGGCACAGTTGCAACGCCGTGGATTTGCTCAATCAACATTATCTTTGGGCGTCGTGCATCTGGAGTGCCATCGCCGGCGGCTACATGGTTTACGGCTGGCGGCAGAAGGCCTTGATTCCATTTCTCGGGGGACTGGCAATGACCGCCACGTCTTTTTTGATCGTCAGCGCACTGCTGATGTCGCTGGCCGGTCTCGCTATCATGGTCGCCGTTTGGTGGTTGTTGAAGCAGGGATATTGAAACCGGAAGCCGGTTTCCCGGCTCCCGGTTGCAAACTTGCAGTTGTTGTCTTGAGACAACGAAGATTGGTGCGCGCTTTCGTGAGCGCGGCCACAGTTCAGCGCCCTTTCGGCAGCGCGCTCGTCCCGGCATAAATGGCGTTCTTTCCCAGCAATTGTTCGATGCGCAGAAGCTGGTTGTATTTCGCCAGGCGGTCCGTACGGCTCAACGAGCCGGTCTTGATTTGACCGCAATTCGTCGCCACGGCAATGTCGGCAATGGTCGCGTCCTCGGTTTCGCCGGAACGATGGCTGATGACAGCGGTGTAGGCATTGGTTTTGGCCAGCTCGACGCAATCCAAAGTTTCGGTGAGCGACCCGATTTGGTTCACCTTGACGAGAATCGAATTGGCCACGCCCAGATCAATTCCTTTGCGCAGGAATTTCGGATTGGTGACGAAATTGTCGTCGCCGACCAATTGAATTTTGTCGCCGAGTTTGTCGGTGAGTTTTTTCCACGTCGCCCAGTCGTCTTCTGCGCAGCCGTCTTCGATGCTGACGATGGGATATTTCGCCACGAGTTTCGCATAAAAATTCACCAGGTCGTCGCCGCTGACGGTCTGGCCGGTGCTCTTCTTGAAGGTGTATTTGGCATTGCCGCTGTAAAATTCAGACGCGGCCGGGTCGAGCGTGAGGTAAATGTCCTTGCCCGGTTTATAACCGGCGTCCTTGATGGCTTGAATGATGGTTTCCAGCGCCTGTTCCACACTGCCGAGTTTGGGCGCGAAGCCGCCTTCGTCGCCGACGGCGGTGCTGCAACCCTTCTTTTTCAAAACGGACTTCAGCGCGTGAAACGTTTCGACAATCGCGCGCAGCCCTTCGCTGAACGTCGGCAAACCGAGCGGCATGATCATGAATTCCTGGAAATCAATCGGAGCGTCGGAATGTGCGCCGCCGTTGATGACGTTGGCCATCGGCACCGGCAGCACCTTCGCGTTCGGCCCGCCGAGATATCGGAACAATGGCTGACCCAGCGCGGCGGCGGCGGCTTTGGCGTTCGCAAGTGAAACGGCGAGGATGGCGTTTGCACCAAGCCTGGATTTCGTCTCCGTGCCGTCCAGCTTGAGCATCGTGGCGTCCAGCGTCAATTGATCAAACGGGTCCAGACCGACGAGTTTGGGCGCGATCACGTCGGTCACGTTCTTGACCGCCTTCTGCACACCCTTGCCGAGAAAACGTTTCTTGTCGCCGTCGCGGAGTTCGATGGCTTCATGTTCGCCGGTGCTGGCGCCGCTGGGCACCGCGGCGCGACCGAAGGTGCCACCGCAGAGCGTTACGTCCACTTCCACCGTTGGGTTACCGCGCGAATCGAGGATTTCGCGCGCCTGAATGTTTTGAATGTTCGTCATAAAAATGAACGGGCATGATAAAAGCAGCTTCCACCGAGTCAAGAAATGCGTTGTCAGGATTTTCCCCGGTTTTGATAAAACCACGTCGTCACGTATGTTAAGTTTTCTTTAAAACCGGGGATAAATTATCTCCAGTTTTATGTGGCACTGCACTTCTGGAAACACGTAAGCCATTAAAAGACAGCGTATTCCAAGAGGTTGCATACCTCTAAAAGTGGGGAAACGCGTGATGCGTCCTTTGCGGGTAAAACCCACCAAAAAATGCTTGACAATTGGCATGATCGGCCTCAGGATGGCAATTACAGCAAGTCAGGGGAACAGAACTGGTTCCCAGTCATCTCAGGTTTACAGGCGTTTTGGATGACAGCAAACGGATGTAAATGTGAAAGGCAAGCGTATGATGCACAGAAGCAATCGTAAAAATTCTGGAAGAAGCGGCAAGTTCACTTTGGTTTGTGCGGGAGTTTGTCTCTTAATCTTTCAAACATTCGGGAGTTCCGCGCAGACAGTGATTTATACCTATGGCGGGGGAATTAGTCCCGATAACAGCAGTCCGCCCACATTCACAGACGATGGCGCTGGCAATCAGACTCTGACATTTGACGGCGTTCAATCAAGCTCTGGAATGTTTGGCGTAAACGTCTTAACGGCAACCAGCCCGGATCCGACTCTCACAGTCAACGAATCCATTGATAACACCTCATCGTTCGTCTGGACAGAGTATATTCTGGGTGTTTCCATGAATCAGACCTTTTCCATCAACTCTGCGGGTGTCACTGCTCCTTCGGGTTGGACGGCCGCCATCACCCCGCCGAGTGGGCCTGTAGGCGGGATATACACCGGGACGATTGACTATTACATGGTTGCGGGGGGAACGCCGGTTGCGATTTACCCCGCGCCGAACAGCACGCTCTATTATGGTTTTCAACTTACTTTTAACAGCTCGACGTACAGCGTGACGGAAAGCGCGACTCCGGTTCCCGAGCCGGGCTCATTCAGTTTCCTGTTGGTCGGAGGACTGTTGCTTGGCGGACAAATGTTTGCCAAACGTCGGCAAGCGAAGGTTCGCGCGGGAGCTTGAAAGGTTGTCCCGCTTTTCTGCGGGAAAATTGAATTTTTCAGTCAGGGCCGTTTCTTAAAAGAGCGGCCCTGATTTTTTGCGGGTATTCATGCTGCGACTTCTATTTTTCTTCATTGTGATTTCTGGTTGCGGACAGGATTTTGATTTCATAAGAATCAGGCACTCAGTTTATGACCATTGGACCCGTCAGTGCTCCGCCGCAGGAAGCCAGCGTCGCCGAGCCGGTCAGCCCGGCGCTTGAACGGGTGAAGCTGATGCTGTTCCAGCCGTTCGACCTCGGTAAATGGTTTGTCATCGGCTTTTGCGCGTGGCTGTCCTGTCTCGGCGAGGCAGGTACAGGTTCGGGTCCCGGCGGAAATTTCAACACCGGCAACCATTCGCACGGGACTGGGGCCGATTTTCGTCACGGCCTCGAACAGGCGTGGGGTTATGTCTTGAGCCATCTTTATTGGATCGTTCCCGTGGCGGCCTTTGTGATCCTGCTGTGTGTGGCTCTGGGCGTGCTCTTGCTGTGGCTCAATAGCCGTGGAAAGTTCATGTTTCTGCACTGCGTGGCGCTGAACAAGGCGGAAGTCGTCGAGCCGTGGAACAAATTTGAGCCTGAGGGCAACAGTCTGTTTTGGTTCCGCCTCGTGCTGGGATTGATCGGCGCGGTTCTGACGCTGCCGCTGTTGGCGATGATCGTCGTTTTGATTTTGCGGATGATTTATCGCGGCGAACCGGACGTCAGCGGCATCGTAACGGCGGCCGGCCTGGCGCTGGTGTTCTTCCTGTTGGCGGTAGTTTTTGCAATAATCAAAAAATTCACGGTGGATTTCGTTGTGCCCATCATGTTTCTGCGCGGCGGGAAATGCTGGCCGGCGTGGAAGGAATTTTACGGCCTGCTCTCGGCCCATCCCGGACAATTTGCCTTGTACATCCTGTTTCAAATTGTGTTGTCCATGGCCATCGGTGTCATTGTTCTCGGCGCGATCATCATTACCTGCTGCATCGCGGGTTGTTTGATGATGCTGCCCTATCTCGGGACGGTCGTGCTGCTGCCGGTGCTGATATTCAAGCGCGCGTATCCGCTTTATTACCTCGCGCAGTACGGGCCGCAATACGACGTATTTCCGCCGCCATCTGTTCCGCCGATGGCCGGCACGTCACCGTTGCCGGCATAGGCGACCGGTTTACGATTGCCAACGCACGGTTGACCCGGTATAAGTTTCCTTGGCAATGGAGTTTGCCATCCCGAGCCAGGGAAACTGCCTGACCATTTCAGCGCTGATGACTCCTACGAGTGAACAAACATTCGCAGGAGTTTATGCACGAAAACATTTGGTTTGTGGCAGCCATCTGGATGGGACTGGCGTTCGCTGCCAGTTTGGTTTCCATCCGCGTCGGCATTTCCGTCGCACTCATAGAAATCTTAGTCGGCGTCGCCGCCGGCAACGTTCAATTCGCCGGTGGCCAGCATATTGTTCAGACCACGGACTGGACGAATTTCCTGGCGATGCTCGGCAGCGGCGTGTTGACATTTCTGGCGGGCGCGGAAATTGATCCCGTTTCATTGCGTGCCAATCTGCGCGCCAGCATGACCATCGGTGTGTTGTCTTTTTTGCTGCCGTTTGTCTGCGTGTGGCTGTTTGCGCAATTTGTTTTGGGCTGGCCGCTGCATCAGGCGCAAATCGCCGGCATTGCGCTCTCGACCACTTCCGTCGCCGTCGTTTATGCTGTGATGATTGAAGGTGGTTTCGGCGAAACGCCGATGGGCAAAACCATCCTGGCCGCATGCTTCATCACGGATCTCGGGACTGTCCTGGCGCTGGGAACGCTCTTTGCCGACTTCAACCTCTGGCTGCTCGTGTTCGTCGTGGTCACTGCGGTCACGCTCTGGCTCATGCCGGGCTTGACGCGGCTCATCATCGCCAAACTCGGTGCGACGCGCGTGAGCGAACCGGAGGTGAAATTCATTTTCTTCGTGCTGTTTTTCCTCGGCGGACTCGCGTCCACCGCCAAAAGCGAAGCCGTCTTGCCGGCCTATCTCGTCGGCCTGGTCATCGCCGGCGTCTTTCTGCACGACAAAACGCTCGTGCACCGGATGCGCAGCATCGCGTTCACGATTTTCACGCCATTTTATTTCATCAAGGCTGGACTCTTCGTTTCGCTGCCGGCGCTGTGGGCGTCGCTGGGACTCATCGCCGTTTTGCTGCTGATAAAAATGGTGACGAAATACGTCGGCGTCTGGCCGTCCACAAAAATTTTCTACATGCGCAACCGCGAAGCGAACTACACGACGCTGCTTATGGCCACCGGCCTGACGTTCGGCACCATCTCCGCTCTGTTCGGCCTGCAAAACAAAATCATTGACCAGTCGCAATACACCGTGCTGGTGACGGTGGTGATTTTGAGCGCGTTTGCGCCGACGCTCATCGCACAGAAATTTTTCCAGCCTACGATTGAAACGATGGTCGAGTGGGGGAAAATTTATAGTGAGAAAAACAACAACAAGAAACCGCGCCAGCCGGCGCCAACGGGAAAGTGAGGAAACTATGCTGCCCATGTTTCGGAAAATTCTGGTGGGTTACGATGGCTCGAAAGGCGGAAAGGCCGCGCTCGAACGCGCCGCCGTCGCCGCCAAACATTACAATTCCCAGCTGACCGCGCTGTGGGTGCGGCAGCCGTTGCCACGTCACGCTGATTTGCCCGGCGAACCCGAGGGCGAAGCCGAAGCCGCCGCCGACTATTTCGAGGAACGCAAACGGGAAGTGGCGGAATTGGCGAAACAACAGGGCATTGAAATAGCCTGTGAAAGCCGCGCCGGTCACGCCGCCAAGGTCATCGTGAACTTCGCCAGAGAGGGCGACTACGACCTGATTGTCATCGGTCACAGCGATCACTCGGAGCTTTGGGGCCGGCTGCTCGGTGACACCGCCGACCGCATCAGTGACCACGCGCATTGCAGTGTGCTGATCATCAAAGGTTGATTTGCGGCAAATGAATATCGCGCTTCCTTTTGTCGGTCGAAAAAGGGAAATCGCGCAACTCCGGCGGCTGCACGCGCGGCGCAGGCACACTCTCATCGTCGGGCCGGAAGGCGTCGGCAAATCGGCACTCATTGAACATTTACGCGGAACATTGCCGCTCTTCGTTTGCGCGCAATCGGAAACTTTGGGCGAAATTTGCGACAATCTTGAAAGCGAATTAAATTTGTCCGCACAGCCTTCCCCGCTCGTGCAACGAAAAAACCGGCTGTTGAAAGTTCTTGCTGAAACCGGCCAAACGGTTGTCTTCGACGGGTTGGGTTGGACGACGCCAAAAATCAGTTCGTTTCTGGAAAGCGCGATGGCACGCGCGACGGTCTGGATTTGCACCCGTTCGGAACACGCGCCGGACATCGGGCATTTCTGGTCGTTGTTGGCGCGATTCAAGCGCGTGGAGTTGAAACCGTTTCATCTTTCGGAAACGCGAGCACTGGTTCAAGCCGCCGTTCGCGAAGGTCTCGTTTCACGTGACGTGTTGAACGCCATCCCCCGGTTGCACCGGCGCGTATCGGGAAATCCGAAAATCTTGCGCGCGTTGCTGGACGAACTCGCGCGCGGCCATTGTGACTTGAGCAACGCACGAAGTTTGGAGCGGCTTGATTTGGACCGGCGCATTCACGAACTATTTCCCGCTTCCGCGGCCATCTGCCATGCCTGACAAATCCAACTCAAAATTTCCGCTGAACGAACCGCAGGAACGGCGGTTGACCATCGTGCTCGCCCGACTGGAAGGCGCGTTGCGCAAATTGCGTGACGACGTTTTGCATGCGCCGGAAAACTCACGGCTGACCCATCACGAAGACCCGATTGATCCGGCTTTGGCCGAACCGCTCGCACTGGCTATCGCCCGCGCCCAATCCCAAGTCGAGCAAATGGCGCGCGATTTGGATTTGCAGGCCGGCACAAAATCGGTCCGCCGTGCGCACCTGGCCGCGCTCGAGCTGCTAAACATTGACCTCTACGCCTCGCGCGCAAAAGGCTTGCGCGGTTACGGCAAAGTCGCACCGGCCACCGCCGAATATCTCGAAACCGGACTCGCCCGGCTTGAAACCGCATTGGACGAAATCATCCACCAGTTGCGAGGCGGTGCGCCAAACCATACAAGCCGCGAACATTGAGTCATGGTTCCACCTGCCGACATTCTGAATCGCGTCACCGCTCTCGCCGACGAATTGAAGCTGGCCAATCTTCAGCCGCAAATTGCGGCATGCCGGAACCAGCTTAATGCCGGCAACGACGGGATTGACGTGGCTGTGTTCGGGCGGTTCAAGGCCGGAAAAAGTTCGTTCCTGAATCATCTCACCGGACGCGACGTGCTGCCCATCGGCGTTGTGCCGCTCACGGCAGTCATCACGCGGTTGCGCTTCGGTCCGGTAGAACGGGCGACGGTAAAATATCTCGATGGCACGGCCGGGAAAATTCCGATGGAAGAAATCCACTGCTTTGTCGGCGAAAATGAAAATCCCGACAACCGGAAAAAAGTTGCGTCGGTCGAGGTGGAATTGCCCGAATTGGGACCGTTCGCGCCGTTGCAACTCGTGGACACGCCGGGACTGGGCAGCGCGTTCACCCACAACACTGAAACCGCGTTGAACTGGCTGCCAAATGTCGGCACGGCGCTCGTGGCTGTCAGTTCCGACGCGCCGCTCTCGGAGCGTGATCTCGCTCTGCTCGATGAATTGCGCCGCCACACGCCGAAAATCGTCCTGCTTTTGACGAAGGCGGATTTGCTCAATGAGACCCAAAGAGCCGAAGTGCTGGCATTTGTCCGGGAGCAATGCCGTCGGAAATGGAACGCGGAGCTGCCCGTCTTTTTCTATTCCATTCAGCCTGCCCTGGCGAAATTTGAATCCGAATTGAACGAGCAATTGCTGACTCCATTACTCCGCGACCGCAGTGAAACGGCTGGACAGATTCTGCGTTACAAACTCGAGTCGCTCACCATCCAAACACTTGACTACGTGCGCGTGGCGCTGGCCGCCGCCACGCAGGCGGAATCCGCGCGCGCAGCTTTGCGCGAGAAACTGGGCGATGAGCGCAGTCAGTTCGACCTGCTGCGTTCCGAGCTAAACGTGCTCTCGCACCAATGGTCGGCCAACGCACTCAACTGGTCGCTCGCCCGGCTTCAGCCGACGCAAGCGGCATTGCAGTTGAAAATCATGGACGACCTGCGCGGACAATTTCCGCGCTGGCAACTGCGGTTGCCGGCGCTGTTGAAAGTGTGGCGCGAGTGGCTGGACGTTTTCCTCAAACGCGAGTTGAGCATTGTGTCGCGCGAACAACAAACCATGTTCCGCGAACCATTGCACAAAGCTCGCGCCCATCTCGCCCGCGTGCTGCGCGCCTTCCACGACCGGCTGGCCGAACACGTGAAGGCCGCGCTCGGCGTGTCGCTCTCGCCGCGCGAGTTCGTTTTGGAAGCGCCGGAACCTTCCGCTCCGCCCGTGGACGTGGGATTTGTGGACGCGGCGTTCAGCCTGGTGAGTTTCGCCATTCCGATGACCTTGTTCCGCCGTTTGATTGAACGTTCATTGCTGCGCAAGGCGCATTGGGAAATTGGAAAAAATCTTTCGCGCCTGGCCTCCGGCTGGCGCGATCGCGTGTCCGCCGGTATCCGGGAACTGACCCGCCAAGCCGAACAACAAGCGCTGGACGAACTGACCGCGCTCGAACAAATGCTGGCGCAAACACAATCCAACACGCCGCGATTGCGCCAAATCATTGCGGACTTGGAAAACGGCGCTCCCAGAGGCCACCATGTCGCCGTGAACGAATTGTCCAATCAAATCACGTCGCTGCTGAAAAACGGCGGCAACCACGAACGTGTTTTGGAACAAGCACTTCGCGTGGTGCTCGAACAATTTCGTTCCGAGACCGGCACGATTCATTGGCTGGATGTAGAAAAACAATTGCTGCATCTGGCGGCACAGGTCGGCTTGCCGCCGGAAATGCTCGGCGTCGTCAAAACCATTCCTGTCGGCAAAGGGATTGCCGGACAAGTCGTTGCGCAAAACAGGCCGGTCACAATTTGTAATTTGCAAACGGATTCCAGCGGCGTGGCCAAGCCCGGCGCGAAACAAACCGGCGTCGGTGGCGCATTGTGCGTTCCAATTCGTTGCCATGACAAAACAGTGGGGACAATTGGCGTCGGCACAAAGCGCCAATACGAATACACGCCGGAGGAAACACGGCTTCTGGAGGAAATTGGCGAAGTGATTGGCTCGTCGTTGGTATGAAGAACAGCCTTCCGAAGAAATCGCCATCGATCAAAACTCGATTTTGAATGGCAGATCGTCATTTCCAGAATTTTTGCGAAAATCTTCTCCGCCAGAATCTTTTAAGTCCGGCCCGACTGAGTAAATAAGTTTTCTGTCCGGCAGATAACGGAAAGGTTTGCCGTCAAAATCGTCAATTGGAACTTGAGGAAAAAATTCCGGCACTAATTCAGAAAGAGATTCCGGCAGCTTGCCATGCTGCTCTTTGTAGATCTTCAACGCCAACAGCAATTGCGTGGCGGTAACGTTCACGTCCTCCCGGCACCTTTTTGCGCAAAAACCTTTTAGCGATGGCTCCAGTAAATCGAAAATCATGTCTCCCATGGCATTACCCTTTATTAAACGCTTCCAGACGGAAGCGTTTGTTTCCACGAGAGGCAAATCAGACCAGTCCATTTGGCCAAACGGGTTTGATATATTATCGCGGAAAACCCGGTCAGCTTGTGCAAGCCTCCTTTGTGTTTTGACCGCGCTGAAAAGCGGTGTTAAGCCGATTGAAGCCACCGCCTGTTCGTCGGAATTCGTTGATGCTATTTTCCCTGCCGCGAAATCACCGATATATTTGCGGTCCAATTGATATTCAATCTTCAGGGCATTCGTAAGACCTTCTTTATTGGACCGGAAATTGTCCAACTCGCGAATGAACTCAACCAGGTTTGTTTCCTTCAAAGAGGTTTGGGCCGTCATTTGCCGAATAAGCCAAAGTCCGTGGATTTTAATGCTCGAACCAACAAGATAATGGATAACGGTCCCGCCGGAATTTTCGATTCGATGGCCAAACCGGATTATTTTAAGTGCCGAACCAAACGCGTCCTTTTCATTTTTCGCACGAAGCAACGCAAAAACACGAATTGATTCCACGCGGCTGATGGTTCTCCAATCGCCAAGGTACAAATAATCTTCTCCCAAGGCCTTGGTTTCAGGAACAAGCAAACACGGCTGCTGCATGGCGGCGTCAAACGAGTCCAACAAAGCATGATTCTTCTCCAACACATCAGCGGCCAACGAATCATCCCAATTTGTATTATCGCTCAAATCATCCAGCTTTCTGGACAACGGTGCTGGCCAATAAAGCACATTGGTCGCCTTCATCAGAGTCCAGAATGCATTGCTCACAACCGGAATTTCCATCCGTCTCGGGATTAAATCGGAATCATCAAAGGCGGTTAAACCGGGGCGTCTCGCTAAAAATGAAAACACCGCCGCGACCGTCAGACAAACCACCAAACCAAACGCGATGAACGCGGCGACAATGATGAGCGGTCTGGGCTTTCTCATGGTTGCCATGATTAAGAACAAAGCAGCGCACCATAACAATGCAAAAAATATGAGCCTTGCCTTTCCTGAAGCGGAAGTTATAGTCGCGCCATGCCCGCTCCGCCGCTTGAGATTGAACATCTGCGTGTGGACTTTCCTGAAGTCGTGGCGGTCAATGACCTTTCCCTGACAGTCGGGGCGGGCGACGTTTGTGGCCTCATCGGTCCGAATGGCGCAGGCAAGACCACAACCATGCGCGCCGTTTCCGGCTTGCAGGAATGCACGCGCGGTCTGGTGCGCGTCGGCGGACATGAGCTTGCACATGAACCGGAGGAGCTTAAAAAGCGGCTCGGCTTCATGCCGGATTTTTGCCCCACTTACGACCAGCTTACCGCATCGGAATTTTTGGACCACTTCGCCCGCGCCTATGACGTGCCGGACCGCAGCCGGCGCATCGAGCAATGCCTGGAACTCACGTGGCTGTCGGAAAAGCGGGACGCACTCTGCGAGGAACTTTCGCGCGGAATGAAACAACGGCTGGTGCTGGCGAAAACCCTGTTGCCCGATCCGCAGGTGCTGCTCCTTGACGAGCCGGCCAGCGGCCTCGACCCGCTCGGACGTATCGAATTGCGAAAAATTTTGCTGCAACTGCGCGACGCCGGCAAAGCGGTCTTGATTTCGTCGCACATCCTTACCGAGCTTTCCGGTTTCTGCAACAAGGCCGCCATCATGGAACGCGGCAAACTCGTCATGTCCGGGACGATTGCCGAATTGGGACAAAAAATGGGGTGCCGCCAAATGTCCGTCAAATGGCGCAACACTGATGACCGGGCTCTGCAAATTTTGAAAGAGGCGGGCGTTAAAAACCTCAAAACCATCGCCCAAGGCGCGACGTTTGACTTCGACGGCAACGCCGATGCGCTCGACGGGTTGTTGAAAATCCTAGTGGTCGAAGGTGTGCGGGTAACCGAGTGGCGCGGCACTGGCGACGATTTGGAGCAGATTTTCCTGCAATCCGGCGCAAAGGAATTGATGTGAACATCGCCGAAAATCCCATCTTTCTGACGCAAAAGCGCCTGACACACCGGGCCGGTGTGCTGGCAGCCATTCTGATTGCCGCGTTGATTGGATTGAGCCTGTTGTCCGGTTTGATTGCCTATCTTGCCGACCCGCGCGACTTCGGCTTTTCCTCGCCGCAGGACGCAGGTAAAATGTTTTACGGCTGGACGATCGGTGTGGAAATTCTCGTGCTGGTCATCGGCGGCTTCAGCCGGATTTCCAACGTGCTCGCCAACGAACGCAAAGCCGGTTTGTGGGACAGCAACCGCCTGACGCCGCTCCAGCCGTCGCAACTCGTTGTCGGCTACTGGTTTGGCGCACCACTGCGTGAATTTTACATGAGCGCCATCCTCGCAGCGATTGGCCTCGTCATCGTCGTCCTGGGCCGGTTGCCATTGATGCTCTGGCTGGGAACGCAGATTTTGATTTTTAGCACGGCACTCTTTTTCGGGCTGCTCGCCGTTTTGGCCGGCCTCGTCGCGCAACGGCCGCAAAGCGCGTTTGTTTTTCTCATACTGTTCTTTTTCCTCCAATTTCCGTCGTTCACCATGCCGAAATTCTTTCTGACAAATTTTCTTTTACCAATTTATGGAATCGTGAGTCTGTTTAATTACAACCACGACTCTGGAGCTGATTTTGCCAATTATGAGTGGAGCGGCTTGCCGCAGCTTTTTGGATTGCCAATTTATCCAATACTTTTGAGCCTCGCCCTGCAATTCCTCGTTGGATTTTTCTTTTGGCGCGCGGCCGTGCGCAAAACGACAAATCCGTTTCAACCGCTGATGCTTCGCTGGGAAGCTGTGGCGATTTTCAGCATCCTTCTTGCAGCACAACATGGTTTGATTTGGGGACAATGGAATGGACAATTTCCAGAACCAGCAAAAGCCATCAATAGATACAACGACCGTGATTCGTTGCTCTCCATCGTCCATTGCGGCACGATTTTGCTGGCAGTAATCATTCTTGCCGCCGCCAGCCCGCAGCCCGAAAGCGTCCGCATGAAAGTCATGCGCCTCGGCGTCAAAAACCTTGCTGCGATTTTTTCCGGCAGCGCCGTGTCGCTCGCGGTCGCGCTGGCCGTTCTCGCCGCTGTCGTTCTATTATCGCAATGCGTGTTTTCGTTCGCGAACTCGTGGGAAATTTACTTCATCGCCGTTGGCAACCTGCTGACGTTTTTCCTCGTCTTTTCGCTGTTGGTGGAATTCTGTCGTTTGCGGTTCCGTCGCCGCGCGCTCGGCTTCGTGGCGCTCTGGCTTTTCGTTTTGTGCGTGCTGCCGTTCATCCTGGCCGGGGTTTTCTCCAACGCTGCCATCGGAAAACTGTCGCTGCTCTCGCCCGGCATCGTCGCGCTTGCAAATTCGAATGACGAAAATCTGAATTATTTGCTCGGCATCGTCGCCGGTCATTTCGGCATCGCCGTGCTTCTGTTCCTCGGCTGGCAGCGGCAGTGGAAACAATTGCTGGCCAGGGCTTCCGCAATTCAAAATTGAATTGTCCCCTGCTTTATTTCGCTGCAATCTGTGTGCTCCTATGCAGCAGGTGAACCTCGGAATGATTGGCGGCGGCACCGTGGGCAGCGGCGTGTTTCACGCCCTTCAGCTCAACGGTGAGCTCATGGCTTCGCGCATCGGCGTCAAGGTCGCCGTCCGCAAAGTCGCGGTAAAGGCATTCAATGAGCCGCGTCCTTATCCCATCCCGCGTTCGCTCATGACCACCGACTGGCAGAGCGTCGTCAACGATCCGGCAGTTCAGATCGTCGCCGAACTTGTTGGCGGCACCACCATCGCCCGGACAATGATTCTGGCCGCGCTCAAGCTCGGCAAACCGGTCATCACGGCAAACAAGGCGCTGCTGTCGGCGCACGGCGAGGAGCTTTTCGCCGCGGCCAAAAAATACGGCACGAATCTTTATTACGAGGCCAGCGTTTGCGGCGGCATTCCCATCATCAAATCGCTGCGCGAAGGTTTTGTCGGCAACCGCATCAACGCGCTTTACGGCATCGTCAACGGCACTTGCAATTACATCCTCACCCGGATGAAGCTCGAAGGCGCGGATTTTTCCGCCGTGCTCGCCGACGCGCAAAGACAGGGATACGCCGAAACGCCGCCTGATCTCGACATTGACGGCTGGGATGCCCAACACAAAATCGGCATTCTTGCCTCGCTCGCACACGGGTTTTGGGTGAACCCCAAAAAAATTCACGTTGAAGGCATCCGCCGTGTTTCCACATTGGACATCAAGTTTGCCAGTGCACTGGGTTACACCATCAAGCTTCTGGGAATCATCAAACGAATTGACGATTTACGATTGGCGATTGACGAGTCGAACGGCCGGTCAGCGCGTAGATCGAAAATCGCAAATCGAAAATGCGGTGTGCAGGTTTCCGTCTATCCGACCTTGATTCCGGATTCCCATGTCCTGGCCAGCGTCAATCACGTCTTCAACGCTGTCTTTGTGCGCGGGGACATTGTCGGCGACACGCTCTTTTACGGACGCGGCGCGGGCAAGGACGCCACCGCCAGCGCCGTCTTGAGCGACCTGGCGGACGCGGCGCTGGATTTGAAATTCGGCACGAAACATCGGGTGCCGCCGTTTGTCCCGCACGAGTGCGCCGGCGCGGTAGTGCCGATTGAAGACGTCATCTCGCAGTATTTTGTCCGGCTCGATGTGGTGGACCGTCCCGGCACGCTGGCAAAAATCGCGGCCATTTTCGGGCAATCAAACATCGGCATTTCGTCCGTGATTCAGCCCGAAGGTCACGAAGGCAAAAGTGTGCCGCTCATTTTCATGCTCCACTACGCAACCAACGGCGCAGTGACCAAAGCGCTCGCCAAAATCGGCAAACTGCCCGTGATCAAAGGCAAGCCCGTGATGCTGCGCGTGGAAAATTTTGAATGAACTCAAACCACGAATAGACACGAATGAACACGAAAATACAGCCGGATTTTAATTGGTGTCCATTCGTGTTCATTCGTGGTTAAAGCAAAATGGCGCAACTTCTCTTTCACAGCACCAACGGCCAATCGCCCGCCGTCAACCTGCGCGAGGCGCTGCTGCAAGGTCAGGCGCCGGACCGTGGTCTTTATCTTCCGGAGACATTTCCCAGGCTCGCTCCTGAAGAAATCGCCGCGTTCGTTAAACTGCCGTATCACGAAATCGCCCTTCGCGTCCTGTCGCGCTACACCGAAGGCAGTATTTCCAACGATGACCTCGCCGCGCTTTGCCGTGAAGCTTACGACTTCGACATTCCGTTGGAAAAAGTCCATGATCGCGTCCACGTGATGCGGCTGGACCAAGGCCCGACCGCGTCGTTCAAGGATTTCGCCGCGCGCATGATGGCCCGGCTCATGGGCCGTTTTTTGCACCAGGACGGCAAACAACTCACGATTCTCACGGCCACGAGCGGCGACACCGGCGCGGCCGTGGCGCACGCATTTCATAAAGTGCCCGGCGTGAGCGTCATCGTGCTATTTCCGTTCGCCGAAGTCAGCATGAGCCAGCGCAAGCTCATGACGACATTGCGCGGCAACGTCCGCACGGTGGCGATTGACGGCAAGTTCGACGACTGCCAGGCGATGGTGAAACGCGCCTTCGCCGATCCCGCGCTGAAACACATTCCGCTGTCGTCTGCGAACTCCATCAACATCGGGCGATTGCTGCCGCAGAGCGTTTATTATTTTTACGCGCAATCGCGAATCGCAAAGCCGGGTGAGCCAATGGTCTTCTCCGTGCCGAGCGGAAATTTTGGCGACATGATGGGCGCGGTCGTTGCGAAGCAAATGGGTCTGCCGATTAAAAAACTGGTCGTGCCGGTGAACGAGAACGACGAGTTCCCGCGTTTTCTGGCGAGCGGCCGTTACGAAAAAGTCGTGCCGTCGCGCAATTCGGTCTCGAACGCGATGAACGTCGGCCATCCGAGCAACCTCGCGCGGCTCGTGGCGGTTTATGGCGGGCGCATGGACGAGACGGGCAAAATTCATCAGCAACCCGACCTCGCTGCCATGCGCCGTGACCTGTTCTCCAGTTCGGTTTCAGACGAGCGCACGCGCGCAACGATCAAGGAAGTTTGGAACAAATACCGATTGCTGCTCGAACCGCACGGCGCGGTCGCGTGGCGTGGCTTTCAAGACTGGCTGGAATCGGAACAGTTCGGAGTTCCGGCTTTAGCCGGTTCGGACCGCCTGAAGGCGGAACTCCAAACAGGCGGCGTTCCGACCGTGATTCTCGAAACCGCAAATCCGGCGAAGTTCCCGGAAGAAATTGAAAGAATGATGGGTTGGTCGCCCGACATCCCGCCGGCGATGGAGACCACGAACAAAATGCCGGAGGACTTCGACCGCATGGGCGCGGATTACGAGAAGTTCAGGGAGTATTTGATCCCAAAACACGCCACTTGACAAGTCGCGTCAAAGGCTCTAAATAGACGATATGACGATGCTAACTATTACCAAAGCCCGCGCGAATCTTTCTGAATTGCTGGAAAAAGCCAAGCGAGGCGAGGACATCGGCATCGTGTCCGGCGACCAGATTGTGGCGCTGCGTCCCGTGACGGTGTCGTCCGATGATTACGCGTGGCGCGAATACGGCGCGACGCCGGCGGAATTGGCGCGTTTTGAGAAACGGATGGAGCAAAAATTTCAGCGGAGCGGAAGCGCGGAAAAATCAAACGCTTTTCCGGCAATCTCGAAAAGGACCTGGCTGATTGAAACCGCTGGATTTAAGCGGGCCGTTCCGCAATCGCGTGCGGGCTTATCCCCGGGAAATACGCGGCAAAATCGGGCGGGCATTGCAACTTCTGGAGCGGGATTTCGGGCAGCCGCACCAGCATCCAGGATTGGGCATCCGCAAGCTGACGGGAAACTTTTTTGAAATTCGCGTCGAACTTGACATCCGGCTGGTGTTCCAAAACCGCGCCGAATGCCTTTTGTTTGTGATGGCCGGCAATCACGACGAAGTGCAAAAATTCCTGCGCGGACTTTGATTCCAATTCCGCACTTTTCAAACGCTGGCCGTCTGACTATTCTCCAGTTCCCGTTTTGAGAATGGTAGGAACGGTGCGTCGCGTCGTCCGGTGATTGCAGCGCGATGACCCTGCCTCTGAAAACTAACATGGCCTTAATTGTCCAAAAATACGGCGGCACTTCGGTGGCCAATCCCGACCGCATCCAGAATGTCGCGCGCCGTGTGGCGGAATACCATTCGCGTGGCGACCAGGTCGTCGTTGTGGTCTCGGCCATGAGCGGCGTGACGGACAATTTGATCAAACTGGCCAAGGACATCATGCCGTTGCCCAGCGAACGCGAGATGGACGTGCTGCTGGCCACCGGCGAACAGCAGACTATCGCGCTCACGGCGATCGCCTTGCACGCGCTGAACGTTCCTGCCGCGTCGCTCACGGGCGCGCAAGCGGGCATCGTCACCGACGTGGTCCATACGAAAGCAAAGATCCACGACATTTCGCCGAAAAAAGTTCGCGAGCTTTTGAAACAGGGCAACGTCGTCATCGTCGCCGGTTTCCAGGGCGAAACACCCGAAGGCCAGATCACGACGCTGGGCCGCGGCGGTTCGGATTTGACGGCCATCGCGCTGGCTGCGGCGCTCAAGGCCGATATTTGCCAGATTTACACGGACGTGGACGGCGTCTATACCGCCGACCCGCGCATCGTGCCGGACGCAAAGAAGCTTGCGGAAATTTCCTACGACGAAATGCTCGAACTGGCGAGCCTCGGCGCGAAGGTGATGCAGAGCCGCTCGGTCGAATTTGCCAAAAAATTTGGAGTTGTGTTTGAAGTCCGCTCCAGCTTAAACGAAAACCCCGGAACCATTGTGAAAGAAGAAACCAAAAACATGGAAGGCGTCGTCGTGCGCGGTGTCTCGCTCGACAAAAACCAGGCCAAAGTCACGCTCGTCGGTGTGCCCGACAAGCCCGGCGTGGCCGCGCGCATCTTCAAGGCGCTCGGCGATGCGACGGTCAACGTGGACATGATTGTGCAAAACATCAGCCACGGCACCGGCACGCCCGCGACCGACCTTTCGTTCACCACCGACAAGCCGGATTTGCTCAAGGCGCAGAAGGTCATTGATGGCTTGAAAAAGGAGCTTGGCTTCCGGAACGTGATTGCCACGGAGAAAATCGGGAAGCTGTCCATCGTCGGCGTTGGCATGAAAAGCCACACGGGCGTGGCGGGCAAATTGTTTGAAACGCTGGCCAACGAAGGGGTGAATATTGACATGATCTCGACGAGCGAAATAAAAATTTCCGTCGTGATTGACCTGGCCAAAGGTGAAGCCGCGATGAAAGCCGTTCACGCGGCGTTCATCGGCTGATGTCGCTGCCTGGCCCCCACCGGTTGTGTGAGGAGAAATGAAAAATTGCGAATACTGCGGAAAGCAATATGCCGACGATGTTGCGGTTTGCCCGGTTGACGGGCAGCCGGTCATTAATCAGGAGGAAAAACAAGAAAAGGTCGTGGCCCAACCCAAAGCCGCTGGAACAGCATTCAACGTCAAACTGGTTTCTCCCATTTCGTCCGCCGGCAAATACCGGATTTTTGTTGAACGGAGCGACCTTATTTTCATTCAGTTTGAGGGAGGATCAAGATCGATTTTGGAAGCGGCGGCCCCTTTGATTGGTCCAGTTGGCAATATAATTCCACTGTCCCTGTGGTTGTTCACCAAAAGAAAAACAAAGGCGAAACTTCAACGTCTTCAAGAAGGCGACCCGGAGGAATTACTTCGTGAAAGCGAAAATAATTTCAAGTTGAATCTGGCCGAAATTCGTGACGCCGCAATTGAAGCCCCGGCATATTTTCAGACCAGCGGAAAGGCCGGACGGCTGAATTTTTCGGTGCGGCACGGAGAGAAAATCAAGTGCGAGTTTGATAATGCCACCGAAATCAAGGCGGCGATCCACTTGCTCGCGCCGTTATTGAATTCAACTTTAAAAGTGAATGTGGAATGGAATCGGGAAAAGGGGCGATTTGAAAAGAAAAAACAATTTGACCTGTAGAAATGATTTGTTATAGTGCCTTTGTGAATCGAAACTTGAATCTGAACCTCTTGCTGAACGCGCTGCTGTTGCGCCGCGCGGCGGTCGGGTTCTGATTGCGTCACAGGATTTATCGAGCCCCACTGCCAATCGGCGGTGGGGTTTTTGTTTTGCCAAACGGAAGCGCCACTGCCACAACTGATAGACAACATGCAAAAAAATCCGTCGAAAAAGTACCGTCCGCTCCCGCCGGTCAGCCTGCCCGACCGGCAGTGGCCCAACCGCGTCCTCACCCGCGCGCCCATCTGGTGCAGCGTGGATTTGCGCGACGGCAACCAGGCGCTCGCTGTGCCCATGAACGTCAGCCAGAAACTCGAACTGTTCCAGACGCTCGTGAAAATCGGCTTCAAGGAAATCGAGGTCGGCTTCCCGTCCGCTTCGAACACCGAGTTCACCTTCAACCGCCGGCTCATCGAGGAAAACCGCGCGCCCGATGACGTGTGGTTGCAGGTTCTCGTGCAGGCGCGTGAGGATTTGATCGAACGCACGGTGGAATCGCTCGCTGGCGCCCGGAAGGCGATCATTCACCTCTACAATTCCACTTCGCCCGCCCAACGCCGCATCGTGTTTGGCCTGTCAAAGAACGAAATCATCCAGGTGGCCGTGCGCGGCGCGACGTGGATCAAAGAACGGTTGCCAAGGCTCAAGGGCACGGAAATCATGCTCCAGTATTCACCGGAAAGTTTCAGCGGCACCGAAGTCGAGTTCGCCAGGGAGATTTCCGAAGCCGTCATGGAGGTCTGGCAGCCCACGGCAAAACGGAAAATGATTTTGAATTTGCCCGACACCGTCGAGGTGGCGATGCCAAATGTCTATGCCGACCAGATCGAATGGGTCTGCCGGAACATTAAAAATCGCGACTCAATCATCATCAGCGTTCATACGCACAACGACCGTAACACCGGCGTGGCGGCGACGGAGCTTGGCTTGCTTGCGGGCGCAGAGCGCGTCGAAGGCACGCTCTTTGGCAACGGCGAGCGTACCGGCAACCTCGATATCGTCACCGTCGCGTTGAACCTTTACCAGCACGGCATTGACCCGAAGCTGGATTTCACGGACCTAAATTCCATCATCGAGGTTTACGAGCGTTGCACGGGCATGACCGTTCCGCCGCGCCAGCCGTATGCGGGTGAACTGGTTTTCACCGCGTTCAGCGGCTCGCATCAGGACGCGATTCGAAAAGGCTTGAACGAATGGAAAAATGACCGTCGGAAAAATTGGGACGTGCCGTATCTCACGATTGACCCGACGGACATCGGACGCGAATACCGCGAGGTCATCCGCGTCAACTCGCAGTCCGGCAAGGGCGGCGTGGCCTATTTGCTTGAAAGCGAGTTCGGCATCGAATTGCCCAAGGAAATGCAGCGTGAATTCGGGCCGATCGCGAACGACGAGGTGGACAAGCTCGGTCGCGAAGTCAGCGCCGCTGAACTGAAGCAGATGTTCTGGCGCGAATACATCGAGCGCAGCAAGCCGTGGCAGCTCAAGAAATTTGAAACCGAAAGCAAAAACGGCGTCGTCCGCTGCCGTGCGAAATTGCTTCGCAATGGAAAGGCGGTGGCCCTTTCCGGCGAGGGTAACGGCCCGCTGGCCGCGCTGGTTCATGGTTTTGGAAAAATCGGCGTGCCGCGTTTTGAGATCACGGCCTACAGCGAGCACGCCTTGAGCTCCGGCGAGGAGGCCGCAGCCATCGCCTACATCCAAATCAAGCACGCGAACGGCCAAACCCGCTGGGGCGCGGGCGTGGACACCAACATTGAACTGGCGTCCGTGCGCGCTGTCTTGAGCGCGTTGAACCGGTCCTGACCCTGGCTCAAATGTGAAGAAATCCTGCTCGTCAAAAACAGGCGAATCGTCTAGTATTCCAAGACATTATGAAATTGAAGCGGGCAGTTTTTTTTGTGGCAGCAGGATTATTTCTCACCGGCGCGACAGTTTTCGCCGCCGGGCAGCCATCCAGCAACACCATCGTGACCACCCCGCCGGTCTATGTGCCAGACCTCTCACATGCCAATGGCCCGTTGCCGGACGGCATACTCGCCTGGGATGCGATTTCGAAGTCCACGGACGCTGCCGCGGACCAGGCCACCGCGCAATTCGATTTCAACTTTACCAACATAGCAACGACCGCCGACATCACACTGGTTACGAACATCACCGCATCAACCACCAACATCAATGTAATCACCACCCATAGGCCATGCAACGTCACGATTTTGAGCGTGCATCCGTCCTGCGGTTGCACCACTGCCCAACTGCCGCCTACGCCGTGGACGATTGCGCCAGGCACCAACGGCCAAATTCGCCTCACCGTGAATCTCCAGGGCAGGAGCGGCACGCTTCTCAAGACTGTCAACGTGTCCACGGACAAGGGAAGCAAAACCCTCATGCTGCGCATCAACATTCTGCCGCCAGTGGTACCCAAAATGACCGAAGCGGAGCGCGCCCGCGGCATTGCGGCGGCGAAAATTGACCGGCAGGCGGTCTTCCACGGTGATTGCGCCAAGTGCCATGCAAACAATATCCAGGGCAAATACGGCAAGCTGCTTTATGATTCGGCTTGCGCCATCTGTCATGAGGCCGAGCAGCGCGCCAGCGTGGTGCCGGATTTGCACAACCTCAAAGTACCGACCAACGATGAATATTGGCGCACATGGATCGCTCACGGCAAACCGGGTTCGCTCATGCCCGCGTTTGCCACCAGCGAAGGCGGTCCGCTCGCGGACATCCAAATCGCCTCGCTCGCCGGTTATTTGAATGTAGTGATTCCATCACAAGTCCCTGTGAACAAGTAACTTCTGCTTACACAAGCCGAATCTTCCATTTTTTTGTTGCCAAATGGGACATAACTGCCTAGAATTTAGGCAGTAAGAGAGAAATGAGTGGCATGTCGTTAAATGGTCGTAAACAGTCGTAAATAGGGCAAGCTATGGTAAATTCAGCGTCCTTTAGAACTTATGCGAGTTCCGTTTCCTATTTTCTCAAAGATTGCCGCTTGTGGATGTCGTGGTCATGGTTTTTCCAACAATGCCGGGTTGTTGTGGTTTTGACGGGTGCAGGGACATTGAGTTACCTTCTGATTAGTCATTTTGCCTTTCAACCCATTCGCGTGGAGGGTGTGAGCATGTATCCTACCTTGGCAGACTCGGGATCTTACTGGCTGAACCGCTTTGCTTACCTTGTGGGTGAACCAAAACAGGATGACATCGTGGCACTTAAAGACCCGCAGGACAATGTACCGGAGGTCAAGCGCATTATCGCCACGCCCGGGCAATCCATTTATCTCAAAAATGGCGAAGTCTATGTTGACGGCAAATTGCTGCGTGAACCTTACCTTTTGGCCCGGACACCAACCTACGCCTACGAAAAGAGTGAAGATGAATTCATTTGCATCGGCAAAGATGAGTTTTTTGTCATGGGTGATAATCGCAACAACAGCATGGACAGCCGCACCTTCGGAGCTGTCCCGCGTCAAAACATCCTCGGCAAGGTGATTAAATAACCTTGCCGCCCCATCATTTGTTCCGGCACCGGACCCGGTCAGTCCTGTCTTGCATCAAACGCCGGCAGCGTTAAGCTGTCAACCATGACGGTAAAATCGGTTGACGTAACGAACCACACGCAAATCGTCGGGCTTGGCCGGCGCGTGCTCGACGGCGGGACCATCACCCGCGAAGAAGCGATGTGGCTGTTCAATCTCGCAGACTCCGCGGATGTTTTTGATTTGCTCTCGTGGGCGAACCGGATCCGCGAGAAATTCAAGGGCAATAAAATTCACCTCTGCTCCATCGTCAATGCCAAGGCCGGCGCGTGCTCGGAGAATTGCAGCTTCTGCGCGCAATCGTCGTTTTATCAGACCGACTCGCCCAAATACGGCTTCGTGGACCCCGATCCCGTGGCCGAAGCCGCCGACGAAGCGAACAAGAACGGCGTCACTGCCGTCGGCCTGGTCGCCGCGTGGAAAGGCCTGAACGAAGGCCCGATGCTCGACGAAGTTTGCGACCGCATCCGGGAATTGAAAGCCGGCGGCAAGACGCGACCCGACGCCTCGCTCGGCATCATCAAGCGCCAGCGCGTCGCCGACCGTTTGAAGGAAGCCGGACTCGAATGCTATGGCCACAACCTCGAAAGCTCACGCCGATTTTTCCCGCAGACCTGCACCACGCACACCTACGATGACCGGCTCGAGACCATCGGGTATCTCAAAAAAGCCGGCATCAAGATTTGTTCCGGCGGCATCATCGGCATGGGCGAAACGCGCGGGGATCGTTGCGATCTCGCGTTTGAACTGAAAGCCATCGGCGCGAACGTCGTGCCCGTCAACATTCTCAACCCGATTCCCGGCACGCCCTTTGCCAAGAACGAGCCGCTGCCCGTCCTGGAAATTTTGAAAACCATCGCGTGTTTCCGGTTCATTTTGCCGCGACAGGAAATCATGATTGCCGGCGGACGCACCGTGAACCTGCGCGACGTGCAAAGCATGGTCTTCATGGCTGGCGCGAGCGCGCTGATGGTCGGCAATTACCTCACCACGCTCAATCAGCCGGTGGAGAAAGATTTGCAGATGCTCAAGGACCTCGGCCTCGACCCGAACTGGGACAATCACGGCTTCAGCGATCAGGAAGAAACCGGCTGTGGATGTGGAAAAGAAAATTGCGAATCGGAAGCTGTGGCTTAACGTGAAATCAAATTGCTATGCCGACTGTTCAAGAAAAGAATTATTTGTATGAATACGCATACGACTGGTATGGAGATGGTCGGTTGGTAGTTCAAGGCGAACGAGCCTTTGTTGAGCAATTTATTCCTAATGCAGAGTTTTCAAAATTATTCGGCGGTTATATTGCCTCCCGCAGCCTTGATGGTAAGGAAGATTTTTTAGGAGTGTGGCGCGTTCGGACAGCTCAGAGGTTTAAGAAACTGTTGCGCGAGCGCGGTGCAATTTTTGAGGTGAAAAAAGCACGGCCTCCAATTTCTGGACCAGGTTGTTCAGAACTCTCTTCAAATAAAAATGGAAAAAGAAACGGTTGATTCGTGACAAAAAATCTTTGCGTCTTAGCGTCTTGCGTGAAATTCTCCAGCTTGCGCGTCTTGCGTGAGCAGCCAATTCCGGCTATTGTTCCGGCGTGAGTACGATTTCGATCAGTGAGTTGAAGAAAAAGCCGGCAAGCCAGTGGTTGAAGTCGGCGGGCAAGGATGATTTGGTCATCACGGCCAAAGGCCGTCCGGTCGCCGTGCTGCTGCGCATCGCGGCGGCGTCCGTGGAATCCACCCGCGCGCTCGCGCGCAGCGTCCGCGCGTTGCAGGCGCAGGCGGCGCTGCAACAGGCCGCCGCTGCCAGCGGCGCTGCCGGCCTTTCCCTGCCGGACATTGACGCCGAAATCGCCGCCGCCCGCCGCGCCCGCCGCCGGAAATGAAAATCGTGCTCGACACCAACGTGGTCGTGTCGGGCCTGCTCCATTCCCAGGGGAATCCCGCCCAGGTTCTCGCACTGGCACTGGCCGGCGCGGTTCAGATTTGCTACGACAAACAAATTCTCGCCGAGTATGCCGAAGTGCTCGCGCGTCCGCGTTTCAAGTTTGACGCGAAACGCGTCCGCGAAGTTTTGACCAAGATTGAAACCGACGGTCTGGCGGTCGAGGCAACGGATCAACCCGAATTGAATCTGCCGGATGCGGATGACGAACCGTTTCTCGCGGTGGCGCTTGCGGCGTTGGTTGATTTTCTGGTCACGGGCAATTTGTCGGATTACCCGCCCGACCAGCGCCGGGGCTGCGCAGTGGTTTCTCCGGCGGCGTTCATGGCCGCATGGCGCAAATCGGGCGGCGAATGATTGGAATTCTCCGCGTGGAAAGGCTTGGCAAAAATCACGGCGGCTACCACGGCGAGACCATTGACATCCGCGCCGTGCTCCGTGATGTCGAATTGGCGGCGTTACAGCACGGCTGGACCTCCGAAACGTTTGGCCAGCAAGGCGAATTCAACCTGCTCGCCCTCCATTGCCGGCCGCCCTCAACCCTCAGCCTTCAACCCTCAACCAGGATTTACTTGAGCACCGGTATTCACGGCGACGAGCCGGCCGGCCCGCTCGCCGGGCTGAGATTGCTTCAGGAAAACAGATGGCCGGCGAACGCGGAACTTTGGTTTTGCCCTTGCCTGAATCCGATGGGCTTCGTTTTAAACCGCCGCGAGAACGCCGACGGCAAGGATTTGAACCGCGACTACCGGCATTCGGAAACCGCCGAAGTCCGCGCCCACATTGCCTGGCTGGAGCGCCAGCCGCGATTCGACGTGTACCTTTGCCTGCACGAAGACTGGGAATCGCACGGCTTTTACCTCTACGAACAGAATCCCGACGGCAGATCATCGCTGGCGGAAACCATTGTCAGTGCCGTCCAAAAAGTTTGTCCGATTGACCCATCGGAAACCATCGAAGACCGTCCGGCGAAAAATGGCATCATCCGCCCGAATCTCGACCCGCGCACGCGGCCGCAGTGGGCCGAGGCGTTTTATCTCATCATGAACAAATCACGGCTTGGCTGCACCCTCGAAGCCCCCTCGGATTTTCCGATGTCAACCCGAGTCAACGCGCTCGTCGCTGGCGTGAACGCGGCGCTGGCAACGTAGGACAGCGCGTCCCGCCTGTCCCAAGCTTCAAGCCCCCGCTTGAGCGGGCAAGGGAAAATGTGAATTGCGACAGGCTGGAAGCGCTGTCCTACTTCAATGCCGCCTCTCGCCGCTTCATCCATTCGTCGCCCAGGCTGGAAAGTGTCTTGGCCTTCAAGAGCCGTTCCGCGAGCGGGAAGAGAATGCGCTCTTCCTTGTCGAAATGTTCGCGCGAGCGCAGCACCGCCCGCAGCAGCAGGTCGCGCGCTTGTTTCGGTCCCCGCGCCTTTTGCACCTCGGCCAGTCGGTCGTCAATCTCCTCGTGCTCCTCGTGGAAGGTCTCGCTCTGGCCAATTTGCTCGAGGCAATGTTCCAGCGGTCCCATGAGCAGGTCGTCCTCGGTACAGGCGTGAGGACGCATGAGCGCGTCCAGCGTGGCGGCCAGCGATTTGACCTCCGCCAGCGTCTTGAGCTGCGGCAGGGTCTTTTCGATATGATCGAACAAATTGTGGAACACGACGTGTTCCGCCATCAAAATTTCCGTGATTTTCATGACCTGGACCCGTTCCGATGTTTCGTTATGAGATAACAGCACTTGCAGAATTCCGCCAGCGGTTTTTTCTGCCGAGCTTTAAATTCCTTGAACTCTCCATTTTTCCAAAGTTATCCTGCGGCGCTTTGAACGTGGACAAACCGCAAGATTCCTTGCCTGTCAACTCGTCCCAATCTCTTTCCACCAACGCCGGCTTGGTTCCCACGCTGGGACTGTTCAGCACGGTGATGATGGTGGTGGGCAGCGTTATCGGTTCGGGTATTTTCAAAAAATCGGGTATCATGGCCGCGCAGGTCGGCTCGCCAGAACTGCTGCTCATCGTCTGGGTGCTGGCCGGCGTCATCACGCTGTTTGGCGCACTCACCAACGCCGAGGTTGCCGGCATTGTTCCCGAAACGGGCGGGCAATACGCTTATTTCGACCGCATGTTCGGGCCGTTTTTTGCCTATCTTTACGGATGGGCGGTGTTCGCTGTCATCCAAACCGGTTCGATTGCTGCGGTAGCCTATATTTTCGCGGAATACGCCACGAAATTTGTGCCGCTGCCGGAACTGCCCTCCTCGCTTGCCTCGCTTTCATTTCATGTGCCGTTTGTCGCGGACATT
>Ga0181523_10000589_pt1 | contig 41259 bp, 26 predicted proteins | sample PEATcosm2014_Bin_43_FD_119752 | JGI IMG/M metagenome (GOLD analysis project Ga0181523, IMG submission 119752) | Peatland microbial communities from MTU Mesocosm Facility, Houghton, MI, USA - PEATcosm2014_Bin05_30_metaG | ecosystem: Environmental > Terrestrial > Soil > Wetlands > Peat | place... | reverse complement strand
GGGAAACAACGATATTATAACCCTGCGGTCGCCGTGGATTATATTGGAAAACACTTCAAAGTATGAGCAAAACCAGACGCCTATGTCTGGAAACGGGCAGCTGACGCTTTCAACGAGAACCGCTGCTTCAGCCCCATTGAACACAGGCTGGATCGATGTGATTGGCGGTATCAATTTCAGCGGGTTCCAGGAAGTTACGTTAGAGGCAGGCCGTGACATCCGCTTGGCAGATGAAACCTACACTTTAACTACTTCCGGATCTCAATTATCAGGCGTATTTACTCAGGGGCAATTGTGGACAGCGGGAAACCTTGTACTGAGGGCTGACCGCGTATACCCAACAATGGTGTCGGCTGTACTCCAGGGCGATGGTACTTACAATACCTACGATTACGAACCCAGCCAATTCGTTCTGCAAGCGGGTGTCTTTGATGGTGGGAGTTCAATCAATAATATAAAGGGTACAGTGTCCATTTATCCATCTGAATATCGTGCCCCGGGCCAACCGATGGGCCCAATTTACTCAGCTGGCGGTACTCTGACTGTGATCGCGACACAAGGCATAGATGTCGAAGGCACCCTAGCGGCACCCATGGGATCAATCATCCTCACGACGGCGTCAGATCAGCACAATACAGCCAATCCTAATACACCAATTGCCGCCGGCAGCAGTGTCTATATTGCAAATAACGCGGAGGTTTCCACTGCGGGCGATGCCATGGTCGCATACGGATTCCTAACCAGTGATGGTCAAGATACTTGGGAGGTTTATACCAACTGGACCGGTTCATCGATTAAATCTACAACTGCAAATGTGTCAGGCAATCTCTCCACTCTCTTTCCGAACAGTGTAACTATCACTACTGATCAGGCCACAGTAGGGAGCGGGGGTACGATCGACACTTCAGGAGGCGGGTCCGTTTTCCCGTTCGAGTGGCGCGAGGATATAACGGGTTCGAAGGACCCGCTTCTTCCTGCTAATTCCGTTGGATACACTCCCGGGAACACTGTTTACTCATGGAATTATACAATGAATCCATCCGTAAAGTTAAAGAGTTCCGATGGCAATACTGCCTATGTGGTCATGAGTGGTAATTCCATACAATTGCCAGGCCCAGCAGTCTATTTAAACGGAGGTGGAGGCCTCAGCGCGGGAACCTATACTCTTTTGCCGACCCAGTACGCATTTCTGCCAGGGGCCTATGTTATTGAGCTACAACCCAGCAGCAGCGTACTTCCCGGTCCGCAGAACCGGACGAGTGACGGATATCCACTTGTCACAGGATATACGGCAGTGGCTGATACCTCCTTTAAAGGAACAGCGCCCCAAGTCTACAGCGTAACGACAGCCGCCAATATAATTAAGACAAGGGCGACATATGATGGGCTTGACCAGACAACAACGATCGGAAATGGTGGATCTCAGACGATCACCGCTAATACTACAATTTTAAACGGAGCCCTAGAGGCTGGGCCTCTTGTTGATCCTTCCACTAAACTTCCTTTTGTCGACCCCTCCACAGGACAGTATTATCTGGCTGGAAATGTTTATCTCAGCGGAACGAACATTTATGTTATGCCGACAGTAGATAACGTATTGCCATCTACAGGCAGCTTGTACGTGTCCGCCGGCAGCCTGTCGGGGGGAGGCGATGTCTATTTGGGCGGCAGTCCAACTCAGTCGACTAATACAAATATTATAACGATAATCGGTGGTTCGACGGTTACTGCTCCTTTGATCTCTCTTTACGCTAACAATACAATTACTGTGCAAGAAGGGGCTTCTCTTGACGCTACCGGAACAACCGGAGAGATAGACCTGAAGACCTCTTCAACTGGAACACCGACTACGATAGCGCCCACAGTTACCATAAATGGCACTCTTCATGCTCGCACGGTCGGCGTCGATACGCCAAACCTGATCATAAACGGTGGGAGTCTGCAAGGTAATGGCGGAGCCATTACAATGAAAAGCTCGGCCATATATTTCGTGGGGCAAGTGGCGCAACAAAATGGCAGCGGATTTTATATTACAACTGACATATGGAATCAGTTGGCCGGATTCCAGGATATCACGTTGCAGAGTATCACAACTCCGAGTACATCAGGTATTTTTTTCCAGAGCAACTTCGCGCTTTCGGCTTCCAATAGTCTTACGCTGGACGCCTCTCAAATTGTTAATAATGGCAACACTCAGCTTGTTCAACTGACGGCGCCAACTGTTACACTCATGAATTCTGGCATATCTTCTACTAATTACAGCAGTAGCAATACTGGGAGCTTTATAGTGAATGCCAATAATATTAATGTTGGCGGCGGCGTTGCTACCGGTTCTTCGAAAGCGTCGAACGACGTGCTTTTTGCAAATTTCGGATCGATTGCATTGAATAGCGCGAATGATCTTACACTGATCGGAAAAGGAAGCCTGACAACCGGGAACGCCGATCTTGTGATCAATGCTGCCCGCGTGACGACTGCAAATACAAGCAATCCTGCTGCAACTGCCAATTTCTACGTGTATACAGGCTCCAATTACTATAACGATTTCGGTATTAATCCGAACTCAATTTATAATCCAAACCCTGTCGGTACCATTACGATTACCAATAGCGGTGGAAGCCAGGGCGCAACGTCTGCCTCGGGGGGGACGCTGGGGTTTTGGGGCAAGTCTATCGATGATAGCGGTGTGATACGGGTGGATGCCGGTACGGTCGAGCTAGTGGCAACCGGTGGTGGGCAATCTGATGACATATTTCTGCATTCCGGTGGACAAATTCTTGCCATGGGGACCGCTGACGCGCCGGGCGGACAGATTAATTTGAAGGCGCTTAACGGCGGTGCCGGGATAACTCTAGCTGCGGGGTCCAATATTAATGTGTCAGCCGGGGATCAGGGTGATGCAGGGACGGTCACCCTATCAGCGGCGACTGGAGGCGTTTCTATTGCCAGCGGCACGCTGTCTGGCCAGGCCAAAGGCGGAGTCGGCGGTTCATTCGTACTCGATACTCTTCAGCTTTCGGACACGGAGATGTCTAATCTAATTGGCACTCTTAATTCGGGCGGCTTCGTCCAATCAGTAAATATCCGCACGCACACAGGGAACATGGATATAAATACTGGGCAGTCACTGACATCGCGCAACGTTGTGCTGACAGCAGACGTCAACTCCTATGATACAAATGGCAATCCTGTTTATAGTCCTCTTTTTGGGAACGTCAACGTTTCCGGTACTATTGATGCCACTGGCAGCACAGGCGGCAACGTCGAGATTTACGCCATGAATGATTTGAACATTCAGTCAGGTGGATCGGTCAATGCCTTTGCTACAGCTAATGGTTCCAGCGGGGGGACCGTTACTCTGAGTTCTTCTCAGGGATTTGTAAATATTAACAGCGGCGGAACAATTAATGTAAGTGGGGGATCGGCAGGTACTCCAGGGACAGTTTATCTGCGGGCACTCCGCAATGGTACAAATGTGAACATCGGACCGATTGGCGGAGCCATCGATGGAGCCAGCGCAATCTACATAGAAGCTGTCAAAAGATATGTGTACAATACTGACAATCTTAATATTTCTCAATATATTGGGACATGGTTTAATGACGCTGCTACATTTTATAATCAATATGCAAGTACAGCGTCTACCGCTTCAATTTTCCATCTTCTCCCTGAGATAGAAGTAGTCAATACGGGGGGGAACATTGCTGTTGATACAGCACCGGATCTTACCGATACAAAATATGGCGGCCTCGGCGGTGTCATGACTCTCCTTGCTGCAGGGAACCTCAATATCAATCAGAACCTGGCGGACTATCCTTCATCGAAGAATGGCAGCAACATGACTCCAATCACACAAAATCCAACTGTGTTCAGAGATTCTTGGGGAGTTAATCTTATAGCAGGAGCCGATACTACTAGTGCAAATTACATGTCCGTACAGAATAAAGTGACAGGTAATCCACTGAATGGGACACTTAACATTGCCTCTGGTGCGGTGGTCTACACTGAGTACGCTCCGATACGCTTCGCTTCAGCCGGAGACACGGTGATAGGCGCGGGAGCAAATGCTCCTTATATGATATATAACCCCATGAGTTACAATATCGCGTCCTATGCGGGTGATATCCAGGGAAACGTTGGTCTAGACCTTATTATGAACGGAGGTGCAATCCAGACAGCTACTGGGAGCATAGATATTAATATCGGGAGGGATCTCCAGCTCAATACTGTGGGCGGCGTAATGGGCGCAATCCGCACGACCGGGCAGAGTATGGCTAACGTAGGCAATTCCGAATTTGACTCTACGCAATACTGGACCTATGCTGAAGGTGGCAATATTACCCTTGATGTGGGGCGTTCTGTCGGGCAGATGTCTACCAGTGGAACGCTTCAGACTGCTGCGAGCTCGAATTCCTGGGATTTATATTACAATATGAGAAACTACATCGAGGGAGGTAGTTTGCTAAGAGCCATATTTTCAACGACTAGTGGTGATACTATTAACTTTTCCTTGAATGGCATTCCCTATACGGCGCACCTTACGGATGGTTTATATGGTGCCAATCCTCAACTCGCCAGCATGATCCAGACGGCTTTGAACAACGCAGTCGCAGGATTGGGACAAGGCCCGATTTTTACCGTTTCTGTTATCACTTTGCAAAACAATAAAAAAGCGTTGCACATTCAGAACACTTCAACTAATGCTGTTACTAATTTTCTATCTGGTGACACTTATGTAGCCAATCAGTTGCAATTCACCAGCGGCAGTTACGATCTTATCAACTCTGCGTCTCCAAGCTATTGGGCTGCTGACTATACGGGAGCGCCTGCTACAAGCACAGTAGGTAATGTTACTAATGTGGCTTTTTATGCAACAGCCGGACTGGCTACAATGGGTGGCGGCAACCTCTATGTTCGCGCGGCAGGGGACTTCCTGGCGCAGGCAGGGACTTTTGGACAGGCGGACGCAGGGGACAATCTTTCCATCTATGCAGGAGGCAACATCAACGGCAGATTTCTGAACTACAAAGGAACCGGCACAATACATGCAGCGGGAAATTTTGGGTCATCTGCTGAACAACCGACTATCGAACTAGGCCCCAGCGCAATGAAGGTTACTGCTGGAGGAGACATTAACGTCGGTGAAGTGGTCAACCCTACCAACGCCTCCCTCAATATCTTGCAGACTGCATTGGATTGGGACCTCACGTATACTGCAAATACAAGTATTACACTTATTGCGGGTGGAAATCTAACATACTATGGCACGACAAATATACCTTTTTATGCTTCTTCTTATGATTCTATTGGTAACTCAGCTTTACAGAATCTCCTGCCAGCTAATGTGTATATGCAAGCATCAGGCGGCAACATTGACTTCATGAGTAGTATCATTTTAGCGCCGTCGCAATTAGGTAATCTTACTGTCATTGCCGCCGGTAATATTGAGGGATATACACCGGGTGGAGCGAATGGTTCATCATATGCGACTATACAGATGGCAGATATACCGACCTCATATATATACAACCTTATTGCGCATGGCGGTACTATTCCGTCGACTGATGTGTCCGCGTCTGACTTAGTAATGGACTTGTCAAGTTCAACGATATATTATCATGGCTATTTCGCAGGCAGCGGCGGCGATCAGAATCTTCCACTGCACAGCGGAGACACCACGCCCGTTAAGATTTCTGCTGGGCAGGACATCGACGGCCTGAACTTGTGGTTGCCTAAAATGGCGCAAATCACGGCTGGCCGGGACATTACCGATACATGGTATTCAGGCCAGAACGTGGCAGCTACAGACGTATCTACAATAATTGCCGGAAGGGATATCAGCCTTCTTTATTCTGGTAAGCTTCTGACAGCAAACCAGACGCACTACTATGAGACAGGGTTCAATCAGGCAGGTCCCGGCTCTTTCATTGTCGAGGCAGGAAACCAAATCGATCTGGGTGCGTCGCTTGGCATTACTACGTCAGGAAATGGCTCAATTAACAATAGTTCCGGTTATTTTAATGCCATCAATGGAGGCTCCACTCGCTATGGCGACGGCTATTCAGCACTTGGTATTCAGGGAAGCAGTCTTTACGTGATTTCGGGATACACTATGAGTGCTCTTCAGTCGTCCGCTGGCCCTACTGACTTAGCGAATTTCATAGTTGACATGGGGGCTTTCTTTAACGGTGGTACGGATAGCAAAGGAATAGTTCAGACAGGCCTGATTAAAGAGGGGACAACTATCGAGAATGATAAAAGTTCCGGCAATGGCAATTATAATCTCGATCTTCAGAGCATTGAGGAGTCTATCCGCACGGTCCTCGGTTCGCCAAATATTAACGCCACAGGGAACATTAACATGATCCTCAGCACTATTAAAACCAACTCTGGAAAGATTAATAGCACCGCCTTTGGAAATGCTCCCATGTTCATCATTGCAGGTGGTAACGTGAATGTCGGTAGGACCGTTTTCCCTAACTCATCAACCACGGCAAAACAGTCAACAGGTATCGTAACTATTGAAGGTGGGGCTATCAATATATTTGCAGTAGATGCTGTGAATGTGAACGAATCTCGAGTTTCAACCACGCTAGGTGGCGATATCACTATCTGGAGCGATCAGGGTAGCATCAATGCAGGTCGGGGATCGAAAACTGAGGTAAGCGTCGATGCTAATGGGGATCCCGTTACCGGCAGCGGTATCCGTGCTGTATCATTCGACCCTGACGGATCCGGGCCTATTCAAGCGCCGCAGCCAGGTAACGTCTATGTCTACGCATTTCGTGGAGTGATAGATGCGGGTGAAGCTGGTATTGCCGGAAATAATGTGTTCATTGGCGCAGAGCAGGTTCTTAACACTCAGAATATCAGTGCCGCTGGAGCTGTTGTAGGAGTACCCGCTACAGCAGCAACTACTACTATAGGGTCATTATCAGGCACCAATAGCGTGACCCAGAGCAGCCAAGCGCTCAGCGACGCGGTCGCAGCGCTAGGTGGTACTAAGTCACAGGCAGAGCAGATGGTCGACGACGCTATGATGAAGTGGCTTGATGTGAAAGTCATAGATTTCGTCTCAGAGGAACAAGGGTTATAGCAAAAAAGAACTGAAATCACGATGCTGTGCGAAGAAAGCCAACGACTTTCTCAGTTGGTTGTATCTGTATCCTTAAACGCCGCCAGCGGCGTTTAAGGATAACTTTGATAGAGTGTCATTGCAAAACCTCTTCTGTAAATGTCTCCCATTTCATCGTCCATCAGCTAAAGGGGTCCGCTCAGGCTATTTTTTAGCAGCGGACTGGTTGGACACGTGAGCTTTGGCAATCACAGTGGAAAATCAGGGTTATATAAAAGTCGCTAAATTGATATATAAATGCAGTGTGTTAGTTACCTGCCTATTCATTTATTGTGCAGGTAAGTGTTGTGTACTCACGCCGGGGTGTGAAGTCCACTACGGGATCTGATTCTGAAGTCGTTCGCTTACTGACTGTTAAATTCATGCTTAGCTGATAACTGCCAGTACATCGTGGACACAATTTGCTGCCACGACATCGTAGACAAGAGATCAGCAGAAGTTTTTTAACAAAATTACAATGGTAACAGAAGCAGACTTGAAACAAGCCTCGCTCGGATTCGAGCACAAGCATAACAGTTGCTATAGTTACACCAAACTGCGAGGCCGAACACCAATGCAGGCATTGGCCAAAACCAATAAGTCTCTCAAGTTTCCAGATCAGGAAGTGCCTCAGTATCCGCTGAAAAAACCGAAAAAGGGAAAGTATCATCTGGTCAGGTATATACGAAGCGATAGTCGCCTCAATATTTTTTGCGAGATGTTCCCTGTCTCCGCTGAACTTCAATACGAGTATGTTGTAGCTACTATTATTGTCAAAGAACGGCAAACTAAAGTTGTTTTTAGCCGATGATCAGGTGGATGAGTTCAACTATAGGTTGTCCTAACCACCGTGTGATTATTATGATTGTCTACGATGTCGTGGGCAGTCATCACTTAGGATTGCGATGCGAGACGGAATGACAATGGTTAACTAAAGACAGCTCCTGGTAAGTCGGGATGACGGTGGTTGCATGATGTAACGCTCACTGATTGTTCTCATTTATTATGATCATAATAGGTATGTAATGAAAAGTATCTAGCAGTTATAGGTTTTCGTAATATTGGTGTAACAAATTAATTGTAAGATGAAAAGCAGCTTTACTTTCTCGTCTGCGTTATAATGCTTTATTTCATGCTGACAAAGCGTGGATCAGATTTCAATAAACCGGGAATGGATATATGGACGGATCGTGTGCTGTTACGGTTGAATTGCACAACGCCTTTACATTTTCAAGCGGTTTTGGAGCTTTGGAATTTAGATTTTTCAAAGGTGTTCTGCGCCTTGCGTAATGCGACTTTGGTAGGAGTGGATCATGAATAGAGTGAAGAGGCTCATCGAAACGATACGTTCGCTTATTGAAGGCGAATTTAACGGTTATATAAAGATTAATTTCAGCCAGGGAAGCCTTGGCAGGGTCGAACAGTCAGAGGAATTGGATGAAACGATAACTCATTTAGGAAATAGAAAAGGCAAAATTAAGAGTGACGATAAGAATTTACTTTATGACAATGCATTTGAGATCAGAGATAGCACAGACGTGAAAGGTAGTTTTGGGCAGACCCAACGTTCTGATCATGACCGTCGTGCTGGTAATAACCACTATGCCGGTTCTGAGAAACGTTGTGGTGTTGACCGTCGGTCTGGCTGGGACCGTCGTTCCGGCCGGGATAAAAATGGTCAGGCTCCTGACATTAACCTAAAAAAGCAGCATACAACAAATAATATCACAGATAAGCAAAAGCAAAAAAACGCAAATCAAAGAGACACTGAAAAATCAGATACAAAAAACGCAGATGTGCCACACTGCTGCGTGCAGCAGAAAGAATAAGTTATTAGCGTAGCACATGCGCATGAACGTGCCATAGAAGTGAAAATGATCACAGGTGAATACAAGGTAGGTCAGGTAAATTTCCTGAGGCAGAATAATTTGACTTTCCGATCCTGCTGTAAGCGACCGAGTGGAAGCTATAACTCAGACCTGAGGTCATCGTAGTTTTCTGCACATCCATGAGACTGAAAAGGAGTATGAAATCGAATCGATGCACAGGTAGACGTTCTAGCCCGTTTAGGCCCATTTGTTGGGCGAATTACAGGCGCCGGATGTCCTTTATATGTCGATCGATTACCGCAATCCCTCTGGCTGTGAAATGCTGATATGTGATGTGAATGCTTAAAAAAACAGAGGTGGAACAAGCCTCTGAACAAAAAGGCATTCACCTGAGGGGATACGGGGTCACCGATAAATAGAATGCGACAAACTTAGCGTTAAGCCTGAGCACGGATGGGAAAGGCACAGCTTGGAGCAAAGTCAACCACAAAGAGACGGAGGCGCAGAAATAGATGTTAAGTAATTCAAAGTATATGGTGACTATAAAAACTGCCAGAAAAAATCGAGCCAGAAACGATGGAGCTGGATGGCTGCCATATATGGAGCAAGGATTGAGTCTGCGCAGCAGAGGTTCCTCGCGGTACATTCCGAACTGTCGGACGGTTAGTGGTTTAGATCATGGTATTTAGAGACTCGTCCTGTAATTTAGTGTCGAAGTACCGCAGAGGTCGGCTTTGCATCTTGCTAATTGCATTGTTTGTGGCAACGATTGTTACACTTTTTGCACCAATGGCTGGATCATGCTTTGCCGCGGATAACGGGGAAACGAGCTTCGAGATCAAGGCATTTGATATCAAGGGGAATACCATTTTACCTACAAGCAAGGTTTTGACTGCGGTCGCTCTTTTTATCGGTCCACGGAAAACAGCATCCGATGTCGAGAAAGCCAGGGACTCCTTGGAGAAACTCTATCACGACTCTGGGTATCCTGCAGTAATGGTAAACATACCTGAACAGACTCTAAAGGACGGGATTGTGAAACTAGAGGTAATGGAGACTCGTATAGGTAAGGTAAGAGTCACGGGAAATCGATACTTCACGATGGAAAAGATTCTTCATGCCCTGCCGGCATTTACGCCAGGAGAGATACTTTATCTGCCCAGAGTCCAGGAGGAGGTGGGGAGGCTCAACAAAAACCCTGATTTCAAGGTTGACCCGGCGATATCACCTGGAAAGGAGTTTGGTACCATCGATGCGGAGTTGAAGGTGGAGGACCAACTTCCACTACACGGGTATCTTGAACTGAACAATCGAGACAGTCATGATACGACGCAACTGCGGTTGAACGCTATGGTACACTACGACAATTTGTGGCAGATGGAGCATTCAATTTCGTTACAGTATCAGATTTCACCAGAGAAACTGCAACAAGTGAATGTGGTGAGTGTATCCTACGTTCTTCCTGCACCGTGGAATGTAGATCACCAGTTGGTCGTTTACGGCATCTGGTCGGACAGTAACACCGCATTCGGTGAGGGATTCTCAGTGATAGGAAAAGGACAGATACTCGGGTTGCGTTATGTGGTGCCGCTGCCACCGTACAAACTCTATTCCCATAATATTACAATGGGCGTTGACTACAAGCATTTCAATCAGGCCTTCGGGTTTCAAGCACCTGGTGCTACAGCGACTTACTCGCCGTTGACTTATACACCGCTCTCTTTTTCGTACAACGCTTCACTGCCTGACGAATGGGGTGGCGCGTTTCAATTCAGCGCCGGACTAAACATGAATTTCCGGGGGATAATGTCACACGAGAAAGAGTTCGAATACAAGCGATACATGGCTGAAGCAAACTACCTTTATGGAACTGCAGGCATCCAGCGCTCGCAGAAACTGCCTCTTGGAATGAACCTATTAGTGAAACTGGATGGGCAAATTGCCAACGAACCGCTTGTCAACAACGAAGAGTATAGCGCAGGGGGAATGGAAAATGTTCGTGGTTACCTTGAAAACGAGGAGATGGGTGACAATGCGGTCCACGGTACCGCAGAAATTACTTTCCCATCCCCGCTTGAGGGGGCAAAGATCGGCAAGATAGCTCAACTGACCCCATTCATATTCTATGACATGGCTAGACTGACCATATATAAGCCTCTTTCCGGTCAGTCAAGCAGTTCCGAACTCCAGGGTACTGGTGCGGGAATTCGGGGTGCCATAACGAAGCACATGGAATACGAGATGGACTGGGCTATAGCACTGCAGCCGTCCGGCCGAATAGCAAGGAATGACCAGAGGGTGTATTTTAAAGTGAAGGGCCTTTTTTAAACCGAAAAATTGCACAGGAGAACATAGATAAAAGATTGCGTCGAGTTCGGAACTAAGTAAACCATAAAAACATTTAGATACGAAGAAAGAAAATAATAAATGAACAATTCTTATGAATGGGGCAAAACCATAGACAATGTCACTGATGGATCGTGGCCTTGGGTATGCTCTGCACCGAATGCGAACTGTATAGTTGGAGAGTCGTATAAGAAAAAACACCTTTAGCGCATCGGCCGCGGCTCATCACGAACAAGCCTTGCGTGCGATCTCATAGTCAAATCTTTGGAGATCGTTCGACATAGGGCGCAATTCCGCGATGGAAACCGGGCGTCAACCCTGTCGGCCCATCCAAGGGGAATTGGCTATGAATGTTATGTGGGTCTATGGAATGTAAAAGTCAATTGATGCGACTAGTGCAGATAAATAACGAAGGGGTTTTGAAAGTCAGGTGTGCGTCATATTGCTGTAACAAATGAAGTTGTAAAATAAAAAATTAATTCTTTGTTTTGTATTTTAGTTAGGAGGAAGTAAAAATGAAAATCGTGAAAATATACAGGTCAGAATTGTTAGTGAGGATTGTAATGGCTACAATGGGACTAGTGTTTTTCCTGAGTGTTCAGGTCCCGAACGCTCAGGCTTGGTGGGATGCGAAATGGCAGCAGAGGAAAAAGATTCAGTTTGATGCATCGCCCAAGGGTGCCAATATTAAAGAAAACCTCACTGACGTTCCAGTGCTCGTCCGATTGCATACAGGTAACTTTAGCTTCTCCAATGCCAAAGCCGATGGAGCTGACCTGCGTTTCGTCAGCGCAGACGATAAATCCCCGTTGAAGTATCATATAGAGAAGTTCGATCCTAAGGAAGAAATTGCCTTGGTATGGGTCAAGGTTCCCAGGATATCAGGAGGTGCCAACCAGGACTCCATATGGATGTATTACGGTAACCCCTCGGCACCGGACGGTCAAGAGAGCGGCGGCACGTATGATGTCAACCAAGTGGCTGTGTATCATTTTGGCGAGAAGGAAGGAAATCCGCGCGATTCTACGGCGTACGGCAACCATGCGGCCTCTTTTTCGGGCAAGCTCGGGTTGCCGTCAGTTGTCGGTAACGGTGCCCAGTTCGGTGGTTCCGGTCAGCAGATGACAATTGCCAGGGCGACGTCACTTAATTTCACCAAAGGATTTACATTTTCCTCTTGGGTCCGTTTCAACTCCACCACAGGCAATGACCATCTTTTTTCTTGGGACGACGGTAGCCAATCCATAGTGATTGGCATCGACCAGGGAAAGGCCTATTGCTCACTCAGCACGGGCAAAGGTCATGCTCTGACAACGCCAGCCACGACGGCCTTGAAGCCGACGCGTTGGTATCACCTAGCTGTTACTATAGAGCCGGATAAGCAAGTAACCGTGTACCTCGATGGTATTGAGGCTGCATCCGCCAAGATGAAAGGGACGGTGCCGGCGCCCGCAACCGACATTATCTTCGGCGCATCCGCCAAAGGCGGCAATATTTTCACTGGGGACCTGGATGAGGTGGAGCTATCGAACACCGTAAGATCGGCCGACTGGCTGAAAGAGGCGGTGCAGAGCCAGGGGCCTGATGGTGTACTGACCGCTGTCCTTGAGGAAGAGTCCGGAGGTGGCGGCAGCGGTGAGTCGCTGACCATACAGCTAATGAAGGTCATTATCCGGACCATAACTCTCGACGGATGGCTGATTATAGGGTTCCTGTTCCTAATGGGGTGCACATCCCTGTATATTTTGAAGCAGAAGGTCGTAATGCTCCGACAGTCCAGAAAGGGAAACGAAGTCTTTTCAGAGTCCTTTCGCAGTCTTGAGAATCCGATGGCCCTGTTCGAAAAAGAGGAGGATTTTACAACATCGTCGCTCTATCGGGTCTATAAAGCAGGTTGCGAGGAATTGAATATTTGCATGAAGAGGAAAGGCGGACAATGCAAAGTAGAAGACGGGCTTTCCGATAGGGTTATGAACAGTTTCAAGGCAGCCCTCGAGAAGGAGGCCATGTATGAAAGCAGAAAACTATCAGCAGGCATGGTCATTTTGAACATGAGCGTTGCAGGCGCGCCGTTTCTCGGTCTGCTTGGTACAGTCTGGGGGGTTATGAACACCTTTGCAGGGCTGGCGGAAGCCGGAGAAGCGAATCTTACGGCTATTGCACCGGGCGTAGCCTCCGCACTTGCCTGCACGATGGCGGGCCTCCTGGTTGCTATCCCATCACTGTTTGCCAGCAGTTACATTACCAGCAAGATAAAAGATATGAATGCCGACGTGAATGTTTTTATGGATGACTTCATCCTTAAGATGGAAGAGGAATAAGGACATGCGCCAGAGAAAAAATCCTTATGGCGACCAGGAAGTGTACGATCAGATCAATGTAGTGCCCATGCTGGACCTGGCTTGGAATCTCCTGCTGGTGTTCATGATCGTCGTGACGGCGTCCGTACAGGGGATAAGTGTCAATCTTCCCAAAGCAAGCGCGGCAGTTAGCAAGATAAAGCCGACTACTAAGGCGATAACGATTACCGCTGAAGGAACAATTTATCTGGATAGTTTTGCGGTAACTTTGGGAGAGCTGGAGGCTAGGCTCCGTCAGTACAAGGCAGCTGACCCCAACTTCCCGGTAGTAGTGCGAGGTGACGAAAAGATATCGTACAAAAGCGTTATCGAGGTCCTGGATATTCTGCAGAAGCTGGAGATCAGCCAACTGGGGCTTGTTACGCAGAAGCTTGTAAAATAAAATAGAGTCTGCCCTATCTGCGATAGTTACGAGAGGAAGGCAATGTCTGACAAGCAAAAAAAGAAGTCTTCTCCCAAGGCATGGGGTCTCATAGCTCTGATGGTGGTCTTTGTAGCAGCGGCTGTCTATATAGTGAAGATGGTGCTGTCAGAAGACGTTTCACATAAAAAGAGTTCAGTGACCACTGTGACTTTGTTGAAACCTCCTCCTCCGGTTACCATAAAGGAAAAACCACCGGAGGAAATGAAGCAGGTTGAGAAGAAAATAGAACAGACCATAGAGGCGCCTCAAGACCAGCCAAAAGGTCCGGAAAATGATAACACCCCTGCCGGTGACAAGCTCGGGTTAGATGCAGAAGGGACGGCCGGTGGTGATGCTTTCGGACTTGCCGGCAAAAAAGGAGGGCGAAGCCTGCTTGCCGGAGGCAATGGCATGGGCAGGCTTTCTCTGCTTAGCAAATTTGCCGGATATACCCAGATGGTAGAGACAGAAATCAGGAAAAAGATCATGAAGCGCCTGGATGAAGAGGGTGGTATACCGAAAGGAACACTTCAAGCCGTAGTCAGGATAAGCGTTGACAACAATGGTGCCGTAATTGCTTATAAAATCATAGGATCTTCGGGGAATAACAAGATGGACGGAGCGGTCAAGTCTTCCCTCGAGCATATAAAAATAAGCGAACCGCCTCCTGATGGTATGCCGCGGACGATGGACATTAAGATCAAGTCACAAGGCTGATTAACCCAATCTAAACTGGTATTCTTAGCCTCTCTATAACATTAACTAATGTGTAATGTTATCTTCATTATATTGTAACAGGGGACATGAGTTAATAGAATAGTCATCGGGCATTTTGCTGTCCTCTTGAAGGAAACAGAAAACCCGGATAGATCCTATGTGATCGGTCCGGGCTTTTTTATTAGTGCGGATTACAAATCTACATGCATTAACACTAGGGCGGAGAAAACAGTGCGTGCTTGCATAAAATTAATTACAATCCACAGCCAATTTAAGTGGTATTCATTAAAATCACGGTGTTGCTGATTTCGGGAAAAATGAATAAAGATATCAGACAAATTCTCTTTACACTCGCGATAGCGATCTTATCAAAGCTGCTGTTTGTGGCTACGACCGCATTTGCAAGTTCCCTCCCCATTATCAACGATGATGATACTGTTGTCCTGCATGGCAACGTAAATACGCTCGCCCGCCCTGAGTTCGACCAGGGAGAGAGCAGTGCAGTATTACCGATGGAACGGATGATCCTGACCATGAAGCTGAGTCCAGAAAGGCAGGCACAATTGGATGGTTTTCTTGCAGAACTTCATAATCCAGCATCTTCCAATTATCACCAATGGATTACTCCGGAGGAATTCGGTGAGCGATTCGGGCCTGCACTTGACGATATTGATGCACTCAATCGATGGCTTACTTCCCACGGTTTTGTTGTCGAAGAGGTTGCCAAGGGGCGGACATGGATTAATTTCACCGGTACAGTGGCTGATGTTGAGCGTACTTTCAATACTAAAATTCATGAGTTCTATGTGGACGGTCGGCTCCACCATGCGAATGTCCAAGATCCGTCTATTCCGAGAGGATTGACGGATTTGGTGGCCGGGATTGTGTCTCTTAACGACTTTCCGCGCAAGTCTATGATCAATAGTGTGCAGCCTGTGACCCAGACAGGGGTATTACCAAATTACACCTCCGGCAGCACACATTACCTTTCTCCCGGCGATTTTGCAACTATCTACAATGTAAATGCACTTTACAACGCGGGAATCGATGGCATAGGCCAAAAAATAGCCATTGTTGGCCGCACCCACCCGTCCAGCTCGGACTGGTCAACCTTCCGCAGCATAATGGGGCTGTCGAGTAACCCCCCTCAGGTGATAGTGAACGGCCCTGACCCAGGAGACCTCGGTGCTGATGAGGACTATGAAGCCGACCTTGACGTCGAATGGTCTGGAGCAGTAGCACCGAATGCAGCCATTTTGTTTGTTGTATCGAAATCGACTTATTCGACGGACGGCGTGGATTTGTCAGCCCAGTACATAGTAGACAATGATCTGGCACCAGTGATGAGTACAAGTTTCGGCGAATGTGAGTCCAATTTGGGATCAGCTGAGAATAATTTCTACGATAATCTGTGGAAGCAGGCAGTTGGTTTAGGCATAACCTCTTTCGTGTCAGCAGGGGATGCTGGGGCTGCAGGCTGCAATAGCGGAGGCGACACCGGTGGGTCCGTTCTCGGGGTCAACGGCCTAGCCTCCACCCAATACAACATAGCGGTAGGAGGAACAGAGTTCAATGAAGGTTCTGGCGGCTACTGGAATACGACTAACGGATCGTGGTATACCTCTGCTATCAGTTACATACCTGAGATAGTCTGGAATGAGAGCGGCACCGTTGCCGGCGGCTCAGACCTATGGTCTACTGGGGGCGGCGTCTCGTCAATATATAGCAAACCTGCCTGGCAGGTGACCCCTGGTGTGCCGGCAGATGGCAAACGCGACATCCCCGATGTCTCCCTGACTGCTGCAAAACACGATGCCTACCTCATCGAGTCGCAAGGGGGGCTTTATTCCGTGGGCGGCACATCGGCATCTACTCCTTCTTTTGCGGGCCTTATGGCGCTCATCGTGCAAAAGACCGGGCAGCGCCAGGGAAACGCTAACACACGCTTCTACCAGCTCGGTAATGCTCAGTACGGCGCTAGTGGAGTCGTGGTGTTCCACGACTCCATTTCAGGGAACAACAGTGTGCCTGGCGTGACGGGCTACTCTGCTACAACTGGCTATGACCTCTGTACGGGTCTCGGTTCTGTGGATGCTTACGCACTGGTTAATAACTGGACCCCGGACTTCACTATTTCGGCATCCCCTTCAGCGATATCTGTTGCCCAAGGTTCAATTGGCACATCAACCATAAGTACAACGGTCGTAGGTAACTTCAGTAATGTTGTTTCACTATCTGCTTCCGGCTTACCAACAGGTGTAACAGCAACTTACAGTCCATCCTCAATCTCTGCACCCGGTTCCGGAAACTCTACACTGAAAATCACCGTCAATGCGTCAGCAGTTGCTGGCACATATCCTGTAACAGTCACTGGTATTGGCGGAAGTACTTCACACAGTACAATAATGCCCCTCAGCATAGTTCAAGTGTTTAATATAACTGCGTCGGTATCTAATGGAATCGGAGGTACTATAACCCCTGTAAGCACATCTGATGAATACGGGACATCTGTCACATTCACGATGATCCCCTATAGCGGCTACACCTTGGCCAGTCTTATCGACAACGGAGTGACCGTAACTGCCATTCAAAATCCACCAGGAACTTTCACTTACACTATCAACGATATCACAGCTAACCAAACTGTTGAGGCAACATTTTCCCCGATCGTTGCCGCACCTGCCATTGGGCCATGGGAAATGGCGGTTGCGGCTTGCGGGATGCTCGGCCTGGTTCTGCGTCGAAGAGAAAGAAATCACAGACCTTTGGAACGTGATAACACTCTTTGATATAACAATAAATCAATTCTGTCTTCAATTGTCAATATTCATGGCTATAAAAAAACTAAATGTAAACTTTGCAAAGGGCAGTCTGAGGCCGACAAAAAAAACTCACGACAACATCACCATATCGGCGTTTAAATCCGAGCACGTTCGCTTTGTCGTGGCTTTCGTGCTGTCATGCATTGGACTCTACGCGTGCATCCATGAGCTGCCGCCAGCATTCACACGGCCGATTAACGAACATACTGCTTGGACAATGGGCATGGTTCTCAATACCATTGGGATACCCGTCTCCACGGTTAACGACATAATGTCGGGAGACCGATTTGCATTAAGGATCATACCTGAATGTACGGCGCTCTTCATGTCCAGCCTATATCTCAGCTTTGTAGTCTTCTATCCTGCCACGGTTCGTCAGAAGGCGACGGGTTTAGCAATGGGGATATCCGCACTGTATCTGGGCAACCTCGTTCGGCTTGTAGCGACTTTTATGGTTGGCCAGTATGACCGGCGACTTTTCGAAATAGCTCATGTTTATTTAGGACAGGTGTTAACTATAGTCCTAGTTATCATGGGCTGCTATTTGTGGTTGAAATGGCTCGATAAAGATGAATCCAAGTGGATGATGGTCGTGGGTTTTCTGACTCGGTTTGCTATAATCTCCGGGTGTCTGTTCCTTGTGTGGATGAATATCCACTATTGGTATATCGGATTTCTAGACGAGTTTATGAGCATCGGCTTCTCATTGTTCAATTACAACATTGGCCTATCGCATGATACTCTTGTCTACTATGAAACATTTAGTATTGTGACTCTAATATCCTTCGCTTTTGCAGATTTGTCGGTATCTTGGAGAATAAAGATCAAGGGCCTGTGCGCGGGTCTGGCGGTGCTTGTATCTATCCATCTCTTTCACAGGATTGACAACGTCTTAATTGCTGCATTCCATTTCACTGCTGCAGCATCTGTGGATTTAACATTGGTGCTCACCGGACAGTACCTGGTTCCATTTCTTTTTTTGATTTTCCTTGTTTATCAGAAGAAAAAGATGCAACCCATTGTGCCAACGAAGGGTTAACTTTCAGGGAAATGATTTGATTGGAATTTCCAAAATTTGCTGCCCCTTAAAGCAAAAACCTGAGTTATTAGAGTAAAAGATAGGCATCTGCACATAATTTTAAAAAATTGGTCAACTACGTGAGAGGTACATTCCCTATATAAAACATGTCTTTTTGAATTACGGTCAGCACGATTATTTTGTTCATCAATTCTTAAATAAATTGTAACACCATTGTAATAAGAAATCGAACAATGGCGTGGTAATATAACCCGTAAACAGAGACGGAACATCGCGTGCTTTTCAAATAATCAAAGGTAAGAGAGGTCGGGTGGGCATATTTATGAATCAGGAAACTACACAATGGTAGCAAGATCATTCAATGGTACGAAAAGTTATATCTGTGTGTGTGTTCTGTTGGTATTCCTTTTAAACTTGTTCGGCTGTGCAAGCATGCCTGGATCGCAGACAACGCTCAACCGCGAGATGACTTCCGCCCGTAATGCCGACGCATCCAAGAAGGAGTACCAACCGGGGTCAGAGTACAGAAAAGGGCCTTCCGATCCAGGTATTGCAGCCCTAGTGGATATCTTAAAAAAGAAGAATGTGATTAGTGACGAAGAGGCCGCACGCTTTACTGAGCAATCTCTGGCCCGTAACGCGGGACAGAAGGGAGTTGTATCGAAGTCTGATGAACTCGCGGCCCTAGTGGCTTTGCTGGAGAGTAAAAAAATTATCGGCGCAGACGAAGCCGCCCAATTCACAAAGCAGTATGCGACTACGACCGGAGGTGAACAAGGCTATGTTATTACGCCGAACGTGAACAACAGAGCACAGGTTGAGCAGATGACAGCCGATATCACTGATGAAATAAAGAAAGGCGTTCATGAGCAGGTTGAACAACAGGTCCATGAAGAGTTACCTGTGGAAGTTAAGAAAGCTGGACTTGCTGCGGCTGCTCCAGAGTGGGCCCAACGGATCCGCTTTGGCGGCGATGTCCGCTTGCGTTATGAGAAAGATCTGTTCGATAAGAATAACTATAACCAGTTTACTCAGATCAGCCAGGGTGTTGATACGCAGACACTTAGAAATACCACGAACAATACAGACCGCTTCAAATACCGGATTCGCGTGGGAGCTGCTGTAGACGTAAACGACCAGCTTGAGGCAGTTGTTCGCCTGTCTTCGGGGAATACGTCAACGCCCGTTTCGACAAATGATATCATGGGTACCTACCTCGACAGAGATCCTGTCTTGTTTGACCTTGCATATCTTAGGTGGCATCCAGGGAATTCCTTGTCTGTATACGCTGGAAGGATACCCAACCTCTTTTTCTCATCGGATCTTGTTTGGTCTCCGGATCTAAACTTTGAGGGTCTAGCCGTAAACTTAAAACAGCCGATTTCTGAATCATTGACGCCGTTTCTTACCGTTGGCGCGTTTCCCTTGCAGCAGAATAATTTCACTCAGCACGACAAGTGGCTCGCTGCAGGACAGGTGGGCGTGGAAAAGAAAGACCAGAAAGGCATTGGCGGTACAATCGGCGCAGCCTATTACTCTTACAGCAACATTACGGGGGTTCCCAATAATACGCCCGTGGCTGGTACAACTAATTGGTCGTCACCTTTGTTTCAGCAGACCGGGAACACGCTGTTTTATGTTGACCCGAACAATGGTTTAAATGTGGGTCTCGCTTCAAAGTTCAAGGAACTGAACATTACGGGTAACATAGATGTTGGTTTTTGGGACCCAGTTCATGTAATCCTCTTGGGCGACTATGTGAAAAACCTTGGGTTTAATAACTCCAATGTAAGCCAGCTAGTAGGATCGACTGTCACGAACAACACAACAGGTTATCAAATCGGGCTAACAGTTGGCTATCCGGTGACTGAAAAGTTCGGTCAGTGGAATGCAAGCCTCAACTATAAGTACTTAGGAGGAGACGCCGTTGTTGATGCTTTTACGGATAGCGATTTCCATCTCGGCGGGACAAACGCCAAGGGCTGGATCTTAGGGGGGCAATTCGGGCTGGCAAAAAATTACTGGCTTCGGCTTCGTTGGCTGACTGCGGACCAGATTGCCGGGCCACCGCTTGCGATCGATGTGCTTCAGTTGGACATCAATGCAAAATTTTAAGCGCGGGCGGGGATAATGATAAAGCTGCCTGAAATACAGAAAATCATAGTTCCTTCAGTTGCGCTGGCGATTGGTCTAATCATCGGATTGGGAGTCTGTCATTTTCAAATTCAAAAGGAACAGAAAATTTCTCAGGGTAAGATCGCGGAGGCCAACAAGAAAGTCGCTTTTATGCAGAAAAAGATGACGGAGGAAAAGAGCGAAACTCTAGCCTCTATGGAACAGCAATACAAAAGTGACTTGGAGAAGCTCCAGAAAGAGAAAGATGCGCTTGGAGGGCAGGTGGGAAAACTTAAGGCGCAGGCGCAGACTCTGGAGGCGAAAATATCGGAATCCGACAAGGAAGCTGTCCGGATGAAAAAGGAACTCCAGGAGCGGGAAGGCAAAGTTACTCAGCTCGTGCAGGAGAACAAGGACCTGGACGGTTCATTGAAAAAGGTGACGGCAGAGAAACAGGCACTACAGGCGGGGTTGCAGAAGACGACAAAGGACCTCGGGCAGTGCTCGACAAATAACGCTAAACTAATCCTCCTGTCGGAGGAAATACTGAAGAAATACAGGAACAAGGGGTTAGGGACAATCCTTCTGGAAAATGAACCGCTGACGCAGCTAAAAAAGGTTGAACTGGAAAAGATTACACAGCAGTATCAGGAAGAAATCGAGCAACAAAAAATTAAAAAAAATGCGACACGGGGGAAAAATGCAGCTGAGTAGCGTTGCTACGTTCAAGATGGTGGCACTTGTTATCGGATTTATGTCCATGGTATTGCCTGCGCAGGGCGAAGTGAATAAATCTGAGTCTGCGGACAGGGTGGCGATAGTTAATGGTACGCCGATTGACCGAGTAGAATTCGAGGGGAATGTACTAGCTATACAGAAGAACCTTCTGGAATTCGGGAAACCACTTACCTGTAAGCAGGTAACGACTATTCGGACCGAAGTGCTTGAAAGCATGGTACGCGTGGAGCTTCTATACCAGGAAAGCCGCAAATCGGGGATCAAGCCAGATGCAAAAGTCGTCGAGCAGGAGATGAAGGCACTTAAACAACAGTCTCCTAACGAGACGGAATATAAAAACGAGCTGAAGCGAAGGAACATCTCGGAAGAGATGTTGCGCTCCCGCATAGAAAAGAACAGTTCAGTTCAGCAATACATTGAGCGGCAATTTACAGCCAAGACGACGGTAACGGGCGATGAAATGCTCTCCTATTACGGAGGCCATCTGGATGTTTTTAAACAGCCACTGCAGGTTCGAGTCAGCCACATCCTTATCCAGTCGGATCCCCAATGGGATGCCGCCCACAAGCAGGAGGCACGTCGGAAAGCTGAGCAGATTTTGAATGAACTAAAGAAAGGTCATGATTTCGCGGCCCTCGCGCGGGAGCGATCGGACGGTCCCACGCGAACGAGCGGTGGCGACTTGGGATATATCAGGATGGGACAGCTCGAAAAGCAGCTCGACAGTGTGGTCTTCGGACTGAAATCTGGGGAAATAAGTGAAGTTATTGATACAGACCATGGGTTTCATGTGTTCAAAGTAGTCGATATTAAGCCGGAAACTATCTTGGCATACGACAGTGTCAAGGATAAGATAAGACAGTATCTGGTGCAGGAAAAAGCGAAACAGGCAGCGGATCTCTATGCTAAGTCTCTGCGGGAAAAGGCCGTTGTGGATGTCCTGCTGCCAGAAGAAAGTAACAGCAATACGGCGAAGCGGCCGTAAGGGCTGTTTTCAGTGGTAGTACCGGAGCCCATAGTAAGTCCACGCATCTCGTTAGAAACCACTGAATTACATGGATAAGCATAACAAAGTAGCCATGTGGTTTAAAGAGCGGAGCTGTACACTCCAATGTGGACTATTAACAATGCTGAGACTTCGGAGTTAAGCCCTGCTTAAAAGGCAACGAGTACAGTAGTACCGAACATTTCAGAAAAACACTTGACGTGGAAGCAATAAAGAGGTTATTTAGCAACTCAAGAGTGCAAGAGACTATCTTCCTGTACTTAAGATTATTAGCCGTACTTCGAAAGATATTGATTATATCGACGAGAAGACAGTCTTTCGCTTGTGAGCAATACGGCAAGCTGTCGGTAACTAATTTACGGGCTCAATAGATTACCTGAAGTGCTCAGATGGAAAATAATGACGTTCTTTTTTAAATGGAACGTTCTTTTCAACTTTTCCTTGGTATTTGTAACCGAGAGGGCGGAGCAGTGACTGGACATTTTTTTCAAATCGACAGATACGCATTATGCAAGGACGTTATCACGAAGGACATCGTGATGCAGAAAGCTAATGGGGAAAAGATATATGCATTTCACAGAAAGCGCTCTAATGATGCAAAGGAGTGCGCGACTCATCTCCTACCTCGCGGATTGAGTCCTCGTATAAAGACTAAGATCAAAATATTTACCACAGGGGTAAATACAGCATCGGAAAGGGGTGGAAGCTGGTCATGTGCGGAATCGTTGGTTATATAGGACAGCGAGAGGCATCACCGATAATATTTGGCGGCCTGGAGAAACTGGAATATCGTGGATATGACTCCGCAGGGATATGCACGATAGAGAATGGCCGGGCAGATCTCAGGAGGAGCGAAGGAAAGCTTGCGAATCTTTCCAGGCTGCTGCAGGATTCACCGCTGCAGGGGACCGTTGGTATCGGGCATACCCGCTGGGCCACGCATGGTCGTCCTTCGGAGACAAACGCTCATCCTCACAAGGCCGGCCCGATCATCGTAGTCCACAACGGGATTATCGAGAACTATAGCTCTCTCAGAGAGTCGCTCCGGAGGATGGGGCACACGTTCAAAAGCGAGACGGATACGGAGGTCATAGCTCACCTGATAGAGCAGAAGATAAAAGATGGCGCTGGCTTTGAAGGGGCGGTCCGTCTGGCCCTCGGAGAGCTGAAGGGCTCCTATGCTGTCTGTATCCTATGCGAGCAAGATCCGGTAACGCTTATTGCGGCAAAGAATGGATCCCCGCTGGTGGTGGGCATTGCCGACGATGAGTATCTTGTCGCATCAGACAGCCCGGCAATTCTATCCGTTACCCGTGACGTTGTTTTCATGAAAGACGGAGAGTTTGCGGTCTGTCGCGGCGGACAACTATCGTTTTCGACGCTTGACGGCCAGTCAGTCACAAAGCTGTCGCGCCATATCGACTGGTCGCCACAAATGGCGGAAAAAGGCGGTTACAAGCACTTCATGCTTAAGGAGATATTCGAGCAGCCGCGGGCCATTCAGGATACTATTGCTGGGCGGCTGCTTCCGGATCAAGGGGATGTACTGATTGAAGAATTCCGCCTCAGCGAGACAGCTCTGCGAGCGGTAAGGCGTATCGTGATAGTCGCGTGCGGCACATCGTGGCATGCCGGGTTGGTGGGTAAATTTTTGATCGAGGACCGCTGTCGGCTCCCGGTAGATGTCGATATAGCCTCAGAGTTTCGCTACCGCAATCCAGTCCTGGACAAGGAAACGCTTCTAGTGGCTATATCGCAATCGGGGGAGACCGCCGATACCTTGGCAGCGTTGCGGGAGGCCTCTGGGCAGGGCGCTCACACGATCGCAATCTGCAATGTAATTGATTCATCGATTGCACGGGCCGTGGACAGCGTGCTGTATACCCATGCCGGACCGGAAATCGGCGTGGCCTCGACCAAGGCTTTTGTTACACAATTGGCGGCACTCCATCTTCTGTCCATCCGGATCGGGCGGGCGCGCGGTACGGTGTCAGCAGAGCAGGGGGCGACGATGGTCAATGCCCTCGCGCATCTGCCGGTCATCATGGAGGAGATTCTGGGGATCGGGCAACAGGTGGAGCAGATAGCCCACCGTTTTCACACCGCCCGTGATTTCCTCTACCTGGGGCGCGGCATGAGCTATCCCATCGCACTGGAAGGTGCGCTCAAGCTGAAGGAGATATCTTATATCCACGCAGAAGGATATCCGGCCGGTGAAATGAAGCACGGCCCCATCGCCCTTATCGACGAGAGTATGCCGGTGGTGGTGCTGGCCCCCAGGGATCGTCATTATGATAAGGTCATTTCCAACATGGAGGAGGTAATCGCCCGTGGTGGGCGTGTGATAGCCGTATGCACCGCAGGAGACGAAGAAATATGCCGGAAGGCAGATGCAACTATTGCCATACCGGATGTACCCGAAGACCTCTTGCCGCTGCTTCTCTCTGTGCCGCTTCAGCTGCTGGCGTATCATATCGCGGTCCTTAAAGGGACCGACGTGGACCAGCCGCGCAATCTGGCCAAATCAGTGACTGTCGAATGAACATGCCTCAAAGTAGTGATTCGCTTTCCGTGGCTGAGTCATCTAAGGTCGAACAAGAGAAGATAAATGTGAAGAAAATAGCTGTTGCAATACTATGTGTGCTAATCGTGTTGGCCGGCGTTGTGGTATATAATGCTCCGCGTTTACTTGTCTATGCAGACAAGCCCATCAAGTCTGATGCAGTCATCTTATTTGTGGGAATAGAGTCCTCGACGAGGAGCAAAGAGGCCTATCTTCTTTTTAATGAAGGTTACTCTCGGTACCTCATTGTGCCGAGCTCCCAGCAGGTGATCGCCTCTGTGGACGTCTCTCCTCAACGCGCTGACGCCATTAACCGGGCAGCCGCAGGCGGCGCTGGTAAGTATCCAGGTTACTATGAAAACACTCACCGGGAAGTCTTGTACGCGCAAAAAATAATGAACGCATTGGGATTGAAATCCGCCATCATGGTGAGTTCCCCATATCATATGAAGCGGATCAAAATGATTTGCGAGAAAACATTTGGTGAGCAGGCCCGCTATATTTCCTATGTCCCAACGAGCTATGAACCCAGCATGACAGATTTTGGGCATGTAGACCGGGCCGAACTGAAGATGGTGATTCTGGAATTTGCAAAGATTTGCTGGTTTCGCCTCTATTCTTTCTTTTTGTGATAACTGATCAAAAACCTAACTTGAAGGAGGTGTTCTCAGGCATGGCTATTCTTGAAATAATCAAGATGAAAGAGGCCCGGATCGGCGTCATCGGACTAGGCTATGTGGGCCTCCCTCTTGTCATAGAGTTCTGCAAGGCCGGTTTCCCTGTTACGGGCTTCGACATCGATGAGTCCAAGGTGGAGCTTCTTAATCAGGGTAAAAGTTATATCAAACATATCGATTCATCCTCACTGACTAAGGCCCTTGAAGATGGCTTCAGTGCTACTGCTGATTTCAGCGTGCTTCGTGAAATGGACTGCATACTGATTTGTGTCCCGACACCGTTGAACAAAAACCGGGAGCCGGACATGACTTATGTCTTCAACTCTGGCAGCAGCATAGCCGCCGCTCTGCATCGGGGTCAGCTTGTTGTCCTAGAGTCGACCACATATCCGGGGACTACTGACGGAGAATTGCGTGCCATCCTTGAAAAAAGCGGCCTGAGGGCCGGCGAAGACTTTAATCTTGCGTTCTCACCAGAGCGTGAAGACCCCAACAACGGGCACTTTAATGTACGAAATATACCCAAGGTTGTGGGCGGTTATACACCGAAATGCCTAGAAGCGGCGACTGCACTCTACGGCTGCATTGTTGAGAGGACAGTACCAGTATCGTCACCACGGGTTGCCGAGGCGGCCAAACTCCTTGAGAATATCTATCGCTCGGTCAATATAGCACTGGTGAACGAACTTAAGGTGCTTTTTGACAAAATGGAGATCAACATTTGGGAAGTCATCGAGGCAGCCAAGACCAAGCCCTTCGGTTTTCAGGCATTTTATCCCGGCCCGGGTCTCGGAGGTCATTGCATTCCCATCGACCCCTTCTATCTGACCTGGAAGGCCCGGGAAGTCGATTGCAATACCCGATTTATCGAACTGGCCGGCGAGATCAATACCGCCATGCCTGATTATGTTGTAACCAAGGTGATGCTCGCACTGAATGACCACGGCAAGGCGGTCAAAGGCGCCCGCATTCTGATACTGGGTTTGGCATATAAGGCGAACGTGGACGACGATAGGGAGTCGCCATCTTACCGACTGATGGAAAAGCTGGAAGAGTTGGGGGCCGAGGTCAGCTACAATGACCCCTTCGTTCCCGTGGTTCGTCCATCCAGGAAATACGCTAGGTATGCCGGAAGAACTTCCGTAGGGGTGAGCGGAGAATTTGATCTTCTGCTTGTCGCAACTGCACATGACGAATACCTGAAAAAAGATCTCAGCTCACTTGGCGTCCCGGTTGTGGATACGAGAAACATCGTATCTGGCAACAGTCGCATGATCTACCGGGCATAGTAAGAAACGCAGCGGACTTACAGAATTGAATGATGAGTGATAAGGAGAATCCATTTAAAATGATTGTTCCGGTTATACTTGCCGGTGGCACTGGCAGCCGACTTTGGCCCCTTTCTCGTGAATTGTATCCTAAGCAGCTCATCGCTTTGGTCAATCAAAACACGATGCTGCAGGACACTGCCTTAAGGACCGCGGGCATACCTGGAAGCGGCGCTCCACTGGTGGTCTGCAATGAGGAACACCGCTTTATGGTGGCAGAGCAGATGCGCCAGACAGGAGTCAACCCTGCCGTAGTTCTCCTTGAACCTTTTGGCAGGAATACCGCTCCAGCTGTTGCTATCGCTGCGTTGGAAGCGATAACTGATGGACAAAATCCCATCCTGCTCATTCTACCTGCTGACCATGCGATTGCCGATATAGCCGCATTTCACAGGGCAGTTGAAGCGGCCAGATCGTATGCCGAGGCTGGTAAAATTGTTATGTTCGGAGTTCTCCCCAAGGGGCCTGAAATCGGGTATGGGTATATCCGGGCTGACAGGCGAGACCCCGATGCCGACGTCTATCCGGTGGCTGCCTTCGTAGAAAAACCTGACCGCTCCACTGCAGTGCAGTATCTCGAATCGGGTGACTATTTCTGGAACAGCGGCATATTCATGTTCACAGCTGAGCGATACCTGGCAGAATTAGAGAAATTCGAGCCGGCGATGTTGACTTCCTGTCGCGCAGCCCATGACGGTTCCGTGCGCGATATGGACTTCTCCCGCCTGTCCAAAGAAGCGTTTGAGACTTGTCCAACCAATTCCGTCGACTATGCTGTCATGGAGAAGACAACCGATGCCATGGTCGTTCCCATTGACGCCGGATGGAGCGATGTCGGTTCATGGTCGGCCCTATGGGAAATCGGCGCCCAGGACGAATCCGGTAATGTCCTCAGGGGCGACGTCCTGGTACATGAATCCAAGGGTTGCTTCATATCTGCTGAAAGTCGTCTTGTCGCGTCGGTCGGGGTCGAGGACCATATCATAGTTGAGACGGACGATGCCGTGCTGGTCGCGCGGAAAGATTGTGTTCAAGACGTAAAGTCAATTGTCAGCCAGTTGAAGTCCCGCAATCGTCAGGAGACTGTCACCCACCGTAAGGTATATCGCCCTTGGGGATCGTATCAATGCGTTGATTCCGAAGAACGTTTTCAGGTGAAACGGATAAGTGTTACGCCGGGGGCCACGCTCTCGCTGCAGATGCATCATCACCGGGCTGAACACTGGATCGTTGTTAAGGGAACTGCTCGCATTACGAGGGGAGAAGAAGCAGTTATTCTCTCGGAAAACCAGTCAGCATATATCCCGCTCGGCGTAACGCATCGACTCGAAAACCCGGGGGTCATCCCGTTGGAACTGATAGAGGTGCAGTCAGGCAGCTATCTTGGCGAGGACGATATTGTCAGGTTTGAGGATGTTTATGGAAGACAAGCATAGCCGCGACCTCAGTTGCTTCAAGGCTTACGATATTCGCGGTAAGGTACCTGATACGCTCAACGAGGAAATCGCCTACCGAATCGGCAGGGCCTATGCCGAGTTTCTCAAATCCTCAAGGATAGTCGTCGGACGCGATATCCGCCTCACTAGCACATCACTTGCCGATGCCCTGTCTCGTGGCTTGATGGACGGCGGAAGCGATGTCTTTGATATCGGAATTTGCGGGACCGAACAGGTCTATTTTGCCACCTTTTACGAACGGATGGACGGCGGCATCATGGTGACCGCCAGTCACAACCCAGCGGATTACAACGGCATGAAACTGGTACGGGAAGAGGCAAAACCGATCAGTGGAGACACCGGTCTGAACAACATCAGGCAGAGAGTGCGCGCCAACGCTTTTGAAGCGGTCACGAAAGCCGGAACTCGCGTTCCGCTGGACATCGAGGTCTCATACATCTCCCATCTGCTCGGCTGTGTGGACGTTTCGGACCTGCGTCCCCTGAAGGTTGTGGTGAACTCCGGAAACGGCTGTGCAGGCAGGGTCGTTGACCTGCTTGAAAAGCGGCTCGCGGTTTCGTTCATCAAGATTTTTCATGAACCGGACGGGAACTTCCCCAACGGCATCCCTAACCCGTTGCTGCCTGAAAATCGGGCTGTCACAAGTGCCGCAGTTTTGGAAAATCGCGCGGATATCGGCATTGCCTGGGATGGGGATTTTGACCGCTGTTTTTTGTTTGATGAGCATGGTGCGTTTGTGGAGGGTTACTATGTTGTCGGGCTCTTAGCGTCTGTCATGCTGGCAAGGCACCCAGGCGGTCGCATCATTCACGACCCGCGCCTTACTTGGAATACAATCGACATGGTGCGTACTGCTGGCGGTGTTCCTGTCATGAGTAAAACTGGGCATGCATTTATCAAAGAACGGATGCGTGCGGAAGATGCCGTGTACGGCGGCGAGATGAGCGCCCACCATTATTTCAGGGACTTCGCATATTGCGACAGCGGCATGATCCCCTGGCTGCTGGTGCTCGACATTATGAGCAAAACAGGTTTGCCTTTGTCTAAGCTTGTAGCGGAGAGGACCGCGCTTTTCCCAGTCAGCGGCGAGATCAACCTTGCACTCGGGAATCCCGATGAAGCCGTTGAACGGATAAGGCAGCACTACCTTCCACTGCACTCGGCCATTGATTATACCGACGGTCTTTCCATGGAGTTCCCGCAATGGCGTTTTAACATACGCAGTTCCAACACGGAGCCTGTTGTTCGCCTTAATGTCGAAGCGAGGGGCGATGAGACCCTCATGAAGGAGAAGACTGAAGAACTCCTTTACTTGATTGACCACAGCCATGAAAGAAAATAAGGAGAATTGTTGTATGAAGAAAGCGCTTATTACCGGTATCACGGGCCAGGACGGAGCTTATCTGGCGGAACTGCTTCTCGCTAAAGGGTACGAAGTTCACGGCATCAAACGGAGAACCTCATTGTTCAACACTGACCGTATCGATCATCTCTATCAGGACCCGCACGAGAAAGATCGCCGCTTCATACTGCACCACGGCGACCTGACCGATAGTTCAAGCCTCATCAGAATCATCCAGGAAACACAGCCGGACGAAATATATAATCTTGCCGCACAAAGTCACGTTGCCGTCAGCTTTGAAGAACCCGAATACACTGCAAACTCCGATGCGCTGGGTACGCTTCGTATCCTTGAGGCAATCAGAATTCTGGGCCTGGGGGAAAAGACGCGTTTCTATCAGGCCTCGACCTCGGAGTTGTACGGGAAAGTACAGGAAGTGCCCCAAACCGAAAAAACTCCCTTTTACCCCAGAAGTCCATATGCGGCAGCAAAAATCTATGCATACTGGATTACGGTCAACTACCGTGAGGCTTATGATTTCTTCGCCTGTAACGGCATTCTTTTCAATCATGAGTCTCCTTTACGAGGGGAGACCTTTGTGACAAGAAAAATCACTAGGGCTGTTGCAAGAAAAAAGCTTGGACTTCAGGACAAGCTCTTTTTGGGAAACCTCGATTCCAGGCGCGACTGGGGCCACGCTAAAGACTATGTGGAGGCACAGTGGCTCATTCTTCAACAGGATACTCCTGATGATTATGTGATAGCGACAGGAGAGCAACATTCAGTCCGGGAGTTTGTCGAAGCGGCTTTTCGTGAAATCTGGATCACAGTCAGATGGGAAGGGAAAGGCATCAATGAAAAGGGGTACGACGACAATACTGGTAAGGTCTTGGTAGAGGTCGATCCGAAATATTTCCGCCCCACAGAAGTGGAAACATTACTCGGCGATCCATCAAAGGCAGCGGAAAGGCTAGGATGGAAGGCTAAAGTCGGGTTTAATGAGCTCGTTGCCGAGATGGTAAGAGAGGACGTCAAGGAGGCTGAGAGAGATTTGTTTTGCAAGAATGGAGGATTTAAGGTCTTAAGCTACCATGAATAAAGCGTCGAAAATATATATTGCTGGACACAGGGGACTCGTTGGCGCTGCACTTATCAGGAGATTAGAATCGGAGGGCTTCAATAACCTTATCACCCTTACCAGTAAGAACCTTGATCTAAGGCGACAGGGCGATGTGGAATCATTCTTCGAGAAAAACAGGCCGGAATATGTATTTCTAGCCGCCGCCAAGGTGGGCGGTATACTTGCAAATAATACTTACCCGGCCGATTTTATTTATGACAATCTGATGATGCAGGCAAATGTCATTCATTCATCCTATCTGTTTGGTGTAAAGAAACTTATGTTTCTAGGAAGCTCATGTATTTATCCAAAGAATTGCCCGCAGCCGATGAAAGAGGAGTACCTGCTATCGGGGTACCTTGAACCTACAAATGAACCATACGCGATAGCAAAAATAGCGGGTATTAAAATGTGTCAGTCGTATAACAGACAATATGGAACAAACTATATTTCCGTCATGCCGACAAATCTTTACGGCCCTGGGGATAACTATGACCTGCAAAATTCCCATGTGCTTCCAGCACTGATAAGAAAATTCCATGAAGCGCAAATAGAAAACAGGCCATTTGTTGAAATATGGGGGACAGGCTTGCCTAAGCGCGAATTCCTTTATGTTGATGACCTCGCCGATGCCTGCTTGTTTCTTATTCAGAATTATAATGATGGAGGAATAATCAATATAGGGGTTGGTGAAGACATTACAATAAAAGATCTGGCCCTGTTGGTTAAAGACATTGTCGGATATGAAGGTGCTTTGAAGTTTGATAGCTCAAAGCCGGACGGAACGCCGCAAAAGCTTCTTGATGTTACAAAATTGCTCGGTTTGGGATGGAAGGCAAAAGTTAGTTTGAAAGAGGGCATAAGGAAAACCTGCGATGATTACATAGTATTAAAAAGGAGTTCTATATAAGGCCATGACCAAAAACGAGCAAACAAAGAACTTATTATCAAGAACAGATGTAATGGCTGCTCATAACCGGTGTAGGCGATTTCATGGGCTCAAACCTTCTTGTAGTGCTTCTCAAGCAAGATCAGCAGGAATAAAAAGTGAGTGATGCGACTTAGCCGCAGTATCGCTTTTGATTCTGAGCACTTTAGCCATGATCTGGCAAGCAAATCGGTTCGCAGTGGTCTGATTGCAATAACCAGCCAAGGGATCCAACTCCTTCTATCCATGGCTGGAACGATTATTCTTGCACGTTTGCTGACGCCCAATGACTACGGCCTTGTAGGCATGGTTACAGTAATTCTTGGCTTTGCTAGGATGTTCGTGAACGCCGGTCTCTCCATGGCCACCATCCAGACCGAGCACATAAGCCACGAACAAATCAGTACACTCTTCTGGGTCAATTTAGCGATTAGCGTCTTTTTTGGCCTCTGCATTCTGGTGTGTGCCCCGCTTGTGGCTATTTTCTATGGACGCCAAGAGTTGACGTTAATTACTGCGAGCCTGTCCCTGACTTTCGTCATTACAGGGCTAACCATACAGCACCAAGCGCTGCTAAACCGCAATATGTACTTCGGTGCACTAGCATGTATTCAGATTATTTCTCAGGTTATCGTGTTGGTAGTGACCGTTACCATGGCTTGGCTGGGGTGGCGTTACTGGGCCTTGGTGGCAGGGTCATTTGTGAGTGAGTTGTCAGCAGCATTGCTTACTTTTTTCTTCTGCCCGTGGATTCCAGGCTTGATGCAGAGAGGATTTGGAGTGCGTGGTATGCTGAAATTTGGTGGACATTTGACTGTTAGCAATATTGCTAACTACTTGTCCTCGAATATGGATAACGTACTCATAGGCAGGTACATCGGCGCGGGTGCTTTGGGGCTATATGCAAGGGCCTATCAGCTATTCATGATGCCAATTACATACATCAGGGGCCCGATAGTGAATGTGACGCTTCCGGTGCTTTGTTCACTCAGGAATCAACCCGAGCGCTTTCTAACCTACTATCAACGGATTGTTGATATTTTGAGCACCATAACCATTCCGATGAGCCTTTACTGTGTTGCGGAATCAGATTTTCTGATCAAGAGCTTTCTTGGTCCGCAATGGATAGCCGCCGTTCCAGCCTTCCGTATCCTTGCACTGGCAGCAGTAATGTATCCTCTCAATGGAATGCAGGCTTTGGTTACAATGAGCATGGGCTTTTCAGTTCGTTTTCTGTATTGGGGATTGTCTAATGCCTTTTTATACGTTGCTGGATTTATTATTGGACTGCCATTTGGCATTGAAGGCGTGGCGACAGGCTTTGCGGTTGCCACCTGTATTGTAGGATTGACATCAATGATGTACTGTTTTCGCAACACACCTGTATCCGCCTCTCAGTTTGTTACTGTTCAGATTTTCCCATTTCTCGTAAGTATCTTGGCTATAGGTAGCTTGCTTTTAGCTAAACACACATGGGGCGATAATTCAATGAGCAAGCCTTTGGCAAGGCTGGGCATCTTTCTTGTTATTTATATTGGAGTGTCATGCTGCCGCAAGTCGAACCGCAAGATCATATGGCTAGCGCTTAAAGACCTTTCAATGTTGTCTGGTAAGCTGAGGGTGTGGGCGTGGATTCCTAAGAGTTTATTTCGTTGGGGAAAATAATGAGTGAAAGGACATTTTTGATGAGATGAATACTTTTCGTCAGTATGACTATTATCAATACCATTACAAGAAATGGGAACCATCTCCAGAAGAGGGGGCGACTCACCGCCGTGGGTTATGGCGCATGTTCGGCCAATATGTACCTCCAGACAGGGGAACCAACATTTTGGATATAGGGTGCGGCACTGGCCAATGGCTGATGACTCTCGCGGAGCGTGAGTATAAGAATATCGAGGGAGTGGAGCTCAGTCCTCAGCAATCTCATGTTTGTTTGGAGCGTAAACTTCCTGTAAAACTTGTAAATGACACGTCTGAGTTTCTTGCATCGTGCGAGCCAACGTACGGGTTAATCACAATGTTTGATGTTTTAGAACACATTCCAAAGGAAGACCAGATTCGTGTTATTAGTGGAGCGAGGGCGGCACTGAAAGTTGGTGGAACGTTTATTTGTACGGTGCCAAACGCAAACTCAATTGTGGCTGCAAGATGGCGATACATAGACTGGACGCACGAGATTAGTTTTACCGAAGATAGTTTGGACTACGTGCTCTCTGTGGCAGGTTTTTGTAATATCCGAGTTCATGAGTCTAGGGGCAAACCACGCATGCCATGGCTTCTACGGCCGTCAGTGCTGAATTATTATTGGCGTAACTATCAACGCTGGAAATACAGATGCCTTTTATATGCGGAAATTGGGAAACAAGCTTGGGGTATTCCGCTTTCGTATAATCTCATAGGGATAGGAATGAGATAAATGTTAGTTGAGACGATTGAAAGCTTTGATGTATTCGACACGCTCCTTACTCGCTGTGTTCTAAAGCCTTCAGATCTGTACTTGCTGATAGGACGTCGCCTGTCAGAGCTTGGATTGGTGTCGTCGGCTGAAGATTTTTACCGTGAAAGGATGGCGGCCGAGCGGAGAGCTCGTGAAGTGACATCTCGTGAGGAGGTCACATTAAACGAGATCTATAGTATCCTCGCAAGCTCGTTTGGTTGGACACATTATATGGTTGAGAGAGCAATAAGGCAAGAGATCACATGCGAAAGGGAAACACTAGTGCCTGTAGCGGCTATGAGGAAAGCCGTTGAGACTGCCCATAGCCAAGGAAGAAAAGTACTCTATATCTCAGATACTTACCTACCAGGCGATTTCATATTGGAGCAACTACAAGCTTGTTTTCCTATTGACCAGTCAACTCTGTATACATCGTCGGAAGTGGGGCTGACAAAACATTCCGGCCGACTCTTTTCTCATATTTCGGGAATAGAGTCTATTCTGTACAATCAATGGTGCCATCACGGAGACAACCCCCATTCTGATGTTCGGATTCCCCGTGAGCTCGGAATAGAATCTAAACTGGTTGATCATTCGCCCACTCGGTATGAAGCGAGTGTTGCAGAAAGTTCTCAGGATATACTTGCTAGAACATTAAGCGGTTGTATGCGGGCGACGCGCCTGAGTTATTCTTTCGATTCCATTCATTACCAAAGTCTTTGGAATCTCACTTGCAATGTCATTGCACCGGCATTTTTTGGTTTTTGCTATTGGCTGTTGTCTTCTGCACTTCGTGATGGAGTTCGACGGTTGTATTTTTTGGCTAGAGATGGCCAGATACTCCTAAAAATAGCAAGGATTATTCAAGAGACAGTACCCGCATTTAATGGCATCGAATGTCGCTATCTCTATGGCTCTCGCCAGGCATGGCACTTACCGTCCGTTTTTCGAGTTGATACAGAAGCTCTTAATTGGATTTTCGCCAATACATCTTTCCTGTCCGTAGACGTGATACTTACCAGATCGGGCAATGTTGAACACGAGTTATCACCCGGCGCTCGGAACGCTATATGTGCGTGCATTCCTCAACAAGAATGGTCGAATAACCTGCCCGATTCAGATCGCCTGCGTTTGAGAAGAGTATTTGAGGAGAATGAGGACATTCATAAGTGGATACAAGAAGGTGCTGAACAGGTTAGAAAAAGCACAATTCAATATTTCAAACAAGAAGAACTCATGGATGGAACTGAATGGGCAATGGTGGACATCGGATGGGGAGGAAATCTTCAGAATTCGCTCAGTCGCATGCTGACTATTGTCAATGGAGCATCAAGGCAGAGTGTTCGAGGCTATTATTGGGGACTGAGAACCAAAAAACCCTATCATCCGGATGATAAACAAATAGCGTTTGCAGATGAACTGTCTGATCGATGGCGGCATGTTATGTTTTGCTATGTGGGTCTTTATGAGATTTTTGCATCCGCAGATCATGGTAGCACAATAGGGTATTATGAGACAACCAAGGGCTGGAAGCCAGTTTTGCGAGACACCGGTGCAAATGAATCGATCAACTGGGGGGTGCATCACTTGCATGAAGGGGCGGTAGCATTCTCCTGCAATCTGATCAGGAACTGGAAATGGGAACTGCCCCTCAACCAATACATGTCCTTGGTGCTGCCAATCTTGGAGAAGTTTTTTATTGATCCGACTGATCAAGAAGTGGCTTGTTTGGAAGCAAAAGCAATGTATGAGTGCCAGACAGAAGCTGCACCGCTTTCTTTAGTTCCCGAGGGAAACCATGGACGAGGGGTGGTGCTTAAGTGGTTGATAGGGCTGCCAGTTCCCCAACACGGAGTTTGGTTCCATGCAGTTATTTCCAAACAACCAATTTATTTTCGAACCTTATTTAGAATCTTATTACACTTGCATCAAATTGTTGCTTCAGTTAGTCATGGCATAAAACGATTTACTAAGACCTTCATTCTGAGTGGTTATCAATGATTACAATAGAAAATCACGCGATCTTAGCAAATGACTGCTGTCAGCCTATTGAGAGCAATGAGGATGAGTCGCCGGTGAATTTATTGAATAGGTCGCCTAGAAAAGTGTGTTTTGGGATTCTTTTTTATGTTATCGTGGCATTCTGCGAAGTGTTATGGAAAAGTTCGCAGAATGCCTTTTTTCAACAAGCTGGATATTTCTTATATCCAATTTCTTTCATTGTTTTCTGTCTTTTTAGCTTGTCTCACATTATTAGTCACAAATTGTACTTACTGTGCAAAAGAGGTCATCTAGTAAGGGTTGTACTTCTTACACTCTTATTGACAATGTTGCTATGTTACGGATTGCTGCGAGGGAATTCAATGGTATTGATTATTCGTGAACTAATTTTCTTATATTCGCTTGCTATCTTCTTAATTTTGGGGGTTGATGAGAGAGTCACCCATTTTACGATGAAATTCCTAACTGTTGTGTTTTGGGCTGCATTCATTTTGAGTTTGCTCACATTTAATATTCGTTCACCAGAATCTGACATATTTGCAGCGGCGTCCATGGAAAAAGGCTATGGGCTTTATGATCGACATGTTGATAGTATCGCATATGCCTTTTTTAGACCATTTATTGATCTTGCTTTGCCGCTATTTATCCGCGGTTGGCTGGAAAGAACCAACAGATGGCATTACCTACAGATCTTATCACTTGTCGGGTACCTGGTCATTAACGTAGGTCTTTATAAGTTTCGAGGTGCACTTGTCTTTTCCGCATTGGTTGCAATAGCTGCGTTGGTGATGCCATCAGGTATCGCTCGAAAAATTAAACTGATATGTATCACTCTTATTGTTATTTTGCTTGCCTCCAGTTGGTTAGTAACCAAGGAGGGAGATGTATTTACAGGCAGAGTGAAAGAATTTGACAAATCCAATAAAGTAGTTGGATACCGTTCTCCAGAGGTAGTATATTATTTTAGAATAATGGATAACGACTGGTTGTGGGGAAGAGGGTTAGGAGGAACATTTTTTGCTAGGTGGTCGCTCAAAGCTAATGATCCGGTAAATATTCGTAGCGGGGTACATGTCGGTTGGCTATCCTTCACTCTATTTGGTGGACTACCTCTTTTACTTATCATGCTTACTTTTTTTGCGGCGGGGATCAAAAAAGATAAAAGAAAGCGGCGCGATCCATACTATATTATTGCAAGATTATGGGTCCCAATTGTTTTTGTTGACTGGCTTGTCAATCCGCTTGAGCTTGGTCTGGCTTATTTGCCGGTTTACGGGCTAACTTTTCTATTACTTGCTCAATTCGGGAAACGTCCCGTTTCTGAGGGGAGCGCCTTTGAACACTCGCAGGACGGCGTTCACGGGGGCAGGTTATTAGAGGCGTCTCAACCTTTCACGACCGGACCGATGAATATAGAAAGCATGCAGGTTGATTGATGTGCGTATACTCCATTTCTTAAATGTTCCGTTTAGTGCCAACCAGCTCAGATCAGGCGGTGACGCTGTCAATACGAGCGGTGGATGGATGGCAGCGCTCTTGGCACGGCTCCGCGACACAGGCGGCGATCGGCATGGATACGTTGCATTTGGCGCGGTTAACGGGCTGCAGCGGAACGATGAAGACGGAGTCGAATCATTTATTATTCCTTCTAGGCTTAACTCTACAGAGCATGGTCTCAGAGTCTGCTGCGAGGTAATTCATGAATGGCACGCCGATATAATCCATATCCATGGGACAGAAAATTGTTTTGGACTTTTAACAGCTCGCAGGCTGGTCTCATGCCCGTCACTTATCAGCATACAGGGACTGATGGGCCCCTATTCAGAATGGTGCCATTTTTTCGGCAACCGCAGTCTGCTGACGGTCCTACAAATGCATCGTGTGCTTGAGGTGTTCGCACTGCGTGGCCAAATGGTCGGGTTTCTTGAATATAAAAGGGATGCGCGCCGTGAAAAGGAGATTATTCAAGGCAACCGCTGTTTCATGGGACGGACGGTATGGGACCGATCATATCTCACGGCCGCAAATCCGGCAGCGAAGTATTATTATGGCGGGGAACTTCTTAGAAATGCGTTCTGGCAAAGACAGTGGTCAGTTGAATGGATGAGGCGCCATAGAATCGTTTTTACGAACGCTGGCCACCCGCGAAAAGGGGCCGAGTTACTGTTGAATGCGGTGAAGCTGCTGCAGCCTGACTATCCAGATATAGAAGTCGTCATTGCTGGCGGTATAAGTCGCAGAAACGGTTACGGAAAATTTATACGTCGCTGTATCGCTGAACTCGGTCCTGCTGCAAAAGAACTGGGCTCTCTGAACGCTGAGCAGATGGCTGAAGAGCTCTGCAAATCCCATGTATTTGTATCCCCTTCATTTATTGATAATAGTCCGAATGCTGTGTGCGAGGCGCAACTTGTGGGTGCGCCTGTTATATCCTCCTACACTGGGGGAGTGCCCAGCCTGATCGAGGATGGTCGAACCGGCTTGTTTTTTCCTAATGGCGATGTCCCGATGCTGGCAGAGAAGTTACGAGAGGTTTTTGAGAATGATAAGATGGCCATGCAACTTGGTGCCCAGGCACGGGCGGTTGCTTCTGTACGGCACGATCCAAATATTGTCGTCCGTGATATAGTGGCAGCCTATGAAGATATCTTGGGCAACGGGCAGTGAGGAAGATCGAGCTCGATAGCCTTCCGCATTTGGTTGATGTTTTTTGCCGAACCGTAAATAAACATTTTTTTACAAAATGGTTAAAACTTTCCGCATGTTGGTGGGGCGTGAGTCTTGGCTCCAAGTGCTCATCGTTTGGTCGTTCTCGCCTCTTTCGACACCCGCATAGCCAAATCATTATTGGCGCTGGCTGTGTATTTAGGTCATCACCTTCTTCTAATCTCATTGGTGTCAATCGCCCATGCATAGTATCTACTCTTACTGAAGGCGCTGAGATTAAGATTGGGCCCAATTGCGGCTTCAGCGGAACTGTAATCAGTAGCGCTGCCAAGATTACAATTGGAGAGAATGTTCGATGTGGAGCAAATACTCTCATTACCGATACAGATTGGCATACCAATGATTCGCGGACTGGTCCAAATATGCCTGTAGTGATCGAAAGAGACGTTTGGCTGGGTGTTAATGTGAGTGTTCTTAAAGGTGTGACTATCGGCCAAAACACGCTAGTAGCCGCCGGTAGCATTGTAACTCAATCTTTACCGCCTAACGTAATTGCTGCTGGGGTACCGGCACGGGTAATCAGCAGTACATAACACTAGCAAGATCAACTGTTTCATCTTTTGTGTACGATAACGGATAACAGCATGGTACATTCAAGCCACGAACCATTTCGAGTTTTCTGCATCTGCGGTGCCTTTGGCTTCCCGTTCGGTACCGCAAGCACAAAGCGTATTCGGTTAATAGGCAAATGTTTCGTATCTTGTGGTATCCCCTTTCACGTTTGGCACATTGGCCCCCCTCCTTTCAAAGAGAACAAGCACAAAACGGGAGAGCATGAGGGCATCACTTTTGAGTACCTAAGCCCATCAATGCACCGACCAAGAATATTAATGCAAAGAACTCTTTTCTATTTGTGGGGCTGCCTTCTGCTTTTTGTTGCTCTATTTCGTAACAGGCATAATGGGTTGGTGTATGTATACTACCAGGGAGACTTCATCAACCTATGGATCTTGTTTTTGTGCAAAATAATGAACATACCAATCGTCCAAGAAGCGTGCGAGTGGTGGCCTGGAACAGCTAATGCCACTGCTCTTAATGCATGGATGTATAAGAATATAATGTTTAAATGGAGTGATGGAGCGATTGTCATCTCTCACGCAATACAGAATCGCATCAATGCACTGGTAGGTTCTGCATATCCGGTTTGCATGGTGCCCGTTTTAGTTGATCCCGCTGAAAATACCGCACTAACGACTCGGGAGGCAAAAGACGTGTCGGCCAGTCCTGTGCTTTTGTGGTGTGGCATGGCTGATGGCTATGCGCGGGATGTTTATTTCTTAATTGATGCCATGGCTAGATTACAATCGACAGCTGGAAATAATTCGCTCCTGCGCATTGTCGGTCCTTGTACTAAAAAGTTTCGAGATAAGTTGTTGTCCTATGCAAATTCAAAAAACATTCCAGCGGCTCGACTTGACATTGTCGGATTCGTTTCGGATGCTCAGCTTTGGAATTATTGTACCAAAGCAGATGCTCTTCTGATGCCTATGTGGGACGATGACCGCTCAATCACGAGGTTTCCAACTAAACTTGGGCAGTACTTGGCATCAGGACGGCCTATCATAACAGCACGGGTTGGCGAGGTTAAGCACTTTCTATCTGATGAAACGGCTATGTTCTACCTCCCCGGTGACGCCAATAGTCTCGCTCATTCCCTGGATAGCGTGCTGTCAGATCCACCCTTGGGAGAGAAGCTTGCTACGCGCGCTACAGAGGTAGTGTTGCCGCGAGTCGACTACAGGTCAAATGCCCAGCAAATCTGCAAGTGGTTTTGCCAAATCTTTTCCAAAATTCGACAGCGCTGAAACTAACCGTATTAATCAATACAGCGAACTCTATTTGCTGTAACATCAGATTCAAGTAAATGGAAATCCCCGACATTAAACCGCGTATCGTCTTCATAGAATACACTGACTACGATAATTTTCCTATTGGAGGGCAAACGACGTTTGCCTCGAATTTTGCGAAGGAATCGACGTCGGAACTCTTTTTAGTTGGTCTCGGCCGAAATGAAGGAGATGTAGGGCGGTGGACTTACGTTCGCATCAATGATAAAGAAATTCCTTTTTTTTCTATATTTTGCGTTAACTCCACTCCGCCTCCGATTCCGCTGCGGCTATGGTTCCTTCTCTTGCTGTTGCGATACAGGACCAGGATATTTTCAAAACAGTTCGACGGTATTCTCAT
>Ga0181523_10000588_pt1 | contig 41307 bp, 32 predicted proteins | sample PEATcosm2014_Bin_43_FD_119752 | JGI IMG/M metagenome (GOLD analysis project Ga0181523, IMG submission 119752) | Peatland microbial communities from MTU Mesocosm Facility, Houghton, MI, USA - PEATcosm2014_Bin05_30_metaG | ecosystem: Environmental > Terrestrial > Soil > Wetlands > Peat | place... | reverse complement strand
TCCGCAGAATAGATCGGTTCCCGCGCTCGACTGGGCAGTTCAGCACGGCAGAATGCTCCTAAAGTGTAGCTGAGAAGAGGCGGAGCCGATCAGAACCAGCCGCAGTCATTGCCGCTAATGCACTCCATCAACAATTCGAATTGGACTCGGTGCGGGCCGGATCTTAAAGTCTGTGTAGCGGTTACACATAGGGGACTGCCCAATTGGAAGATGAAATTTGGAATTCCGGTGCGCACCGCGGTAATCAACAATTCGGGGGCCGATGTGGATCAGGTCCGTTCAGCCGATAGAATAGCTAGAGGGGATGGTTCTTGGAAGCGTCTTGATTATGGATGGCATCCCTCCAGGGGCATCTGGTTTCGAAGAACGTCCGGTATCGCTAAAGCGAGGTCGTGATGCGAAACCCGATTCTTTCCGCAGGATGCTAAGGAAGTCAGGCCAATGGAGACAAGATTGGATCGACCGAATGAGTCCGTTCAGGATCAAGAGCACGCTGCCTGCTCGCTCGATGCCAGCCATGTGCTGACGTGGGAGGAAATCGCGAATCTGGCGGCGGAGCCGGGCAAGCCGGCCGAGACCCTGATGAACGTGGTGGCGCTGATTGCCCGGCGGTTTGGCACCGACGTTTGCTCCGCCTACCTGCTGGAGCCCGACCGGGCCAATCTGGTTCTGGCGGCGACGCTTGGGCTGCGCCGGGAATGCATCGGCAAGCTGCGCATGGCCGTCAATGAAGGACTCGCCGGCCTGGTCGCCGAAGAGGTTCGCCCAGTGGCAGTGGCGCAGGTGAGGAATCATCCGCGCTTCAAGTACTTCAGCGAAGCCGGCGAGGATGCCTACCAATCGTTCCTGGGAGTTCCGCTCATTGATCGGGGTGTGCTGCAAGGCGTCCTGGTGGTTCAAACGATGGCGGCCCGAGTCTTCCCGGAAGACGAGATCCATTTGCTGACGGAGGCCGCGAACCGGGTCGCGCACATAGTAAGCGAAGCGCGCACCCTCGACCGTTTCATCGCGCCTGCCCAGGAGCGGCTGTGGGCGCTGGCCCGCAACCTGTGGTGGAGCTGGGATCACGATTCCGCCAGCCTGTTCCACGATATCGATCCGCAGCGCTGGCGGCAGCTTAACCACAGTCCGGTCTCTTTGCTGAACGAGTATCCTCTGGACAAACTGGTAGCGCGCACCACCGAACTCGTCCTGCACAGCCGGATCAATTACGCCTATCGACGCTTGCGGGAGTACCAGGATGCGGAGCGCACGTGGGGTGCGCGCCACGCCGGGGTGCTGCGGCCTCGTCCGGTGGCGTATTTTTCCGCCGAATTTGGGGTGCATGAGTCGCTCCCGGTTTATTCCGGTGGACTGGGAGTCTTGGCCGGCGATCACATCAAGAGCGCCTCCGATCTGGGCATCCCGCTGGTCGGAGTGGGCCTGTTTTATGGCCAGGGATATTTCCGCCAGCGCCTCGACCGCGACGGCTGGCAACACGAGGAGTACCTGGAGACCGACGTCAACCAACTGGCCATGGAAACGGCCATCGGAACCAACGGCAGACCGGTCGTGGTGCAGGTCGATACCCGGCATGGCTCGATCTACGCGAAAGTGTGGCGTGTGAAAGTGGGCCGGTGCGATCTGTTTCTGCTGGACTCCGACGTGGAAGGCAATACTCCCGAAGATCGCGAACTGACCTCGCGCTTGTATGGAGGCGACGGCCGGGTTCGCGTGCATCAGGAAGTGCTGCTGGGCGTGGGCGGTCTGCGGGCGCTGAAGGCCCTCGGCATCACACCGGGAGTTCTGCACCTGAACGAAGGACATAGTGGATTTGCGGTCCTGGAGGCGATTCGACAGCGCATGGAAGAAGAGGGCATCGGCTTTGAGAAGGCGGTGCCGCGGGTTGCGCGGGAGGTGGTCTTCACCACCCATACCCCCGTGCCTGCCGGCCACGACCGCTTCGATGCCGATCTGATCGAAGAACACCTCGGACCTCTGCGCGAGGCCCTCGGCCTTTCCCGGCAAAGTTTCATGGCGCTGGGACGCGAGCATCCGGAAAGCGACGAACGTTTCTGCATGACCGTGCTCGGCCTGCGGCTTTCGCGGCACGCCAATGCGGTTTCCTCATTGCACGGTGAAGTCTCGCGCGCCATGTGGACCGGACTCTTCCCGGAAAAACTGGAAGACGCGGTTCCGATCGGGCACATTACCAACGGCGTCCACGTGCGCACCTGGCTGGCTCCGCAGATGTTTCGCCTCTATGACCGCCATCTCGGCACGGGATGGCATCTGCGCAGCAGCGAGGCCAAAATCTGGGAAGGCATTGACAACGTTGACGACGGCGAACTGTGGGAGACGCATTTTAACCTGAAGTCGCGACTGATCGAATTTGTGCGCCGCCGCGCCGTCAATCAGGCCGCGCGGCGCGATGAACCGCGCGCCGTGCTTCAGCAACTGGAACGCGTGCTCAGTCCGGACGCGCTGACCATCGGTTTTGCGCGCCGCTTTGCCACTTACAAGCGCGCGAATCTGATTCTGGCCGACATCGAAAAAATAGCCAGCATGGTCAATGACCCGAAACACCCGGTGCAGTTCGTATTTGCGGGAAAGGCGCATCCTCTCGACGAACCCGGCAAGCGCGTCCTGCAGCAGATTGCCCAGTTGATGCGCGACCCGATGTTTTCCGACAAGTTTGTTTTCGTCGAAGACTACGACATCAACGTGGGCCGCCATTTCGTGCAGGGTGTCGACGTCTGGCTGAACAATCCGCGGCGTCCGCTGGAAGCGTCTGGAACGAGCGGCCAGAAGGTTGTTTTGAACGGCGGCTTGAATCTCTCGGTTCTGGACGGATGGTGGGCGGAAGCTTACGACGGCTTGAACGGCTTCGCCATCGGAACCGGCAGAACCCACTCCGACATGAATGTTCACGACACTCGCGACGGGGACGACCTGATGCGAGTTCTGCGCGACGAAGTGATCCCTCTCTACTATCACCGCGATCGCGACGGCCTGCCGCGCGGCTGGATCCAGCGCATGAAGCGCACCATCCGCACCCTGGGCTGGCGCTTCAATGCCGATCGCATGGTGATGGATTACACGCTGCAATGCTACGTTCCAGCGGCTGGCGGCACCTCAAGCGACCTGCGGCAAAGAGTGTAATGGAACCGTTCGCTTGCCGGGCGGGGTGAACCTGCACGGGGCGTGAATCTGCATACTCCGCTTCTTCCTGCTTTTGCCCGATCGTGCCGGTCCCATAGACGTGAGAGCCTCGCATCGCGGTTTCGACTTGACAGTTCGGCCAGACCATTTAAGATAGATGAATATTTATGCATCATGATGGATAAATATGCTTTCATGGTGAGAATAAGAAAGAGGATAAATCTGGCATACTTGAAGAAACCCTGATGGCGGCCAAACTCAAAAGCGCGGTTCTCGGAGCGACCGGCTATTCCGGCCTCGAACTTGCTCGCCTTCTCGGCCGCCATCCGCTGACGGACGCGCCTTTGCTTTTGCGGCGCAGTGCGGATGTAGAGGCCGGCGGGCCGGTTGCTGGCGTGCCGCACGTTTCGGGCAGCGGCAACGGCCATTCGCCGGTGCAGGCGTTTTCGTGGTCCACGCTGGAGCAGCATGACGTGGAGCTCTTGTTCCTGGCTACGCCGCACTCCGTTTCTCGCGAGCTTGTTCCCGAAGCGGTGGCGCGGGGGCTGCGGATCGTCGACCTTAGCGGTGCGTGGCGGCTGAAACAGGAGCAGAATCGTGCCGTCTACGGCTTCAAAGACGCCAACGCCCAGACCGCGGCGGAACTCACGGAACGCGCCGTGTACGGTCTGCCGGAGCTGAAGCCGAATGCGGACCATATTCCCTCTGCCACTCTGGTGGCGAATCCAGGCTGCTATGCGACTTCGATTATTCTCGCGCTGGCGCCCTTGCTGTCGGCCGGTATTGTCGATTGCGATCGCGGCATCATCTCCGATTCGAAGTCCGGCGTGTCCGGAGCCGGCAAGGCGCCCACCGCTCGTACTCACTTCGTGTCGGTGGCCGACAACTTCTCCGCCTACTCGGTCTTCGGACACCGTCACACGGGCGAGATACTGGAGCAATTGGCGATCAGTTCCAGCCAGTTGATCTTCACTCCTCATCTTCTGCCGATTCCACGCGGGATTCTGTCCACGATTTATGTGTACCTGAAGCGCGAAATGACGGCGGACCTGGTGCAATGCTGTTTCCACGATTTCTATCAGGGCAAGCGCTGGGTGCGGATTTTCCCGGCAGGGAGTCTGCCGGAAATCCAAAACTCCGTGCACACGAATTACTGCGACCTCGGTTTCTGCCTGGCGCGCGATGGCCGCCGGCTGGTGGTCGTTTCCTGTCTCGACAATTTGCTCAAAGGCGCGGCCGGGCAAGCCGTGCAGAACATGAATCTGATGTACGGCTGGGACGAAGCGGAGGGCCTACAGTGAAAATAGTCGTCAAGATCGGCGGCGCGGCGCTGGAGGACAAAACGACGCTCCAGAAATGTGCGAAAGCGGTGGTGCAGCTCTCGCAGGATGGACATCAGGTCGCCGTGGTTCACGGCGGCGGCAGCGCGCTGACGCGGACCCTGGAACTCCTCGGGAAGAAAAGCGACTTCGTCCACGGACTACGCGTCACCGACGCGGAGACGCGCGATGTCGCCTTGATGGTGCTCGCCGGCATTGTAAACAAAAATCTGGTGGCGGCGATCTCCGCGGCCGGGTGCCCGGCCATCGGTCTGTGCGGGGGAGATGGCGGCGTTTTTCGCGCCCGCAAGAAACAGGACGCGGAATACGACTTGGGGTTTGTCGGCGAAATCTGTTTTTCCGATCCGCGCTGGCTCAAAGCCATCTGGAACGAGGGTGGCATTCCTGTGCTCTCCTCGCTGGCGCTCGGAGGGGACGGGCAGTATTACAACGTGAATGCGGACCAGATGGCGGCCGCTTGCGCCATAGCGTGCCAAGCCGACGCGCTGATTTTTCTCACCGACGTGGCCGGAGTCAAGCAAGCCGATGGTTCGGTGATGCCTCGGTTGGATACGAAACAAGTTGCCGGGCTGATTGACGAATCCATAGTCAGCGGCGGGATGATGCCGAAGCTCGAAGCCTGCACTCAGGCTCTCAAGTGCGGCGTGGGGCGCGTGCGCATCCTGCCCGCGGCGCAAGTCGAATTTCTCCCCCTGTTTTATTTCGCCAAACTGGAATGCGGCACCGAGGTGCTGAGAGCATGAGTCTTGCCTCGGTCTCCCGCATGGAAGCGAAGCTTTTGCTTCCCACCTACGAGCGCCAGCCCATTCTTTTTGTTCGCGGACGCGGCGTATATCTCTGGGATTCCCGAGGCCAGCGCTATCTGGATTTCCTGAGTGGAATCGGAGTCAATGCGCTGGGGCACAATCACCCGGCCATCCAGGCGGCGATCAAACGCCAGGCCAGCCGGTTGATTCATGTTTCGAATCTCTTCTTCCACGAGTATCAAGCGCAACTGGCGCGGCTGCTGACTGAAATCTCCGGGCTTGATCGAGCGTTCTTTTGCAACAGCGGCACCGAGGCTTGGGAGGGAGCACTCAAACTCGCCCGTGCCTTCGCGCAAATGAATAGTAAGAACGGCGGCAAGCCAAATCGAAATCCAAAGACGCGCATTCTCGCCATGGAGAATTCTTTCCACGGGCGCACCTTTGGCGCGCTCGCCACCACCGGCCAGCCGAAGTATCGAGCCCCGTTCGTTCCTCTTGTGCCCGGTGTTAGTTTCGTCAAGTTCAACGACCTGGACGACCTGCAACGAAAATTCGATGCCAGCGTCTGTGCTGTGTGCATCGAGACGATTCAGGGCGAAGGCGGGATTTGTCCGGTCAATGCAGAGTTTCTTGAGCTCGCTTCACGCCTGACCAAACAGAGTGGCACTCTGCTCTTGCTCGACGAGATTCAGTGTGGTCTCGGCCGCACCGGACGCCACTTTGCCTATCAGCACTATGGCGTGCTGCCGGATGTGGTCACGGTTGCCAAGCCGTTGGCGTGCGGCTTGCCGCTCGGCGCCATCCTCACCACCGAACGGGTTGCGGGCTGCATGCATCCGGGCATGCATGGAACAACGTTCGGCGGAGGCCCGCTGGCCTGCGCCGTGGCTATCGAGTTTCTGCGCGAGGAAAAGAAATCGCTGAAGCACGTGCGCGCGCTGGGCGAATACTTTCACGCGGCGCTCGAAGCGCTGGACAGGAAGCATAAGTCGATTCAGGACGTCCGCGGAGCCGGCCTGATGCAGGCCGTGGAATTGGACTCGTCCGAACTGGCGAAGGCGGTAGCGAAGCAACTGCTGCAGGAAGGCATTATCATCAATCGCACGCACGAAACCGTGCTGCGGTTTCTGCCGCCTTACGTGATTCAGAAAAAGCACGTGGATCGGGTGGTCGAGGCGCTGGACGCGGCGTTGCATAAAAATGCAGAAGTCACGCACAAGATCGCGCAGCAAGAAAAGAAAACCGCAGCGCCGCGGCGCAAGGCAGCCCATGCGCACGCGTGAAGCGGTGCTGCCGGATGCCGAGCAGATTCATGCTCTCGTTTCGGCGTATTCGGGCGACGGCACGCTGCTGCCGCGCACGCTGGCGGAGATCTGCGAGAATGTCCGCGACTTTGTCGTCCTGGAGCATGACGGGCGCATCATCGGATGCGGCGCTCTTCACCTCTATGGCGTTCATCTGGCCGAGATTCGTTCGATCACCGTCGATCCCGCGAGCCAAAGCAGCGGGGGCGGCCGGCGCCTGGTCAAGGCTCTTCTGGCGCAGGCGGAAAAGCACAAAGTCAGCTGCGTGTGCCTGTTCACGCGCATTCCAGAGTTTTTCTCACGCTTGGGATTCACTGTCGCCAATCATGAAGATCTTCCCGACAAGATCCACAAAGATTGTTATAAGTGTCCCCGGCTCTATCGCTGCGACGAAGTACCGATGGTCCGCGGCAATCTGCCTACGTTTGCAATTCTGCCGCCGCCGAAAAACTGGTTGAAAATACAGGCATGACCTCGCTGCGTCATTCTCCTGAGAAAATTCGTTTGCCCCTGGGGTTTTCGTTCTCGGCTGTCGCCGCCGGCATTAAGGTTAGTGGCCGGCCCGACCTCGCGCTGGTAGAAGCCGCCAGTGGCGCGACCGCTGCGGCGCTGTTCACGACGAACCGGGTCGTTGCCGCTCCCGTGGAAGTTGGCCGGGCGTCGTTGCTTTCGACCGGCGGCCGCGTTCGAGCCGTTGTCGTGAACTCCGGCAACGCCAACTGCGCGACCGGACGCGCCGGCATTCAAGCCTGCGAACAGGTTTGTCGCGAGGCCGGGAACCTGTTCGGCGCGCCTGCGGATGAAGTATTTCCTTCCTCGACCGGCATCATCGGAGTTCGACTGCCGGCTGAAAAGATCCGCGCAAAATTGCCGGAGCTGATCGCAGCGCGGGTGGCCAGCCAGCGCGGCGTGCTCGCCTTCGCGCACGCCATCATGACCACCGACACCCGGCCGAAGATCGCGTCCGCGCGCTTTCGCGCTTCGTTGTCAGAGAGCTTGACAGAAGGCTCGAAGAAAGTGACCGTGTTGGGTGTCGCGAAGGGCGCGGGCATGATTCATCCGCAGCTGGCGACCCTGCTGGTGTACTTGTTCACCGATGTAGCCGCGAGTTCGGGTGATCTTCGGGTTTTGTTGCGCGAGGCATGCGACGATTCGCTAAATTGCATGTCGATTGACGGTGACACCTCGACCAATGACACTGTGCTGTTGCTGGCGAGCGGCGCTAGCGGCGTTCGGGTGAGAGACGTGCGCACGCGAAAGAAGTTGTCCGCGGCCCTGAACGCAGTCTGCCGGTCTCTTGCCGAGCAGATCGTCAGTGATGGTGAGGGCGTGCAGCACGTGATCCGCCTGTTGGTCGAACAGGCGCAGAGCAGGGAAGAGGCGTTGCTGGTGGCGCGGACGATTGCCCACTCCATGTTGGTTAAGACTGCATGGGCGGGGGCCGATCCGAATTGGGGACGCATCCTTGCGGCAGTGGGAAGGTGCGGCGCGCCGATCGATCCAGCGCGCGTCCAGATTTTCATTGGCAGTCAGAAGGTATGCCGCAAAGGAATCGCCTGCGCGTTTAACGAGCTGCAAGCTCACCGCACTCTTGCGCAGCCGGTCTGCGACATTCGGGTGCAGCTTGGGCGCGGCCAGCATGCGGTGCGGTTTCTTACCACCGACCTGACCGCCGAGTATGTGCGCATCAACGCCGATTATTCCACGTAGGAGAGGTCTCAGGTGCTGGGTCTCAGGTCTCAGGAAAAACCCGAAGGCAAGTTCAGGTTTGTTCCTGAGACCGAACACCGAAGACATGCCGCTAGAAGCTGAACATCGCTTGCAATTCAATTTTTCGATTGGCTGCCGCGCTCGAGAACGGACCACCTGCCAAGGCAATTGATTTTCCGAAATCTTGTGAGCTCAGGACGCCGATGGGCGGCGCCGCATTTACCCGGTTCAGAACGTTTCGCGCATTTACGCTGAAGGTCAGGTTGTAGCGCCGGTTGGTTGCCGGGCCCATACCACCGAATCCTCCGCCGGGCCCACCGCGTCCTAAGCCGCCACCTCCACCACCCCCGCCGCGCGGACCACCACCTGGAGGACCGCCGCCGGGAGGACCACCTGCCTGCGCTCCGCTTTTTCCACCAAGCTCCGGCCCGAAGCCGAAGGTTTTCGCCAGCCGCAAGTTGAGCGTGAACTGGGACGGACCGGTCAGATAGTTGATGGGAATCTGAGCGTACGACTGCCCCGGCGTCATGGAAAACGTGTAGTAGCATTCCAGCGTAGGAGACGTGCACGTACCGGGAGCATTGGTTGTGTTGAACGCGGGACGGACGTTGAACTGCAAATCGCCGCTCAAATCCCGGCCCACGGTGACGTTGTAGGGCGAGCCGGAATTGAAAATCATAAACGGACTGAGGCGAAACGCATGCGGCAGCCCGATCGTCCCGCCCACAAACAGCCGATCCCGGATCGCAAAGGAAGCTCGCCCGTAATCCGCGCTCAAATCGTACTGATCCGATGGAAAGTTCGAGGCGCCGGAAGCGTCGCTGTTGGCGTAGTTCAGAGAGTAGAAACCGAACAGAGACAGCTTCGTTCCTGCCCGGATATTGAAATTCGCGATCAACTGGTTCTGCCGAAAAAGTCCATCGGAGGAGTATTGATAGATGTCGCCTGCATTCGGGTTTGGGCGCGGCCCATCCGAGTTCGGCGTGCCCGGCGTGAACGCATTGGTGTCGATGGACAGAAGTTGGTGCACGCCGCGGGCATTCAGATACGTAAGCGTAACGTTGGCGATCTTTGTGACCTGCCGCTCCAGGCTGAACGCGGTCTGCATGATGTAGGGCGCGTGCAAGTTCGAGCTGATCTGGTAGGGTGTCTGCGTTTGTGAACTGAGGGAAGGAAAGTTCGGGAAAGAGACGGTAGGCGACGGCACAATGTACTGCAGTTGGGTCACGCCGTTCAAACGGTCCGCATTGAGGACCAAGTCCTGGGTAAATCGGTCGTAGAAGAGGCCAAAACCGCCGCGCAGAACGGTTTTCGGCGCATTCTTTCCCCCTCCGCCGATGCCCCACGCGAAGCCGAGCCGTGGCGCCCAGTCCGCATGATCGTGAATCGCGTTCTGGGTTTCAAAGCGTAGTCCACCGCTCAGTGTCAGGTTGGGACGTACCTTCCAGTCATCCTGTACGTACAGCCCGGCATCTGCCACGGCTACGGGCACGGTGACGGGAATGGTGGTCGGCGCGGTAGGCACCGAACTGCCGGGCGGTGCATCGAGTTTAAACTGGGTTGGATTGCCATTGGCGAGGCCCTGCAGCGCATTGCTGTATGTCGCGAGGTCCGGGAAGGTGAAGATCCCATTGAATCCGGCGTTGGACGTGTTGATTTCGTGAACTGCCCGCAGCCGGCCTCCGAATTTCAGGAAGTGCTTTCCCTGTGATATCGACGTGAAATTCTGTAGTTCGTAATGATCCTGGTGATCCGTTTGCGCTCCCGAACTGGCGCGACCGCCCGTGAATGCCCCGATCACGTTGATGGAGGGTATGATCGACACGGTCGGGGGCAAGGGATTCTGCAACGGAGCCGTCACCGGATTCTGATTGCTGTTATCGCGCAGGTACTGAAAGCGCGTCTCATTGATCGCCTTCGTGTTGAGGACTTGCGTATCGGTGATCTGCACCGTGTGTTCGGTGGATGCGGTGTTGTAGCCAGCCTCCGGCAGCACCGACCCGCCGACACCGTTGTTCTCCCATGTGTCACGGTAATACTGGTAGCGAGCGCTAAGCGTGTTGTTGGGGGTGACCTGGTAGTCGATCCGCGGGCTGAGGTTAGTACGGGTCCGCGGATTGGGAACGCTTTCGCTTAGCTGAATAGGATCAAAGTTGGCGTTCAGCGCCGGCGTGTCAACGACTGCGATTTCGTCGATGTTGCGCCGTTGAAAGTCGAAGAAGAAGGACGCCTTCTTATTGATGGGCCCGCCGATGTTCCCCTGGTAGATCACGGAGTCATACGGCTCCTGCGTAGCGTCACCGAGAAATGGATTGCGCGTGTTTAGTCCCGAGTCGTTCCCCACGACCGAGAACTGGCCATGAAACTTGTCGGTGCCGGGTTTGGTGAAGACTTCGATTCGTCCATAGCCCAGCTTGTCGTACTCGGCCGAAAACGGATTCTGATTGATGCGGATCTCGCGAATCGATGACTTCGGCGGAAGCTGTCCGGCAGTGAATCCATCGATGTAAAGTTGCCCGCCGTTGGGGCCGGCTGAAGGTCCAGCCAGCGCTTCAAGATCAGACTGCAATTCATCGGGATCGTCGGGAAGCGCTTCCAGATCTTTGCCGCTCAGCACGATCGCGCTGGCATTATTCGCGGGGTTGACGTCGACTTGAGGGCTCTCTTCCTGGACGTTGACCCTTTCCTGCTTCACATTGATATCGAGCGCAATGTTGAATTGCGCGACTTGGCCGGCTGTTACAGCCACGTCGTTCTGCACAAACACGGCGAATCCCTGGGCATTTGCCGTAACCGTGTACTTGCCCGGCGGCAAATTTCCGATTTCGTAATTGCCGTTGCGGCTGGTGGTGGCGGAATGCGTTTGTCCACCGGATACCAGGACGGCCACCGTGGCGTTCGCAACCACCGCGCCCGAAGGGTCAGTTACTTGCCCGCGCAAGGTTCCTGCCGTTGTTGACGACTGGGCCGACGACTGCGCCGCTGCAGGCGCAGCCAGGCCGATCAGCGTTGCCAAAATCAGACTTGCCAAAGTGACGATGGATAAATGCTTCAACATGCACCTTATTCTTTCCGGACAGAGCAAATGGATTGAGATTTGTTCACTACAACTTGTTTCCACAAATCAGCTTCAGAGCGGGGCAGTTCCCACAGGGGCTAAAGCCCGGTGTTTATGGAGCAAGTTGCTGCACGGCTGAACAGGCTGCGGAAAAAGTCGAGAAGGGCCGCAAAAAGCTCGCCTCAGGCGCTGAAGCGCGACACATTTTCAGCGACTTACGGCACGACTGAAGTCGTGCCCTTCCCAAAACCCTGCGTGAATCAGAGTTTTTCCGCAAGCTGTGAAGCCGTGCCCTTCCCAAAAACTTTCCCAGAACCGTTCGTGAAATACGTTCTACTGCGCGGCTTCACTTTCTCCGCCGGGCGCGCCCAGCGACCAGGGCGAAAGCAACGAGGATGCGCTTCGATTCGGCGCTGCCGTCAGGATCGCTTCCACTCCCGCCAGCAGCGTGATCGCCGTAACCGCACCCGAATCTCCTCCCTCGGTCGAGACGATCATCACGGCATCGCCCTTCTGCATGTCCGCCAGCGTGCTGTTGGGCAAGCGGCTCAGCAGGCGCTGCAAATCCGGAGGGCCGTTTCCGCCTGGCCCGCCGCCCGGCGCGCGCGCCGCTTGCGACTCCGTCGTGGTGTGCGTTGCGCCAGCACTGGGCGCAGCACCCTGGCCGGTCGTACTCGGGGCTTGGCCTTGGCCGTTGGCGCCCGGTTGATCTCCTCTCGCGCCGCTCGCCGCGGCTTTCAATCGCATCGCGATGCGCTGTGCCATCTCCGCCGGCAGCTTCTTCATCTGCGAGTCGGGCGACACCTTCACCACCACCGCGCTTTTGCGGATCGCATCCTGCACCGTCATGGTATTGCTAGATGCGTCGATCGACTTGATGGTTCCCGCAATATTCCGGAATGCGCCGGTGACAATTTCCTCCGCCGTCAGTTCGCTGCCATCCGGGCTGCGAGTCCCGCGCGCGCGCAACTGATCGCCTGTCTTGATTTGATCGACGGAGGCGGGTTTCGCATCGTCGAACTTCACCGAGTCGGGCGCGTAGCGGCGCAGGATCGTATCCTTGGCAAGGTGGACGGCGATATTCCGGCTCGCGCCCATTCCGCCAGCTGAAATTGTAATGACGCCAGCCGCAGCGTCCACTTTAGTGACCAGCCCGCCCACTCCTCGCTTCTGCCAGTCGTCGCGCTCGTGCTGCTGTTTGGCGGCAACATCGGCCTGCTTCATCACAATGACTGCCAGCGCGGAGATGACGATCGTATGCCCGTCCCCTTCCGCTAATGCCTGACCGCGCACCAGCACGCGATCGCCGGGCTGCAAGTCTTGCGCCTGCAGAGCGGTTGCGTTCTTCAGGTCCTTTTCTCCCGGGGGCACGCGCAGGATCTTTGTCGAACCCGTCAGTTTCGCCGTGACCTCGCCACCGGATTCCGCTGCAACCGTGATCGAGTCTGCCTGAATGCTCTTGATCACCCCCACGGCTTTGGCGACTTGCGCGGCATCGGAGTTGGCTGGCTTGTCCTGCGCGCAAACATAGCCGGGTCCCGCCAGAATCAGAACAACCATCACCGTGAGCAGGCACGTCCCGAGACGCGGCGGCCTTTGGCAAGGACATCGCATAGCTCCAATTATCGTCATACCTGAACTTTACTTTAGCATTCCGAAACGCACCATACCCGGCCCTTTACGAAGTTTTACCCGGCATTGACGTTGCTTTTACAGGACGCTGGCAACTGCAACTCCGTCGCCGCGCATCCAGTCATACGTATTCGACTCAGGTTGACGTCTGTCTCAGGCGCGGATCGTTTTTTTTCGAGTAGCACAGTAACCAGGACACCGAGAAAGCGATGCTTGCGTGGATGCCCATGTCCGCTGAAGAATCCAGTTCCGACAAGCAGGCCCAGCCGGTTGAGGCGGGCCTCCTGTACCGGCTGACGGTTGCGTTCCCCAGTTGGGCGGGCGCGATCCTGGCCGTGTATTCTATCTTCTGGCACAGATTCGGCGCTCTTAAGTTTCGTCTGAAATAAACGATAAACCGAGCACGATAAACGGAGGACGTAAGGTGAATGAGTCCCGGCCTGACAATCCCCGGCCCAGTAAAAAGACGATGGCAAACCGTTCATCCTGGTGGAAGCCGGTCGCCTATGCCTTGATTGCCGCACTGGTCGCTCTTCCCGGAGTCGGCCCGTTGGCATTAGCTCAAGATGCGGCTGCCACCATCGCGGTCGACGTCAAGGTGGTCACGCTGCCCGTCACCGTTCGCGACAAGCATGGCAAGATCGTCGCCGACCTCACCAAAGACGATTTCACGCTGCAGGAAGACGGACGCCCGCAGACAATTAAGTATTTTTCTCGGGAGGCGAATCTGCCGCTCACCCTCGGCCTGCTCGTCGACACCAGTCGCAGTCAGACCAACGTCCTCGAGGCGGAGCGCAACGCGAGCCGCAGTTTTCTCGATCAGATGCTGGTGCAGCCCAAGGACAAAGCCTTCCTCATTCACTTTGATCGAGAAGTGGAACTGCTGCAGGATTTGACTGCATCGCACGAAAAGCTGCAAGCGGCGCTCGAATTGCTCAAGACGCCATCCGACCGCGAGCGATCGAACGACCCCAATGACTCCGACGATTCCCGCTCCGGGTCGGGCTCGCATCATGGCGGAGGTACGCAGCTTTACGACGCCGTTTTTCTGGCGTCGAACGAGTTAATGAAAAAGCAGCCGGGCCGGAAGGCTTTCGTCATTCTGTCGGATGGCGTGGACCGCGGGAGCAAGACCTACCTGGAGAGCGCGATCGAGTCCGCCCAACGTGCCGACACGGTTGTCTACTCCATTTATTTCGCGGATTCTCACCGCGACGAAGGCCAACGGCAGGGCGGGGGAATGGGCAGGGGCGGCGGCGGTGGTTGGCCCGGAGGCGGAGGTGGCGGATGGCCGGGTGGCGGCGGTGGTGGTCGCGGCGGCCGTGGCGGCCAACGTCCTTCTGAGAGCCCGCGCACCGATGGCAAGAAGATTCTTCAACGCATTTCCAAGGAAACCGGTGGACGTTTCTTTGAAGTCTCTAAAAAGGAAACTGTCGGCGACATCTACACCAGCATTGTCGAGGAGCTGCGAACCCAGTACAGCATGGGCTACACACCCGACAAAGACAGCACAGCGTCGGGTTATCATCACGTCCAATTGGCGGTGAAGAAGAAAGACCTGACCGTGCAGACCAGAGACGGATATTACGCGGATCGCGAGGTTGACGCGCACAAGAACTGAAGCTTTCCCTGTATCCTCTGCGATTCCGGTGGTGAGGATTTAAAGGTTTGGGGCGGCAACAATTTACTTCGCCGCGAGTTCGTCGCGCAGGGCTTGCCCCAGCGCGGATTGGCGGGCGGCGCTCAACTTGGCCCCGCCTGATGTCAGATACAGGACGTCGATTGCCATCTGCCCTTCGGTCTCAATGAGCGCAATTTCGATGTTGCACTCGTGCTTCGAGATCAGCGAGCACATCCGGTAAAGCAGACCCGGACGATCCTGGGTCAGTACCTGCACCAGCGTGCTGCTCGCGGAGCAGCCATCGTCGAATTCAATCTGTGTTGCGATCTTGACCTTGGTAGCGTTCCCCTTTTCCGATTTCAAGCGGTCGCGCAACATGCGGGCCACGTCGGCTTCGCCCTTGACCACGGCCGCGATACTTTTTTTCAAGCGTTCCCATTCCTGCAGATTCATCTCCAGGGTTCGAAAGCGATCTGTGAAATAAAAAGTGTCCACCACGATGCCGGCGGCATTGGAGAACGCATTCGCCTTCACGATGTTCATTCCCCACGCGGCGAGCGTTCCGGAAACCGAAGCGAAGAGGAAAGGCCGGTCAGTGGTAATCAGCGTCAGTTCATACCAGTGACGCACTTGTTTCAAATTCAATTGGACGCCGTCCTGCCCCAGCCGGGTGGCCATTTCGGCATGCGCGAGGACGTCGGTCGCGCCATGGATGCGCAGATAGCGCTGCGGCAATCCCTCGAGGAAAATGTTGATCTTTTTTCCCGCCACCGGCGCCAGCGAGCGGAGATGCGCAAGATTTGACGAAGCAAGGTTCGACGGCGCAACGCTTGACGGTGCCACGCTGGAGCCGTCGTCGGCGGTGTGCACGCGCTCGTCCGCGCTGCGGCTCAAATAATTCGCGCATGCAATATACAGCTGCCATAAGTTATCCGCTTTCCAGGGCGTCATGGCCTCCGGGTTCACGGCTTTGATGTCGGCGTAAGTCATCAGGCACAGCATCTTCAGCCGCTCGGGCACCCCGACTTTTTCCGCGAACGACTTTACATTCGCGGGATCGAATACGTCGCGCCGCGTCGCCGCCGCCATTTCCAGATGGCTCGCCACCAGATAGCGCAACGTGTCGCGATCCACCGGATCGAGATCCAACCGCTCGGCGCAACTGTCGGTGAGTTGCAGGCTGAGCTCGACGTGATTTTCGCTAGGCACCGCCTTGCCGGAATCATGCAGCAGCAGCGCCAGGTAGAGCAGTTCCGGCTGCTCGAGTTCGCTCTGCAATTCCGCAAAGCGCTGGTCCCATTCCGATTTCGATTCCTTCAAACGATGCAGATTTTCGATCGCCAGGAACGAATGCTCATCGACCGTGTAGCGATGATAAAAATCCCGTATCACCAGCGCCTCAATCCCCTTCAATTCCGGCAACAGGAGCGCCAGCAGGCGAAGCGCGTTCATGGCGCGGAGAGCGTCGGCGGCGTGCGGTTGCACCAGCGTCTCCTGCAAGTAAAGCCACAACTCGGCGCCCCGCGGAGGCGTTGCCGCCAGCGCCGGCAGCGCCTGCTCGACTTTATATTCGGTGGTTGTGCTCAGCTTCAGGCCATGTTCGGCCATGAAATGAAAGAGCCGCAACAGGATTTCCGGATCGCGCAGGCCGGCCGGTTGCTGCAGAAATATCAGTCCATCCACCACCGAAAAGTCGGCGCTCGAGACCTTCGACCGCCAGCCCTGAAATTGCCGGTACAACGACGACCAAGCCGCCGGAATCTCTTCCAGCAGTTGCATGCAGACGCGGTGCACGCTGCGCACGTGGCCGAAGTAGATGCGCATCCAGTCTGCGGTGTTCGCGATTTCCGCATCGTTCGCTCCAATGCTGGCGCCGATCTTTCTGGCCGCCGCTTCGTCCTGCGCCTCCCAGATGAGGGTGTTGTCGTGACGCCCGTAACGGAAGTGCAGAAAGCAGCGCACCGACATCTGGAAATCGAGCGCCGCGTCGAAGGCTCGGCGCGAAGAAACCGGCAGCAAGGTTTTCTCGTCCGGCCACACCTTCAACTTTTCCATCGCGGAAATCAGCGCCAGCCAGTTGGCGACGTTGTAGTCGCGGAGACCGCCGGGTCCATCCTTAACGTTCGGTTCGAGATGGAAGACGGTATTGCCAAATTTATGATGACGCGCGCGCGTAATCTCGGCCAGGTTCTGGATCAGGTTCTGGCAATCGCGCGCGACCAGGCGAGGAACCGCTTTTTCGCGCAGCCGTGAAAAAAGCTCGTGATCGCCCGCCAGGTACCGGCAGTCGAGCAGCGAGATGGCAAACTCAACGTTGTTCGGATCGAGCCGCTCGCACTCTGCGAGATTACGAGTGGCGGGACTGAGCTTCAGCCGCAGGTCCCACAGTTCCTGCGAAAAGCGGCGGATGGGATCTTTGAATTCACTCTCGGAGCTGTTTCCGGCGTGCAGAAAAAGCAGGTCGATATCGGAGTGGGGGAAAAGCCAGCCGCGCCCGAATCCGCCGGTGGCTACGAGCGCGAAATTCTTCGGGCCGTCGGGATCGACAGTAGTGGGACTAGCGCTGGAGCCCGCATTCGAGCCCGGGTTCGAGCCAACGATAATTTCATTCCAGAGCCGCTGAACGATGGCATCGACCAACGCCGTGCGCCGCGCGAGCGCCGCGCGCCCATCACCCGTGGCGGAGAATTCCTGCTCGATGGCAGCGGATTCCCGCACATACAGGTCCGATAGCTGACTACGGGCGGTGGGCACGGTCGTCATTTCGATGACACTCTCCCCGAACTGCAAAACCGAGCGCAAAACTCGGTGACTCGGCGCAGCGAGCGTTAGCCCCTGCTCCAGCCCTGGTTCTGACCGGCTCGTGAACGAGCCGATCCGGAGGAGGTCGATTCGAAATTCGGGTACTTAGAGCACGCTCTCGCCACGTTCGTCGTTGCGAATCCGAATCGCTTCGTCAATGCGCGAAAGAAAGATCTTCCCGTCGCCAATCTTGCCGGTACGCGCCGCGGTGGTGATTGCCTGCACGACTTTCTCCACCACTTCATCGGCCAGCACAATCTCGATCTTCACCTTCGGGATCAAATCCACGGTGTACTCGCGACCCCGGTAAAACTCGGTGTGCCCTTTTTGCCGGCCATGTCCTCTGGCTTCGAAAACGGTCATGCCTTCTACGCCCACATCGTGCAATGCGTCTTTCACGGCATCCAGCTTGGAAACCTGAATAATCGCTTCGACCTTTGTCATTGTCGTCCGTCCCGTTGCTTCCATCGCCTCGCTTCGGTTTCTCGCTATGCGGGCGAATCCCAAGAATACGCCTCTTCACCGTGCTGCGAGAGATCAAGACCTTGCATCTCCTGGTCCTCTGGAACGCGCAGGCCGATGGTGACGTCAACCAGTTTCAGGATAAGCAGAGTTCCCACGACCGCCAACCCCCAGGCAATCGCTACGCCGGCCAGTTGGTTGAGTAGTTGGTGGGCATTGCCCTCGAGCAAACCCGAGGCGAGCGGGTTTCCTTGAGCGTTTTTGAAGATTGGATTCACGGCGCTCGAAGCGAAGATGCCCGTCAGCAGAGCTCCCAGCGTCCCGCCCGCGCCGTGAACGCCGAAGGCATCGAGCGAGTCGTCGTAGTGGAACATCGACTTGACCTTGGTCACCATGAGGAAACAGAAAATGCCCGCGGCCAATCCGATGGCGATAGCCGACATGGGCGAGACAAAACCGGCCGCTGGAGTAATCGCGACCAGTCCGGCCACCGCTCCCGAGATTGCGCCCAGAGCGCTGGGCTTTCCCCTTTTCCACCACTCCGCGGCGCTCCAGCCGAGGGTTGCGGCGGCGGCGCCAAAATGGGTGGCGACAAATGCACTGGTAGCCAGAGCCCCCGCCGAGAGCGCACTGCCCGCGTTGAACCCGAACCACCCCACCCACAGCAAGCAGGCCCCAATGAAACTCAAGACCACGCTGTGAGGAGGCATGGATTGCTTCGGATACCCGAGGCGAGGTCCTATATAGAGCGCACAGACTAACGCCGATACACCCGACGTCACATGCACGACGGTGCCGCCGGCAAAATCCAGACAGGGGAACCGTCCGCCGAGAGAGGCATTCAGCAGGCCGCCCTTGCCCCAGACCATGTGCGCCATGGGGGCGTACACAACCAGCGACCACAGCACCATGAAGGCTGCCATCGCGCTGAATTTCATGCGCTCCGCGAACGCGCCCGTGATGAGCGCCGGGGTGATGATGGCGAACATCAACTGGAACACCATGAATGTCTGGAGTGGAATGGTGGCGGCGTAATCGGGGTCGGGTTGCGCTCCGACGCCGCGGAGAAAGACGTTGTGCAAGCCGCCGATGAAGCTGTTTCCCGGAGCGAACGCCAGACTGTATGAGACCAAGCCCCACAGCACGGTGACGATGGCCATGAGCGCGAAGCTTTGCATCATCGTCGACAGGACGTTTTTCTTCCGCACCAGCCCGCCGTAGAACAATATCAGGCCGGGTCCGGTCATCATCAGGACGAGGGCGGAACTGGTCAGCATCCAGGCGTTGTCTCCGGACGACTTGGCGTCGGCCACGGCCTGTTCCAGTTTTGCGATTCGCGCGGATTGCGCGTCGTTCGCGGCGATAGTCCCGCTCGCGGCGGCATTCCCGCTTGATGTCTGCGCCTGTGCGCCGATCGCGAATAGACACACCATCACCAGCGCAATACAAACCGCCGCAGAATGTTTCATTGATCCTTTTCGACTCCTTGCCCGACCCGCACAGCATCATAACAATAGCCGCTGAGCCGCCGGTTCCAAAAGCTGAAACTGCTTATGGCGGTGATTGAAATTCCTTATATGCGTATTCTGCGCCGCCCGGTTGCTGGTGACTGACCACGGCGTCCAATTGACGCCGGGGGGCTCTCTGCTGTTGGATGGAAGCTGCGTGGCACCTGCGGCTTCCATTCTCGATCCCGAGTCCCGGCGGTTTACGCGCCTCGACGCAGCCTGGCTTACCATCTGGCTGCTTTTTCTCGCCATTCTGGCCGTGCTTCCTCCGCTGCTCGAATGGCACAAACAGTTGATTCTCCTCGCCATCGGAATTGTGCAACTGCTGGAGACAAAGTTGATTTCCCACTTCCCCAAGCGAGGAGTCTCCTACGTCATCCTGCTTAAGATTTTGCTGGCAACCCTGCTTATCGATCACACCGGCGAAATCGGAATCAACAGCAGTTACTATCCTATCTACTATCTTCCCGTCGTCACCGCGGCGCTGTACTGTGGCCCGTTGCTCACGCTCGTCTGGACGATCGTTGCGTCCGCCGCCTATTGTTCGTATCTCTTCATCGACCCGGCAATGCAGGAATACGAAATAACTCCCGAGTCGCTGGGTTTACTGGGCCTGCGCATCCTGTTCTTCTTTCTCGCCGCCATGGTCGTCAACCGTTTCTCGCAGCAGAGCCGGCATCAGACCCAGTTGTACCGTGAGCTTGCCGAACGCCTTGCCGAAACCAATCGCCGCCTCGAGTACGCTCAGGCCGAGGCGCGGCGCTCGGAACGGCTGGCCGCTCTCGGTCAGCTGTCGGCCGGATTAGCGCATGAAATTCGCAATCCCCTCGGAGTCATCAAGGGCTCGGCCGAAATGCTGACTCAGAAACTGCAGGCCTCCGACGAGCTTTCCCGCGAGTTAGCCGGATACATCTCGACCGAAGTCAACCGGCTCAGCGCGCTGGTCACGGAGTTTCTGGATTTCGCTCGTCCTCTGCATGCCCAGCCGCATCCCGCGGACCTGGTTGCGCTTCTCGACCGCGTGCTGCAAGTTGTCAGCGGGCGTTTTGCGAATAAGCCGGTGCGTGTCGAGCGCCACTACGCCAGCGGACTTCCGCTGGTTCCGCTCGACGAGAGCCTGTGCGAGCAGGCCTTCCTCAATCTCGTGCAGAACGGGTACGAAGCGATGCAGGATAAAGACGGCGGCACGTTGCGGGTCGAGGTACAAAGGGCTGCACAAAACGATCGCGAAGGAGTGGAACTGCGTCTGGCCGATACGGGCTCTGGCGTTCCGGAAGAGCTGCGCGAAGAAATTTTCAACCCGTTTGTGACCACGAAGAAAACCGGCGTGGGACTGGGGCTTTCCATTGTTTCGAAGATCGTCGACGGTCATCATGGGACGATCCATGTGGAGAACGCTCCGGGAGGCGGCGCTATATTTACAGTTTTCTTTCCGCTCGAAGAAACCGTCGAGGCGCAGGCAACTGCCGAGCTGCGCTCGGCTTGGACGGGCGAGGGCGCCCGTCCCCACGCTGGCACGAGCTAACTAGATGCCAACTATCCTTATCATCGAAGACGAAGCCAAGATGCGGCGGCTGCTTGAACTGAACCTGGGCGACGACGGCTTCAAAACACTCTCCGCCGGCGACGCCGAAACTGGATTGAAGCTGCTCTCCTCCGAACCCGTTCACCTCGTCCTCACCGACCTCAAACTTCCCGGCATGAGCGGGCTCGAATTGCTGCAAACCGCCAAGCAGCAAAATCCCGCGTTGCCGATCGTTGTCATGACCGCTTTCGGGTCGGTTGAAACCGCGGTGGAGGCGATGAAAGCTGGAGCCAGCGACTACGTGCTCAAGCCGTTCTCCCTCGCCGAAATGCGGATGGTGGTGCACAAGGAGCTCGATAACTCGCGCCTGCGCGAGGAAAATCGCTCGCTGCGCGAAGCTCTTGGACAGAAGTACAGCCATCCCAACATCGTCGCCATCAGTCCCAAAATGCAAGAGGTGCTGGCCACCGTCGAACGGGTTGCGGCCACCAACTCCACCGTGCTTCTGGGCGGCGAAAGCGGAGTGGGCAAAGACCTCATTGCCCGCGCCATTCACGAAAAGTCGCGCCGCGCTTCCGGGCCGTTTATCAAAATCAACAGCACTGCCATTCCCGAGAATCTTTTGGAGAGCGAACTCTTTGGCTACGAAAAAGGAGCGTTCACCGGAGCCGCCACCAGCAAGCCGGGCAAATTCGAACTCGCCGACAAGGGCACGCTCTTCCTTGATGAAATTGGAGACGTGCCTCCTGCCATTCAGGTCAAACTTCTCCGCGTGCTGCAGGAGCGGGAATTCGAGCGCCTGGGCGGCACTCGCACGATCAAGGTCGACGTTCGTCTGCTGGCGGCCACGAACCGCGATCTGCGCGCCGCGCTTGAAGATGGGACGTTTCGCGAAGACCTCTACTACCGGCTCAACGTGGTCCCGATTGATATTCCGCCGCTGCGAGAACATAAGGAAGACATACCTGGACTCGCGAACCTGTTTCTTGCGCGCTTCGCCAGAGATTCCGGGAGACCGGAACCCATCACTGGCATTTCTCCCGCCGCTATGCAGCTTCTCGCCGGTCATTATTGGCCGGGCAATGTGCGGGAGTTGCAGAACGTCATCGAACGCGCCTGCGCGCTGGCCTCGGGCAGCCAGTTGGAAGCCGGCGACATACAACTCGACTCGCCACGCAATCGCAACAACGCGTCTGATCGCTTTCTACCCGATGGCATGACGCTTGATCAGTGGGAGGACGAAATGATCCGTGAGGCTCTGAAGCGCGCGGGCGGGAATAAGTCGCAGGCTGCGCGTCTGTTGGGGCTTTCGCGGAATGCGCTGCGGTATCGGCTGTCGAAGATTGGGATTGACGACAACGACGGCGAGTGAGGCAGATCATCGGGTCATCTGGTGACCAGGTCATCTGGGGATCGACGGGAGCCTATGCTTTGTGGGTTTGCTCTTGCTCATTGGCGCGATTCCTTCGTCCAATCGACGACTTTCAGCTTTTTAATGCGCGCGAAGGCATGATCGTTGGTGACGAGGACTGCGTTCAACGCCAGAGCGTGAGCGCCAATCATGACATCCAGGTTCCCCATCGGCTGGCCTTCGCGTTCCAGCGCGGCTCGAAGCCGGCCGTATTGTTGGGCTGCCTCGGAATCCCACGGCAGGACGGCCACGCGCAGTAAGAAATCCTCGATCAGGTTGTGCAAGCGGGTGGCATGAGGAAGGCGGGCGGCTCCGAAACGCAGCTCTCCTTCGGTAACCGCAGAGATGGCGAGCTCTGCCATCGGAACTCTCACCAGACGACGATCGACGGCGGGACTGTTCCCCTTGATAATGCAGCTTGCAATATGGGTGTCGAGCAGGTAACGGGTCATCCTCGTCAGACCCATCAGAACAACTCGCGTTTCTGCGGAGCTTCATCCTGACGGTCGGCCATGAACTCATCGGGAACACTTGCTTCGTGCCGGAGTTTGAAGAAGCTGCCCCAAGACTCTGGACGCCGTGACAGCACCACGTCTCCGGTGGCTGGGTCTTGCCGGATAAAGACCTCACTGCCTTCAAAACGAAAATCGGCGGGCAAGCGGACCGCCTGACTCCGGCCATTGAGAAAGAGCTTGGCAGTGCGCGGCATCGGTGTCCTCCTGAATATGATATATACCATGATATATCACATAGAGTCAAGCTTCTCGATCAGCGTGTGGCGAGCTGAGGATCACCACTGGCCGAAAACCACCACGCTGGTGGAACCGGGCCACCGGACGACCGTGAATCGCCGGCTCTGCTTGTCGTTATGGCGACACTAACTTGCTGATAAATAAAGTAGTTAGATGGAATCTGCGGAGTCGCTTGACAATGGCACTCGGCCTGCATCGTTTCAGGCATAGTTTTGTCCCGAACGAGGTGGAGGTATCTATGAAGTTCAAGCTAATGGCGGCACTTCTAGGACTGATGATCGCGATTCCAGGCGCCGTCGTCGCTCAGAACTCGGAAGACCAGGCGCCGGATCAGAATGCGAAACCGTCTCCGAACATCCAAGCGCCCATGCCGGGCCCCAACGACCAGGGTTCGATGGACCAAGGTTCTAACGACCAGGATTCGATGGGCCAAGGTTCTATCGACAAGGGTTCGAACGACTCAGGCCCCGGCGCTCCGACCTCCAACGCGCCAGCTCCCGAAGAGACTCGTGGTGTGGCGCGCATCAGTCTGATTCATGGCGACGTTTCCACGCAGCGCGGCGATTCCAAGGATTGGTCGGCGGCTGTGCTCAATGCTCCCGTGGTCGCGGGTGACCGGGTTTCTACCGGCGACAAGGCGCGCACCGAGCTTCAGCTTGACTATGCCAACATGCTGCGGCTGGCTGAGCATACGCAGGCCAACATCACGCAGCTCACGCGCTCGCAAATTCAGATTCAACTTGGGCACGGGATGGCTAACTACTCCGTTTACGGGAACAGCGATGCGGACGCCGAAATCGATACGCCTAACGTCGCGATTAGGACCGAGCGCCGCGAATCCAGCTTTCGAATTCTAGTTACTGCCGACGATCACACTGAGGTGCTCGTCCGCAAAGGCGAAATCGAAGTTACGACTCCGCAAGGCGGCACGCGCGTCGGACAGAACCAGTTCATTACCATTCAGGGCACCGGAGCGGACGAGCAATACAAGATTGGCGCAGCTCCTGCGCGCGATGACTTTGACCAGTGGAACACCGATCGCGACAACATGATCCGCAACTCGGAAGCGCGGCGGCACACGAACGACTACTACGTCGGGACCGAGAATCTGGACGGGCGCGGCACCTGGACGGAAGTTCCGGATTACGGTCCGGTGTGGCGGCCAAACGAGCCAGCTGGCTGGGCTCCTTATCGGGATGGCCGCTGGGTGTATGAGCCTTATTGGGGATGGACCTGGGTTTCTTATGATGACTGGGGCTGGGCTCCTTATCACTACGGGCGCTGGATGTATTTGAACGGCGGTTGGGGATGGTGGCCTGGTCCGGCTTACGGATACCCGTTCTACCGTCCGATCTGGGCGCCGGCTTATGTTTCGTTTTTCGGATGGGGCGGTGGATTCGGATTCGGACTTGGATTCGGCTGGGGCTCGATCGGCTGGTTGCCGCTTGGACCTGGTGACTTTTTCCATCCCTGGTGGGGCCGATGGGGCGGGCGCTTCGGCGAGGGCCGCTTTGGCGAGTTCAATCGCGGCGGTTTTGCTCCGCTGCGCGCCGGCTCGCGATTCTCGAACGTGAACCTGGCGATGCATGACGCACATTTCCGCGGCGGGACGACCGTTTCGGGCAAAGAGTTCGGAACGGGCCACATGAGCGCTCAGCCGATGAGTCATGCGCAGTTCCAGAATGCGCGTTTCTCGACTGGTAGACTGCCCGTAACTCCGAGCCGCGAGAGCTTCTCGGCCAGCGGACGTGCGGCGGCAGCTTCAACGACTCGGAACGTATCGCAGAATCAGCACTTCTTCTCGGCCCGAGGCAGCACGGCAACAGCGGCGAGTTCGTCGGCGCGAGGGCCGTCGCAGGTCTCGAACGCTAACCGGCAGGATGGCAGGACTGGAAGCACCCGCGAAGTTGCACGACCCGGAAACACCGGTTCGAATGCGGGATCTGTGACCAGGTCCGGCAACTCGGGTGGCTCGACGCCGGCTCGCGAAAGCAGCGGCAACAATGGCGGCTGGCAGAGATTCTCGCCAATGGCTCCGCGCTCATCTGCTGAGTCGGGCAGGGCGGGCGAGTCGGCCGGACGCGCATCGATGGGTTCAGCGGGCCGTGGATACGGCGGATCCTCTCGTCCGCCACTTAACATGAGGCAGCCGATCGTTACTCCGCGGTCGTACGGCGGAGGCCGATATGGGTCTGGCCCTTATGGCGGCAATCGTGGCGGCTACAGCGGCAGCGGACGTTCGGCTCCGAGCTACGGCGGCGGACGTTCCGCGCCGAGCGGCGGAACTTCTCACGGAGGCGGATCGTCGCACGGCGGAGGGTCCTCGCACGGCGGCGGATCGTCGCACGGAGGTGGCGGCGGCAGACATGGGCGGTAATACTGCGCTGGATTCTTTTCCAGAGTAGTAGGGCAGCATAGCAACACTCTCCCAGCAGTGAGGCGCGCAACCACGCGTCTCGCTGCTTTTTTTGCTGAAGCGTGCTGATCGCTCTGAAAGCGTGGTTCGGGGCTGGGCTTCACGCCTGGCTCTCCCCGGCTAATCCCCGCAGTTGCCTTCTCCATCCCGCGGGATTACTATTCTTCCCATTCAGTTCACCTCGACGGGGTTTCTCTCACACGATTTCGTTTCTAAGGAGGATTTATGGGAATTGCAGTTTCTCCGCTCCAGATTGATTCGCGGGTCAGCGACTTCATCGCGAAGCCGCGCAAAATGCTGATCGACGGCAGGTGGGTGAATGCCGTTTCGGGCAAGACTTTTCCAACCTACAACCCAGCCACCGGCGAAGTTCTGGCGCAGGTCGCGGAAGGCGATCGCGCGGATATCGACCTCGCCGTGAAGGCCGCGCGGCGTGCGTTTGACAGCGGTCCATGGTCGCGTCTGACGCCCTCCGAGCGCGGCAAGCTGGTGTGGAAACTGGCCGATTTGCTGGAAGAACACATCGAAGAATTCGCGACGCTCGAAACTCTCGATAACGGCAAGCCGCTCGGGGTGGCGCGGGCCGCCGATGTTCCGCTGGCCGTCGATATGTTCCGCTACATGGCAGGATGGGCTACCAAGCTGGAAGGCACGACGATTCCGATTTCGGTGCCGTACACGCCGGGCGCTCAGTACCTCGCATACACACTACGCGAACCAGTCGGGGTGGTGGGGCAGATTATCCCCTGGAATTTCCCGCTGCTGATGGCGGCGTGGAAGCTGGCGCCGGCGCTGGCCTCGGGATGCACGGTGGTGTTGAAGCCGGCCGAACAAACGCCGCTCTCCGCACTGCGTTTGGGCGAGCTGATTGTGGAAGCGGGATTTCCGGAGGGCGTAGTCAACATCGTTCCGGGATATGGCGAGACCGCCGGCGCGGCTCTGGCGGCGCACGATCTGGTCGATAAAATTGCGTTTACCGGATCGACGGAAGTGGGCAAGCTGATTGTGCACGCGGCCACGGGAAATCTGAAAAAAGTTTCGCTCGAACTCGGCGGCAAATCGCCGAATGTGGTTTTCAAAGATGCCGACCTCGACACCGCGATCGCCGGCGCGGCCGGCGCCATCTTCTTCAACCACGGCCAGTGTTGCTGCGCCGGATCGCGTCTGTACGTGGAGCGGCCGGTCTTCGATCGTGTGGTCGAGGGCGTGGCGGCCAAGGCGGAAAAAATCAAGGTGGGCTCGGGATTGGATCCGGCGACACACATGGGGCCGCTGGTTTCCGAGGAACAACTGCATCGCGTCTGCAACTATCTCGAGATTGGCATGGCCGAGGGCGCTAAGGCCGCGTCGGGCGGGCACAAAATTGGCGATCACGGATACTTCGTCGAGCCCACCGTTCTGGTCAACACCAAAGACTCCATGAAGGTCGTGCAGGAAGAGATCTTCGGGCCGGTCGTGGCTGCGATTCCATTCGACAATCCGGAAGAACTGCTGCCTCGGGCCAACGATTCGGTGTACGGACTGGCGGCGGGAATCTGGACCCACGACGTCTCGAAAGCCCACCGGCTGGCAGCGTTGCTGCGGGCGGGAACGGTCTGGATCAACTGCTACAACATTTTCGACGCGGCGCTGCCGTTTGGCGGCTACAAGCAGTCGGGCTGGGGACGTGAGATGGGCAAGGATGTTCTTCAGCTCTACACGCAGACCAAGGCGGTGTGCGTTAGGACGTAGTTTCATCGGCTCGGTTATCACCTTTGCCAGCTCGCAACAAAGGCCGCGCTGCAAAATCGGCGCGGCCTTTTCCTTTTTTGTTGTGTACGATCTTGGCGCTTATGCTGCTGCTTGTTGTTGATAGGCCGGGACGAAGGACTCGGCTACAAAGGTTTCAAACTTCGTTGGCGTTGTGTTGACTGCGGAACGAGGTTCCAGTGCGCGCATGTGCCCGGCGTTCAGGGCTCCTGCCATCTCCAGAATCAGGCCGGCCATGTTGTCGGACATTCCCATCTGAACCATCGCGGCTCGAATCTGATTGTCGGACGCCTGGATATATCCGAGATCGGGTTTGCCGATGGCCTTGCCGACAATGGCGGCGGCCTCGGTGTAGTCGAGATCGCGCTGCCCTTGCAGTTCTTGCGTCTGTTTGCCTCGGAACGTCAGCCGCAGCAGAGCGTCGGCGACGGCGGCTCCTATGTCGCGGGTGGCGATCATGGGGAGCTTGAGATTCGGAGTGACCGGTCCGATCATACTGCCAGCCATGCGAATGGCCCCCACCTGTGGCAGCGTATTTTCCATGAAGTATCCGGCGCGCAGGTGGAGTACGTTCGCGCCGTCGATCTGGTCGAGCTTTTGTTCGAGGTCGTGGAGGCCGGCTACGGGGCCGGTTCCAGTGGGCTTATCAGCTCCGAAACTGCTGAGTGAAACAACATTCTTGACTGCCGCATTTCTTATCGCCGCCGCTATCGCATCGCTGGCGCGGTCCTGAAAAGCACGATAGTCATTACTGGTTGGGTTGGGTGGAATCATAACGTAGGCTGCATCTGCTTTGTGGAAGGCTTTGGTCAGAGCGGATGCGTCGGTGGCATCGCCGATGAATATCTCTGCGCCTTCCGCCGAGAGAGGTTGCAAATGAGCCGCGTTTCTTCCGACGACGCGAACTTTCTGTCCGCGGGCAAGAAGGTTCTTCGCCACTACGTGTCCAGTGTTGCCGCGTGCTCCTAGAACGACGTACATATTGGCCTCCATTCTTATTTTGAATTGGATGCGGCCGATTTCGGTTTGGCTCCACGCAGAAAAACCAGGGCAACAGGAATCATGAGGTCAGCGTTTATGTAGGAAATTTGGAGGCGCGGGTGAGAATCGAACTCACGATAGAGGTTTTGCAGACCTCGGCCTTACCACTTGGCTACCGCGCCGGCTAGTTCAACAAAACAACACACCAAAACTAGCATGCTGAAACAAAAAGCCCTCGCTGGGGCAGGGCTTCGAAAAACTGGAGCGGGAGACGGGATTTGAACCCGCGACTTCGACCTTGGCAAGGTCGCACTCTACCACTGAGTTACTCCCGCTCGTCGTCTTCATTCTACTGTACTTGCGCGTTCGCTGACAATTCACTGCTTCCGCACTGGCTCAGCGTCTGGCGGCTCTTCCACATCGGCTACAGTACCACCATTTGGCAGGAATCGCTCAATGAATTGGGCTTGGGCGTTTGTGGCGCGACCAAGCGAGTACCGGCACTTGACAATCCGGCTCTCTGCGGGTAAAACTACCCCACTTTTTCTTGCGTGCTTTTTTTGAGATCGTGCGCTCGGGCCCCGTCAGATTCGACGCGATGCTTAGTTTATCGACAGTGGCGCGCTGGGAAGGCCTCATCTTACTGGGCGGCCTCTTCGGCATTATCTTCTGGAAGCTGCTAACCGGCGGCATCAGCCTTGATCAACTGCTCGAAGGGGACATCGGCAGTTCCGGCGGTGCGCCCGGGTCCGACCCCGGCACTTACATGAGCCTGGGGCGCGCGCAGTCTCTGGCAATCACCATATTCGCAGCTCTCTATTATTTGGTGCAGTTCGCGCAGAACCCCACGGAGTTTCCCCAACTGCCAGCCAGTTTGATCGACGCCGTCATGGGGAGCCAGGCTATTTATCTGGCCGGCAAAGCCCAGGCCATGCTGGGTCCGCGCCTCAAGAGTTTCTTGCAAAGGAGAATGCCATGAAGAATCCTGAATTCGTCGTCAGCGTGGTTTTAGCCATCGTCACCGCATTCGTGATCGCCGTGTTTGTACAAGGCGATCCGGCGACAAAGGTGAGGCTGGCGATCTCCTATGGAGGACTGATCATGCTCTTCCTCTTCGGGTTCCTGGTGCTGGCGGGGATTGCTTCCGGGAAGATTGACATCAGTCAGATTCTCGCGGAGAAGGACGGCAGCGGCGCCAGCATGTCGCGCTTCCAGTTGATGATTTTTACCTTTGTGATCTCGCTGAGCTTGTTTCTCATTGTGGTCGGCAAGGGAGATTTTCCGAAGGAAATACCCAATCAGATCCTGGAGTTGCTGGGCATCAGCGCAACTACCTATGGGGTAAGCAAGGGCATTCAGGCGACCTCCAACGATACGAACGCGCCGCCTCAGGATGCGGCGCCTCCTCCGCCTCCGGCGCCGCCAAACCCGCCGCAGCCGCAATGAGGAACGGCGCACAAACGGCGACTTCCACGATCGCTTCGTAAGGAGGACTCAATGCCGCTCAATGCTTCCAACTCCAGTTCCCCGACTTTTAAGGTTTTTGCCCGGCAGGTGGCTCCCTTTGCGCCGCTGGCTTTGGCGCTGCTGATGAATGCGGTGCCGCCATCCACGAGTGCACCCGAGAAGGCCGCTGGAGAACCGTCTTCCAGCGGAATCACTGCAGTAAAGTGCGGTGATGAGATTGCGGATTCTCAGGACTGCCACAGCCGCTATCCCACCGGATGCAATGCCAACGGGCAATACGACGCTTACTTGAACTACTGGAAGGATCAACTGATCGATCCGGCCACGGCGTCGAATCCGGTCAAGTATTACACCGATCTTGCCGACTATAAGAAGCTGGACGCCAGCATTCCCTCGGGGCTGACCACGGACGACCAAGGCGGCTTTCAGGTTCAGCTGAAGCAACTGGGCGAAGGTCAACAGTACGGCATCGTTGGATACCTGTACTACTCTCACCCTACCGCCGCTGAAAGCAGTAATTGCGAGCTGACCGGTCCGCCGGGGGATCCTAACTATGGCAACGTCGACTATCACATCGGCATTGGCTTCGACCCCACGGTGGCGCAGCAATTGCGGTCTGACGCGGCCGCTCGCAGCGAGGCATCGACCGCGCCGACGGCCCCCGGAAAGCCCACAAAGAAACCGACGAGTTCCGGTTCCGGCGCCAGTTCGCTTGAGCAGACGAGCGTTATCGTCGAGATGACTCCGCATGATCGCTTCCGGTACGAAAACGGCATCTGGACGTTAAGTAACTTGAAACTAGCTGCCGGCCGGCAGGTAAGAGTCATAGGTCAGCTTATGATTGACAATGAACACAATCTCTCTTCTCAGAATTGCGCCATCGCCCAGACTGCCACAGACAAACAGACCTGCTGGCGGGCCTCGGTGTGGGAACTGCATCCGGTGGTGCGTTTCCAGGTGTGTCCGAACGATTCCTGTACGCCGGATTCAACGGACTGGGTGGAATTGGATCAACTGCAGTAGCCGCTCAGAGGTCGCCGACTAATCTCCCTTCCATTTCCGTCCAGCCAAAAGATGTCGTGGTGGATGAAACCTTTTTTCCCTTGAAATCGTTGACACGCTGCGTAACGAGGTATAGGCTGCAATAAATTGCATAGTGGGGACTGGAGAGCCGAACCTTTGGGGATCATAGCAACCTACTAACTTCTCGGCACTCTCCGGCATACGAAACCAGCCGCATCGGGGCCACTTCGATGCGAACAGAAAGCAGTGGGGTGCTGTTATGGTCGCTAAGTGTAGCAATCCCGCCTGTTCCGCGTCGTTCCGCTATCTGGAAGACGGAAGACTTTTTCGCCTCGAATGTGATCCGGCGGTGGGTTCGTCGAAGTCCATCCGCGTAGAGTACTTCTGGCTCTGCCGAGAGTGCTCGTCTACGATGACTCTTGGTTTGAAGGAAGATGGAACCGTGGCGACGGTTCTGTTTCCGGAGAAGGTTCGTGGTGTTCCTCATCGAGTCGCTCTTACCTCGGTGGATCGAGGGAGAGGGTTACTCCTCCGCAGCGTTAGCTCTGGATTGCCGGAGCGCCTGGGAGGCCGGTTTAGAACGTCGCCGTTGAAAGACGGAAACAATGCTGCGTGAGTGGGAAGAACTCGAAGAGGAAGTGGCGGCAGGAGCAATTCGCCCGATGCAGCCCCGCTCCCAATCCCACGCGGCCTAGGACAGCTCACCAAATAAGCAAATCCACCGTTGGGTTTTAAGTGTAAATCCGTCGCGCCTGCGTCCTGCACGCGAAACGCGGGAGGGACGAATCGCGCTCTCCGCGCGATCCAGCAACCTTTGATCCAGCAACCTTTGATCCAGCAACCTTTGCTTGACATCGAGCGGTGCGGACGGCAGAATGCCGGGCGGGAGAAGACCATGAAACGTGGAGTTTTGAACCTTTTGTCAGTCGCTGTCTTGTATCCCAGCTTCGTGCTGGGCCAAAGTGCGAGCACAGTGATGGCGGCGCCTCCCGCCACCCGTCGCGGCGATGTGCAAGAGACCTTGCATGGCGTGACGGTCGCCGATCCTTACCGCTGGCTCGAGGATCAACAGTCGGCTGAGACGCGGGCGTGGATCGAACAGCAGAACGAATACACGCACAAGGAACTGGACAGCTGGCCGGGGCGGGAGCGGCTGGAAAAGCGGCTGGCGGAGTTGAAGAAAGTGGAAGTCATTCGTACGCCGATCGAGCGCAACGGGCGTTTCTTCTACCGCAAGCGCGCAGCGGACCAGGAGCAGTACGTCATCTACACCCGGCAGCGCGATGGGGGGAAGGAAGAAGTTTTGATCGATCCGAACCCGATGAGCGCGGATCATTCGACCAATGTCGACATCATGGATGCGTCGAAGGACGGAAGGCTGCTCGCGTATGTGGTTCGCGTCGGCGGCAAGGATGAGACGGAGGTGCGCGTCCTCGACGTGGCCGCGAAGCGCGACCTCGCGGACGTGTTGCCGGCGAGAGTTTACTTTGATATTTCGTTCTTGCCGGACGGAAGCGGGTTCTACTACGCGACGATGCTCGACGATGGGCCGCGCGTGCGCTTCCACAAAATGGGAACCAAGGCCGAAGCGGACACGGATGTGTTCGGGAAGGGCTACGCGAAAGAAGCAATCATCGTCGGCGATCCCTCGGAGGATGGGCGTCACCTGATCATTCATGTGATCCATGGTTCCGCGGCGGACAAAGTTGAAATCTGGGCGCAGGATCTGAAGAAAAATGGGCCGATCGAGCCGGTGATCAAGGACATCGACGCGCGCTTTTTTGGCTTTGCCGTGGGCGACCAGTTGTTTTTGCAAACGAACTACAAGGCGCCGAACGGCAGGGTAATGGCGCTGGACTTCGGCAGGCCGGCACCTGAGAACTGGCGGGAAGTGGTTCCGGAAGCGGAGAACGCGATCGACAACGTAACGCTGGCTGGGGGAAAGATCCTGGTGGTCTACGTGAAGAATGCGACCTCGGTGGTGAAGGCATTTCAGCCGGATGGGAAGTTGGCGTTCGCGCTGAGCCTGCCGGCGCTGGGGACGGTCTACGATGTGCAGGGAAGATGGGAGAACCCGGCGGCCTATTTTACTTATGCGTCATTCGCAATTCCGGCCACGGTCTATGGCTGCGAGATGAGCAGCGGGAAGCAGTCGGTGTGGGCGCAGGTGAAGGTTCCGGTCGATGGGTCGAAGTTCGAAGTAAAGCAGGTTTGGTACGCGTCGAAAGACGGGACGAAGGTGCCAATGTTCCTGGTGCACGCGAAGGGAATCAACCTGGACGGGTCGAATCCGGTGCTGCTTGAGGGATACGGCGGATTCGGCGTCAACAACACTCCGCATTTCAACGCGGATGCGATCGTGTGGGCGGAGCGCGGCGGGGTCTACGCATTGGCCAATCTGCGCGGTGGGGGCGAATTTGGCGAGGCCTGGCATAAGGCGGGTATGCGCGACAAGAAGCAGAACGTGTTCGACGATTTTATCGCCGCCGCCGAGTGGCTGATCCAGAACAAGTACACAAATCCTTCGAAGCTGGCGATTCTCGGCGGGAGCAACGGCGGGTTGCTGGTCGGAGCAGCGTTGACCGAGCGTCCGGATCTGTACCAGGCCGTGATCTGCTGGCATCCGCTGCTGGACATGCTGCGTTATGACCAGTTCATGGAAGCGCAGTTCTGGGTCTCGGAATATGGAGCGGCCAAGGATCCGGAGCAATTCAAGTGGCTGTATGCGTATTCGCCCTACCAGCACGTGAAGCAGGGCGTGAAGTATCCGGCCGTGCTGTTCATGACCGGGGACGGCGATACACGGGTCGCGCCACTGCACGCGCGAAAGATGGCGGCACTGCTGCAGGCCGATACAGGGTCGGACCGGCCCATCCTGCTGCGCTACGAACTCAAGGCCGGACACTCGGGCGGCAGGTCGGTGACGCAGGACATCGGCGACTCGGTGGATGAGTTGAGCTTTCTGTTCTGGCAACTCGGAGTGGCGCCGTAGGCTGCGTCGTATAGAGAAGCTGCGGGCGATCAGGACGGCGACGGTTGGGCGGGATGATGCGGCGACCACTGCGGATCTTCATCCGGCGCCACGATCTCGCCGTCGCGCATGTGGACGATCCGATCGCCATACTCGGCAGCCTCCGGATTGTGCGTGATCATGAGCACGGTCTGGCCTAAATCCTTGTTCGACTGGCGCAGCATGTTGAGGACGGTGCCCGAGCTTTTCGAATCGAGGTTGCCGGTGGGTTCGTCGGCAAGCACGATGGCGGGGCGGTTGATGAGAGCGCGGGCGAGCGCTACTCTCTGCTGCTCGCCGCCGGAAAGCTCGTTGGGCCGATGCTCCAGGCGTTGGGCGATGCCGAGCATCTCGGTGATCTTCTTCAGGAACGCGGGATCGGGCGCGCCCAAGCCGGCGATGTCAACGGCGATTTCTATATTCGAGCGCGCGCTGAGCGTGGGCAGAAGATTGAATTTCTGGAAGACGAATCCGATCTTGCTTTTGCGCAACCGGGTGCGCTCGCCGTCGGAAAGCGTGGCGAAATCCACGCCGTCAATGGTTACGCTTCCCGAGTCGGCGCGGGTCAATCCACCGAGCAGATAAAAGAGCGTGGACTTGCCGCTACCCGAAGGGCCCACCACGGTGACGAACTCTCCCTTTTGCACGCTGAAGGAAACGCCGCGCAGGGCGGGCACATCAACCTTGCCAACCCGGTAGGTCTTGCGCAGTTCCCTGGCTTCGATGAAGGCCGGCATCCAGTGAAAACGATAACACAGCTACGAGCTTCGAGCCGCGAGCTACGAGCTACGAGCGATCCTGTTGGCCCGAAGCTCGCAGCTCGAAGCTCTTCCGGAATCGGAGCGTTCAGGCCACGCTCGCGTGCTCCGCGTCCGCCGCCCGCGCGCGAATCTCAACCTGGCGCTTGGGGCCGCGCTTGCGGACCAGCAAGAGGCGAATGCGTTCCAGCAGATCGGCGGGTTCGTACATTCCCTTGGGTAGAAAAAGATCGGCTAGGGTTTCGCGTTCGTAGATTTTGGTTCGGCCGGAGATCAGAACCGTCGGCGTTTGCGGAGAAAGATTCTTGATCTCCTCGATCAGCCGCGGACCGTCCACACCCGGCATGATCAGGTCGGTGAGCACCAGGTCAACGCCGCCGCGACGGAAGGCTTCCAGCGCCATTTCACCGCTGTTGCACGCGAGCACGCGGTAGCCCCGCGTTTCCAGCATGATCTTGCGGATAGAAAGCGCCTGTTCGTTATCGTCCACACAAAGAATCGTTTTCTTGGGCTTCATTGGTCTAACCGGGAGACGGTCGTCACAAATATTTTTTGAATTCGATACCTGATTTCTTTTTTTGAGAACCGGAGCGAGGTGAATGCTAAATAGAATCGGAGCGCAGGTAAAGTGGCGCGCTCGCCAATGGCACTCTGGTGCAAGGGAAGATCGTGCCACAGGGCTCAAAGCCTTGACTGGCACGGTGTTTCGATGCGCTAGATCGCGAGCGAGACTTCGCCACGGAGAACTTCCACACAATTTCCACCGACACGCACATTGACCACCTGGTTATCTTGCCCATGATCTTGCCTGGTGGCGCGCACAAAAATGTTGCTGGGACGGTGCACTTCGAGGCCTTGCTCGATCAGAACCTGTTCGTCGCTGGCGGCTACGCCGTGCGCGACCATCCAGGCGGCGCAGCATCCGGCGGCCGATCCGGTGGCGGGGTCGTCTCCGTTGTAAAAAATCATGCGGGCGTGGAGGCGGGCTTTGGGATCGACGGTTTCGCGGCAAACGAAGTAAAAGAATTTTCCGCCGCTGGGCGCGAGATATTCGGCGGCGCCGGCGAGATCGAGGCGCAGGTTCTGCAGCGTCTTCAACGAACGCAGCGCGACGATGGTGAAAGGAAGGCCGGTGGAGACGGTTTGAATGGGCGCCGAGTCGTCGAAATCGGCGGCTTTTAGGCCGGTGACACGCGCGACGGCTTCTATTTTGTGGATCGCACCGAACTCGGGATTCGTCTGCGTCATTTCTCCGAAAGCGGGACGCGAGGATTCCTGGGTGAAGCTCACGGGTACCGTGCCGACGTTCAGATCGAGCCGGACTTCGGGCGCGCGCGTCTGGTTGTACAAAACGAAAGCCGTGCCCAACGTGGGATGCCCAGCGAAAGGCAGTTCTTCCTGCACGGTGAAAATGCGGACGCGGACTCCGCGGGCTCTTTCCGCGGCGGCGTTCCCGGGAAGAATGAAGGTGGTTTCCGAAAGGTTCATTTCCCGCGCCAAGGCCTGCATTTGCCCGGTGCTAAGGCCGCGGCCGTCGTGGAAAACCGCCAGCGCGTTGCCGGTGAGAGCGCGGTCGGTAAACACGTCGACCTGCACCATGGAGAGCGTTCGGGTAGAAGCGGCCATGCAAGAGATTCTACCGCGCGCCCCATTTCGCGCGCCAAGGCAGAATCGCGGCTCGATGCGGTACCATGGTACCTACCGGAAACGGCCTGGCCAAAGGTTGACGGGATGGCGGCGGCTGGATATTCTATTCTCTACTAATGTTATAGGGTTTAACGGGGCGGGCATCCATCAATCTCAAAAAACCACGCGAGGAACAAACATGTCTCTACGCATCAACTCCGAAGCTCCCAACTTCACGGCTGAAACCACGCAGGGCAAGATCGATTTTCACGAATGGATTGGCGACGGCTGGGCGATCCTGTTTTCGCACCCCAAGGATTTCACTCCCGTATGCACGACCGAACTGGGTTACATGGCGGGTCTGCAGCCGGAGTTTGCCAAGCGCAACACAAAGATCATCGGGTTGAGCGTGGATCCCGTGGCCAGTCACGGCAAGTGGGCCGCCGATATTGAAGAAACGCAGGGTCATAAGGTGACCTATCCGATGATCGGCGATCCGGAACTCAAAGTGGCGAAGCTCTATGACATGCTGCCCGCCGAGGCTGGGACCACCAGCGAGGGCCGGACGGCGGCCGACAATGCCACGGTGCGAACGGTGTTCGTGATTGGTCCAGACAAAAAGATCAAGCTGATGCTGATCTATCCCATGAGCAGCGGGCGCAATTTCGATGAGGTGCTGCGCGCGTTGGATTCGATCCAGCTCTCCGCGAAGTTCGGCGTTGCCACGCCGGTGAACTGGAAGCCGGGGCAGGACGTGATCATTCCAACCTCGGTTTCAGAAGAGCAGGCCAAGCAAAAATATCCCGGCGGCTGGAAGACCCTGAAGCCCTATCTGCGAGTGGTGGCGCAGCCGAAGTAGTTCGTGTCAGGTTACCAACGAACTTGCGTGGGAAAGTCTATCTAGCCTGAGGCTTGGCCAATGCCTCGGCCCTTGGCATGAGTCTTCCCCAAGAAGAGAGCAACCGATTCCAGTTTCCCGAGATCGTCGGTGGTAAAGTCCGGCCCGGCTGCGGCCGGGCGTGAGGCCTTGCGGGAGACTTGAATGACGCCAATTACGTCTCCGTTCGTGGCCAGAACGGGCACCGACATGAGCTTCTGAATTACCTGCTCATCTCCTCCGGTATTGCCCAGTTTGACTAGTTCGAAAACGCTGAAGTGCTTTACCTGGGTGAAACCATTGAAAAGCTCCGCTCGCTTGGTTCGCGCGGTGCGGGCGGCTACCGCCGAACTGGAAAGAGGGATGGCTCCCGCCGTTTTCAACTCGGCCGGATATACGAAGTTCAGCAGACTTCCACTGAGCTCCAGCAGCGCGACTTCCGTTTCTCTCACTTGGAATATCTTAGCTACGCAGGCACAAATCGACTCTGGAGTGCTCTTCGACAAGTCCAAGATCGCAAGCTGTTCGATTTCCCCCATCTCCCCGAGCATGCCTGAGCCAAGAGTGAACGACAAGGTAACCAACGTGCCCCTGGTTGCTTGGCGCATGTTGTAGCCCAGCCGGACTGAATCTTGCTGTAATCAGGACCTTTGCCGGGCATCTGTGAAGGCCGCGTGTCCACAGCGCCGGAAACCGGACCGCTCCACCCGGCAGCGGTCGGAGCGGCGGTGGAGGCAGCCGGAGCCGGAGTCAGATAAGCAGCCCAGATCGTCGCGTCCCCGCTGCCTCACCTCACCCCCGAGATTCTGCCTGCGGTCTACTTGTCATACGTCTCGTAATGCGTCGAGCACGGCTCTAACTCAAGCAGGAAATCCTTGTCGAAATCGTAGTATTTCGCCACCCTGATGTCGTCTCCGGCAAAGGCACGGATCGACTCTTCGGACTCCCAGAACGAGATCATCAGAAAATGCGCCGTATCGCCCTCCATGCGCCGTAGCGCATAAGCACCCTTGTTGCCGGGGGTCGAGCGGTAGTCGGGTATGGCGAGGGTTCGCATCAAGGTCAGGTACTCGTCGCTTTTGGCCGCTGGGGTCGCGCCGTGCCAGATTCTGGTGATCATGCGGAACTCCTTGTGTGTCGTAGTAGTCTGGAACACTTCGACACCGGTACTGGGCGATTTCGCTTACGATCCGGCCGATGAGTCAAATTGATCTTACGACAACTCTCGACGCGGACTCATGCCGAGAGGTCCCTTTTTGTCTTGACATCCTTTCCTAGCATGCCTAATCTCTCGATCAATCCTGATAAGAAGAATTTCTGTTCCAGTAGTCTCTGGGACGTTCTTGTCGGGATTCTTCCCTAGTGCGATACCTGCGTCTCAGGTGTGCCGCCGGAGACGATCTTTCATTTCACACGTGTAGCACACGAGAAAGGGAGGTCCTATGGCCACATTTGCTCGCATGAAGTGCTTCTACCCACTGTTGTGCCCGTTTGTCTTAGCCCTATTTTGTCCCGTGACCGCGAATGGGCAACAACTCACGCCCAGCCCGGCTCGCATCGACTTCGGCAACGTTCGAGTTAAAACCAGCAGCAGTCAGACGGTGACTTTGACCAACAGCGGAACCGGCGGAATCTGCGGAACCTGCGGAGCCAGCGTCACCATCTCAGCCGCCTCTGCCAGCGGCACCGGATTCACTCTGAACGGAATCTCCCTGCCGCTCACGCTGAAAGCGGGCCAGAGTACTTCGTTTAATGTCACCTTTGCTTTGACGAATCCCGCCCAAGCCAATGGCACCGTCACCATCACCTCCGACGCTTTGACGCAGAATCTGGCCATCCCCCTCTCTGGGGCAGCCATCCAAGGAAACCTTTGGCCTAAGCACACCAGCATCGCTTTTGCGGCCTTACAGATCGGAACCAGCGGCCAGCGGAGCCAGACATTGATCAACAACGGTGGAACTGACGTCACTATCAAGGCGGCATCGGCCAGCGGCACTGAATTCGGGGTGAGTGGATTGTCGCTTCCGCAGACATTGCCCCCGGGACAGAGAATTTCGTTCAGCGTGACGTTCAAGCCCACCGCTGCTGGTTTCGCAAGCGGGTTCATCAGAATTGAATCCGACATTGAATCCGACGGTGCCGATCGCGTTTTGAATATTCCAGTCTCCGGCGCCGGCGATCAAATAAAACTCCTGCGCGAATGTTCGGTCACCAAAACCAACAACAAGTGCAAGCTGATAATCGACCGCGCGAATCCCATAGCTCCTCCGACCGTGCAGATGTATTCAAACCAAGCACTCACGTTGGTTGTGAAGAACCCAAAAACCTACGAGAGGTACTTTTTGGATTACCAGAGCGGACAAGCTGCGGTCTCGCCCGACGTCACATCGAGCATCGTGCAGGGCTTGCTGACACCACTGGGAAAGCTCCAGGTCTCGGCTCACGTTGCTGCTCCGCTACATCTGCCAACAGATTCATGCGCCGCCTCGGAAATAACGCGTATGCCTCCAGTCGGGCAGGTTAGCGATGCTGTAGCGGCCTTTCAAGAGTGCGTCGCGCAAATTTCCGCCAGAGCAATCGATATCTACCGGGGGCTGGAGCCGGGCCTTGCGCCGGATTCTCGTACTCCGAATGAAATCGCGGGAGCCGTCGATTTAAAAGGGACGCAGCAAGTTATATCGGAGGTTGTGGAGTCCGAATTGTTTGTGTCCAGCAGGATTTCGGCGATTGCGACAGATGCAACGCTGAAGACGAGTGCGCCGGATGGTCTCGCCATCCAACAGCTCACCAGCCTGCAAAAACTTGCGGACGCAGTTGCAAACGATTTAATGGGATATAGCCAGAGAATCGATGATCTTCAAGACTTCAACAACGGGGCGCAAGACTGCGAGAACATCATCGCGGTCACGGCGAAAGAAAGCGGCGACAAGATTCAATGCGTCTTCATAACTTCGAATCCAGACGACGACCGCGTGTACCGCAACATGGTGACGAGGACGATCACCTATTCACTGAATGTGCTCAACATGATCTCGAACTCTCAGGAAGCCGCTCCGGATCCGACCAAGAAGAAACTGCTGGCGAGCATCGCGGTCAACTTTGCGGACTATCCTTCCCGGCCCTCGACCTTGCGATGGGAGGCGTCAGTGGGGGCCTTCTTTTCCACGTTACCTGTGCGCTCGTTTTCTGTCGCGCCTGTTTTTACCAGCGGAGCAATCAGCGACAACATCATTGCCCAGAATGTTTTGCACCCTACAGTGGTGCCATTCGCTGCGGCCAACTATCGGATCAGCAATGACCTAGGGTGGACTCGCTGGAAATCCGCGATCTACTTGACCGGGGCGGTCGGAGTGAATCCGAACACCGTATCCGCCGACTTTGCGAGTGGCCTCTCCATCTCGTGGCGGAGCCTCATGTTGAGTCCGCTATGGCATTACGGGCACGACGTTCGTCTGACGCAGGGATTGTATGTCGGGGAAAGTCTAGGTGTGGGCTTCAAAGGAAGTTTGGCAACGCAGACCTATTGGAAGAGTTCCTTTGCCGTTGGGATCAGCATACGAGTGCCAGCGCTCGTCGGAAGGTGATTGAAAAAGTGGCTTTCAGCGATTCGGTGCAACGGCAAGTCGAGGCGCTAGCACGCAAAGAGAACAAGGCCGGCGTTACCGAAGCGTTCGACGAGCACCTCAAACCAAGAAAAACGATGGAGGTGTGCATTTTCGTATCTGGAAAGCTTAAGTCGTTCCATTTACTTGGCGTCTGAAACGGACTGGAACGGACGATGTCTGGTAACGTGTTGAGGAAGTAAATTATTGAGGGAAGCGTATGGTTGCGGGTGTAACTCCCGGTCTTCAAAACCGGCGGGCGGCATCTTCGATGTTGCCGGTGTGTTCGACTCACACACGCTTCCGCCAGTTTTCAACAACTCGCAGACTACGAAATCACTCGGAAATCAGTTCACCGGGCAAGTGCCATGCGAACGACCTTCGAGTGAGCTTACTCCATCTCATCTGTCACCACGTCGCCGTAGACGTTCATGGTGGTGCGGATGTCCGCGTGACGCATCAGTTTTTGTTGGACCGCGATTGACGTTCCCACAGCGTCAAGCCACGAGCGGTATGTATGCCGCATCGTGTGGGTACTAACCTGACCGATCCCGGCGATCGACGTGGCCTTCCGAGAGGCATCGTTAACGCCATCGGCTGCATACGCATTCTCCGGTAAGCGAACGATCATGTCCGACAACACGAACCGGATATTGTTGTTGTTGTATTTGAGAGCGTTGTGCTCCCGCCCGTGGCGTGTCACCGTGGTGACTTCTTCCGCTCGCTGAAGTGCCTGAACCATCGCTGGCGCCTCGTCCGCAGTCAACTCCGGATGCTGCAATAAAT
>Ga0181523_10000585_pt1 | contig 41549 bp, 29 predicted proteins | sample PEATcosm2014_Bin_43_FD_119752 | JGI IMG/M metagenome (GOLD analysis project Ga0181523, IMG submission 119752) | Peatland microbial communities from MTU Mesocosm Facility, Houghton, MI, USA - PEATcosm2014_Bin05_30_metaG | ecosystem: Environmental > Terrestrial > Soil > Wetlands > Peat | place... | reverse complement strand
GATCTGTTCGTTGCTCCGGTGACCACGGAAACCACTGATGCGGAGGGAGTGGTTCTGCCGCCCGGGGAATGGTACGACTTCTGGACGCTGGAGAAGCATACCAATCATACCAATAAGGACCAAATCAGCCTTCATCCGAAGATGGACGAAGTGCCGCTCTATGTGAGGGCGGGCGCCATCGTGCCGCTGCAGCCGCTGGTGCAATACACGGCGGAGAAGCCGAATGGACCGCTGGAATTGCGCGTCTATCTTCCCTCGGGTACTTCCGCCAATGATTGCCGCGGAACGCTATATCAAGATGATGGGCACACGTTCGCTTACCAGCGGGGTGAAATCCTGCGCGTGAATTATTCGTGCCAGGTTTCCGCGAATTCCGTGACCGTGACTAGCAGCATCGTGAAGAACGCGTTCAAGCCATGGTGGCAGAGCGCCGAGATAGAATTGTATGGTGTTGCATCGGCTCCGAAGGAAGTGCGCGTTGGTGCGGAGGTTGACAAGGAGTGGAAGTACGATAGCCAGATGCACTCCCTGACTCTGACCGTGCCAGATGCGGTGAAAAACTGGAGTGTCCGGATCGGTTTTTAACGCCGACCTGCTGCGGCGGTCAGCGCCGCGTGGAATCCCGCTGGATAATTTTGGGGTCGAGCAGAATTGTCTGCGGGCGCAGGGTCTTACCCGAATGCACAAGATCGATGGCCATCTGTGCGGCCCGGATGCCGATGGCGGTGCTCTGTTGATCGACACTGCTCAAGGGCACGTGCAAGTAGTCATCGAAAGGAATATTGCCGCAGCCAAGCAACGCAACGTCCGCGGGAATGCGAAGGCCGGCATCCAGGATGGCTTGCATGGCTCCCGTGGCCACCAGATCGTTGTAGCAAAAGATGGCATCCGGAGGCTTGGGCAGTTGGAGCAGTTCCTTCGCGGCCTCGTATCCTGCAGCCTCGCCGGCCTCTTCCGCGCGGCCTACGTTGGCCACGTATTCCGAGCCAAGCAGGAGGCCATGCTCGGTGAGAGCCCGCTTGTACCCTTCGTAGCGGCCGATCAGGTGGCTCAATTTCGCGGCACTGACGTGCGCAATCCTCCGGCAGCCAATCTGGATGAGGTGCTGGGTGGCAATGTAGCCGAGGTATTCGTCGTTGACGCCCACAAAATGCGAAGAGAACCCATCGAATCTGCGGTCCAACAGGATATAGGGGAAGCCTTCCTTATCCAGTTGTTGGAATGTCTGCGGAGTGTACTGCGCGGAGGCAACCAACAAGGCGTCGGTGCCCAAAGCAATGAACTGGTCAATGACCTTCTTCTCGAGTTCAGGCTGCAGTTCGGAGGAGGAAATAAGCAGAGTGAAACCGGATCCCCGCAGGACGCCAGAAACCGCACGCGCAAGCTCAGAGAAGAACGCGTGCGTGAGATCAGGGATGACCAGGCCCATCATGTTGGTGCGACCTGTCACCAAAGCGCGCGCAGAAAGATTGGGGCGATAGTTGAGTTCCGCGGCTCGCAGCATGACGCGCGCGCGCGTCGCAACGCTGATATCGGGACGCCCACGAAGGGCCTTGGAAACCGTGATGACGGAAAGTCCAAGGTCGTGGGCGATATCCTTCATTCGGACAGGCATGGACTGTAATCTCTAACGCAGGCTATCACGGGTTTTTCGAAGAGCAGGGCGCGCGTAAAGCGAGTTGGGCGCGAGCAAGGTGGTTGGGTAACTACCAAAACGATATGGCGGGGGCGGAAATTCAGGGTTTTTTCATGGATGAAATGTTCCGATAAGTTGAAGCAAGCGAAATGGTTAAGCGCGTAGAAGGAACCTTATTGCAGGGGATTTGCATCTCTAAGAGGATGAAATAAAAAGGGTTAGCCGGGGAGGCCAAAAGGTTCACGTTAACGTTATAGATTTTCCTTGACAAGATTCTGCAGTCTAGTATTTTAATACTACTGATTCTGGGTTAGTTGTTCAGAATATCGTTATTCAGCAAAGGGGTGTATCAGTGAAAAAACGGTTAATAGGTATTTTGGTCGTGTTGTGCTGCGCCATCCTGCTAACGGGGGGGACTCTTTGGGGTCAAGGAATTTTCGGGACTCTGACAGGAGTCGTATCCGATCCGTCAGGAGCGGTGGTAGCCAACGCAAAAGTAATTTTGAAAGACGCCGTGTCGGGCTCTCTGCGCGATACGGTGACGAGCAGCGATGGGTATTTCTCCTTCGCTTCGGTCCCGGTCGGACAGTACGGCCTAGCCATTGAGGCGCCGGGTTTCCAAACGTATAAGGCGGATGCCATCAATTTGGGAGGCGGCGAGAACCGCAACCTTAACATCTCCCTTGCGATTGGCGCGGCCAGCCAGACGGTCGAAGTCAACGCGCAAGAGACTGCTCTTGTAACAACAGACTCCGGCGAGAAGTCCTTTGCCTTGGAAACCAAGGAACTGGAGAACTTCATCCAGGTGGGCAGCAACGCCGCCGAGTACATCAAGATCACGCCGGGATTCGGCATTCAAAACGGCACAACAAATAAGGCCAATTACAGCGGCCAGACCATCGGCATCAATGCCAACGGGGACTCCGGCAGTCAGAGCCCGCTGAACGCGGCCTTTACGTACAACGGTCTACCCACGAACAGCCTGGACATCACGGCGGACGGCGCACACGTGGCCGATCCCGGATGCAACTGCGACACGCCGGTCAACCCCAACTCTGATTTCATCCAGGAGTTCAAGGTTCTGACGTCAAACTACAGCGCTGAGAACCAGAAGGGGCCGATCGTCATCACGTCGGTGACGAAGGCTGGTGGCACTGAGTTTCATGGCAGCGGGTTCTTCTCTGCAAGAAACCACGTTCTGAACTCAAATGACTGGTTGAATAACGCCAGCGGCGTATCTCAACCCGCGAACTCCTACTATTACCCCGGTGGCACCCTCGGTGGCCCAATCATCATCCCGGGAACGAACTTCAACAAGAGCCGCCAGAAGCTGTTCTTCTGGACCGGTTTTGAATACTTCAAGCAGACTCTCGACACCGGGTTGCTCCGCGCGACGGTGCCGACGGCTGGCGAACTTGGTGGCGACTTCTCGGCGGCCTCCGTGGCTCAGGAAGGTGCCGTTACTGCCTCCGGCAAACCTCCGGGCGAGATAAATGCTCTGGGCCTAGCGGCTTTCGGTGGCACGACGACGATCCCCGCATGCACGGGAACTCCTAACGGCGGATGCATCGATCCCAGTATGCTGGCCCTTGCGAAGTTGTTCCCAGCCGCGAACGCAGATCCGGCTTCGACTGGCGGTTACAACTACGTGCAAGCCGAAGTCTTCAGCCAGAACAACCGGCAATGGACCATCCGCGGCGACTACAACATCAGCGACAATACCAAGGTCTTCGTTCGCTACAATTACCAGCGGGAACTGCAACAGTTCCCCGTGGGCCTGTGGTGGCGGAATACCGACCAGGTTCCGTATCCAACTCCGATCGAAGGCAAGAACAAGTCGGATTCATGGGCCGGGACGGTGACCCACGTATTCAGTCCGACAATGACGAATGAAGTCGTTGCCGCTTATACGTTTGTGGGCTTTCCAAACGTGTTCTCGAATCCCAACGTCGTCAGCCGCTCTACCGTGGGCTACGCTTATACGGGTCTCTTTAATAATGGAGTCTCGCAGATTCCGTCGTTCGGCCAGTTTGGCCCCAGTGAAGCAGCGCTGGTGTTCAATCCTGGCGGATTCGAAGATGGCGGGGCTTCCGAAGGCCTCTATGCCAACAAGTACATGCCCAGCGTGAGCGATACGCTCACCAAAGTGATCAAGAATCACACCGTGAAGGTTGGCTTCTTCTATGAGTGGATTCGCAATGCCCAGCCGGCCAACAATTACACCAACCAACTTTTGCAGGTTTCCGCGGGCAGTACGTACAGCTACGGCAATGAGTATGCCGACTTGCTGACCGGCAACCTGAGCAATTACACGGAAACGAACTTCAACCGTGTAAATGATATCGCCTACACGACGTATGAATTCTTCGTCCAGGATTCCTGGAAAGCCACGAAGCGGTTGACCATTGACTACGGCATGCGGTTTAGCCACTTCACGCCGTGGGAGGACCGTTTGGGCTTTGGCTACTCCATCTTCAATATGGCGGCCTATAGTCCAAGCTGTGCATCTTCCTATTGCGGATTCGAGTGGCACTCAGCCGATCCGTCCGTCCCCGTTGGCGGATTCCCGACTAGGCCGATGTTCTACCAGCCGCGTCTCGGTGCTGCCTATGACCTGTTTGGAAAAGGCAAGACAGTGCTCCGGGGCGGTTGGGGACGTTCCTACTACCATTCCGGCCAGTTCACCAGCGGGTTGGATGCATCGGCGGGCGTAAAGACCGTCGGTTTGTCGCAATCCAACTGGAGTTCAACGGGCGCGAGTGGTTGCCCCACGATCACTGCGAGTGGTGCACCTCTAATTCTGGGTGACTTCGCTTCTTGCCTGAACGTCTCTGCCAGTCCTGCAGGGCCTTCGGCGGTAGACTCCACGGATAACAATCAGCCTTATACCGATAGCTGGAGCTTCACGGTGGGACAGCAAACTCCCTGGCAAGGTTATTTGGAAGCTGCCTACGTCGGCAACCGCAGCAGAGACCTGGAAAACAGCACGGGTGGCGCAGGCAGCAACATCAACCTGGTTCCGCTCGGGGCAATGTTCTCGGCCACTGACCCGGTCACCGGCAATGCCAACACTAACCCGGGTTCAGCGAATGCCAACGATTGGAGGCCTTTACAGGGTTATGGCGATCTCAACCAGGCCACTAACAATCTGTATGCCAACTACAACGCATTGCAGGTAACTTGGGTACGCCACGTCGGCCGCTATACCGTCCAAGCCAACTACTCCTACCAGAAGTCGTTGGGTATCGTTGCCGCAACGTATAACCCTTTCAATCTTGCAAGCAACTACGGGGTCCTGCCGGGAGACCGCAGGCAACTCTTCAACGTTGCTTACTCGATCGACGAGGGCACTGCGATCCATACTTCCAACCACTTTGTGAGCGGAGCCGTAAATGGGTGGCAACTCTCAGGTATCATGTCCATCCAAAGCGGCGCCAACCTCACCTACGGTGGAAACACTGGTGAAGCCGGTTCCGCACCAGGCACCAATTACAACATGCAACTTTACTGCGCACCGACCGGTACTGAGTCTTCATCGGCGTGCCCGCAAGGCGCTGCAATTTTCCCGGGATCGGACACCGCACACGGCGGCTCTGTTGTTAACGGCATTCCGATCAACAACCAATCCATACTGGGGACAAACGCTGTGCAGTTGAACCCCATCGTGACCTGCAACCCAGAGAAGAACCTGGCCCCGCATCAGTACGTCAATGGGGCTTGCTTCGCTGCGCCAGGTACCGTTGGAACGAATGGCCCAACGCTACTGCCGGTGGCTTACGGACCAGCGTACTTCAATTGGGATATGGCAATATTTAAGAACTTCAACATTTCGGAATCGAAGAAACTTCAATTCCGGGTTAATGCCTATAACTGGCTGAATCATCCGTTGTATTCCTTCCCCAGCGGAAGCAACCTGACCCTGCAGTTCCAGCAGGATCCGATCACGCAGCAAATCACTCAGGTCAATTCCAACTTCGGTTATGCGACCGAAAAGAATGGCAATCGCATTATCGAACTTGTTGTGAAGTTCTTCTTCTAAACTTAACCCAAGCAGTTTCGACAAAAATGGGATGGCTTCGGCCATCCCATTTTTTTTGTTCGCGGGATGAAACTAGAAGGCCGGGGACGGATTTTGATAGCATGGATGGGCGGCAGGAAAACCGTGCTTCGTATGCGAAAAATTACACTCTTTTTGATATTGAGCTTTGCCGCCGTGGCTTGGGCGCAGAGCCCGCTGGCCACTCCAGAAGCCCTGGTCCAGGACGCCATCAACAAACAAAAGGCCGGAGATCTGGACGGGGCAGTGCGCGAATACCGGGAGTTCCTGAAGGCCCACCCGGACGTGTCGGCAATCCGGGCAAACCTAGGAGCGGCTCTTGCGGGGCTGGGACAGTTTGAGGAGGCGATCAAGGAATACAAGATTGCACTGAAGCTGTCACCGTCGGCTCCGGGCGTTCGTCTGAATCTGGGCTTGGCGTATTACAAAATGGGGCACATCGGGGATGCTACGGATACCTTGGTCAAGGTGCACAAGGCAGATCCGTCGAACTACCAGGCGACGCTGCTGCTGGGGGATTGCTACCTGCGGATGGGCCAGAATAAAGACACGATTCGTGTTTTGCAGCCGCTGGCGAAAGAGCGACCGGACGATCTCGCGGTTGCCTATATGCTGGGAACAGCCTTAATCCGCGACAAGCAGGTGGAGCAGGGCGAGATTTTCCTCGACCGCATTTTGCGCAACGGCGACTCTGCGGAGGCGCATCTGCTGCTTGGAATGGCCAAGCTTGAGGCGCTGGAATATCCCGCTGCGCTCGCGGACCTCAACAAGGCCGTGGAGATGAATCCGAATCTTCCGGACCTTTACTCCTATTTGGGCCAGGCGCAGATGGCCAGCGGCGATATGACCTCTGCCCGTGCGTCGTTTGAGAAGGAGTTGGCGCAGAATCCCAACGACTTCGAATCTAACCTGAGGCTGGCGGTGCTGCTGAAACAGGATGGCGATTATGACCGCGCGCGCAAACTGTTGGCTCAGGCACTCCTTGTACGTCCTGGCGACCCCGGCGCGCTCTACCAGGTGGGAGCAACCGATCTGGCGGCGGGGGACCTGGACCGTGCTTGCGCCATTCTGGAGAAGGTGGTGCAACAGTCGCCGCAATTTTTGGAAGCGCATGTGTCGCTCGCCCAGGTCTACTACCGTCTAAAGCGCAAAGACGAAGGGGACCGCGAGCGGGCACTGGTGCAGAAGCTCAAGGCCGAACAGGACGCCAAACAGAACGAAACCAAGGGCGAAGTGCACCAATAGCCCTCCTGTAGGCTTCCAGAGCCCCTTGGAAGGCTTATCGGCGCAGTGGAGGCCCAAACTCCCACCTGATGGACATTGCATAGCGGCCGTATGAGCTATTTCGAGGGCTCGTCGATCTTGAGGAACTGATCGGCGGCTACGTCTTTCAGCACTTGCTGGATGCCGCTGGGCCAGCGGATTTCGATGGAAGCAACCTTGGTTTCCTGCCCTAAACCGAAGTGGACGCGTTTGTCGCTGGAAGACATAAAGCCCACGCTGATGGAGACATGGTTGTAGAGCACGCGGCCGGAAGCGGTGGTCAGCTTGATTTTCGCGCCGATGGCGTCGCGGTTGCTCTTGTGGCCGGTGAGGCTCAGCATCAGCCAATGATTGCCGCTGTCGGCGGTGTTCATCAGGATGCGCGGATGTTCATTGAGCGAAGTGACCACGATATCCAAAGAGCCGTCGTTGTTCAGATCGCCGAAGGCTGAGCCGCGCTGGTAGCCTTTGTGAAGGAAGTCCTTACCCATCTCCCCGGAAACATCGATGAAGGTCTTGCCGTCCACGTTCTCGAACATGGTGTCGTGTTCGGGCGAAGTGTCGTCCACCTGGTCGACGTCGCCATTCGCGGAATAAATGTCCTTCCAGCCGTCGTTGTTATAGTCGATGAAGCCGTTGCTCCAGCCGGAAAAGGGCAGACTCATCGTCTGGATTTTGGTGGAATAAGGAAAGGTGAAGAGCTTGCCGTTGTTTCTTAAGAGCTGCCAGACCTGGTGGCGCAGGTTGTTGTAGAAGATGTCCACCTTGCCGTCGTTGTCGTAGTCCTTTGCGTCCGACCCCATGGAGGAGCCGGTGCGCGCGTTGTCATCATAACCAACGCCCATCTCCAGGCCTTTTTCTTCGAATGTGCCATTGCCCTTGTTGATGAACAGGGAGTTGGGTTCGGTGTCGTTGGCGATGAACACGTCGGGCCAGCCGTCGTCATTGAAATCGGCAATGGAAATGCCCATGCCTTTGCCGAGAGATTTGGCCAGCCCCGATTTTTCGGTGACATCCTCGAACTTGCCGTGACCCAGGTTGTGGTAGAGCCGGGGCGGAACGCTCTTGTAACGCCGCGGATCGCAGTAATACTCCTTGTCGCCCATGGAGCAGCGCAGGTCGGTCTGTGGAGTCCAGTAGGTGTAGTTGGAGACTATAAGGTCGAGCAGACCGTCGTTGTCGTAGTCGAACCAGGCGGCGGCGACGCTGAGGGTATTGGGTGGCTTGGTGCCAATGCCGGAAGACTCCGTGACATCGGTAAAGGTGCCGTCGCCATTGTTGTGGTAGAGCGTGTTTCGGCCGGCACTGCAGATGAAGAGATCCTCATAGCCGTCGTTATCGTAGTCGCCGACGGCCACGCCAAAGTTGAAGTCCAGGTTTTCGCCGCGCAGACCGGCGTTGGCCGTGACATCCTCGAAAGTGCCATCGGACTTCTGCTTCAGCAGGCAATTGTAGTAGGAAGGATTGGTCTTTTTCATCTCTGGGAATTGCGCGCCGTTGGTGAAGAAGATATCCAGCTTGCCGTCGTTGTCGTAATCGAAAACGGCTACGCCGCCGCACATCGGCTGGGGGAAATACTTGTGGCCCCCCGGGCTGTTGTTGCTGATGTAAGTAATATTCGAGCGCGGAGCCACGTCCACAAAGCCAGGCCGCTTGGGCGCCGGCATGCGTCCCGCGGAGAGCAGAACCACGCAAAAACAGGCGCCGGCGACGGAAAGGCCGAGCACCATTATGCGCCACATGTTAGACTGAGATTTCCAAAACATGAAGAGTCTCACTTCTATTGTAACTGTAATTGTGATTGGTGCTGGCGTTCTAATGGCCGGGCCCGTCACCGGACCCATCGTATTCGAGGAGATCGCGGAACGCTCTGGCCTGACGTTCGTGTCCGACAGTAGCCCGACGCCAAATAAGAATCAACCGGAAACCATGGTAGCTGGCGTGGCTCTGTTCGATTACGACAACGACGGCTACCTGGACGTTTACGTGGTAAACGGCGCCGCGATCCCGTCCCTCCAGAAGGAAGGCCCAAAATATTGGAACCGGCTGTACCACAACAACCACGATGGGACCTTCACCGATGTAACCGAAAAGGCGGGTGTGGCGGGGGAAGGGTATGGCATGGGCGTGGCTATCGGGGACTACGACAACGATGGCTGGCCGGATATCTACGTAGTCAACACAGGTAAGAACCAGCTTTTCCACAATAACCACGATGGGACCTTCACCGACGTTACGGACAAGGCGGGTGTGGGTGGCGGGATGCTAGACGGGAAAAAGATGTGGTCCGTCTCGGCGGCCTGGGTGGACTACAACAATGACGGACTGCTGGATCTGTTTGTCTCCAATTATTGCAAGTGGGACGTGAATAAGGATCCTTACTGCGGCCCGAATCCAAACTTGCGCGCCTACTGCCATCCGAATAACTACGCGAACCTGCCGAACACGCTTTACCGAAACAACGGGGATGGGACATTTACCGACGTCTCCGTCGAAACGGGAATCTCCAAATACTTCGGCAAAGGTATGGGTGCGGTGATTGCGGATTATGACGGCGATGGCTTCATGGATATTTTTGTGGCCAACGACAACCGGCCGAATTTTCTGTTTCACAATCTGGGCGGCAAGAAATTCGAAGAGGTCGCGCTGGAATCGGGCGTCGCGTATACCCAGAACGGCAGCGCCATTTCCGGGATGGGAGCGGATTTCAGGGACGTGTTCAACGATGGTCGACCTGACATCTGGCACACCGCCGTGGAGAACGAATCCTTTCCGCTATTTCAAAATATGGGAGACGGGCAGTTCGTGGAGAAAACCTCTCAGGCGCACCTGGCGGGGACGCGCGGCATGTCTGGATGGGGAAATGGGATTTTCGATTTCGATAATGACGGCTGGAAGGATCTTTTTGTGGCGCGCAGCAATGTGTTGGATAACATCGCGCAATTCTCCAACCGGAAGTACGAGGAGCCCAACAGCGTTTTCCGGAACCTGGGAAATGGCAAATTTCAGGATGTGAGTGCCGAGGCTGGACCCGATTTCCAGATGGCGGCAGCGCATCGCGGAGTGGCTTTCGGCGACATGGATAACGACGGGCGGATTGACGCGGTGGTCACGGTGCTGAACGGCAAGCTGAAGTACTTTCACAATATTACGAAGAACAACAACCACTGGATTCTGCTGAAACTGGTCGGCAAGAAAAGCAATCGCATGGGGCTGGGAGCGCAAATCCGCATCACCACCGATGACGGCAGGAAGCAGTACAACGAAGCCACCACCGCGGTGGGCTATGCCTGCGCCAGCGACTCGCGCGTGCATTTTGGCTTGGGCGGATCAAAAATCATCCGCGAGATTGATATTACGTGGCCCAGTCGTATCCACCAGGTGCTGCACAGCGTGGCGGCAGATCAAATTCTTACGGTTGAAGAGCCGGCGCAGTGAGCAACACCAGTGGAGCGCCCGAGCCCGCTCGTGCCCATGTTATATAATTGAGCTTCTGGTTCCTGCTGGAACTTGCGAATGGCGGGACAGTCCTAGCGAGGTTGCACTTTCCAACCAAGATGAGATGGCGTTGGCAACTTCTGTGTCTGGCTTTTCCTATAGCCACCCTGGCGCAAACAGACTCGCGCGGCGTGTCTCCTTGTGGCTCATGCCATTCGCGGGCGCGGACGCAGCCCACCACTTCCATGGGGCATGCGCTGGAAACCGTGGATGAATGCAAGGTCCTGATCAATCATCCCGTTCTTACGACTAAGGTTGGCATGTACTCCTATCGCATTGAGCGCAAAGGCAGCGAGAGCAATTTGTCCGTCTCCGATGAAACGAAAACGGTCACCATGGCCATACGCTGGGCCATGGGTGCAAGTTCCGCAATCGGACAAACGTACATTCTTGAGAAAGACGGCCAGCTCTATGAGAGCCGCGTGAGCTATTACCGAGAGCTGAATGGCCTCGCTCCCACGATGGGTTCCGAAGGTTCGACGCCAGCCGACATCAACGAAGCTGCCGGACGCCTAATGACGCGTGACGACAAATTGCTTTGCTTCGGATGCCACGCGACCAACGCAACGAAGGGAAGGGAACTCACGTTGGATAAACTGCTCCCCGGAGTGCAATGCGTGCACTGCCATGAAGCCGCCGACACGCACCTGGCGGCGATGCTGCTGGATAGTTACGATCTGCAAACGCCAAAGGATTTGCTCAAGCTGCGCAACCTCTCGGCGGAGCAAGTCTCCAACTTCTGCGGGCAATGCCACCGAACATGGGAAGAAATCGTGCTGCAGGGGAACTTGGGAATTGGCAACATTCGTTTCCAGCCGTACCGGCTGACGGGGAGCAAGTGTTATGACACGGATGATCCGCGGATCAGTTGCCTCGCGTGCCATGACCCGCACCATGAACTCAGCAGCCAGCCACTCGACTACGACCAGAAATGCCTGGCCTGCCACGGGGGCGGGAAACCTGGAGCGAAGCCCTGCAAAGTGTCCAAAGACAAATGCGTGAACTGCCATATGCCAAAGATCGAGCTGCCCGGAGCGCACTTCAAATTTTCCGACCATCGCATTCGCATCGTGAAGCCAAACGAGAAGTATCCGGTTTAGTTTGCGAGCGGCACCAGGAGTTCAGGCGTGGCCGGCTGCTGCGGGGCTGACTGGATTGTCGCTCGCAAGAAATGTCAAGACGGACGGTTGCTGCCCTTGTAACACATTGATAATGCGCATGTTACCGCAGAAGCCCTGTCGTGCGTTTCCATGGTAGATTCATGTACTTACAAGTATATAGGAGCGGGACAAATAGAAGACAGGGCTGGCGGCATTCTCCATTTATGAACCCTTGGCGCCCTTTCGTCCCCCCGTCAATCACACGTGCAAGTACGTTGAATTCAGAATCAGAGCAGAACGCGCTGGGCGCTCCAGCGCAAAAGCTACTGGGCCGGCGTCAGACGGTCGAGAAACTCATAGCGGCTGCGGTACATGTCGGGAGCGGGGCTGGGCTTTGTCGAGAGGTGCATCACCTGGTAGACGTCCCTGCTCGTGTACTCCGGCCATTTGGGCAGGCCCTCGCCGTTTGGATCGCCCGTCTTTGCGAAGTTCGTCCAGTAGGAAGCCAGGAGTTCTGATACGGCACTGTCTTCCGGTCGCCAGGGCAGTTTTCTTGATGAGAGCATCTGGAAAACGTACTCGATTTCTGAGGCGTGCGGCGCCCTTGGCACCGTTCCTGGCGCTGCGCCCGCGGGCAGCGGAAGAGTATTATCGAACTCGTAGCGAAAGACTCGAGACTCTCCCGTATTGAGCTGCAGTTCCAGCCATTTCCAGGTCGAATAAGCGATGAAAAGATCCCCGTCGAGATCTTGCGCCGCGCGCATTGCCTGCGCGTCCGTCGTCGCCGGATAGAGTTTCAGAAAAGCATCGGCGTTGCTGCCGAATTGTGTTTTGGCGCGTGCCACGTAATTTTCCACGGTCGGCTTGTCTTCGCCGAAAAACGACTCGAAGTTGCCCTCGTCTTGATTCCATCCGGCCAAAAGTGAAATGTGGCTTTGTTTGCCACTCGAATAAATGGAGCGGCAATCCGCCGGCAGGAAGTAACCGTCAACGACTGGAGTGAACTCCTCAGCCTTCGGCTTCAGCGCAGCATCGAGCAGTTCCTGAGCGGGCTTGGCACGCAGTGCTTCAAGGGAGGATGTTCCGAATGCGGACTGTGCGAATGCGACCCCGGATTTTTCGGCCTCTTCCCGGGATTTCATGCTCAGGCTGTTGCCGAAGAAAGCGCCGCTTTCTCCAATGGCGCGATGGAAAAGGCCTCGAGACAAGGGTGAGGCCATCAACGCGCTCACGGAAAACGATCCCGCCGATTCGCCGAAGATCGTGACGTTGTCCGGGTCGCCGCCAAATGCAGCGATGTTCTTTTTCACCCACCCAAGCGCCGCGACCTGGTCCAGAAGGCCGTAGTTGCCCGAAGCTTCGTGGCCAGACTCTTTGGTGAGTTCCGGATGAGCGAAAAATCCAAACAGGCCGAGCCGGTAGTTCATGCTGACGACAATCACGCCTTTTTTCGAAAGATTTCCGGCGTCCTGGCGCGGTTCGGAGGTTGCGCCCCCCACGAATCCTCCCCCGTAAATCCACACCATCACCGGCAGCTTGGTCTGCGGGGGATTGGCCGGCATCCAGAGGTTGAGATAGAGGCAATCTTCACTGGGACCCGCGTCGCGGAAGATCATGTCGTCAAAGATGCGGCCCTGCATGCAACGCGGCCCGAAATCAACGGCTTTCCGGACGCCGCTCCAGGACAAAAAGGGTTGCGGCGCCTTCCACCGCAATAGGCCGAGCGGGGGCGCCGCGTAGGGAATCCCCTTGAATGTGCGCACCTTTCCATCGGGGCTGACTACGCCCTCCAGCACTCCGTTAGCAGTGCGCTGCTGCACGTAGCGTAATTCCTGCGCATGCAAGAGTTGAATTGCCGGGAGCAGTACGAACAACAGAGCCCATTTCTGTATATGGAGCTTCATGGTTTCTCCAATGATTTCTCGCAGGTTCAGTTTGAACCTTTGGTTTGCCTGCATCTTGGGCGGGCGCATGCGGCACCACGCAGAGGAATCGCTTCCTGAGCATCCGCAGCCCGCGTTTAATCGCTAGGAAATGTCGCGGTTTGACCACCGCGGCTAATACATCACAAATCAGGTACGCCTAACTCCACAGGCGATCCCAGGAGCGTTCCTGGTCCCATTGCGTCGTCGGCTCAAAGTAGCCCGTGCCGGGCGCCAGATGTTGCCGCACAACGTCTTCATTGAGGGTCACACCGAGACCGGGCCGGTCAGGCACATCGATCCACCCATGGTTCACGATCGGAGTTTTGACTCCTTCTTCCACCAGCGAAGACCACCACGGCACATCGAGCGAGTGGTTTTCCATGGCCAGGAAATTCTGGGTGGCCGCAGCGCAATGGACATTCGCCATACAGCAAATTGGTGTGCCCGCAAAGTGCATGGCCATGGGCACTCCATAACCTTCCGCCATCTCGCCAATCTTGTGCGTTTCCAAAATGCCGCCAGATGTGGCAAGGTCCGGATGAATCTTGCTCACGGCGTGGTTGGCGCAAAGCACTTCGAACGGCTCTTTCAGATAAATGTCCTCGCCGGTCAGAATCGGAGTCGGACTCTGATCCGAAATCTGTTTCAACAGGTCGGTATACTGCCAGGGAATCACATCTTCCATCCAGGAAAGATTGTACTTCTCGTAGGCCTTGCCGAGCCGGATGATGGATTTCACTCCCAAATGTCCCAGGTGATCCATGGATAGCGGGATCTCCATGCCCACGGCATCACGGACGGCGGCAACGAATTCTTCGAGTTTCGCGATGCCCTTGTCCGTGACCTCTATGCCCAGCAAAGGATGCGGATACTGGTTCTCCCGCCACGGGTCCATATTCGACGGACTCGTCACTGTTCCGGGTGTCTTCGACACCATCTCTATCCCCAAATCCATCTTGAGCCACGTCAGCCCCATCACCTCTTTGCGCTCTTTCATGCGTTGCCCGTAAATCTTGGGATCATCGGACTCCGTGGTATCGGCATAAACGCGAATCTTGTCGCGACATTTCCCGCCGCCAACCAAGGCATACGCGGGAGCGTTATAAACTTTGCCCGCGATGTCCCACAAGGCCATCTCGATGGCGCATACGCCGCCGCCTTGCCGCGCGTGACCGCCAAACTGTTTGATCTTGCGCCAGATTTTGTCGAGTTGCAGCGGGTTCTCTCCCACGATGCGGCTCTTCAGAAAGAGCGCATAGCTGGCACTAGCGCCGTCGCGTACTTCGCCCAGTCCATATACGCCCTGATTTGTGTCAATACGGATGATAGGACAGGGGCTCGGCCCAGGCTTCACCACCGTGGCTACACGCAAATCCGTGATCTTCAGCGTCGACGGACTCGAATTGGTATTCACCCCTTTGGGGTAAGCGTCCAGCGCATCGCTCGATAGCAAGCTGCCTCCGAGCGCCAGAGTTGAAGCCTTTAAAACTTCTCTACGTCCCAACATGTTTTCACTCATGGATTTTCTCCCTAGAGACTGCTATAACCGCCCAAACTTTTTCACTGCTTCCACGATCGATTTCAGCTTCTCGATGTAGGCATACATGGAATGCTCTTTGAAGTCCATGTCCTGCGCCATGGCAAGCACTTCCGCCGCTTTCGCTCGGGGAACAACCACAACACCGTCGGTATCCGCGGCCACAATGTCGCCCGCGTTCACCGCGACTCCGTCACATACCACAGGGACGTTGGCGCCCGCAAAGCGATAATGACTGACCGAAGTGGAAGGCACGATTCCCAAAGCGTACACGGGGAAACCAATCTTTGTGAGGTAGGCCACATCGCGGACGCCGCCATCAATCACAGCGCCGGAAAAATCGCGCGACATCATCGCCGTACCCATCAGGCCGCCCATCCCGGCGATGTCAATGCCGTCTTCCACGACCATGACGTACACGGAGTTTGGCCCACCCTGGTCAATCGCTGCCAGCATACCCTGCAACGCGTCCGGATCGTGATTTTCTTCCTTCTTTAATTTCACCGTGACAGCCAGCCCGGCAAACTTTGTGGTGAAAATCGGACGCATGCGATGTGACATAAATATGCGCTGACCGGTGAGCTTTTCCATGGCATCGGAGACGGAGGCAACTTCCACGTGGCGATAGCCGTCGAGGAGACTCGCTTCATCCGTGGGGGTTGGACGAGAGAGGGCGCGGGGAATGGAAGAGGATACGAGGACCACCAGGAACGCCGAGAAAAGAAGTATGCCCGCAATAATGACCGCCGTTCTCTTGCGGCCTTGAAAGACGCTCTTCATGGACTGCTCCTTCCTGCACCAATGCCACTAGGCTTGCGAGATCGCGGTGGCCTCAACAGAATTCAACGAAAGTTCCTTCTGCGGATCTACCAGCAGCCAGGTCAACGAGCCGACGGCGCACAGTGCCGCCGCCACGACGAATGAGGTGCCCCAGCCGAAATGTTTGGCGATGAGCGGCGTTAGGGAAGCGGTGACTGCGCCGCCAATTTGATTGCCCATATTCATCACGCCAGAAACGGAACCGGAGGAACGGCCCGCAATATCGGAGGACACGGACCAGAATGCGCTCTGCGAGAGGTACAGAGCCCCGGCACCCCCAGCAAGGATGATACTCGCAACACGAGCATCCTGCGCAAAAGTTCCAGCGGCCACGAAAATGGCTGCGAGCATCAGGCTAAAAGAGGCGATGCCGCACCGCCCCAATCTCTTTCCATAGTGCTTTGAAACGAAGTCGCTGATGAAGCCGCCTAGCGGAGAACCAATCGCCATCGCCCAAAAGGGAAGCGTTCCATAGTATGAACTCGATTTGAGGTCCAGCCCCCGGACATTGTTCAAGTAAATGAAAAACCACGAGAAAAAGATGTACGCGACGTAGCCGTAACAGAAATAACTAAGTGTAATTGCCAGGACGTTCTTGCTTTCAAGAATGATCCCCCACGGAAGTGGTTTGCTTGTGGCCCCTCCATTTGCCGACTCCGGCAGCCCAAGCCGTATCGTTTCTGCTTCCTGCGCATCGATCCATGGATGTTTTTCCGGTGTGTCCCGTGAGATCAGCATCCAGATGAGCCCCGCTACGAGCCCAATCAGAGCACTGATCCAGAATGACCATCGCCAACCGTGGTGGATGAGAATGTAAGTGATCAACGGGAAGGCGATGACGGCGCCGGCGCCTACGCCGGCGAAAATGAAACCGTTCGCGAGTCCGCGCTCGCTTGAAGGAATCCAAGTGGCGACCAGCCGGTTGCTCGCGGGAAAGACAACGGCTTCGCCGACTCCGAGAAGGAAGCGCGCACTCAACAGCATCATCAACGCATGCGGCCATCCTGGCGGCACAAATGCTGTGAGCGCTGTAAACAAGGCCCACCATACCGCGCCGAAAGTCAGGACTGCGCGCGGGCCAAAGCGATCGGCCAACCGTCCCCCGGGCGCCTGGAACAGCGCATAGCCCAATACGAAGGCGCTGAACACCCAACCCAGTTGCAGGTGTTCCAGGTGGAATTCTCGCTCGATCGAACTGCCCGCGATGGAAATGTTGACGCGATCCAGGTAAGCGATGGCGCTGATGGCGAACATCCAGAAGATCAGCACCCAACGCAAGCGGCCATGGAAAAGAGTCATGTGGAAACTCAAGATGCATCGTATCATTGCTCGGGCATGATTGGGTTTGACAAAGTGCTAGCGATTTGAGAGTTTCAGGGAGTTACAAACTTGGCAGGGCGAAGCGCACGCTCGTCTCACTCTCCAACATCGCTCGCAATTGAACTTTTTTGTAGCGGGGGTTTCCCATGACTCACGCAGTTAGCTGTCGTTCCCTCCGGATCGGCCTTTTCGTTTCTCTGATTGCATGCTTGGTTGTTCTGCTTCATCCCATTTCCGCAAGCGCACAGCTTATTACATTTTCAAAGCAGGACCTGATCGATTACACCGCCGCGAATCCCTTTGATCGCCTTCCGGATGGCAGGCCCAAGGTGCCCGATGACCTTATCGAGAGGGCGCGGGATGTTTCTTCGGAAGAAGTCTGGGCCGTGCTTCAGCAAAAGGGCTACAACAATCAGTATGCCGACGGATTTATTGTTCTGCATCCTGGGAAGACGCTGGTCGGGCGCGTTTTCACCGTGCAGTTCATGCCGGTGCGCGAGGATGTGGAAGGCGTTGCGGTGAAAAAGGCAAAGGATCGAGGCATTTCCCGCCTCACCAATCAGACCGCCATTGACATGTTGCAGCCGGGCGACGTCCTGGTTGTGGACATGTTCGGGAAGAAAGTGAATGGCACCATCGTCGGCGACAATCTCTTTTTCTACGTGAACCAGGCGACGCATGGCGGCGGACTTATTGCTGACGGCAGCATTCGCGACCTGGATGGCCTTTCCGAAATCGACATGCCCGCCTATTTTCGTTCCGTCGATCCCACGCCTATCGGAAACGTGATGCTCACAGGAATCAATATCCCCATTCGCATTGGCAGTGTAACCGTGATGCCGGGAGACCTGGCGGTGGGTGATCGCGAGGGCGTCTACTTCATTCCTCCCCAGTTCGTGAAAGAGGTTCTGGACCACGCCGATGAAACTCACATTCACGACGAGTGGACGAAGAAGAAATTTGCTGAAGGAAAATACAAGTCCAGCGAGATTTACGGTTCGCCAAGCGATCCTAAATTGCTGCAGGAGTATAAGGACTATTTGAAGCGGCGGTTGGATGAGATCCACAAGCAGCGCGAGTCGAAGCCACAACAATAAATGAGGTGAACGCTATGTCGGACTCCCCAGTAAAAGAATTCACGCGTCGGGGATTTATCAGCAAGGTGGGCCAGAGTCTGGTGGTCGCGAATGTTGCTGGAACGTTTCTGAAGCGAGCAGCGGCGCAGGAACCGCTCATCGCTCCGGATGCGCCCGGGAAGAAGCTGGGATGGGCCGTCGTCGGTCTGGGCGAGCTATCTATTTATGAAATTCTCCCTGCCTTTGCCGAGTGCGAGAAATCCAAGCTGGTGGCACTTGTGAGCGGCCATCCCGACAAGGCCAACAAACTTGCGGCGCGCTATGGAGTCAACCCGAAAAATATATACAACTACCAGAATTACGACTCCATCCGGGATAACCCGGAAGTCGACGTCATCTACATCGTTCTTCCCAACGGCATGCACGCGGAATACACCATCCGGGGATTTCAAGCCGGCAAAAACGTATTGACGGAAAAACCGATGGCCAGCACGCCGGCCGAGTGCCAGCAGATGATCGACGCCGGGCGTAAAGCGGGCAAGAAGCTTATGGTGGCGTATCGCTGTCAGTATGATCCGTTCACGCGAGAGGCCATTCGCATTGTGCGCTCAGGCGAACTGGGGCCAACGCAGGTCATTGTCGCCGACGCGGGGTGGAATGCCACCGATCCTAATCAGTGGCGATTGAAGAAGGACCTCGCTGGCGGAGGCTCGATGATGGACATTGGCATTTATGCGCTGAACGCCGCGCGCTATTTCTCCGGCGAAGAACCCATAGAAGTGAATGCCATGATGTTTAATCAGCCGGGAGACCCACGTTTTAAGGAAGTGGAAGAGACCGTCAACTTCCAGATGCGCTTTCCCAGTGGCGCGATGGCGAATTGCACCTCCAGCTACGGCTACTATCATCAGAGTCACTACCGCGTCATTGGCACAAAAGGCCATCTGGAGATGGACCCCGGCACATGGTATCGCGGGAACCATATGCACAGGCAGTATAACGTGGGGGACCAGGAGATCACCGCGGGAATTGACATCCCCGAGCGCAATCATTTCACTCTGGAAATGGACCACCTGTCGGATTGCGTCATGCAGAACAAAGAGCCGCTCACGCCGGGTGAAGAGGGACTACGCGACATCAAGCTCATCATGGCGATTTACGAAGCGGCCAAAACCGGGAAAACGGTGAAGGTGTAAGATTCCGGAAATTCTGGCACGGCGAGTTGCTCTCTGCAGTCTTGTTCGCAGGATTTCCGAATTGCTTGCACTGCGCCGCCTTCAAAATGGTAGTGCGCGGGCACGACTCGGCTGACATAATGAAACATCTCTTGGCGGGGAACTGTTTGTCATGAATGGCGGACTCCTCTTCAGTGGTGTGAATCCATGAACACGCACAATTCGCACGAAGCACCGGAGCATCCAAGGCAGCCGGGAAGTAGTGCCACGAACGTGCCGTTGATGATCGCTCGTAAAGCGGCCGAATGCCGCTGGGACCTGGTCAGCCTGGGGGAAGTGATGCTGCGCCTCGACCCGGGCGATGGGCGCGTCTCCACAACGCGGTTCTTCCACGCCTGCGAGGGAGGCGGGGAGTACAACGTTGCTCGTGGATTGCGGCGCTGCTTTGGTTTGCGGACCGCGCACGTTACGTCGCTTGCGGACAATCCCGTGGGACGGTTGATCGAAGATCTGATGTTGCAAGGTGGAGTGGATCTTTCGCATATGAAGTGGGTTGATTTTGACGGCGTTGGGCGCACGGTGCGCAATGGCCTGAACTTCACCGAGCGCGGCTTTGGCGTGCGCGCGGCGGTGGGATGTTCGGATCGCGGCCATACGGCGGTTTCCCAACTAAAGCCTGGCCAGATTGACTGGGAGAAAATCTTCGCTTCCGAGGGCACCCGCTGGTTCCACACAGGAGGTATATTCGCTGCACTTTCGGAAAGCACGCCGCTCGTCGCGCGTGAAGCGATGCAAGCAGCAAAGAAGCATGGCGTGATCGTTTCTTACGACCTGAACTATCGGGAATCACTTTGGAAATCGATTGGTGGCAAGCAGCGGGCGATGGAAGTAAACCGAGAGCTGGCGCCGTTGATTGATGTAATGCTCGGCAACGAGGAGGATTTCACGGCCGCGTTGGGCTTCAAGGTTGAAGGTGTGGACGAACATCTCTCGGAACTCAACACCGCCGGTTTCCGCGCCATGATTCACTCCGTGGTTGCGCAGTATCCGAATTTGCGTGTTGTTGCCACCACGCTTCGGAACGCAAGAACAGCCACCTTCAATGACTGGGGAGCGATCTGTTATCATGCGGGCAGTTTTTTTGAAGCACGGCCTTTTCCCAACCTGGAAATCTTCGACCGCGTTGGCGGAGGAGATTCGTTTGCTTCCGGGCTGATCTACGGTTTCCTGCTTGGCAAAGATCCGCAGTGGGCCGTGGATTGCGGTTGCGCGCACGGCGCACTGGCAATGACAACTCCGGGTGACACCAGCATGGCCACGGCGGCGGAAGTGATGCGATTGATGAAGGGAGGAACTGCGCGGGTGCAACGTTAGCGCAGCAACCTAAAGCAATGTCCAAGTCTGAAACCATGCAACGCATTCGGGAAATCCGCGTGATCCCCGTCCTGCGCGCGCGCAAACAGGAAGACGCCATCGCCATCGCGCATGCCGTCAAGCAAGGCGGCGTGCCGCTACTGGAAATCACGATGACCGTTCCCGGCGCAGTGGAAGTGATTCGCCAGCTAGTAGCGAGTTTTGGCGATCAAGTTCTTGTTGGCGCGGGAACTGTGCTCGATCCGGAGACGGCGCGCATTTGCATCCTTGCCGGCGCACAATTTGTCGTCAGCCCTTCGCTGAAAGTATCCACCATTGAAATTTGCCACCGCTATGCGATTCCTGTTTTCCCGGGAGCGCTTACGCCCACAGAAGTGCTCACCGCCTGGGAAGCAGGCGCCGATGCTGTGAAGGTTTTTCCCTGCGGATCAATGGGCGGGGCGAAGTATCTGAAATCCTTGAAGGCGCCTCTTCCGCAAGTCGAATTGATTCCCACGGGCGGAGTTTCGCTTTCCACGGCGGCCGATTTTCTTTCCGCGGGCGCGTTTGCCCTCGGCGTGGGCGCCGATTTGATTGACAGTGATGCGGTTGGCCCGGAAAAACTAGCCGGCATCACGGAGAACGCCAAGAAGTACATGGACGTTGTGCGGAAACAGCAAGCCCATCATTGATTCAGAATTCGTGAAGGATTAGGTCTTCAGCGCTTCTTCGCCGGTGGATAGCGGAATTCAGCCAGCAACGCGCGTGCCCCGGCAAACGAAGTCACTTTCCCATTGCGGACCTGCGCTTCCATTTGCGGCAGCTTGGCCGCGATGTGCGGATCGTGGCGAAAGGAAGTTTCCAGTTCGGAATAGATCAACTGGCGCATGGCGGCCAGGGCCTGTTCGCGGCGCATCTCTCCGCGCAGCCCCTTATCCTTCTGGAACTTTTCGTGGCGCAGTACGCATTCCCAGATTTCAGGAATCCCTTTGCCCGTGGCCGCGCTGCAGAGCAGCACAGGCGGCGTCCAACCACCCGCTCCGGGCGCGAAAAGATGCAGTGCATTTTCGTAGTCGGCCCGGGCGAGTTGGGCGCGCTCGAGTTGCTGTCCGTCAGCTTTGTTGATCGCCAGCGCATCCACCAATTCCAGGATGCCCCGCTTGATTCCCTGAAGTTCGTCGCCCGCGCCAGGAAGAAGCAGCAGCAGCACAAAATCCGTCATGGAACGCACGGTGATTTCGGACTGGCCTACGCCCACGGTTTCGATGAGCACATTGTTGAAGCCGGCCGCTTCGCAAAGGAGCATTGTTTCGCGCGTGCGGCCCGCAACGCCGCCCAACGAACCCCGGGAGGGTGATGGCCGGATGAAGGCATTGGGCTCGACGGAGAGATTCTCCATGCGCGTTTTGTCGCCCAGGATGCTGCCACCAGTCACCGGGCTCGACGGATCGATGCTGAGCACGGCGAGCTTCTCGCCGCGTTCGCGAACAATGTGCAATCCCAATTTATCGAGGAAGGTGCTTTTGCCCACGCCGGGAACGCCGGTGATGCCCACGCGGCGAGATTTGCCGGTATGCGGGAGAAGGGAATCGAGAATCTGCGCGGAAAGCTCGCCGTCCGACGGCAAATCGCTTTCGATTACCGTGATGGTTCGTGCGAGGGTGGTTCGGTCGCCGGCAAGCACTCCGGCGATGTATTGCTCAGCGGCCAGTCGGCGTGTCCGCACTCCGCTCCTCCAGCAAGGCGTGCAGAATTTCCTGCGCGGAGAGCGGAATACGCGTTCCCGGTCCGAAGACGCCAGCGGCCCCTGCCTTGCGAAGTGCCTCGAAGTCCTGCGGGGGAATCACGCCGCCCACGACAACGAGGATATCCTGACGGCCGAGCCGCTTCAATTCCGCAATCACTTCGGGAACAAGGGTCATGTGGCCGCCGGCCAGAGTGGAGACGCCGAGCACGTGCACGTCGTTTTCGACGGCCATGCGCGCCACTTCGGCGGGAGTCTGGAAGAGCGGGCCGAGGTCCACGTCAAAGCCGAGATCGGCAAACGCCGTGGCAATCACTTTGGCGCCGCGATCGTGGCCGTCTTGCCCCATCTTGGCGACGAGAATGCGCGGGCGGCGTCCTTCGGCCTCGGCAAAAGTTTCGGTCAGTTTGCGGGCCTCGGCAAATTCAGGATCCTGCCGGCTTTCCGCGGAATAGACGCCGGAGATCGTGTGATGCACGGCCTGATAGCGGCCGAAGACTTTTTCGAGTGCCAGTGAAATTTCGCCCAGCGTGGCACGTTTGCGAGCCGCCGACACGGCAAGTTCCAGCAGGTTGCCGTTGCTGGTCTTGGCACATTCGGTGAGGGCAGAGAGCGCGGCGTCCACATCGTTTTGATTGCGAGCGGCGCGCACGGCGTGCAGTCGAGCCAACTGATTTTCGCGGACGGCAGCGTTGTCCACCACGAGCACGTCGATGGGTTTCTCGTCGGTGATCTGGTATTTGTTGACGCCGACAATCGTTTCGCGACCGGCATCAATGCGTGCCTGGCGGCGAGCAGCGGCTTCTTCAATGCGCATTTTCGGGAGGCCGGTTTCGATGGCGCGGGTCATTCCTCCGAGCTTTTCCACTTCCTGGATCAGCGTCCAGGCCTTCGCGGCGAGGTCCGCGGTCAGCGATTCCACGTAGTAGCTTCCGCCCCAGGGATCAACCACGCGGCAAATGCCCGTCTCTTCCTGCAAATAGATTTGTGTGTTGCGGGCGATGCGCGCGGAGAAATCTGTTGGCAAGGCCAGCGCCTCGTCTAAAGCGTTGGTGTGGAGCGACTGCGTGCCGCCCATCGCCGCTGCCATGGCTTCCACAGCCGTGCGAACCACGTTGTTGAAGACGTCCTGCGCCGTCAGGCTCCAGCCCGAGGTTTGCGAGTGCGTGCGCAGCGCCATGGACTTGGGGTTCTTGGGATTGAACTGCTTCACGATTTTCGCCCACAGCAGGCGTGCCGCCCGCATCTTGGCGATTTCCATGAAGTGGTTCATGCCGATGCCCCAGAAAAAGCTCAATCTCGGCGCGAAACTGTCCACATCCATGCCTGCATGCAAGCCGGTGCGAAGATACTCCAGGCCGTCCGCCAGGGTATAAGCCAATTCAATGTCAGCCGTCGCGCCCGCTTCCTGCATGTGATAACCGGAAATCGAGATGCAGTTGAACTTTGGCATGTTCGCGGAAGAGTAGCGGAAAATGTCGCCGATAATGTGCATCGAATGGCCCGGCGGGTAAATATACGTGTTGCGGACCATGAATTCTTTCAGGATATCGTTCTGAATCGTGCCGGTGAGCTTTTGCGCGGGCACGCCTTGTTCTTCCGCGGCAACGATGTAAAAGGCCAAGATGGGGAGCACAGCGCCATTCATGGTCATGGAGACGGACATCTGGTCGAGCGGGATTTTGTCGAAGAGAATCTTCATGTCCTCGACGGTATCAACCGCCACGCCGGCTTTACCGACATCGCCCCGGACGCGTTCGTGATCAGAATCGTAGCCGCGATGCGTGGCCAAGTCGAAAGCAACGCTCAATCCCTTTTGGCCCGCGGCCAAATTGCGCCGGTAGAAAGCATTGGAATCTTCTGCAGTGGAAAAGCCCGCGTACTGGCGGATGGTCCAAGGCTGCAGGGCGTACATCGTGGAGTAGGGGCCGCGCAGAAACGGCGGCAACCCTGCGGGATAATCCAGGTGCTCAATGGCGGCAAGATCCGCGGCGGTGTACATCGGTTTGACGCTAATCCCTTCGAGTGTCTTCCAGTCTTCGCGGCTCATGCGAGTGCCTCTTGCCAGCGGGAAAGCGCTTCGACGGCGTTCATGCCCAGATAGATGAAGTCGCGTATGCCTGCCGCCTTCAATGCCTCAATTTGTTCTTTCGGGTTACCAGCGACGAGGACCGGCGCCTTGGTTTTGGGGCAGATTTCCTGCGCCAGCGCCAGATATTCGGGGTCGGAGCTGCAGAGAACGACGAGGTCCGCCGGTTCCAGCGTGTCCGACGTCTTCACATCAAATCCCGCGCAGCCAAAAAAGTTCAAGCAGAAATTCGCGCGTGCCATGCGCATTTTTACCTGGCCGCGCTGCAATAGCAGGACGCGAGGCCGTTTGCCGGACTTCTCGACGCGCTGACGAATCTCTTCGAACGGCTTGGCCATGCGCCATGCCGCGCCGGGCAGTTTAGCATCCGGCGGAAGGGTCTCCGTCAGATCCGGATAATTGTTGACGCCTACCAGCGTGCGCTTTCGTTGCGCAACGGCTTTTTCCTTTGCCGCACGGGAAACCGCAATGGCTACGTCGCGCCCGCTGAGCCCGCACTCATACACTTTCCAGGCTTCCGTGGCGATGGAGGCGGTCAGAGATTCAATGTAGTACGAACCGCCCGCCGGGTCGGAGACCTGATCGAAATGCGATTCTTCGCGCAGAATTCGCACCACGCCATCCGCAAGGTGAGCTGGGAAGCGCGCCGGTTCCACAATCAGATAATCACAGCCGCCAAAGATGGCACTCATCGCTTCGGTAGTGCAGCGCAGCAGGTTCGCGGAGGGATCGTAAAGACTCTTGTTGGCAAACGACGTGCGCGACCAAATGACCAGTGGCTCTTTTGAAAGACGTGCCCACAGTTGCCGCGCCGCGCGCAGCTTGGCGATTTCAAAAAAATAGTTTCCGCCGACTGCGAATACAAAATGGGGACGTTTCCCCCCGGATTCCGCCAGCGCGTAACCGATCTCCTGTATCGCGGTCGCTCCCTGCTCGTGCAATAAATCGCCGCGCACCGCGTCCTTGGGAATATCGGCATCCTTGGCGACTTGCCATTCTCCCGTGAAACGGGCTTGACCCGTCGTGCCGGGTAAATTCTCCCGGCGATAATAAGGGCGCACGATAATGCCCTCGTCAGTGTGCCAAACGAGCCTTTTGTCGTAGTCCGCGCCCTTCAGGTCGGCTTGAATGGCCTTTTCCCATTCCGCCGTGCTTACCTGCGGAAACTCTTCCCACATAACCTTCAGCCCTCCTGCACCACTTCCACCAGATAACCTAAAGCGGCGGCTTCGGTCGTTTTCGGGTGCACGAAAAAGACCGTGGTCCCTCGCGAACCCGGCCGCGGCGCTGCATCAATAATGTGAAAGCCATTCTGTTTCAAGTAATCGAAGGCCTTGTGAATATCCGCGACGCGCAGGGCGATGTGCGCAAAGCCGCCGCGCCCGCCATTCTTTTCGATTTGCTTGGTCACGGGAGATTCCGCCGAAAGCGGCTCGAGCAACTGAATGAGGTTGGGGCCTTCGCCGATGCGCAGCAGGACTTCGCGAACCAGATCCTTGCCGTGCACGTCTTCGCGGTGAATCTCCGTGAAGCCCATCAGCTTGTAGGCGACCACCTGTTTATCCAGATCGCCCTGCTTGACGGAAATTGCCACATGATCAAAGAAAAGGAAGCCAGGAACCTTTTGCAAAGACGCCGAATCTACTCCCATTCCAGCACCACCTGTCCACTCTTGACGCTGTCGCCGGCGTTCACCTTGACGGTTGCCACTTTGCCCGCCTGCGGCGCCGTGATTTCTGTTTCCATCTTCATGGCTTCCAGAACAAAGAGGATGTCTCCGGGAAGAATGGCTTGGCCGGCACGCACATTGGACTTCACCACGATGCCGGAGACCGGGCTGCGACATACTTTTTCTTCATTGGCGACCGCGTCCCCGTTGCCAGCGGCTGCACCGCCCGCCGGAGCGGCAGAAACGACCGTTGCTGGGGATTGCATCGTAAAGGAAGGTAAAACCGGAGTGGGCTCCGGCGCTACTTCCACATCCACTTCATATGTCTTTCCGTCAACCGTAACCTTGAGTTTCATTTTTCACCCGGACCTAACGGTTTCCTCGAACAATAGTGTGTGAAGCCTGCATCGAAGCGCGCCCCGCCGCTGACCACGCGTTTGAACTGGTAAGGCGAATCTGGCGGATGGTGGCCCGCTTGCCAAGAAATGCTGCCACCGCCGCGGAAATGGCCAGCACGATCTCCGGTGAAATCTCCTGTTTGGACGCAACCGGCGCCGCTGGCGCCACCGCGCGCCCAGCGGCAAGCAGCGCTTCCAGTTTCTCGATGCGCTGGCGGAGTTCAACGATCTCGTTCTTCAGCGTCGTTACTGTGCGAAATGCCATGGTTTTTGCCTCAGCATCCTAGAGCGGAATCAGCCCGTGCTTCTTGGCAGGCCGCAGTTCGCGTTTGGTGTGCAGAAATTCCAACGCTTGGGCCAGCACGCGCCGCGTGTCTGCGGGCTCAATGATGTCGTCCACCAGGCGGCGCCCGGCGGCAACATACGGAGTAGCAAAGGCCTCGCGATACTTCTCGATCATTTCCTTGCGCTTGGCGGGTTTGTCCTTTGCGGCATCGATTTCCTTCTTGAAGACGATTTCCGCCGCGCCTTCCGCGCCCATTACCGCTACTTCCGCCGTGGGCCACGCGTATACGCGATCCGCGCCCAGGTCCTTGCCGCACATGGCCAGATAGGCGCCGCCGAAAGCCTTGCGGAGAATAATCGTAACCTTGGGCACCGTCGCTGCGGAATAGGCGAACAACATCTTTGCGCCGTGACGGATGATTCCGCCGTATTCCTGGTCGACACCCGGCAAGAAGCCGGGTACGTCCACGAACGTTACCAAGGGAATGTTAAAGGCGTTGCAGAAGCGCACGAAGCGCGAAGCCTTGTCCGACGCGTTGATGTCCAGCACGCCAGAGATGACCGAGGGCTGATTGGCAATCACGCCAATAGTGCGGCCCAAGACGCGGGCGAAGCCGATAACGATGTTTGGCGCGTAACCCGCCTGCACTTCAAGGAAGTCGCCAGCGTCCACGATATTCACGATTACTTCACGGACGTCATAAGGCTGCTTGTGATCGGCCGGCACAATTTCGTTGAGCCGCGGATTCGGGTCCACGCGGCCATCGTTGGGGACATCCGGCGGATCTTCCGCATTGTTCGCGGGTAGGAAGCTGAGCAGCTTCTTGCAGATCAGCAGCGCATGCTTGTCGTCCTCCGCGATGAAATGGATGACGCCAGAGCGCGTCATGTGCGAATCGGCGCCCCCCAGGGCTTCCGCCGTGACGTCTTCGCCGGTCACCTGCTTGATGACGTTTGGTCCCGTGATGAACATCTGGGCCTTGCGCGTCTGAATGATGAAGTCGGTCAGGGCAGGGGAGTAAGCCGCTCCACCCGCGCAGGGACCGCAAATCAGCGAGATTTGAGGCACCAGGCCGCTCAGCACTACGTTTTGGAAGAATACGTTGCCGTAGCCGGAAAGGGAATCGATGCCTTCCTGCACACGCGCCCCGCCGGAATCGTTAATGAACACGAACGGAGTGCCGGTTTTCAGCGACTGCTGCATTGTCGCCGCCACCTTCAGCGAATGGACTTCGCCCGCGGAACCGCCGGCAACCGTAAAGTCCTGGCTGGCCAAATGAACGCGCCGCCCAAGAACTGTGCCCGCGCCCGTGATGACGCCGTCTGCCGGGAAGGCTTTGCCTTCCATGCCAAACAGCGTGGAGCGATGCTCGGCGAATAACCCGGATTCCTGGAAGCTGTTCGGGTCGCAAAGTTCCGTAATGCGCTCGCGTGCGGTTAGTTTTCCAGATTTGTGGTGCTTCTCAATTCTTGCAGCGCCGCCGCCTTCTTCGATTTCCGCGCGGCGTCGCCTTAGCTCTTCAATGCGTTGCTCCATCGTTTTCATACAGTAGGTTCCCTTATGCGGGCGAGATGGTCACCTGATGCGTCTTACCATCCAGCTTCACTTCGTATTTGATTGTTTCTCGTACTGGCCCAGTGCCCGGCGCAGAGGCAGACGCCCCCGCGGAAGCAACCGGTGCATTGGGGTCCTTCGCAACACTCTTGGGGCCCTGCGAGCGGGCAGGGAAAAACTTCGGAGCCACTTTGGGGAACATGGCCCAGGTCAAAACGTCTTCATCGGAGCCGTCGCAGCCATCTACGGCGATGGCATTGGTGCGCAATTGCTCCCACTCCGGCTTCAGCAGGTTTGCCGGGCGCTGCGTGATGGGCGGCTTCTTGGCCTGCTTCTCGCACAACTCGATAACATGCCCGTCGCGTTCACCGAGCGTCTTCCCGTAATAACCCAACATCAAGTCCGCGAATTCTCCGGTAATCACTTTGTAGTCGCCCATCAGTACGTTAAACACCGCTTGCGTGCCGACGATCTGGCTCGATGGCGTCACCAGCGGCGGGTACCCGGCGACTTTTCGGACGCGCGGAACTTCTTCCAGCACTTCCTGGAGGCGGTCCGCGGCGCCTTGCTGGCGCAACTGGCTCTCCATGTTGGAGATCATGCCGCCCGGAATCTGGCTCTTGAAGATCTCCGTGTCCACTCCGGTGATGTTGGAGAGGAATTCCTTATAGCGAGGAAGAATCGTCGCAAAGTGATTGCGAATCTTAATCAGCCTTCCCATATCCAGTTTCGTGTCGTAGCCCGTGCCTTCCAGCATTTCAACCAGGCTTTCCGTGGGGTTATGTCCCGGCCCTAGGCTCATGGAACTGATCGCCGTGTCCACAGCGTCTGCGCCCGCCTCGATCGCCTTCATCAACGAAACGAGCGTCACGCCCGTCGTTGCGTGTACGTGGATGTGAATGCGCACCTGCGGGCCCAGGGACTCCTTGATTGCTTTGACGATGTCGTAGGCTGGCTGCGGCTTCAGCAACGCCGCCATGTCTTTGATACACAGCGAATCGCAACCGAGATCCATTAATTCCTTGGCCTGCTGTACGTAACCTTCCACGGTATGCAACGGGCTGATCGTGTAGCAGATCGTCCCTTGCGCGTGTTTGTTAGCCTTCTTCACGGCGGCGATGGCGCGCTTGACGTTGCGCACATCATTCAGCGCATCGAACACGCGGAAGACGTCCATCCCGTTGTCCGCGGCCTTGGCCACGAAGCGATCAACTACGCCATCTTCATAGTGCCGGTAGCCGAGCAGGTTCTGCCCGCGCAAGAGCATCTGCAGCCGGGAGTTGGGGAGCAGCTTCCGGAACGTTCGCAGGCGCTCCCAGGGGTCTTCGTTCAGGAAACGGATGCAGGCGTCGAATGTGGCGCCGCCCCAGCACTCCACACTCCAGAATCCCGCCTTATCAATGTCCTCGCAGGCCGGGACCATGTCTTCCAGGGCCATGCGTGTCGCCATTAGACTCTGATGGGCGTCTCGCAGAATCAGTTCTGTAACATCAATCGTTCTTGGCATCGATAGGTCCTTTAGGCGGGTCCAACTCGGAGCGGAAGGGGGAGCCTAGTGTTTGCCAGTGAATGATGACTGGCTGGCACTTCGAAAGATGATTATAACATCGGCAACGAGGCTCTCGCGCCAAAATCCATTGCTTGGGCGAGCTAATGCGCACGAAGAGTATCTGCTCCAATATGAAACAGCCTTGCGTAGCAGTTAACATGCGTATCATCTATAAGTTACGAATCCTGCCAGCAAAGTTATGAGTTGTCACTATCGAAATTTTTCATCTAATGAATTTGCGAGCATTCCTAAACTGAAGATCTCGTAGCGCTAAGACCAGCCCTCTCATTTCCAATAGAGAACTGTAACCCGCGGAGGTGGGCCGGGGCGGGGCGAGGCAAGGAAACCAATTAGAATGCGGGCTTCCTTATTTGATGTACACTCAGGCTTCCGGCGCGTGTGCGCGCCGGATTCGCTCCACACACTGGAAGTCGAAAGCGACGCGAGCGTCCATCCTGTCGCCGTGTTCAATGGGAGAAAAATCGTGAATCCACGAAGAGTTTGCCGCCTGATTTTCTGCTTTACCGTATGCCTTGGTTTTGTACTGCTTTGCTTCACGCACATTGGTTCTGCGCAGACTCCACCCTCCAAGACCGCTCCGCCGCTGCTTCTTGGCACGGCGTGGTATCCCGAACAGTGGCCGGAGTCACGCTGGGACGCGGATCTCGAGTTGATGCAGAAAGCAGGAGTTCATTTTGTACGCGTCGGCGAATTTGCCTGGAGCCGCATGGAACCCGAGGAAGGGCACTACGATCTGGATTGGCTGGACCGCGCGGTGACTGCAGCCGCCAAGCGTGACATCTACACCGTGCTTGGCACTCCAACGGCCGCTCCACCCGCATGGCTGACGCAGAAATATCCGGAAACGCTGCGCATCCGTGAAGACGGCCGTCGCGACGAACATGGCAACCGCCAGCAATTCAACTGGGCCAATCCAAAATATCGCGAAATGGCGCGCAAAATCGCGGAGCAGATGGCCAAGCGCTTTGGTCACAATCCCTACGTGCTGGGCTGGCAGATTGACAATGAGTATGCCAACACTTCCTTCGATCCGGAGACACGCGCGCAGTTTCAACAATGGCTGAAGGCGCGCTACGGCACGCTGGACAATCTGAATGCCCGCTGGACCACTTCGTACTGGAGCCAAACCTATTTCGCATGGGATCAGATTCCGATTGAGGTGAACTACGGAAATCCCGGGCTGCTGTTGAGCTGGATGCGGTTTGTGAGCGACACCTGGCGCAGCTACCAGAAAAATCAGACGGACGTGATTCGCGAAAACTCCGATGGGCGCCAGTTTATTACCACCAATACGATGGGCTGGTTCGATGGATTCGACCACTATACCGTTGAGCAGGACCTCGACCTGGCCGCGTGGGATAACTATGTGGGACAAGGCCACCTGAATCCCGCGTCCAACGGCGCGACGCACGACTTGACGCGCGGCTTCAAGCAAAAGAATTTCTGGGTCATGGAAACGCAGCCAGGCTCCGTGAATTGGGCGGGGATCAACAATTCTCTGGACAAGGGCGAAGTGCGCGCGATGGCCTGGCTCGATGTGGGGCACGGCGCCGACGCCGTCAGTTACTGGCAATGGCGGAGCGCGCTGAACGGCCAGGAGGAATATCACGGCACGATTGTGGGAGCCGATGGAATGCCTGTTCCTTTGTATTCGGAAGTGTCACAGATCGGAAAGGAATTCGCCAAAGCTGGGCCGGCGCTTGCCGGCACATCACCGAAATCGCAGATCGCGATTCTGCATTCCTATGACAGCCGCTGGGCCATTCAATGGCAAAAACACAACCGCAATTATGATCCGGTCGAGGAAATCATCAGCTATTACGAACCGCTGCGGGCCATCGCGCAATCCATCGACATCGTTCCACCAACCGTGTCGTTGAGCCAGTACAAGCTCGTTGTCGCTCCCGGTTTGAGTGTGCTTTCCGATGCGGCCGCGAAAAACCTGATCGCATACGTACAGGGTGGAGGACACCTGGTGCTGGGCCAGCGCACGGCGATGAAAGACGATGACAACGGACTGCAACCCGATCGTCAGCCAGGTCCGTTGGGAGCGCTGCTGGGCGGGCGCGTCGAACAATACTATGCGCTGACCGATCCGGTGCCCGTTGAAGGAAAGTGGGGCAGTGGGAAGAGTTCGTTGTGGGCAGAATTACTCAGCGCTAAGGATGCGGATACGTCGGTCCTTCTCACGTATGGCAAGAGCAATGGTTGGCTGGACGGCCAGCCTGCGGCCATCACGCGCAAAGTCGGCAAGGGACGTATCACCTACATTGGAGCGTGGCTCGACAAAACGACCATGGCGCGCGCCGCAAAGTGGATGGTGGAGGATAGCGCGATCCAGACTCCGCTGCCCAACGTGCCTACGGGCGTGGAAGTTTATCCGCGATACGGTGCGCATGGCGTGGTGTACATTTTGATCAATTTCGCCAAGCAAACGCAGACCGTGATGCTGCCCGCCGCGATGAACGACGTGCTGCAGGGTGGCACAAAACAGTCCATCGAGTTGCCGACTTACGGCGTCGCGGTGCTTTCCGCAGGCCAGTAAAGCCGTCTGCGAACCTTCGATCTTCCTTCGCCTCCGGGCCCACCGTGGAGCGTGTTGCTCATTCCGGTGTCTCGTAGTAGTGTCGCCGGATGGCCAAAAAGCCGCAGAGCCGCAAGAAAGGGGTGCGAACCGCCATGCCATCCGAACACGAGGAAAAGAACGCCGCTAACGGCGAGTTGCGCGAGGGCGCCAACGTTGACAAGATCCGCGACATTTTGTTTGGGTCCAATATGCGAGAGTACGAGAAGCGATTCGCGCGCCTCGAAGAGCGCCTCACCAAATCCTCCGATGCCCTGCGAGAGGACTTGAAAAAGCGCTTTGACACGCTGGAATCCTTTGTGCGTGAGGAGATGGAATCCCTGAACCAGCGGCTCAAGGCGGAGAAATCCGAACGATCGGATAGCTTGAAGGAGCTGACGCGGGAATCGCGCGACGCCTCCAAGACCCTGGAAAAGAAGCTCTCGCAGGTGGAAGACCAGCTCACGAGCGCCCAGGGGGATCTGCGCTCGCGGATTCTGGAGCAGTCCAAGACGCTGAGCAATCAGATTCAGAAGTCGAAAGAAGAGATGGACTCCGCGCTGGAGCACGAAGCGGAAACCTTGCGCGCGGACAAGACGGACCGCGCCATGCTTGCCGATCTTTTCACCGAGCTTTCTCTCCGCCTGAAAGATGAATTGGAGTTGCCGGAGAAATAGGCGCAAACAACCGTGCGGGCCTCGTCCCTGCGGGCCCGCTATTTCTTTCTGCAAGCCAACAGATCATGGCCGACACGCCCGCAACTCGACGCGCCCCCGATCCCGCGGAACAAGCCTCCGCGAACGGAAGCGGTCCGCTTGAAGAATTGCGCCACCTGATACTTGCGCCGGAACAGGAAGCCATTGACCGGCTGCACCAGCGCGTGGCGGATCCCGAGGCGCGCACGGAAGATGTGAGCAGCGTAGTCGCCGAGGCCATTCAGTTGCGCCGGAAACAAGGTGGCGATGAAGCGCTGAGCGACGCACTGGCTCCGACAATCGAGAGCGCACTGCGTGAATCGGTGCGTAAGGACCCGGCCACGCTTGCCGACGCGCTGTTCCCGGTGATGGGGCCGGCAATCCGCAAGTCCATTCTGGAGACGCTGCGCTCGTTTCTGGATTCCTTCAACGAAATCATGGACCAGAGCCTGTCATGGCAGGGGCTGAAGTGGCGCTTGGAGGCCCTGCGCACAGGCCGGTCGTTTACGGAAGTGGTTCTACTGCACAGCCTGGTCTTTCGCGTCGAGCAGGTTTTCCTGATCCACAGGAAAACGGGCTTGCCACTGGGCCACGCTGTTGCCCCGACAGTGGCGACGCAAGACCCGAGCCTGGTTTCCGGAATGCTTTCCGCAATTCAGGATTTTGTGCGCGATTCGTTTCACACCGCAGAAGGCCAGGGATTGGGGCGGATGAATGTGGGCGACTTGGATGTTTGGGTGGAGCAAGGCCCGCAGGCCATCATAGCGGCGGTGATTCGAGGAATTGCGCCGCACGCGCTACGCGACACGCTAGCCGAAACGTTGGAAAGCATTCACAGGATGTATGCCGTGCAACTAGAACATTTCGACGGCAACACCGCGCCCTTTGCCACCATTGACGCTGACCTCACGCGGTGCCTCGAGTTTCGCTACAAGGAAGCGCGCCCGCGCCAGGGGCGAGGCTACGTGTGGGTCGCGGCTGCGATTTTTTTGCTGCTCCTCGGAGGTTGGGCAGGGCGGCGCTGGTGGGAATATCATCGCTGGAGCCAGGTTGTTTCCAGGTTGCGCGATCAGCCTGGATTGGTGATTACTTCGTTTGGGCGTGAGAACGGGCGTTTTGTAATTCGAGGGCTGCGCGATCCACTTGCGGTGGAGCCGACCAAATTCGTAAAGAGCGCAGGACTATCTCCCGGACGCGGGGAGTTTCACTGGGGCGCTTATTACGCGCTGGACGACGCCATCCTTCAACAGCGCGCCACGGCACAGCTTGCTCCCCCAGCAGGAGTCACGTTTGTGGTTGAGGATGGCACCTTGCGTCCGCAGGGCCATGCTTCGGCGGCTTGGGTAGCGGATATGTCGCGCCGGGCAGTTCTTGTGCCGGGGATTCGCGGTGTGAATCTCTCGGGATTGCAATTGAACGAGCAAGCCGCATTTGACCAGGTCAGGAATGACGTCCAAAGCCTGGTTGTGCTGTTTCCAGTTGCGAGCGCAGCACTTTCGCCAATCCAAATAGCGGCGCTGCGTGCTCTTGCTCCCCGGCTGAAATCCCTTCTTGAAAACGCCGAGGCTCTTCAGAGGCCCGCGACACTGGAAGTCATCGGGCACTGCGACAGCACTGGCGCGGAGACAACAAATGTGTCACTGAGCCAGAGACGCGCCGAACGAATTGCGTGGCAACTGGGCCAGTGGGGTGTGCCCGAAACGCGGATTCATGCCAGAGGCGTTGCGACGGACGAGCCTGTGCGTAAGGAAGATTCCGAAGAGAATCGCCAATACAACCGCAGCGTTACTTTCCGCGTTTCCGCGCCAGGGGCAAACTGACCTCCGCCATGCTACAAAAGAAAATCTGCATGCTTGGGTCGTTCGCCGTGGGTAAGACGAGCCTGGTACAGCGGTACGTGGAAAGCATTTACTCCGACGCGTACCATACGACCGTTGGAGTGAAAATCAGCAGGAAAGTCGTGCAGATGAAAGACAGCGAGGTGAATCTGGTGCTGTGGGACCTGTACGGGGAAGACGATTTTCAGAAAATGCACTGGAATCACCTGCAGGGGGCGTTTGGATATCTGCTAGTCGCCGACGGAACGCGGCCTGCCACGGTAGAGAAGGCGCTGGCCCTGGAGCAGAAAGCCCGGTCTGAAATAGGGGCGGTCCCATTTGTGTTTGTCGTTAATAAGTGCGACCTGGTGAACGAGTGGCAGTTCGATACCGCTTTGGAGTTGCAACTCGCATCAAAAAACTGGAGCATCCTCCGTACTAGCGCCAAAACGGGTGAAGGTGTTGAGGCTGCGTTTTCGGAACTTACGGGAAAGATGCTCGGTTGATCATGGCGTCTCCGCTGCAGACATTTTTTCGCGAGCTTGGGTATGCCCTGCTGGAGCATAAAGGGGAAGGGAACTTCGTTTTGCTAAGCGAGCCTCCGGAATGGTTCGCGGAGTTGTGGGGCACGGCACGCTGCAGCGAAACGGAAATTCCGCTCGCGGAGAAATCGCCGTTCCTGGAAACTTTCCTGACGGAGGCGCAAGACTGCTGGCGATCACCGGGCTCCGCCGAATGCCGCTCGGAGGTCTGGATCGAGAGCACCGCGATAGGACGCGAGATTCCCCTTCAGGCAACCGCTCTTCGGGCCGAGGGCAGACAACTGCTGGCGCTGCGCAGCCCTGATCGTGAGTATGGCGAGCAGGTGCAAGTCTTGCAGACGGCGCGCAACGCCTTGCTGGAGCATGAAAAACTGCATCGCGAAATCCAAAAAAAAGAAATCCTGCTGCACTGCATCATTCACGATCTTTCCCAACCGCTCAGCGCGATGCGCGGCGCGTTCGATTGTCTGGCCACGGAAGCGACCAGCGAACAGGGGAAGAAATTCATCGCCCTGGGAAAGTTGGCAACGCAACAGCAGGAATCCATGATCCGGCAGATTCTGCAGGTATTTGCCTCGGATCTGCAGTCCACGATGGAGGTGGAACGGGCCACAATTCATGCGCCGGACCTGCTGGCTTGCGCGCAGGAGGCGATGACTTCGCTTTCCCCGGCCTTCGAGGCCAAGCGCGTCAACTTGATTCTGGACCCGCAGATTGACCAGGGGGCCTCCTGGCACGTTCAGGGCGAAGCGAGCCGGTTGCGGCGCGTGTTCACAAATTTGCTGGAGAACGCGTTGCGCTATTCTTCGCCGGGAGGCAACGTCACTGTTGGCCTGCAGGCCGACGGTGATTTTCGCAAGGCTTACGTTGATGATGAGGGCCCGGGACTTCCCGCGGACATGCGTCCCGCGCAGATGTTTGGCCTTTTTGCAAAAGGGAAGGACGGCGGCGGGAAGGCGGGGCTGGGCTTGTACTTTTGTCGAACGACGGTGGAACGCTGGGGGGGCTCGATCAATTGCACGTCGTTGCCGGAGATTGGTTCGCGTTTCTGGTTTCGATTGCCGAAGGCCACCGCGCCTGAGGAAGATGCCACGCACGGCCATAAGAATGCCCCGGCTATTCCCGATGGCAAGCCGGCATTGAAGGAGAGGCGCGTCTTGCGCATTCTGTTTGCGGACGATCAGGAAGACATACGGACGCTCACCAAATATCAATTGGAGCGCAGCGGCCATCACGTTCACGCGGTGGCGAACGGGCGGGAAGCTTTGAACGCACTTCTCCGCGAGCGTTTCGATGTTGTGCTGCTCGATGAGGAGATGCCCGTGATGGGTGGTCTTCAAGCGGCCCAAGCAATCCGCGAGAATGAGAAACGGGCCGGCAGCCACACTTTTTTGGTCGCGCTGACAGGCAATAACACCGACCAGGATGCGGCGCGTCTTCGCGGCGAGGGGTTTGACGCCGTTTTGGGCAAGCCATTCCGGCTGGAAGGGCTGACGGATATCATTGATGCTGCCGAAGGTATTCGACAGGTTCCGTCCGCGCCGGAAACGCCAATAAGGGCGGCTTCAGCAGGAATCGACGAGCTGTTGGGGCGAATCGGCGGCGACAAAAACCTGCTACATCAGATGATCAAGACGTTTTTGCGCGACGCTCCCAAACGCATCGCCTCCTTGCAGCGAGCGTTGCAGCGAGATGACGCGGCAGAAATCGCCTCGTTGGCGCACGCCTTTAAGGGGTCGGTCGGCATTTTCCTGGCGCAACACGCACACGACCGGGCACAGGAACTCGAAGAACTGGGCCGAAAGTCTGAACTGAGCGGCGCCAAGCCTGTCTTTGCCGGCCTGAAGGAAGAGATTGCGAAGCTGGAAGAAAACCTGAGAGGATACGCAATGCAAACCCAGGGCGAACGGCGCAGCAGTCTTGGCAAGAAGCCGAAGCGATCGCCAGGAAAACAGAAGAAATAATGATGCTTTCTTCATGGATGGATATTCAGTACCGCGATCCGGAGCCTCCCGATGCCGCACATTCTCGTAGCAGATGACGATGCCACCACCCGCCAGATGGTTCGCGGCATCCTGAAAAAAGTCGGACACACGGTGAGTACCGCGTCCGATGGCGTTGCGGCTTTGCGCGCCATTCGCAAGAAGAAGTTTGATCTAGTGTTGCTGGATATCTGGATGCCGAAGATGACCGGCCTCGGCCTGCTTGGGAGCCTTACCGGCGAAGCGCACATTCCGAAAATCGTGGTTATGACGTCGGACAAAACGCCGGAGACGCTGTTGAATGCTTTGCGGGGGCGTGTCTACCAGTTCCTGTGCAAGCCCTTCGACGCTGACACACTGCACACGGTCATCGAAAATACGCTTTCGACCCATCCCGCAACACCGGCCATCGAGGTTCTCTCTGCCAAGCCACATTGGGTCGAGCTCCTGGTGCCCTGCGAACGCTCGGTCGTCAGCCGCGTGCAAAGCTTCCTGAATTTGCTGGAGACTGACCTGCCTCCGGACGTCATGGAAAAAGTTGGCTACGCCTTCCGGGAATTGCTGAACAATGCCATCGAGTGGGGCGGTCATCTGGACCCGAATCAAAAGGTGCGGATTTCCTATATCCGCACCAGCAAGATGCTGATGTACCGCCTGGACGATCCGGGACCCGGCTTTAAACTCGAAGAAATCAAACATGCGGCGATCAACAACCCCGAAGATGACCCGCTCGCGCATGCGCACGCGCGGGAAGAAAAGGGGTTGCGGCCAGGAGGATTGGGACTGCTGCTGACCAAACAGATGGTGGATGAGTTGGTCTACAACGAGGCGCGCAACGAAGTCGTGCTGATCAAGTATCTCTAACTGATTTCTTGCATAGGCCGGAATAATCTCTTCAAGAACTGGCGGAGAGGGTGGGATACTCACCTAGGCCTTTTTGCCAGCCGGCCCCATTTTCAGGAACATACGTGAAAAGCGCTTGGATATTGGCGAGTTCTACGATTTCGCCAGGGACAACTGCCTCTTCAGAGTCAACTGTTTGATTCCTATTTCGGCCCTAAACAGACACCAAAGACACCATACCAGACAGATGACGGAGAGGCGGGTTACAGACAATCTCTCGAGTTGGTTTTATACATTGCATCCACCGCATCTAGTAATTGCGATCTAAAAAGTACCCCAGCCCGCCCCGCCGCAAAACCCTCACGCAGAATTTGGATTCCGTGCGAACGCGTGGTCACTCCCCAAGCAATCAGAAATTGGCGCTTGTTCGGTTTGCCTATGAAGTTCCAAATGGGCGTCAAATACGTTGACCTGATCGGGATTGACCAGCCTTAAGTTTGCCGAAGTGACCTCATTGGACCCAGTTTGTATGAGTTCACTGCTTGCGATACCTGCCGAGTTACGTTTTTGGGATCTGGATCTATTTGCATAGCCTTTTGGTAGTCATGGGTACTGCACATTACAAAGAGCCCTCCAAAAACGAACAAGGCTACATTAGTTGGGTAATCAGAGCGGCAATTACCGGAAGAACTTTTCGATTTTCCACAGATAATCCCGTTATGGTTAGCAATTAACTTGACACTTAATCTTTAGACAGTTAAAAGGTTTGATTAAAGTCCTCTAATGGCGGATAGGGTTCGCTCCTGATTCCCCCCTTTGATCCATTAGCTGAAGAATTTCGGATTTGAATCGGCGCATGATCCGTTTTGCGTTGTGGTGTGAGCGAGCGACTTTGCTCGCCTGGGACTTCGCTGAGGTTTCAGGTTCCGTAACGGGATTCGGAAGGGAGACAACGTGAAAAAGAGAATTATCTTCGTCGGCTTTGTCGCGTCATTTTTGTGGCTGGCATTCAGTGGAAGAGCTAGTGCCACTACGCAAAATCCCTGTTCCGCGGAAATTATATGGGTAGAGTGCTGGATGGGCGATAACTGTACGTCTTGGGGTTGGTTTGTTGTGGGGCCCGGTCCAGGCGGATGGACGTTAGCAATATCCGCTATGAAGTGCTCCCCTCCACCTTCGTGTCCTTCGTGTGGGGCTACCGGTGGGTATCCAATCCGCTTGGACACAGGGGACACTTACATTGAGCAGACCGACGTTGCCCTTCCGGGATTGTCGGGTGGATTAGTTCTTCGCAGAACGTGGCACAGCGTTTGGCCATCCAATGAGCTAATTGGGTCAGTCGGATTGTTTGGTATCAGTTGGAGATCAACCTTTGAAGAACGTGTCTTCATGGACCCCCAAAACTACCTCACCTATGAAAGGGGCGACGGCAGCTTCTGGACTTTTGGATTGGGTAACTTCGGAAACACGTTCGTTGTGACTTCACCTGCATCTGTTTGGGCGACTTTTGTGGATGGAGGTTCGGTCTTAACAATTACTTTCAAAGACGGTGAACAACGCCTGTTTGACCATACGACGGGCATCCTCACGGCGATCATAGATCGGAATGGAAACACAACTCAGTTAGCTTACGACAGTTCAGGCCGCCTCGCTACCGTAACTGACCCTGCTTCCCGGCACCTCTATTTCAATTACGGATCATCCTATAACTCGCTTGTAACCAGTGTCACGTCCGATTTTGGAATTACCTTGTCCTATGCATACGACACTCAGGGCAGACTGATTCAGGTGACTAAGCCCGACCTTACGACGGTGTCCTTCACCTACAACGCGCTGTCAGAAATAACAGCAGTGACCGATAACAATGGGAAGATTCTGGAATCGCATAGCTACGATTCCAAGGGTCGAGGACTCACTTCTTCACAGGCGAACGGGGTCAACGCGGTGACGGTGACTTATCCTCCCCCCCCACCCCCACCACCACTAATTGGCAACTGAAAGGGCCTTCGGTTTTTGGGGATTCGGGACCAAAACTATCGGGTCGGCCAAAGAGCTCTTGCTTCGCGGCCAAGCCAGGAAACCTCAGAGGGTAGTTCTTATGCGAGTTTCAAATGGGATTCAGTCTGCAACTCCTCCAACAGCTCTTTGTTTGTCCTTGCAGAAGAATCTCACACTCCAGAGTCGAGCGTTGTGGTTCCATCGCGCAGGAGGCACACAGAAATGTGCTGTAGATGCTACTGCGCCAACAGCTCGCTATCAGAATGCTTATGGGTTTCACGACAATGCGTACAGTCGAGGCTGAGGAGATAGGTGGGTCACTAATGCGAGAAGCGGCTGTATTGCCGAATTGTCGCAGGGTGGATCTGTCCCCAAGTTGTCGACAGACTTCAGGATCCCAAGGGAGCGAATCGTGATGCGAGCAACAGTCCGTATTCTGATCCTTGTTCTTGGTTGCCTGGCTTTCACCGGAATATTGTTTGCAAAATCTTCTTCCTCGGTGACGGTTTCGTCCTCGTCGAATCCGTCCACGTATGGAAGTTCCATAACGTTCACGGCCTCGGTAACGCCCTCGGCGGCAACGGGGACGGTAACCTTCAAGGATGGAAGCACGACGTTGGGCACCGGGACACTCAGCGGCGGAAAGGCAACTTACAGCACTTCGACGCTGGCAGTGGGATCGCATTCGATCACAGCTGCTTATGGCGGGGACACAAATTACAACAGCAGCACATCCTCCACTCTGACGCAGACGGTAAACAAGGCGAACTCGACGACCACAGTGGCATCATCGCTGAACCCCTCTACGTATCAGGCCTCGGTGACCTTCACAGCCACAGTTACGCCTTCGACCGCGACGGGAACAGTGACGTTCAAGGATGGAAGCACGACGTTGGGCACCGGGACACTCAGCGGCGGAAAGGCAACTTACAGCACTTCGACGCTGGCGGTGGGATCGCATTCGATCACGGCTGCTTATGGTGGGGACACGAACGACAACAGCAGCACGTCCTCCACGCTGACGCAAACGGTAAACAAAG
>Ga0181523_10000583_pt1 | contig 41597 bp, 33 predicted proteins | sample PEATcosm2014_Bin_43_FD_119752 | JGI IMG/M metagenome (GOLD analysis project Ga0181523, IMG submission 119752) | Peatland microbial communities from MTU Mesocosm Facility, Houghton, MI, USA - PEATcosm2014_Bin05_30_metaG | ecosystem: Environmental > Terrestrial > Soil > Wetlands > Peat | place... | reverse complement strand
TAACGCAACCGGATCGGAAACGTTCAGGTCGGTGTAAGGAACAATTCCGGTCAGCAGGCCCGCAACCAGGATGTACAAGACGGTACAGATCACCAGGGAACCAAGGATGCCGAACGGCATGTCTTTCTGGGGATTTTTTGATTCCTGGGCCGCGGTGGAAACCGCATCGAATCCGATATAGGCAAAGAAGATGACGCTGGCGCCGCGAGCAATTCCCGACCACCCGTATTGCCCGAACTTGCCGCTGACGTTAGGCGGAATGAACGGATGCCAATTCGCTGCCACCAAAGAAGGATTTTTCAGGGCAAACAGGCCGGCAATTACGATAAACATCACCACGATCGCCAGCTTCACAATCACGATTCCAGAATTGAAGTTGGCCGACTCCTTGATGCCGATCACCAGCAGGATGGTGACGCCTACGATCGCCAGAAACGCTACCAGGTTGAACAAACCAGTTTGTTGCGGCAGGGTATTGGGATTGATGTGCTGAGCCTGAAGCATGTCCTTCATGCGCTCCATGTGCTCCCAGTGACCACCGTAGAAGACGAGCTTCTCGCTGGGCGCCAAGGTGAGTCGAGGAGGAATGCGAATGCCGAAATCCTCCAGGAAGCTGAGCACATAACCGCTCCAGCCGGAAGCCACGGTCGCTGCGCCAAAGGCGTATTCCAGGATGAGGTCCCAGCCGATGATCCAGGCGAAAATCTCGCCCAGCGTGGCATAACCGTAGGTGTAAGCCGAGCCGGCGATGGGAATCAGGGAAGCGAACTCGGCGTAGCAAAGTCCGGCAAAAACGCAGGCAATGCCCGATAGGACAAAAGAAAGCACGATCGCAGGACCGGCATACTTCGCGGCAGCCGATCCGGTCAGGACAAAGATGCCCGCCCCGATGATAGCTCCGATACCCAGCGTGATCAGATTGATTGGACCTAAAGCCCGTTTGAGGCTATGTTCCCCCGTCTCGGATGCCTCATGCATCAGCAGGTTGAGGGGCTTGCACTTCAACAGATTGGATGACATTTAGGCTGTGCCTCTTCTCAACAACTAGGCTTGCTCGCGGCCCTGTGGGTTAAGCTTCGACCACAGGAAATACACCGGAATCCCAAGTAGAACGATGATCAGGCCGGGCCACGTGTACTGCGGCTTATAACGCAACAAGACTACATCAATAAACGCGGCGATCAAAATATACATTGCCGGCAGCACGGGATAGCCGATGGCGCGATACGGCCGGGGCTCGTCCGGCCGTTTGACTCGCAGCACGAACAAACCAGCGATCGTCAAAATGTAGAACACCAGCACCGCGAATATGATGTAGTCCAGGAGTTGGTTATAGCTGCCCGAAATGCACAGAATGCAGGTCCACACACACTGCATGGCAAGCGAGTGCACGGGCGTGTGGTACTTGGGATGAAGTTTGGCTGCGCTGCGGAAGAAAAGGCCATCCTTGGCCATGGCGTAGTAGACGCGCGCGCCTGCCAGAATCAGGCCGTTGTTGCAGCCGAAGGTGGAGACCAGAATGGCGATCGCCATGATCGCAGCGCCGCTACTGCCAAATATCTGCTCAATGACAGCCGTGGCAACCCGGTCCTCGGAAGCATGCTGAATGCCGCGCGCCAGAATCGTGGCTCCGTGCGGGTCGCCCTGGAGCGGCAGGACCGTGAGGTAAACGACGTTCGCCAGTATGTAAAGCAGCGTCACTGCGGCGGTGCCGAACGCCAGCGCCAGCGGCAGGTTGCGCTTCGGATTCTGGACCTCGGCCGCGGTGAAGGTGATGTTGTTCCACGCGTCGGACGAAAACAGCGAACCAACCTGCGCCACCGCGAGGATCGTCAGCGTTCCTACCAGCGCGATCGGACCGCCGACGCCGACCTGCACCGGATGGAGAAGGTGCCAGCCCGCATTGCGCCAATAGTTCGCGCCGAAGTTGGCGGCAATGGCTTGCGCGTTGCGTCCCACGAAAAGCCCGAGCAGCAACAGGCCAAGCAGCGCGGCCGTCTTGGCAATGGTGAAGACGTTCTGCACCGCTGCGCCTGTACGCACGCCGAAGATGTTTAGCACCGAGAGGAAAATGACGATCACGATCGCGGCTAGGTTTTGCGTGTTCAGGCCAACATCCATGTTGCCCAGGACCATGGGGCCGATCGGTATGGGCGGCACGTGCGCGATATGAATCAGCCAATGGGTGGACGAGACCGACGGGAAAAGAACACCAAGAAACTTGCCGAAGGCGACGCCCACGGCGGCAATGGTTCCGGTCTGGATGACGAGATATAGCGTCCAGCCGTAGAGAAATCCCCAGAGCGGGCCGAGCGCTTCGCGCAGATAGACGTACTGCCCGCCGGCATGCGGCATCATCGCCGCCAGTTCGCCGTAGGCCAGCGCGCCGGTAAAGGTCAGAAATCCGGTCAGCACCCAGGCGCCGATCAGCAGCACCGGTGAGTCGACCAGACGAGCAATGTCGGCCGAGACGATAAAAATACCCGAGCCAATCATGGACCCCATCACCAGCGTTGTGGCGCTGATCGGGCCCAGGCCCTTTACGAATCCGGTGTCGGCGGAAGCGGCGGAAACAGTTTTTGTTTCAGTAGCCAATGAACCTCGAAGGGGTTAGCACATGCCTTCGGCGCCATTGAAACCGCGCCAGTCTCGACACCGTCCCCTGCCGCCAGAACCGAGTCTCGCGCAGCGAGACGGAAGATTATAGCCCCACCCTACAGAGCGTGGTACGCGTCCTATTAGAAATTCCCGATTGCCCCGGGGACGGCACACCAAGCGTCGGCCCATCCGAATTTACACCAATAGCCGCAGGAATTCCTCCGCAACTTTCGCCGGCGAACTCAGCAGATCGGCAATCACTGCAACCGAATCCGCTCCGGCATCGATCACGGAACGCGCATTAGCCCGCGTGATACCGCCAATGGCAATCAGCGGTTTTTTCGTGGCGGCGCGCGCGGCGCGAATTCCGTCCAGCCCAACTACGGGATCCGGATTCCGCTTCGACGAGGTTGCGAACACCGGGCCGAAGGCGATGTAGTCACCCGGACCGGCATCGGCTTGCTGCAACTGTTCGAGCGTGTGAGTGGAGACTCCGAGAATCCGATCGGGGCCGATCAGTACACGCGCGCTTTCGGGTGAAAGATCGTCGCGGCCGACGTGCACTCCCTGCAGGTCAGCCGCAATGCAGACATCAGCGCGATCGTTCATGATCAGGATGACGTTGTCGGCCAACGCGCGGCGGATTTCGCGCGCATGGTTCAGCATCTCGCGAGTCGTGCCAACCTTGTTGCGATATTGAACGAGGGTCGCGCCGCCGGCCGCCAGATCGAGCGCGTAGTCCACAATGGCGGTAGTAGTCCGCAGCGGCATGGCGAAACATGAGACATCAACGATGGCGTACAGCTTGGATAAGTTCATTGTCTGAACAGACATTTCCACCACAGAGACACAGAGGCGCAGAGAATGAAATTAGAAAGTAAACCTTCTGTGTCTCTGTGGTTATTCACTTTTCGCCTCTTTCGGTTGTGCCAGGAAGCGTTCCATGAATTTCGTATCAAAGTTGCCCGCACGGAAGTCTGGGTCGCGCATGATCCGCTGGTGCAACGGAATGCTGGTATAAATGCCCTCCACAACGAACATTTCTAAAGCCCGCGACATCCGCGAGATAGCCTCGTCGCGGTCGCGGCCGCGGGCCACCAGCTTGGCAATCAGAGAATCGTAGTAGGGCGGGATAACGCCCTCGGCGTAGGCGGCCGTGTCCACGCGAATGCCCGTGCCGCCCGGAATGTTGAACACCGTAATCTTGCCGGCCGACGGTGTGAAGCGCTCGGGATGCTCGGCGTTGATGCGGCACTCGATGGCGTGCCCGCGGGATACTACTGGCTGGGTGATGATGCTGCTCAGCTTCTCGCCGGCGGCAATCATGATCTGCGCCTTCACTAAGTCCACGTCCGTGACCATCTCCGTCACCGGATGCTCCACCTGGATGCGCGTGTTCATCTCGATGAAGTGCAGTCTGCCGTCCTCGTCCATGAGGAACTCGATTGTGCCAGCGTTCATGTATCCGATGTTGCTGAGCGTCCTAACCAGGATGCCGCCGATGCGTTCACGCAATTCGGGGGTCACCTTCACCGAAGGCGATTCCTCCAGTAGCTTCTGATGGCGGCGCTGGATGCTGCACTCGCGCTCGCCCAGGCTGATCACGTTTCCGTGTTCGTCGGCCAGCACCTGAAACTCGATGTGGCGCGGCCGTTCGATGAACTTCTCCATGTAGAGATCGCCGTTGCCGAAGGCCGCCGCCGCTTCCGACTGCGCCGCGTGGAACAGGTTGGGCAGCTCCTGCTCATCGCGGATGACCCTCATGCCGCGCCCGCCGCCGCCGGCCGAAGCTTTGACGATCACCGGGAAACCCACGCTACGCGCCCACTCCAGCGCCTCATCCGCCGAGGCGATAATCCCGTCCGAGCCCGGCAGGATGGGCACGCCTTCGCGCTTCATGGTGGCGCGCGCTTTTTCCTTTTCGCCCATCAGCCGCGTCACCTCGGGCGGAGGGCCGATGAACTTGATGCCGCAAGCCTGCGCAACTTCGGCAAAGTTGGCGTTCTCGCTGAGCAAGCCGTAGCCGGGGTGCACCGCGTCCACGTTAGCGATTTCTGCGGCGCTGATGACGGCGGGAATGTTGAGATAGCTCTCGTTCAGGCGGGGCGGACCGATACAGATCGCTTCGTCGGCGAAGCGCACGTGCAGGGAGTTGCGATCGGCTTCACTGTAGATGGCGACCGCCTTAATGCCGAGTTCCTTGCAGGCGCAGATGACGCGCAAAGCAATCTCGCCGCGGTTCGCAATTAGGATTTTCTTGAACATGAAATCAGGGGTTCTCTGGCGCCTGCGTAATATTCACCACGGAGGCACGGAGGACACGGAGTTTTTTGAGCCTTTGCGACCCTCCGTGCTCTCCGTTTCTCCGTGGTGAACAAGCGCCTCTTGAGGATCACAGCCGGCGAATGCTGAACAGCGGCATTCCATATTCGACCGGGCTTCCATTGGAGACGAGCATCTTGGCGATTACGCCCGAAACCTCCGCCTCGATCTCGTTCATCAGCTTCATCGCTTCGATGATGCAGAGCACTTGGCCTTCCTTCACCGTGTCGCCCACCTTGACGAAGGGCGGAGTACCCGGCGAAGGAGCTTCATAGTATGTGCCGACGATGGGCGACTTCACGATGTACAAGTCGGCATCCGAAGACACCGCCGCGCTTGGACTCGGGGCGGCTGGCGCAGCAGGTTGCGCACCACCCTCTGGTGCCGAAACACTGGCGGCCGGGGCCGGAGGCATCACGGCAACCGGTAGCGGCTGAACGGCGCTGACGGCGGGCGCGACGTGGACGACCGGAGCGGTCGGGCCTCCACGCTTGACATGGACCTTTATGTCGCCGCGTTCGAGCTCGAACTCGGTGATGTCCTTCTCCACCAGGAGTTCTATGAGTTCTCTAATTTCCTTCTGATTCATTGAATGTGCCAAAGCCTGTTGACCGGCCAGAATAGCAGGCAGTAACCTGGAAACCCGGGATTTCGAACGAGAGCCTGGTCTGACTCACGGTCCAGACCTGCAAGCGCAAAGCAATCAGTCATTATGAACGCTCGCGCGGGATTTGGGAAGACGCGACGGCTTTCGGTAGTGCCTCAGTTTGAGGCACTACCCGGCTTTCTAATGCGGAATGAGCCCACAGACGCGGCGCTCATCTGCTGCGAGAAAACTTCGCAGCGGTTTCCGGACTGGCCAGCAGCCGCCGAGAGGTCAGGTCCGCGATAAAGGAGCAGCTTTCCTCGGTGTAACACTTGAGAAACGAAAAAATTTACAGCGCCACCACTACCTTTCGCTTTTTATTCGTGTTATCATGGCCCGGTTGCCGCTACTGCGGCTGGAGACTTTGGATGGCTATTCGCGACATGCTACTACCCGAGTACGACCAGGAGATGGCGAACACCCGCAAGCTGCTGGAACGTCTTCCCGAGCAGATTTCCGACTACAAACCGCATACCAAGTCAATGCCTCTCAACCGCCTTGCCGGACACGTTGCCGAACTGCCGGGCTGGGCCAAAGAGACATTCACCAAGGAAGTGTTGGAATTCGACATGGATAATTTCGTCCCTTTCACCCCGAAAACGCGCCAGGAAGTGCTCGACACCTTCGACAAGAATTCCAAGGCCGGCCGCGAGGCCCTGGCCGCAGCCAACGACGCAGCGTTCGGCGTGATCTGGAGCCTGAAGAACACCAAAGGTGACACCATCTTCTCGATGCCGCGCGCGGCCTGCTATCGCAGCATGGTGATGAGTCACATGATCCACCACCGCGCCCAGCTTGGGGTTTATCTAAGGCTGAACGAGATCGAGATTCCCGGCATGTATGGGCCTTCGGCTGACGAGATGAAGTTCTGGCAGGAAGCCCACAGCGCGTAGGTCCCCGAAGATTCACATGCAACTTGCCGGCAAAGAGTCCGGGATGCGGCTCTCCTCATCTTCGGTTAGGAGCGCCGCATTTTGTTTTTTATCGTGCTTGTGCGAAAGTAGCGCGGTGCGCGCCGTTGCCCTGCTGGGACTTCATGCCAACGATCACGACGTCCGGCAATTCGAGATGCCGGGCGTCAATCTTTTTTCGGGCAACGAACTCGATCCCACCGACCAGGCCGACGCGGCGCTGATCTTCGGCGGGGATGGAACCGTCCATCGCCATCTGGGCGGGTTGGCGCTGAAGCAAATCCCAACCCTCGTTGTCCCCATGGGCAGCGCCAATGATTTTGCGCAATCCATCGGCATTGACAGCATAGCCACAGCGTGGGCGGCGTGGCAGCGCTTCTGCGCGGGTAGTCACACTACCAGCAGCATCGATCTGGGAACGATTCAGCCGTTGCAAGACACTTCTGAGATCCTGCGGCCTGCCGACGCTGTTCCGTGGCAGGAGGATTCGCTGGAAACCCTGCACTTTGTTCCCGATGGCCCGCGCAAGGATCTGCCGCAGATGGGGACGCGGATCATGCAATCGCAGTTGCGTCACGCGATTGACGCCGAGCGCGAGATCGCGCGAACCACTTTGTATTGTTGCATCGCCGGTACCGGGCTCGACGCCGCTGTGAACCGCCTGACCTTGAAGCAGCCGCGATGGCTCCGGCGACATGGGGGCTATGTCATCGCGCTGGTGCAGACCCTAGGAAGCTTTCGCCCACCGCGCATCACTATCTCTGTGGAAACCGGCGGCTCATGGCTAACCCGCATGAACGAACACGGCTTTCTGATCGCCGCCGGCAATGGTCCGCAATACGGTCATGGCATGAGATTGACCCAACACGCGCGAATGGACGATGGCCTGCTCGATGTCTGTTTCGTTCGCAGGTTGAGTAAGATGCGCTTGCTTCGTTTATTTCGCGTCGTCTATGGCGGCCGTCACATCGGCATGAAGGAGGTCGAATACTTCCAGGCCGCGCGGCTGCGCATCGCTACCGATCCGGTGACCGAGGTCTTCGCCGACGGCGAACCCATCTGCACCACGCCGGTCGAGCTCGGGGTGCGGCGCAACGCCCTGCGCGTGATCGTGCCCTGAAATCCGTCACCGATCGGATACCTTGTTCATTTCCAGTGATGAACTGCGACCCGGAAGGGACGAGCCAGTTGTATACCTGCATTTTTCTGGAACTTCTGGCTGGCGACTGGGTCTATACTGTTAGTAATTAACGATGGCTACGCCCGCAGCTGCAAAACCGGTAAGAGAAGCGATTCCTCAGGTTGCGCCCGAGGACCAGGTCATACCCGCGCTATTTGGCGAGGGTGAGGGCCTGTATCCCCAACGCAAGGACACCTTTCTATACTCGTTTATCCTCCATATGATCGCCGTCGGCCTGCTCATCTGGTCGGGGCATTGGGTTTTTGAGCACAAGGACGAAATCAAGCAGCAGGTCATCGGCGTGGTCACCGACATCAGCCCGTATCTGCCGATGAACGCCTCCAAGACGAAGGCGGGCGGCGGCGGCGGTGGCGGCGATCGCGACAAGTTGGCAGCCCCCAAAGGTGCGCTGCCTAAGCTCTCGAAGGACCAGATCGTACCCCCGGCCATCGTGATCCGTAATGACCATCCCAAGCTCGTGGTCGACCCCTCGGTGGTTGTACCGCCTGAGATCAAGCTGCCGACGATGGGCGCGTTGGGCGATCCGCTGTCCAAGGTGATGGGGCCACCCTCGAACGGCACCGGCTCGGGCGGCGGCATTGGCAGCGGCAGCGGCGGCGGCGTGGGATCGGGAACCGGCCCTGGCGTTGGGCCGGGCCACGGCGGTGGATATGGCGGCGGCGCCTATCGCGTTGGCGGCGGCGTCAGCGCTCCGAAAGTTTTGTACGATCCCGATCCGGAGTATTCCGAAGAGGCGCGCAAGGCCAAATACCAGGGCACTGTAGTGTTGTGGCTAGTGGTGAGTCCAGAAGGCAAGCCGCTGGAAATCCGGGTGCAGCGCGCGCTGGGCATGGGTCTGGACGAGAAAGCTGTCGAAGCGGTACGCCAGTGGCGCTTCGAACCCGCCAAGAAGGACGGCCACCCCGTCCCCGTCATGATCAACGTGGAAGTGAACTTCCGGCTGTACTGAGCCTACCCTCGTGCTCGAAGAAAGCGTTTGCCACCGTAGTCAGTTTTGGTTTTTTTCGCATCCTTATCATGAGGGTGATGATGTTCGATTAAGGCGGGCGGATAGATCACTACCTTCGGATCGGCATAGCCACAGCCATTTCCCAGAGAGAGGGCAATCCGCCTGTTCGCCGGATTTTCACAATGCTCACCGTCGGGCTGTTGTTATTAGGGTCCGCGTACACGGAAGGTTGCGTGAAAGGAGTGGCGCCGTTGGTGAAACGCACATCCATAAACGAGTTGGCATCAGATAGAGTCCACTGGATTGGCGTTCCCGGTTGGGCGCAGAACACTGTGTAGGGAGTATTGTTCACCATGAGAATCACGTTCCCTTGATTATCGCGCGAGACCGAGATTTGGCAGCCGGCGGCTGAACACTGAAAGACGCCAGCCGGACAGGCTGCCGCGGCTCCGCAAGCGCCCGGGTTACCGGCAAATGCACGTGGCATAAGAGGGAGGGCGAACAGCAACAACACCGTGCAACAACAGGGAACAAGACGTCCGTATTTCATAGATGGTTCCTCCTTCTGCTGAATGTGGTGGCCCAACTGCCGTTACTGCTTGAAGTTCTTGGTCTGCGCCAGCCAGCGCTGGTAATGGGGATCGCCCTGCAGTTTGCGGAGTTCAGGCTCTTTCTCAATCTCCTCCAGCGAGTATCCGGCCTTCACAGCCTGTTGGAGCGGAGTGACGGCCCGATCGCGGTGGCCGACGATCTCATACACCAGGGCTTCCGTAAACAGCGTGTCACCGTTGTTGGGCGAAATATCCAAGGCGCGTGTGATATACGCTTGGGCATCGCTGTTGTGGCCCAGATGAGCATGATACAGCGCGATCCCGCTGAGCACATCAGGGGTCCTTGGGATTGACCCTGAGTCCCTCGGTAGCGGTTTCCAGGGCCCTCTGATAGGCCTGGCGTGCATCCGCCAGCCGGGATGGAATCTGATCGTAGCTGTCGCCCAGATTGCGCCACATGACGTGGTCGTGCGGGCTCATTTCGGCGGCGTGCTTCATGGCATCAGCAGCTTCGACCCACTTGCCCAGGTACATGTACGCCGATCCCAGATTGCTCCAAGCGTAGGCGGCGGGTTGGATATTAAGGCCCTTCCTTAGGACGGCAACTGCATCCTCGTATCGTCCCAATGCCAAATAGACCCCGCCTAAGCTGAGATAGCCGCCCGGATTGTCGGGCGCGAGGTCAATGACCGACTGGTATTGCTGCGCAGCTTCACTAAAGCGTCCTGTGGTGTAGTACAGGCGACCCAGGTCGAGATAGCCGAGCCAATGGGTCGGGTGTCGGGCGACGATGTGCTTGAGGAGCTGTTCGGCTTGGTTGTATTCGCCCTTGAGCTCATAGACTTGTGCTTCGCGAATCTCAGCATCGATAACTGTAGGATCCAGCTCCAGCACGCGTCTGTATTCGGCGAAGGCTTCATCAAGCTGACCAGTCTGCTGGTACACTCTCGCTAAAGTTACGCGAACGGGGATGAGGCGGCCATTCAATTCTACAGCCCGTCCTGCGCTACGAGTTGCTTCCGCGATCCATTTCGGGTCCTTGGTCAGGGTATACTTCGCCGCATAAGCATCCCCGAGGCCCGCGTATGCCAACGCATACTGTGAGTCCTTGGCGGGAGCCTTGTTGAACAACTCGATTGCACGATCAATATCCTCCAAGTTAAAACGCCATAGATATCCCATCCCTTGCTCATAGAGTTCATACGCCCCAGGTTGGGTGGTTGCTCCCGCGGCTAATTCTTCCTTGATTTGGGAGTTCACTTGTAAGTCCAGCATGTCGGCGACGGACTCCCACACACGCTGCTGCATTTCGTCCAGATTGGCGGAATCCACATGGATCGATCGCGACGATAGCTGCCGATGGTTCTTAGGGTCGACGAGATCGGCAGTGAGGTTGAGGCCCTGCGCAGTATGTTCAATGCTTCCCCTCACAGCCAGCGTGACATTCAAATTGCGATAGGCTTCGTCCAGGCTCTTGACATTGCGGGTATCGCTCGACGGCACCACCCAGAATGACTTCTGGTAACGCTCCAATTGCGATAGTTTGCTGGTCAGGCTCTCGGCCACACCTTCGGCGAAGGCTTGATTGGAAGAGTCGTTGCCTATGTTCTGGAAGGGAAGGACGGCGAGATGCTTCTCCTGCGGCAGCCGCTTGAAGGGATTGAGCAGCGCACCGGCCAGCACCGGGATGATTGCGGTCAGCACGGCACAGGCGCCAATTGCATAGGTCGCGCGATTCCGGCTGATTCCCGCGGCGATGGCTTTCCATCCCGACTGCCTGGGCAGGTATTCTCCCGACAAAGCGCACCAGAACTCGTCCACGGTCGCAAACCTGTCGGCAGGGTTGGCCGCCAGAGCTTTCGTAATCGCGTCTCGCCAGCGTGGCCCGATTCGCTTGACTATGTCGGCTTCCAGCCCCACGAAAGGAGCATCGTGGGAGCATGGTAGCTTCCCAGTCAGCATCTGGAAGACGGTGAGGCCCAGTGCGTAGATATCGCTTCGGCTGCTGCACTGGCCGCGAAGCTGCTCCGGCGCCATATACTCCGGCGTGCCTACAACTTCGGCAACAGACTCGACAGCCGTCTCATCGCACTCCGGGTTGGTAGCTAAACCGAAGTCAGTCACCTTAGCCAGCGGCCCTCGCGCGGTTTCCACAGCATCACATTTCCGGGCTTGAAATCGCGATGCACGATGCCCAACTGATGCGCAGCCGCAATTGCGGATACCATCTGCCGAACCAGAGGCAGCGCCTGCTCGCAGGTCATGGGGCCGTGCCGGTGAAGGTAGGCCGACAAGGTCTCGCCTTCCAACAATTCCATGGTCAGGAAGAGCAAGTCTGCGTGCAGCTTATCCTTGTGGTGACCCAGGTCGAACACCCGGCAGACATTGGGATGACTGACCTTCCTGGCAAGCTGAATTTCCTGTCGGAACCTGCCGATTTGCCTGGCCGAGGACGCGCGCTCGGGAGCAATCGTCTTTAACGCAATCCTGGCCTGCAACTCCCAATCCTCGACCTCGTACACCTCGCCCATACCGCCGCGGGCGATGAAGCGGATTACTCTGTAGCGCTCGCAGATAACATCGCCGGAAGAAAAGATGGACTGGTCAGGACGAACTTCGGCCGTCGGCTCGCCGTAAGGGTCGCTTATCAGACCGACATTCTTCATTTCGCCATGCTGGTCGCTTGATTCCATCACTTCACCCTGGAAGCCAGAAACCCTGTTCGGAGCGGACGCACACGTCCATCAAGTTGTGAGCAAGTAATTCGAGAGGCGATGACAGAAGGCGCGGCGCCAAGCCCTATTCCCCAAGGTCACGCGGAACAGCTGGAGCAGGCTCTTGTTGGCAGCATTATAGCCCGGTAACAACGATATTTTGCGAGGGGCCTATTGACGAGGAGACTGGAGGGCACAGGTCATCGGGGACGTCCGGTTCCACGGACAAAAGTGACGACCACGCGAATGAACACAAGAACTCCCAGCAAAGCGATCAGCCGAAGCCACCACGGCCAGTGGGGCATAGACGCGGGCTGCTGAGCCTGTATGCCCTTCAGGACTGCGAGGGCGGCGAGTTGGATTGGCGGGCTCACCATGGCGGCACTAGAGCCTACCATAGAACTTGCAGATTATTGAATGGCGGAACGAATTCCGCCCAACCAGCCTTCGAACACAGGCCCCTGAGCGCAGCGCGATTGTCGGCTGCTCAGAGGGATTTGTTTTGCGGCCTTAGCTGGCGCTCAGGCGCTATCTGCGGAAAGGCTTGCTAAACGGCGCCACGCGTTGCTTTGCCTTCTCGGCCCAATCCGAACCTTTGTCCACCCAGTCGCTCGCCTGATCGCCGAGATCTTCCATGGCGTCGCGGGCGTCCTCGTACTTACGAAGCAGGGTCCTGCGCATTTGCTTGCCGGTCTTTGGGGCGAACAATAGAGCGGTAAACGCACCCAACGCGATTCCGACCAAGAGCATGGTCAGCCCCAGGCTGATGTTATTCTCCGAAGACCGATAATCCCCCTGGCCTGCGAATTCATTAGTTTGATCGTTCATCAACTCCACCTCCACCGTACAAATGATAAATCTTGCCCGGCCTCCTTGTTAAACTCTCTGGCGACGGTTTGTCTCCAAAAAAATGTTTCGCGGCAGGGTGGAGAGACCAGAAAAATCCGACGGCAGTTTCATCGAGTGCCGGCTAAATGGTAGCAGGGTCATTGACTTTCCAGTGTCGAGCGCTAATATCACAGACTGAGGGCGGCAAATAAAGCTACAATGTCGCCTCGGAGGCTCGGCTATGCACCGCGTCACTTCCTTCGTCATTGTGCTAGTTTCCCTCTTCGTTGCCTGCGCGGCGTTCGCGCAGGACGATCCTGCAGCCGCAACCGCGACCTGTAACTTTGACGCAGAAAAGCAACTGGTACTGCAATACCAGCACGTCTCTCTCACCCCGAAAAAACCGTTGTCGCTTCAGGTTCCTTTCGGCAAGGTGTGGGCTCCCGGGGGCAAGCCCATGACGCTGTTCGCCAATACTCCCATCCAGATCGGCGACAGAACTTTTCCCATCGGCGCTTACACGATATTTCTCATCCCTAATCCCAAGCAGTGGACGCTAATTGTTTCCAAGAGCACCCAGACCACGGGGGCGTACGACGATCAGCATGACCTGGTACGTGTGCAAATGGAATCAGGTGAGCTGCCGAGTCCTGAGCCGGAATTCAGGGTCTCCTTCGCACACATTGCTCCCGATCAATGCAGTATCCGCGTCGATATGGACAAGTTCGGGCATTTTGCCGTGTTCCAGGAGAAGTAGATCAGTCCGCGAACACCGGTACTTCTTCGGCCTTTGCCACTTTCTTGCGTCCCGGCAGGATCGACATCACCCAATCCTTCAGGTGATCCATGTAGAGATACACCACGGGTGTGGTGTAGAGGGTCAGCGCCTGGCTGACGATAAGGCCGCCAACAATAGCAACACCCAATGGCCGCCTGATTTCCGATCCGACACCTGTGCCCAGGGCCAAGGGCAACGCTCCCAGCATTGCAGCCATGGTGGTCATCATGATCGGCCGGAAGCGAATCAGCCCGGCTTCGTAGATGGCTTCCTCCGCGCTCTTGCCGGTGCGTTCCACCTCAAGCGCGAAATCGATCATCATGATGGCGTTCTTCTTCACGATGCCGATGAGTAGGATGATGCCGATCAGCCCGATGACATCCAGCTGCATGTGGAAGAGCAGCAGCGCCAGCAGAGCGCCGGTGCCGGCCGATGGCAGCGTAGAGAGAATCGTGATGGGATGGATATAACTCTCGTAGAGCATGCCGAGCACGATGTAGACCGCGAGCAGCGCGGTCAGAATAAGCATCGGCTCCGACGACAGCGAATCCTGGAACGCGGCAGCCGTTCCCTGGAAGCTGCCGTGAATCGAAAGCGGCATCCGCATGGCCAACTCAGCACTGTCGATGGCACGCGTGGCCGTTCCCAGATCCCCTCCGGGAGCCAGGTTGAACGAGATGGTCACGCAGGGGAATTGTCCCTGGTGATTGACCGACAGCGAGGTATTCGCCGGGGCAAAGTGGGCGAACGCCGACAGCGGCACTTGCGCCCCGGTGCCTGTAATTACGTAGACGCTCTTCAGGGCATCGGGAGTGAGCTGATATTTGGGATCGACTTCCATCACCACGTGATATTGGTTCAGCGTCTCATAGATGGTCGAGATTTGTTCCTGTCCGAAGGCGTCGTAGAGCACGGCATCAATTTGCTGCGCCGTGATGCCCAGCCGCGCCGCGGTGTCGCGATCGATCACGACATTCGCTTCCAGGCCGCTAATCTGCTGATCGCTGTTTACATCCTTGAGCTGAGGAATCTTGCGCAGCTGCGCCGTCAACTTCGGCGCCCACTCATAAAGCTCGTCCAGATTTTCGCCAGAGAGCGTGTATTGAAACTGCGCATTCGACTGGCGTCCGCCGATCTGCAAGTCCTGCACCGACTGGAAGTACAACGCTGCCCCGGGAACATGCGCCAGGTTAGGACGCAGGCGGGCGATGACCTTGTCTGAGCTGATCTTGCGTTGACTCAGCGGTTTCAGGGTTACGAACATGCGTCCCTGGTTCTGGGCGGCATTGCCGCCGACGAAAGCGAGGACGTTGTCCACCGCCGGATCTTTCTTCACCACCCGGATGAACTCTTCGGTCTTGGCCTTCATGTCGTAGAACGACACATCCTGATCGCCCATGATGGTGCCCTGAAGGCGGCCCGTGTCCTGCTGCGGGAAGAATCCCTTGGGCACGATGACGTACAGGAACACATTGAAGAAGACCATGATGATGGCCACGGCCAGGATGAGCCGGCGATGGCGCAGCACCCAGCCGAGCGACACCTTGTAACCGCGGTTCATCCAGAAGAAACCACGCTCGCTCATGCGGTACAAGACGCCGTGACTGCCGGGATCATGGGCCTTCAGGAAGCGCGCGCAAAGCATGGGCGTAGTGGTCAGCGAAACCACCATGGAGACGGCAATGGCAGCGCTCAGAGTCACCGCAAACTCGTGGAACAGCCGGCCCACCAGTCCGCTCATCAGCAGAATGGGGATGAAGACGGCCATCAGCGAGGTGCTCATGGAGACCACGGTGAAACCGATCTCGCGCGCGCCCAGAATCGCCGCCGCGTGGGGCTTCATGCCGCTTTCGACATGGCGCATCACGTTTTCCAGCACCACGATTGCGTCGTCAACCACAAAGCCGGTCGAAATCGTCAGCGCCATCAGCGACAGGTTATTCAGCGAATAACCACACAGATACATGATCCCGAAAGTGCCGACGATGGCCAGCGGCACCGCAACGCTCGGAATCAAAGTGGCGCGCACCTCGCGCAGAAAAACGAAGACCACCAGCACCACGAGGATGACGGAAATGACCAGGCTGCGCTGAACATCCGACACCGAAGCGCGAACGGTGGTGGTGCGGTCGAGGCCGATATCGAGATTGATGCTGGGCGGCAGCGAAGCTTTCAGGAATGGCAGGGCAGCGATGACGCGGTCGGCAGTGGCGATTACGTTCGCGCCCGGCTGGCGGAAGATCACGATCAGCACGCTGGGCTTGCCGTTGAAGCTGCCCGCGTTGTAGATGTTGGAATACGAATCCTGAACGTCGGCAACATCGCTGAGGCGGACCGGCGCGCCGTTGTTATAGGCGATCACAAGGTTCCTGTAATCTTTCGCCTTGGTGAGCTGATCATTGGCGCGAATCATCCACATCTTGCTGCCATCGTTCAGCGAGCCCTTGGCCTGATTGGCGTTCTGCGCGGCAACGGCTGTGCGCATCGTCTCCAGCCCCACGCCCATATTGTTCAAACTTTGCGGATTCGCTTCGATGCGCACCGCGGGCTGCGACGACCCCCATACAAAGACTTGACCCACGCCCTCGACCTGCGACAGCTTCTGTCCCATGATGGAGTCGGCCTCGTCATACATCTGGTCCTGGGTCATGGCGTCGGAGGTCATCACCAGGATCATCACCGGCGCGTCGGCGGGATTGATTTTGCGATAAGTAGGATTGCTGGGCAAAGCCGGCGGCAGATAATTGCGGGCCGCATTGATGGCGGCCTGGACATCACGGGCAGCCGCATCAATGTTGCGGTCGAGGTCGAACTGCATGGTGATGGCCGTGGAGCCCAGCATGCTGGTCGAGGTCATCTGGTTGATGCCGGCGATGCGGCCGAATTGCCGCTCCAGTGGGGTTGCCACCGCCGAGGCCATGGTCTCCGGACTCGCGCCGGGCAGGGTCGCGCCAACGGAGATGACCGGGAAGTCGATCTGCGGCAGCGGTGCGACGGGAAGCTGCGTGTAAGCCAGCGCGCCCGCCAACAGCAGGGCGAAGGTCAGCAGCGTGGTAGCGACAGGCCGGGCAATGGCTGGGGCGGAGACATTCATACAGTTACTTGTTCACAGTCGCATTTTGGCAATTGGCAATTGGCAATTGGCAATTGGCATTTAGCACTTAGCGTTTACAACTTAGTGCTTAATACTCATTTCGCATTCAGCAGCTAATAGCCAACCGCCAGTTACCCTTCTCGTTCGTTACCCACCTCAGCAATCTGTTTTGGCTAACTGCTAAATGCCAATTGCTAAGTGCTATTTTCAATCTCCAATCGCCTCCGCCGGCTTGGGCCCACGCACGTGGCGCAAAGCTTGCCCCAGCCGGTCAAACCACACATAGACGACCGGCGTGGTGAACAGAGTCAACAATTGGCTGATCAGCAATCCGCCGATGATCGTAATACCGAGCGGACGCCGCAGCTCGGAGCCGGTGCCGGAGCCGAGCGCCAGCGGCAGCGCGCCGAACAATGCGGCAAAGGTCGTCATCATGATTGGCCGGAAGCGCAGCAGACAGGCTTCGTAGATCGCCTCTATAGCCGGCTTCCCTTCCTTGCGCTCCGCCTCCAGGGCGAAGTCGATCATCATGATGGCGTTCTTCTTCACGATACCGATCAGCAGGATGATTCCGATGAGGGCCATCACACTGAGGTCCATGTGGAACAGCGTCAGCGCCAGAATTGCGCCCACACCGGCCGAAGGCAGCGTGGAGAGAATCGTGATGGGGTGGATGTAGCTCTCATACAGAACGCCGAGCACGATGTACACCGTGACGATGGCCGCGAGAATCAGCCAGCCTTCATTGGCCAGCGACGCCTGGAAGGCCCGCGCCGTTCCCTGAAATGCCAGCTGGATGCTGGGCGGCAAGCCTAGGTCAGCGGCCGTCTGCTGAATCGCCTTCACGGCATCGCCCAGAGAGGCGTCCTTGCCCAGGTTGAACGAGATGGTCACCGCCGGAAACTGGCCCTGGTGGTTGATCGTCAGCGGTCCGGTGGTGGTTTCCCAGTGCGCAATAGCGCTCAACGGCACCTGGCCAGCGGTTGCGGCAAAAGCATTCGCACTCGTGGTCAGATTTACCGGGGTGCCGACGATGGCCGTATTCCCCGATGATGCTGGAGTCTGCGCGCTACCGGCCGGCACATAGATGTCCTTCAGCGCATCGGGATCGGCGCTGAACGACGGATCCACTTCCAGCACTACGTGGTACTGGTTCAGCTGGGTGAACATGATCGAGATCAGGCGCTGGCCAAAAGCATCGTAGAGAGTATTGTCGATGGCGCTGGCCGTAACGCCCATACGCGAAGCGGTGTCGCGATCGATGACCAGAGTGGCCTGCGCCGCCTGGTTCTGCTGATCGGTCGCAACATCGCGAAGCTCAGGCAGCTTCTTCAGCTTGTCCAGCATCTTGGCGGTCCAGGTCCGCACTTCCTTGGCGTCGGCGTCCTCCAGAGTGAACTGGTATTGGGTGCGGCTGACGCGGTCTTCCACGGTGAGGTCCTGCACCGGTTGCATGTAAAGCGTGATGCCTTCCACGCCGGCGATTTCCTGCTGCAGGCGCTTCATGATCGCGGTTACGTCGTCGTCGCGGTCGTCGCGCGGTTTCAGGTTGATCTGGATGCGGCCACTGTTGGGCGTGGTGTTAGTACCGTCAACGCCGATGAATGACGACAAACTGACTACGTCTTTGTCCTTCAGGATGGCGGCGGCCAGCGCCTGCTGCCGTTCCGACATGGCCGCAAACGAAATACTTTCCGGCGCATCCGAGATGCCCATAATCACGCCGGTGTCCTGCACCGGGAAAAAGCCCTTGGGCACCACGATGTACAGGTAGATGGTCGCGATGAGCGTGCCGATCGTAACCAGCAGCGTCGCGGTCTGATGATTGAGAACGAACTTTACTCCCCGGCCGTAGAAGGCAATGGTGTTGTTGAAGACGCGCTCCGACCAGTCATACAACCGGCTGTGCTTTTCCTGGTTTTTTTGCCGCAACAACAACGAGCACATCATCGGGGTCAGGGTCAGAGAGATGATGGCCGACAGCAGAATGGTAACGCTCAGGGTGACCGCGAATTCGCGGAAGAGCCGGCCGACGATGTCGCCCATGAAGAGCAGCGGGATCAGCACCGCGATCAGCGAGACGGTCAACGACACGATGGTGAAGCCAATCTGGCCGGCGCCGCGCAACGCGGCCTCCAGCGGCGTATGTCCCTCCTCAATGTAGCGATCGATGTTCTCGATCATAACGATGGCGTCGTCTACCACGAAACCGGTGGAAATGGTCAGCGCCATCAGGGAGAGGTTGTCCAGCGAATAGCCCAGCAGGTACATCACGGCAAAGGTGCCCACAATCGACAGCGGCACGGTAACGCTGGGAATGACGGTTGCGGCCAGGGTGCGCAGGAACAGGAAGATGACCATCACCACCAGGGCGATGGTCAGCATCATCTCGAACTGGACGTCCTTGACACTGGCGCGGATGGTGTTGGTACGGTCAGTCAGGACCGTGACCTTCACCGACGCGGGCAGATTGGCCTGCAGTTGTTTCAGCCGCAGCTTGATGCTGTCCGCCACCTTGATGATGTTGGCCCCGGGCTGGCGCTGGATGTTCAGGATCACCGCGGGCGTGGTGTTCATCCAGGCTGCCTGGTTCTCGTTCTCTGGGCCCATCACCACCGAGGCCACATCGGACAAGCGAACTGGATTGCCGTTCTTGTAGGCGACAACTGCATCCGCGTAGTCCTTAGGATTGAGCAGCTGATCGTTGGCGCCGATGGTGAACGACTGCCGGCTGTCCTGTAGCTGGCCCTTCGCCTGATCGATATTGATCTGGCCGACGACCGTGCGCAGTTGCTCCAAGCTCATGCCATAGGAGGCCAGCGCCGTCGGGTTGGCCAGGATGCGCACCGCCGGCTTCTGCCCGCCGCTGATGCTCACCAGTCCGACGCCCGGCAACTGGGATATCTTTTGCGCAAAGGTCGTGTCGGCCAAGTCCTCGACTTGCGGTAGCGGCATGCTGTCCGACGTCATCGCCAGAGTCAGAATGGGAGCGTCGGCGGGGTTGACCTTGCTGTAGATCGGCGGGGTGGGCAGATCGTTGGGAAGATAGGTCTGCGCGGCGTTGATCGCCGCCTGCACTTCCTGCTCGGCAACGTCGATATTCTCTTCCAGGTTGAACTGCAGCGTGATGACCGACGCTCCGAAGGAGCTGCTCGAGGTCATCTGGCTTAAGCCTGGAAGTTCGCCGAACTGACGCTCCAGCGGTGCGGTTATCGACGACGCGGTAACGTCCGGACTGGCCCCGGGATAAAACGTGACAATCTGGATTGTCGGGTAATCCACCTGCGGCAGAGCGGAGATGGGTAGCTGACGGTAGGCCACAATGCCTACCAGCAGCAGTCCCACCATCAACAGCGACGTCGCGATGGGCCGAAGAATGAACGGCCGCGAAATACTCATGTCTGCGATCCGATATTACCGGACGAGGTACCGCCATTTCTTTGATGAGCCGGGGCTTGTGGAGCTACCCGCATGCCGGCCTGCAACTTCTCCTGTCCGTCGGTCACCACCCGGTCGCCGGACTGCAAGCCGGATGCAATCACCACTGTGCTGCCTTGGGTGAGGGCCACCTGGACCGTGCGCATCTGCACGGTGTTATTGCTATCGACTACGTACGTATAGGTGCCATCCGGACCACGTTGCATGGCGCTGGCGGGCGCAGTGATAGCGTTCTTGCGCTTCTCCAGCAGCAGGTGAGCATTGACGAACTGGTTCGGCCACAGCGCGTTGTCAGCGTTGTCGAACGTCGCCTTCAGTTGCACTGTTCCGGTCGTCTGATCGATCTGGTTGTTGATGGTGAGCAGCGTTCCCGTACCCAGTTTCGTCTGGTCATCGCGGCTGTAAGCGTCGACCTCCAGCGTCCCCTGCCGCATCCGCTGCGCCACTTCTTGTAGCTGGTCTTCTGGAATGGTGAAGACCAGGGAGATCGGCTGCAGTTGGGTGATGACGATCATGGCTGTGCCGCTGGCCGCAGTGACGTAATTGCCGGGATCCACCAGCCTTAGTCCCACCCTCCCGGGCACGGGCGACTTGATGTAGCAGTAAGTCAGGTTCAGCTTGGCGTTGTCGATCGCAGCTTTGTCGGCGGCTATCGTGCCTTCGTAGGTCCCGAAAGATGCTTGCAGCGTATCGAGGTCCTGCTTGGCGATGACTCCCTGCTGATAAAGAACATTGTTGCGCTCATACTGCGCCTTGGCGTTGGTAAGCTGCGCTTCGTCCTTTTGCAGATTGGCCTCGGCCTGGGTTAGCGCCACTTGGTAAGGCCGGGGATCGATCACGATCAGCAGCTCTCCAGCTTTGACATCCTGGCCTTCGCGAAAATTGACCTGCATGATCTGGCCATCAATGCGCGTCTTCAAAGAGACCGTATTTAGTGCCTGCACCGAACCCAAGCCGGTGATATACACGTTGAAATCGCCCTGTTTTACCGTAGCGACTCCGACGGGTACCGCCGGTGGCGGCGCATTGGCCTTTGCACTCTTTGTCGCGGACTGCGAACCGCAGCCAGCCAGCACGGCGCAAATGGCGATGGTCACCGCCAATCCTAGGCATGACCTCCAGAAGACGCGGTTTTTCCGCGTTCTGGGGCTAAGGAACGCTTTCTTCACAGGAACTCCTCCTCGCCAGCACGTGCGACGCACTGCAGACCGAAGCGTTACCGCAGCTCGTCCGACATCACGTAACTGCAACCTGGCGCGTTGGTTGCAGTACTATTAGATCACTAATATCCAGATCAATAATATTAGACCGGATGGGCCACGCAATCGCAGTCAAGAGTAAGTGAAGGAAGGTTAAGAAGTGTGAACCCTGAAAACACATCTCGAAACAATTCTTCACCGCACGCGCGACGAGGAAAAGGCAAAATAAACCCGGTGAATCGCCTGCTCATCGTCGACGACGACCACGCCCTGGTCAATCTACTCAAGCGCTTCCTGGAGGGCGAAGGCTTCCGCGTGGACGCCGCCTATGACCACGCTTCCGGCTTGAGCGCCGCACTCTCCAGCGAACACGAACTAATCATTCTGGATGTGATGCTGCCCGGCGGCTCAGGGTTCGAGCTTTTGAAAGCGCTGCGCCAGCAGTCGTCCGTTCCCGTGCTGCTGCTTACCGCTCGTGGCGAGGCCGTCGATCGCATCCTGGGTCTTGAAATCGGCGCCGACGACTACCTCGCCAAGCCTTTCGATCCTCGGGAGCTGGTGGCCAGGGTTCGCGCCATCTTTCGCCGCACCCGTGAGCCATCTGCTCCAACCGCACCCAACGAGCATGAAGAGATGCTCGCGGTGGGCGGCATCAGTATGTCGCTTGCTACCCGAACCGTCACCTGCCGGGACACTCCGGTGGACCTTACTTCCGTCGAGTTCAACGTGCTGGAACTTCTGCTGCGCCATGCCGGCAGCGTCGTCACTCGCGAACAGATTGCGGAAGTGGCGCTGGGCCGCCCGCTGAATGCCTTCGATCGCAGCGTCGACGTACATGTGAGCCGATTGCGCAAAAAGCTGGGTGGTTGTCCCACGGCCGAGGACATGATCCGGCCCATCCGCGGCATCGGCTACTTCCTCGCCGCCGAAACCCCGGAGAAGAGCCGGGTATGAACCGCCGTCTGTTCTGGAAAATCTTTCTACCCTTCTGGGTGGCGCAGGCAATTTTGCTGGGCGCTCTTTATCTTCGGGTGCACTACCGCATCTCCTCCGAACATCCCTGGTGGATCCAGCCCGAGCGCCGCGAAATGCCGGTGCTGGCCTCGCTTGCGGCGCAACGTTTTGAGCAGGCTGGCCCGGCAGGTGAGACCCAGCTGCTGGACGGTCTTTCCCTGCCACATCGTTCGCGATTCTGGCTGCTCGACGGCAGCGGTAACGAGCTTACCGGCCGCATCGTTCCCGATCGCATTCTGCAGGCCGCCGCAACCGCCGACCGGCAGGAAGGCTTATACCACTCCTATGAAGCTAACGTGCTGGCTGCGCGGGTGACGACGGACCGCGGGCAGTATCTGCTGATCGCCGAGCTTACGCCGCCACCACTGTCGGAACGCATTCCTGGCGACCTGCTCTGGACCTTGAAGCTGGGAACGAGTTTTTCGGCAATCATTTGCCTGTTGATTGCGCACTATCTGACTAAGCCGATCGAGCGCATGCGCGATGCCACCCACGAACTGGCCCGCGGCAATCTCGACATCCGTGCCGGCGAAAACCTGGGCAACCGCCAGGACGAGATTGCCGACCTGGTGCGCGACTTCGACATCATGGCCGGAGAACTGCGCAACCAAATCCAGAGCGAACGCAATCTGCTGAGCGGCGTCTCGCACGAACTGCGCTCGCCTATCGCGCGCATTCGCTTGGCGCTGGCGCTGGCGCGCGATGCCGACGATCCCGAGCGCGCCGAGATGCTGGACCGCATCGAACAGGACACCATTCAGCTCGATTCCATGCTGGAACGCATTTTGACGGTCGCACGGCTGGAAAGCGGGCAGCAAAAACCGAAGTTCGAGCCGCTGTCGTTGAACGACGTGGTGGATGACGTCCTGGATGACGCTAACTTCGAAGCCGCGGCAACTGGAGCCACCATCACCTATCAGAACAAGGGCGAGATCAAAGTGAGCGGCGACGCCACTCTGTTGCGCAGCGCGGTTGAAAACGTGGTGCGCAATGCAGTCTTCTACTCCGGCCAGGGCGGCACGATTGATGTCAGCCTCGAAAAGGCGAACGGCGCGGCAGTAATGTCCGTTCGGGACAACGGCCCGGGCGTTCCAGAAAACGCTCTGCCGCTGCTCTTCAAGCCGTTCTACCGGGTTGACGATTCTCGCGGGACAAATACTGGCGGCATGGGACTGGGGCTGGCGATCGTGCGCAATGCGGCAGCCATCCACGGCGGCAGCGTGTCGGCGAAAAATGTGCAGCCGCACGGACTCGAAGTCGAACTGCGCTTGCCGATGACGCCCGCCCCGGCTGGGAGGCGCAGCAGTTCCGGAGTTAAGCTGGCGCAGGTGTGAAAAGACGCTGTTCGCTCTTCGCTTTTCGCTAGAATTGTCATCCCGAGCGAAGCGCAGCGGAGCCGAGGGATCTGCGGTTGATGTTAGGCCGTGAATAATAGTTGGGTCCTTCTGCCGAAAGGGGAAGAGCGAACTGCTGCTTCCCGCACTGACACAGCCTCTCCACGCGTGATAGCTTATCCCTTCCGAAAGGGCCCCATGTTTAGTAACGACCTTCTGAAAAGCAAACACATTCTCATCACCGGGGGTGGCACAGGTCTGGGCCGCGCCATGGCTGAGCACTTTCTCCAGCTCGGCGCCACGGTTTACATCTGCGGCCGCAGGCTTGAAGTTGTGCAGAAGACCGCCGAGGAGTTGTCCACCGCGACCGGAGGCCACATCGAAGGTTTCGCATGCGACGTGGGCTACCCCGAGGACGTCGAGTCGCTCATCGAGAAAATCTGGGCTGCCGGTCCGCTCGACGTGCTGGTGAACAACGCCGCCGGTAATTTCCTGGCAAAGACGGAAGAGCTTTCGCCGCACGCCTTCGATGCCGTCATCGGCATCGTGCTGAAAGGCACCATCAACATGACGTTGGCGTGCGGACGGCGCTGGCTCAAGGAGCAGCACAAGGGCGTCGTGTTGAGCATCACGACCACCTACGCCGACACTGGATCAGCCTATGTGGTTCCCAGCGCGGTCGCGAAGGCCGGAGTCGCGGCGCTGACGCGCAGCCTCGCCGTCGAGTGGGGCGGCCGCGGCATTCGCTTTGTCGCCATCGCTCCTGGCGCGATCCGCACCGAAGGCGCTTTCTCGCGCCTGCTGCCCACGCCCGAGTTGGAGAAGGCGCTGCTCGACCATAACCCGCTGCACCGCTTTGGGACGCTGGATGAGATCGGGAACCTGGCGGCATTTCTAGTCAGCGATCAGGCGGGTTACATCAATGGCGAGATGGTATACATGGACGGAGGGGAGATGCTGGCCGGCTCCAGCAGCTTCAGCATGATCGGACGCCGACTACCCGACTCGGCATGGCAAATCATGAAGCCAAAAAAATAACTCCTGCCACGTCATGAGCGAAAAGATCGCCATTTCCGATCTCGGCCTGCGCCAGTTCCGCTCGCCGCTGCGGCTGGACGCGCTTGGCTCCATCGAAAGCACCTTCATTCACGACGGCATGTACTATCGCAATCCGTTCGAAAGCGACGGCCAGCTCTTCGAACGCGCAGGCCCGCGTGAGCATCTCTACTTCGAGCCGGCCAAGACGAAGGTCGCCATTGTGACCTGCGGCGGGTTGTGTCCCGGCCTCAACAACGTCATCCGCTCCGTCTACCTTCAGCTTCATTACCACTATGGCGTGCCCGCCGTGATGGGAGTCCGTTACGGCTATTCGGGATTCTCGTCGGAAGCTTCCAAAGCGCCGATGTGGCTGAACGCCGAGATCGTCAACAACATTCACCAGTTCGGCGGAACGCTGCTTGGCACCTCGCGCGGCCCGGTCAGCGCCGACATCATCGTGGATTTTCTGGAGCAGCGCGGCATCAACGTATTGTTCACGGTGGGTGGCGACGGCACACAACGTGGTGCGCACGACATCGTCACGGAAATCCAGCGGCGCAAGCTGAAGATCTCCATGATCGGAATTCCGAAGACCATCGACGACGACGTGCAGTATGTGAACCGGTCGTTCGGCTACTTCACGGCAATTGAGAAAGCCAAGGACGTGATCGATTCAGCCCATGTGGAAGCGCACTGCGTCCACAACGGCATCAGCATTGTGAAGGTGATGGGACGCGACTCGGGCTTCATCGCCGCCGGAGCTACCCTGGCCAGCCAGGAAGTCAACTTCACGCTGGTTCCCGAGGTGCGCTTCAAGCTGGAAGGCGAGAGTGGGTTGCTGGCCGCGCTGCATCGTCGCTTGCTGGAGCGGCGCCATGCGGTCATCGTCGTCGCCGAAGGCGCAGGGCAGCACCTGATGCCGCCGGCGGAGAAGCGCGACGCTTCCGGCAATCTGTTGCACCGCGATATCGGAACATTCCTGCGCGACAAGATTCGCGATCATTTCCAAACGCAACGTTTTCCGGTGGTGATTCGCTACTTCGATCCCAGCTACTACATCCGCAGCGTGCCCGCGTCTACCGTCGATTCCGTGCTGTGCGATTCCTTCGCGCGTCACGCCGTCCACGCTGCCATGGCGGGCAAGACCGACACGATCGTCGGGCTACAGCACGGGGTGTTCATTCACGTGCCTATCCCGATGGCGACCACGCAACGCAAACGGCTCTCCAGCGAGGAGTGGGCATCGGTGGTAACCGCAACCGGGCAGCCGGATCTGGGCTAGCCAGCGCGGCGCGTTTCTGTTGCCAAATGTGGTTCTTTTTACCCTAGCCGACGCTACCGCTCGCCATTTCTGGCTATAATCCCGCCATGAAAAAGGTGCTGCTGCCGCTGCTTCTTGTCATGATGGTCGTGATCTCCGTGCCAGCTTTCGCGAGCCATCATCATCATCACAATAGTCACCATCACCATTCCAGTCACCACCACTCGCACCACACGAACTGACGTGCGGCCGCGAGCGGTAGGGATGAACTGCAAGAATCGGGCCAGCATCGCGCTGGCCCGAGCTGTTACAGCGCAGCAAAGGCTGGCAAGAAGGGCTGCATTCCCAGGTGTGGACAACCTTACTCGGGCCGGATGCCGATGACTGCCATCATGCGGCCGGTCTTGCCGAACTCGGCTCGGTGCGAGAAGAAGCGCGTGGTATCGCACGCCGTGCACCCCTCAACCACGCTGATGTGCTCTTCTCGCAGACCAGCGTCTAGCAGTTGACGCCGGTTCGCTTCCACCAAATCAAGGTGAATCTCCGGCCCAAGCTCGCCGTGTCCCGGCGCACGCTGGTTCAGGAACAACAGCGGATAGCGCACGTGGATAGCATTGGAGTCGAAGACCTCCTCGAAGAGCTCGCCGGCGTGGGCGACTTGCGACTCGAACTCGGCACGCACTTCGGGGCCAACCTGATAACAACAGCGCCGGATCGAGGGACCAATTGCCGCGCGCAGGTCGCGGGGCAAGCTGCCGAACTGGCGCCGCATTTCTCCCACACCCTTCTCGGCGATGCGCGCAACCGTTCCGCGCCATCCCGCATGAAACGCGCCCACGACTCGCCGCTTGCTATCAGCCACCAGCACGGGAACGCAGTCGGCAGTCTTGATCGCCAGCAGCATCCCTTGCCCGTTGGTGATCAGGCCATCGCCGACCAAGGGTTCGTGCACGGCCGAATTCACGCGATGCACGATAGCGGAGTGGATCTGTCTCACCTGCAGCAGCTGCCACGGCTCACTGCTGGCATCGGTCGTGCACAGCGCGGTCAGAAACATTCCGCGATTGCGTTCGACGTTGATCTTGGTGTCGTGCGAGGTGAGTCCGAGATTCAGTGTTTTGCCTCCGTAGCAAGTAGAAACGCCGCCTTGTCGCGTGCTGAAGCCATGCACTAGCCACGGTGACGATGCGAAGCTTGGCGCGCGCAAGATGTCGATCGAGTTGCCGACAGGGCAGGGCCGGCGAACAATGTCTGGCGGTGATTTAGGGTTGCGACGAGAGGCGGGCACAGTCTGATTCTAGCCGAACTCAAACAACCACCACGGCGAATACAATCGAGTGCGGCGATGCTGCTCTACTACATCACGGACCGCAAAGGATTCGCGGGAACCAACGCGGGGCAGCGCACTGCGTTGTTGCGAAGGATCGCCGAGGCCGCTGGTGCGGGCGTCGATTACATCCAGCTGCGCGAGAAAGATCTTTGCTCGCGCAAACTCGAACATCTGGCGCACGAAGCAGTACGCGCGGTGCGAGACAATTCAACTAGCGCAAAGCTGCTGATCAATGGCCGCGCTGATATCGCGCTCGCCTCCGGGGCCGACGGCGTGCATCTGCCGTCCGGCGAACTTCCCGCTTCCGAGATTCGCGCGCTATGGACGAAATGCAGCCGTAGTGAGCCGGTCATCGGCGTTTCCGCTCACTCGTTAGCCGATGTGCGCGAGGCCGAGGTGCACGGCGCAAGTTTCGCCGTGCTCGCGCCTATCTTCGAGAAGGTGCGGACCAACATGAAGGCAATCGGTCTCGACACCCTTCGCGAGGTTTGCTCGGGCGAGCCGGGCGACAAAGGGTCCGGCTCGGGTCGATTTGCTGTGCTGGCGTTGGGCGGAGTTAATCTCACGAATGCTCAGGCTTGTCTGCAAGCCGGAGCCGCTGGATTGGCCGGAATCCGGCTATTCCAGAGCGGCGATCTCTGGGAAACTGTAAGGCAGTTGTGCAAACTATAAGGAACTACCGTTCGCTAATCTCTTTCCGCGTCCCGCGCCAGCGCCTTCAGCAGCATATTGATCAGCGCAAGCACGATTGCTCCCCAAAATGCCGGCCAGAAGCCGCGCACCACGAAATCCGGCGACAGCAAGGCCGAGGCGAACATCAGCATCAGGGCGTTGATCACCAGCCAGAAGATGCCGAGCGTAAGAACGCTCAGCGGGAAGGTGATGATCTTCAGGAACAGGCCGAGGGTGGCATTCACCAGGCCAATCACCACGGCCGCGATCAGCGCAGCCATGAAGCCGCGCACATGAAATCCCGGCACCAGGTGCGAAACAATCAGCAAGCTGATCGCGCTCAACAACCAGTTCAGCAACAGACGCATTGCGTTCCTTTCGGAGCTTAGGTTAGCTGATAGAGCGGGCTTTCAGGCCCGCGCTACGCGCCATAGCTCCACTCGCTCCGCAGTCGAGATCAAGAAAGATCTCGGCTGCGGAGGCGATTCTTTCTTGTCCGCTGGACGCAGGCCTGAAGGCCTGCACTACCCGTCGACCGCTCAGATGCCTTCCAGCACCGCCTTCAGATACTTCCAAAAGCCTTCCACCGAGGATATTTCGACGCGCTCGTCGGGGCTGTGCGGGCCCACAATCGTCGGCCCGAACGACACCATCTGCATTCCAGGATACTTTTCGCCGATGACGCCGCACTCCAGGCCGGCATGCATTGCAATCAGTTTGGCGGGATGCCCGAAAACTTTCTCGTGCACCGATTGCAACTTGCGAACGATGTCGCTAGTGGGCTCGGGCTTCCAGCCAGGATAGCTGCCGGTATATTCCGTCTCGAATCCGGCCAGGCGGCAAGCGGTGGCCACCATGCGTGCGGCCGCGTCCTTACTGGCAGCAATAGCGCTGCGCTGGCTGGTAACAATCTCGATCACATCGCGCTTGAGAGCCACCGTAGCCAGATTCGTGGAATTCTGTACCAGCTCGGGCACATCGGGACTCATCGCCAGAATACCGTGGTGGAGACTCGCCAGCAGATCGACGGTCGCCCTCGCATCGTTGGCGTCGAGCACCTTTTCCGGACGCATGACTTTCTCAACTGTGATCTGCAATTCCGGATCAAAGCTGCCGAGGTCGGCCTTGTAATCGGCTTGCAGCTTGGCGACGAGTGACTTCAGTTCCTTTTCGCGAGCGGCATCGAGCAGAATTGTCGCCGAAGCCTCGCGTGGAATCGCATTCTGAGCGCTGCCGCCGGTCAGATCGGCAATCTCAACGGGCAGGCGCTCCATCAGGGCCTGCAAGGTGCCGCCGAGAATCCGCAGGGCGTTGCCGCGTCCCTGATGGATGTCCACGCCCGAGTGGCCGCCCTTCAGCCCGAAAACTTTGATGCGCCAACCGGTATCGCCCGTGGCCGGACGCAGGGCAACTTTTCGGCGCGCCGTGGTCTTCACGCCGCCGGCGCAGCCGATGCAGATCGTGTCCTTCTCTTCGTTGTCCAGGTTCAAGAAGTATTTCGACTTTAGCATTCCGCCGGGAAACTCCGCCGCGCCGGTCAGCCCAGTCTCCTCGTCAATCGTAAAGACAAACTCCAGCGGCCCATGCGCGATGTCGGTGCTCTCCATGACGGCGAGCGCGGCGGCTACGCCGACGCCGTTGTCCGCGCCAAGCGTGGTGCCTTCCGCCTTCAGCCAGTCGCCGTCGCGCCGAATCTTGATGGGGTCGGTGTCGAAGTTGTGCGGCGTGCCCTCATTCTTTTCGCAGACCATGTCGAGATGTCCCTGCAACAGGGCCATGGGCGCGGCTTCACGGCCGGGATGAGCCGGCTTGCGGACGACGGTGTTGCCAACCTTGTCATGGACCGCTTGCAACTTGTGCTTCGCCGCAATCGACAGCACGTAGTCGCGGGCTGCGGCTTCTTTTGTCGAGGCGCGAGGAATTGCCGCCAACGCCTCGAAATGCTTCCAAACTTGCTTAGGTTCCAGATCTGTAAGTGCAGGTGTCATCACACGCTCCAGTAGTGCACACCAATCGTACAGTGCCGGGGCGAGGCTGACGAGTGCCTGCGATTCCCATTCCGAGACTTGCGTGCCAATTTGCGACGTTAATTGTTGTTCGCCAGCAAGACATGCGTTACCGTCAATCTGGATAGCTTCAGCACAGGTAGGTCAGGCGTTTGCATCGGCTGCATCCCCGCCGATGCGCTCGTGATGTAATTGTTTCGATCTCCCTTCGGCCGCCGGATGGAAGCGTCGGCTGCCAATCCAAGACCCTCCCAAGACCTTGAACGATATCGCACGCTCTTATGACCGTGCGGCATTGGCGCCCAACCGTGCGAACGGAGGTCATCAGGATATGAAGAGGACACACGGAGAGTCACTGCGACAAGGAACTGTAATCGCCGTCCTTGCCCTACTGACCACTTCCCTGCTGGCAGCGGCGCAAACCCTGGTCACTACCGTAACTGTAGGAACCTATCCCATCGCCATCGCGATGAACCCCGCAACCAACAAGATTTACGTTGTCAACCAGCGATAACCTGACCGTCATCGACGGATCGACCTACAACACCAACACGGTACCGACTGGCAACGTTCCTAACGCAGTCGCGGTCAACGCCGTGACCAACAAGATCTATGTTGCCAATTGGGCCAGCGCCAGCGTGACCGTTGTCGACGGCGCGACCAACCGGACAACCACGGTTTCTGTAGGTGATCATCCCTTCGCGGCTGCGGTGAACACAGTCACCAACAAGATTTACGTCGCCAACTACAGTTCCAACAATGTGACGGTAATCGATGGCGCGACCGATCGGACCACAACTGCCAGCGCCGGAAGCAACCCTTTTGCCCTGGCCGTTAACGCCGCAACCAACAAGATTTACGTTGCCGATTCCGGCAGCAATGACGTGGCCATCATCGACGGAACAACTAACCTGACCACGATGGTCGCAGCGGGAATTTATCCCAGGGCGGTCGCGATCGACTCCTTCGCCGACAAGATTTACGTCGTCAACTACGATTGCGGCAATGTCTCGGTGATCGACGGGACCACGAACCTTGTCACCACTGTAGCGACCGGGACATATCCCATTGCCGTGGCCGTCAACCCGATTACTGGCCAAGCCTACGTAACCAATAGCGGAAGCGGCACGGCGACCGTAATTGACGAAACGACACTTGCCACTACTACCGTTGTCGCCGGCAGCTCACCGACTGCAATCGACATCGACCTGGTGACCAACAAGACGTACCTCACCAACAATATCTGGGCGGGCACGGTGACTATGATCGACGGCGCCAACGATTCCACCGTGGCCGTTTCGCTGGGGAATGACACATGGCCGAGTGCGATCGTCGTCAATTCGCTGACTAACTCTGTTTATGTGGGGGACACCGTGGGCAACAGCGTCTCGATCATCGCAGGAGCAAGTTCAGGGGCAGCGCAGTTCCTCCCCGTCACTCCATGTCGTGTCGCAGACACCCGGCAGGCAAATGGCCCGTTTGGCGGACCATATCTCGCCGGTCGAACGTCACGCAGCTTCGCCGTTCCTCAGAGCGACTGCAACATCCCGAGTTCGGCCATCGCATACTCGCTGAACGTCACGGTGGTGCCCTTTCAAGGTGCGCTGGAATATCTCACCATCTGGCCCACGGGACTGCCCCAGCCGGTCGTTTCAACCCTCAATTCGCTCGACGGGCGAGTCAAGGCCAATGCGGCGATTGTTCCTGCCGGCGCAGGCGGAGCGATCAGCCTTTATGCGACTGACTCCACCAATGTCATCCTGGATATCAACGGATACTTTCAGCCGCCGGCCGGCAGCACGCTGCAGTTTTATCCGCTGGCGCCGTGCCGCTAGGTGGATACTCGCAACGCGCAGGGGGAGCTGGGCGGTCCGTCATTACTAGGCGGGCAGGAGCGCGACTTTCCGGTTCTGAGCATCAATTGCCAGATCCCATCCAGTGCGCAGGCTTATTCGATGAACTTCACAGTTGTGCCCGTGGGGGGGCAGCCGCTGGGATATCTCACCGTATGGCCGGCGGGGCTGAATCAGCCGGTCGTCTCTACCTTGAATAATCCGACCGCGACCATCGTGGCCAATGCCGCCATCGTACCTGCGGGCACCGACGGCGCGATCGCGGTTTATCCCGATCAGAACACCCAGCTCGTAATCGACATCAACGGCTATTTTGCCGCGCCGGCTTCTGGTGGACTGTCGCTGTATCCGGCGACGCCATGCCGGGTGCTCGATACGCGCTCAACTGGAGGAGCATTCAGCGGCCAGCGCAATCCCCCGGTCGATGTGGCCGCCAGTGCCTGCAACCTCCCGAGTACGGCGCAAGGATACGTTTTCAACGCAACCGCGATTCCGACGGGTTCGCTGGGATATCTGACGTTGTGGGCCGATGGCGATCAGCAGCCAACGGCCTCCACACTGAATGCGGAAGATGGAGCGGTGACATCCAACATGGCAATCGTGGGCAATCAGGATGGCAAGACTGACGCTTACGCTTTCGGCCTCACCCAACTTCTGATGGACATCTCCAGCTACTTCGCGCCGTAGGTGTATGCGACTGTCGCGCTCGTCGCTAGTTTGCGGATGAACTTGAGGCCACCGTAAATTCCTGGCCCGTTACCGGCGCAAGAAACGGTATGACGTAACCCTGAACAGCAAAGTTCCCCGTCTTGATCGCCTCGGCCACGAACTTGTACTTGAATTCGCCCATCTTGAATGACGCAGCTTTCAAGTGAAAGACGAAGGTCCCATTCTTCGATTCGTGCAAGCTGACCTGGTCGGGAGTCAGGTTCTTGACCACCAGCAGAATTTCTCCGCCCTGGTCTTCGTCGCGCTCGCCGGTCTCACCGGCAGGCTTCTGTTTTGCCTCCCGTTTCTCTCCCGCTTCGTGGGCAGCATGGCTGGCCCGAGGCACCTGAAATCCCGGTATCAGCTTGCGTGCTTCATCCAGGTTCGAGGCGGGATAGTTGCCGGGTAGCCACAACGGGTCGGGCAGTTCCTGCGGGCCGTCGATAGTCGGATACACCAACAACGTCTGCCCTTTGGACAAATTACGCCGGTCGGGAGCAAGGCTGAACTCCGCGACTACGAGGGGAAACGCGACCGCCTTCGATCCTTCAGCGAGAACGAGAGGACGCAGTCCGGCTTCCGTGCGGTCTGGAATCGCGATGTAGGCGGTGTCCGAGGTCTCGGCGAAAATCCGTGCCGGACGCTCCCCAACCGCGGCGAACGTCTTGGTGCTGTCTCCGCTGAAGGGGCCATGAATTACGCAAGGCTGGCCTTTCAGACAGATCGCCGGCGCGAGGTAGGAAGTTGGTGCCTTGGCTTTCCCCGAGGCAGTGCGCGAAACGCTGATTGCCTTCGAAACCGGGCTGCCCACATTGTCCGTCTGCCGAAACAGAATGGCCAGTTCTAGTTGTCCAGGAGGGATGGTCAGCGCGATGGGACCATCCGCGGGCTGTGGCGGCTCGCCAGACATCTCAAGCGTCCAGCCCGATAATGTAGAAGCGGCACCGGAGGGCGCGAACGGAAGCGCAACCCGGGTAACGACGAGTCCCGGTAATCCTTCATAGTCGCTGGGGTCCTCAACTACGCTTCCTGAGACCCGGTCGCCGGGACGAATCCGCGCCGGCAAAATCAGTCCCACTTCTTTCACGTTCGTTCCCGCACCCGGCTGCGGGAAGGCGGCGGCGGGCGCGGCCTTGGGAGGTTGCTGGGCAGCTTGCCGCGCGTGCGCCAGTTGCTGTGTCACTTCCTCCTGCGTGAATGTCTTCACCGCCTCGGGAGGGCCGGAAGATTCTTCGCCCGCCGGACAATCGATGGTCAGGTATTTCTGGGCCGAGACGTTCCAGTCGGCGCAGTGGTAGAAGTTGGTCTGGGGATCGTGGGTCAGCTGATGACCGCTGATCTGCTTTCCCGACTCATCGAACACCTGGATGAACTCGCCGGTAAAGTTCGCATTGTTGTCGTAGGTATTGCGCGTGATCTTGTGAACTTTCCCATTTGGCCAGTAAGACGTCGAGGTTGTCTGCGGCACATAGGAGCCCGCGGGATATTCAAGGATTTGGCTCTGCAGCAATTGACCATCGGCGCCGATGGTGCGGATTTCCGTAACCTGGTCCGAGGCGTTGTAATGCAGTTCTATCTTTCTTCCGCCGCCAGATTGCTGCACCACGGTGCGCTGGGCATAGCTTGGCGTGGCACTTACGGTAAACAGAGCAATCAGCATGAGTATGCAGTAAGAAGGCGGATCAGGAACGCGTTGAATTGGTCGCACGGACTGTTTCCTCACGATAAGAACTTCAAGAGCAGGTCGGGAATGTGGGAAGGCCCTAGCCTTCAAGCTAAAGATTACGGTCTTCAATAGTAGCAGGCAGAATGGTGTAACACGACACGATGTGCCGTCTGGTCGATCAATCGGAGTTGTGCCAGTAGCTGCAGTCGCCGGCGGCATTTGCGAGGCGAGCAACGAGAGCAACGTGTTCAAAATCGGAACAAATGAGCAGAACCTGCGGCAACTACTATCGTTTTCGTTGACATTGGGTCCTCTACACGTTAGAGTTTGATCGCCCGGTCGGTGGTCTCGTCCTCCTCCTGTCCAGCGCAGATATTTACTCGTGCCCCACACAATTACAGCGGTCGAAAACAACAACAACAGAAGAAGGAATCTCCCAATGAAAACTTTGCAATCGTTCTCCCGTCGAGGCGCCAGCTCGACCATATTGACCCTTGCGCTCGGATTGGCCCTGGTCATCACCAGCGCCATTCCGGGCCACGCACAATCGTTATTCCGGCAGCTCAGTCAAGACACCTTCACCAACGGAAGCAGCCAGCACATGACGGAGGTCGAGCCGGGCGCTGCCGCCAACGGTCCGGTCATCGTCACGGCTTTTCAAGTGGGCCGCATTTATGGCGGCGGCGGTGCTGACATCGGCTGGGCAACCTCGCTTAATGGTGGAATCGCCTGGACCAACGGATACCTTCCCGGCATAACCGAATACGAAGGCGGCGGCCCCAACAGCGCCGCCAGCGATGCTGCTGTAGCGTATAACGCGAAGTACGGCCTGTGGCTGATTTGCACCCTGCCCATCGGCAACTACGACACTGTTGCCGTAAGCTCCTCAAGCGATGGTATCCACTGGAACAATCCCGTTTACGTCATCCAGAACCGGGACGCCGACAAGAATTGGATTACTTGCGATAACACCGCTACCAGCCAGTACTACGGAAACTGCTATGTGGAATTTGACGACCCTGACGTAGGCGATCTGTTGTACATGAGCACGTCTACCGATGGCGGCCAAACCTGGAGCACGCCGCAAACCACGGCCAACGGCGACTATGGAATCGGCGGCAATCCCCTGGTGCAACCCAACGGAACCGTAGTGGTTCCCTTTGCGGACTTCAACTGCGGCATGTCGGCATTCACTTCCACCAACGGCGGCCAGAGCTGGACCGGGGCGGTGGAGATTGCCTGCGCTCCCAGCCACGGAGAGGATGGCGGTCTGCGCAGCGCCGGCCTGCCTTCCGCGGCCATTGACGGCGCGGGAACGGTATACACTTCGTGGTCCGATTGCAGCTTTGAAAGCGACTGCAGCGCGAACGACATCGTCTATAGCAGCTCAACCGACGGCGTTCACTGGACCGCCAAGGTCCGCATCCCACTCGATCCCATCGGCAGCGGAGTGGACCACTTCATTAACGGCATGGGCGTCGATATCCGGACCTCCGGGAGCACTGCCCATATGGGGATGACCTACTATTACTATCCCGTCTCCAATTGCGGCAGTAGCTGTGACCTGATCGCGGGCTTCAGCCTCACCACCAATGGCGGAACAACCTGGACGGCGGGTCGTCGACTCTCCGGAAATATGGAACTGAGCTGGCTGCCCCAAACCTTCTCCGGCTACATGGTCGCCGATTACGTGGCCACGGTATTTCCCGCTGGAGGCAGGGCATTCCCCATTTTTGCTCTCGCTCTTCCACCGGTCGGCAGTTTGTTCCAGGAGGCCATCTACACCTCATCCTTCGGCTATACCCAGGACGAGATGAACGAGCCGCTCATGAGCTCCGCGGGCGAGAAGCCAATTCCTGGCATCACGTCGGACCATCCGATGAGAGAGCGCGGCGAGGTTGACAACCTCCCTCCGAGCCGCAGATCGCAACAGGTTCCTCCGCGCGAGAGGGACTAACACAACCTAGGCCGCTGGCGTTGGCGCCGGCGGCCGCCACCTGACTCAAAGGCCGCCCGCGCACCTGCGCTGACGGCCTTCTTTCTTGACGTGTATCAAGTATCAAGAGTGAGAAGCCGTTTCGATACAGCCGGCCCTGTGAAAGGGGCGGATGGAACTCTATGCCCGGTGATGGACCCCAGACCAAGAAAATATTTATGCGCTACAATTCCCCAAAGCGGTATATAGTGTGCGGCTGTTGGAGCTAAACGAAAATCCCGGGTAGCATGTTCCCACCTTGAAGCTCACTGCAAGGAGATGGTATGACTCGCCGAAACCTTGGTATGACATTTCTTGCCGTCGTTGCATTCGCCCTGACCTTTAATCTTAATTCCAATGCGGAAGCCAAGCGTCACCTGATTACGCAGAAAATTGACGAATCGAAACTGGTAACGCTGACCGGCAACACGCGTCCGGAAGCCAACAAGGCCAATGATCGCGGCGCAGTGTCGGGAGACTTGGCCCTGAATCACTTGATGCTGCAACTGCGTCGGCCCAGCGAATTGGAGACTGCGCTGGCGAAGTACATCGACGAGCTGCAAAATCCGAAATCAGAAAATTTTCACCAGTGGCTTAGCGCAAAACAAGTTGGAGCTAGCTACGGCCTCGCGCAGGAGGACATCGATGCCCTCACGAGCTGGCTGAAATCGCAAGGTTTTACGGTCAACGAGGTGTATCCCACCGGAACCGTCATTGATTTCTCGGGTACGGCAGCCAAGGTCGAGGCAGCGTTCCATACGCAGATCCATAATCTGAATGTGAGCGGTGTGCACCAGATCGCCAACATGAGCGATCCCCAGATTCCAGCTGCGCTTGCTCCGGCAGTTGTCGGCGTGATTAAGCTGAACAGCTTTATGCCGCATCCCATGATCAAGAAGATGCAGAAGCCGTATAACCCGAATGTCGGCAAGAGGCCGTCATCGGACTACACGCTCGGTGGCGGTTATTACGCGGTGGTGCCTTCCGATCTCGCGACGATTTACAACCTGACCCCGGCATTCAACGCTGGCTACACCGGACTGGGCCGGACGATCGCGCTGATTGAAGATACCGACGTCTACAACTATCCCGGCGACTGGAATGCATTTCGTAGCACCTTCGGCCTATCGGAGCAGTTTCCTTCGGCAACGTTTGTGCAGGTGCATCCGGGTACCGGTTGTGGCGATCCGGGAACTAACGGCGACGACGTCGAAGCTGCACTAGACGTGGAATGGTCCAGCGCTGCCGCGCCGAATGCGGCCATTGTGCTGGCTTCCTGCGTGGACACGGCGACGAACTTTGGCGGCTTCATCGCCCTGGAAGGTCTGCTGAGCGAAGAGACGCCTCCCGATTTGGTGAGTATCAGCTACGGCGAGTCGGAGGTCTACGACGGTCAGGCGTTCAACCAGTACATCGAGGGACTCTATCAGCAGGCGGTAACGGAGGGCGTTTCGGTGTTCGTCTCCTCGGGTGACGAAAACGCCGCCAGCTCGGATGCGGGCGGCTATGCCGCATTTCACGGAATCGCTGTCAGCGGCTGGACGTCGACGCCTTACAACGTCTCGGTGGGTGGAACCGATTATGGTGACACATACCTGGGGGAGAACAATACCTATTGGAGTTCAACCAACAACCAGTATTACGGCTCTGCCCTGTCATACATTCCGGAGATTCCGTGGAACGATGAATGCGCCAGCGTATTGCTGTCGCAGTACTACACGGGATCGCCCATCACCTACGGATTGAACGGATTTTGCACCAGGTCATTCGCCAACTTTTTCCCCGGCTTCTGGTTCTATGTGGAGGTGGTGGGCGGCAGCGGCGGCCCAAGCAACTGCGCCACCGGTGTTCCTTCCATCCCAGGCGTAGCCAGCGGCACCTGCGCGGGTTATCCGAAGCCCGACTGGCAGAGCGTGTTGGGTAATGCTTCCGACGGCGTCCGCGACATTCCCGACGTCTCGCTATTCGCCGCCAATGGTACCTGGGGACACTACTATATTTTCTGCTACTCCGATCCAGCAGGCGGAGGCAGTCCATGCACAGGATCACCGTCAGACTGGGCAGGAGCTGGTGGAACCTCGTTCTCCTCGCCGATCATGGCAGGCATCCAGTTGTTGGTGAACCAGGCGACCAATAGCACCTGGGGCAATCCCAACACTGTGTACTATCAGTTGGCGAATACGGAATATGGCGGCAGCGGTAACGCCGGTTGTAATTCCACGCTGGGCAATGGGACCTCGAGTTCCTGCATCTTCTACGATGAGACCTTGGGTGACATGGACACCGATTGCCTGCCGCTGAACGGAACGTCTTACAACTGCTTTATGTCGAACGGGTTCCTTGGCGTGCTGTCTACCTCCAACGACTCGTATCAGCCAGCCTACGGAACCACGACGGGTTGGGATTTCGCCACCGGGATCGGCAGCGTGAACGCCTACAACCTGGTGACGAACTGGCCGACGTCAGACCATCGCGCCGGAAAGTAGCTGAGAATGTGTTGAGCTTGGGTGGGGGATTTCTCCCCACCCTAAAGAAACGGCCGAAGCCCGGGGCGCAAGCATTTACTTCTTCAATTCAGTCGGCCAGTTTTGGAATAGTGTCAACGACTGAGAGCTACCTTCGCTGGGCATGACGGCGATGAAACGTTGCCCATCGCGCGTGGGAGAATATTCACGGCCAATGATGCCCCTGAGAGGAAGACGGAACAGCAGCTTACTGCTGCCGACCTCAAATGAGGACCCCGCGCCGTTCACTTCAGTCGCCGCAATGCCGTTGAGATCAAAGTAGAACAGCTCCTTGCCGTCCCCGCGCCAGCGTGGTCCCGTGCCGCCTCCGTTCGAAATCTGCCACTTCGCACCGGTCCAGGGGAACGGAGCTACAAAAACTTCGGGACGGCCTCCTTCGTGGGCCACATATGCCACCCAATGTCCATCCGGCGAAAACGCTCCTCTTGACGCCCCCCCGCCCGTATATTGAAACGGCTTGGCGTCGCCGGATAACGGAAGCACCCACAGCTGCGTATTCATGCCGCTGCCCTGTTCATACATCAGGTAGCGGCCGTCCTGCGACCAATCCGAAATGCCTTGATAGATAGGAGTAGACGATGAGAGAAGCGTGCGCTCCGGTGCACTACTGCCCAACGTCTTAAGCGAGATCGCGGCCTGCTGGTTCGAAGTGAAGGCTATCTCTTTTCCGTCCGGAGACCAGACCGGACTGAGGTGCGCGCCGCCACTGAAGGTGAGCCGCGTCTTCAGATTGTTTGTCAGGTCGCGGACCCAGACGGTTGCGACGGCGGTGTTCAAATCCGTAGTCACGATTTTCTTCTCGTCGGGGGAAAGATCCAGATCGTAGAACTCGCCCTGCTCGCCCACTGTGCCCAGCCGCTTTCCGCTGCGGTCGTACCAGGTCAGGATCTCGGTCCCGGAAGCCGTGCCGGACGCGTACAACAGCATGCCGTCAGCGGAGGCGCTGATGTTCGTCCGCCAGAGCCCAGCGTCAAACTGAACGTTTTCACTCAGGGTTTGCGGCTCGCCGGAGAACTTGCCGCTGGATGGGTCGAAGGGCTGCGCCACCAGGGAATTTTCGCGCTGATACAGTAGCCGTCCCGACGCATAGATGGCGTTCGATAAGCTGTGAAACAGAAGGCGGTTTTCCTTGCCATCGAGCGAAGCCAGGAATACCGCGGTTTCCGGGCTGTTCGGCGCATTGTGTTTAACCGCGATATAGAGGAAGTGCTTGCCGTCAGGCAGGAACCAGGGCCAGCGATGAGAAGAGTACACGGTGCCATCTGCCGTGGTGACTGGCGCGGGAGTGCCTCCGCTGGCGGGAACGCGCGAGATGCCCGTGTTGTAGGAGAGCGCCGCCACAATGGTTCCGTCCTGGTTCCAACTGCCGCCACGTCCCAGCGTCGAAGCGCAAATCGTGACCGGCGTGCCGCCGCTCACTTCGATTCGTTTCAGCTTGTCGTCGGTGAAGAAAGCTATGGAGTGACTATCGGGCGACCAGAAAGGAAAGGTCGCACCTTCGGTGCCAGGAAGTGCTTGCGAAGAAGTTGAATCAAGCGCTCGCAGATAGAGTTGTGCGCCTGCGGAACCGTAGGCCGAAAAGACGATGTAACGGCCGTCCGGAGAAATCATCGCCGGGCCGCTGTGATCGCCTGACAGGTTGAACTGCACCTTGTCGGGAGGATTGATCTCCACTCGCAGCACTGGCAACTGCTTCTGGTTCGCCTCATACAGGAAGGACAGCGTTGATGCGGCAACCACCGCCAGAACCGCTGCCACGCCCCAAGCCAACCCATTACGCCGCCTGCGCGGTGCAACTGTCATCACCGGTGCGATGGCCTGCGATCCACCTTCGGCGATCTGCTTTAGTTGCAGCTTGACGTCGTGCGCCGTTTGCCAACGCTCGTCAGGGTCCTTCGCCAGACAAGTCTTGATCAGCCGCTCCAGCGCGGGCGTCGTCGTCGGCTGCATGGAAAAGATCGAAGGCGGTTCGCGCTCCAGCACCGCAGCCATCGCGGTCGCCGCCGTCTTGCCCTCGAACGCTCGCTTTCCGGTTACCATCTCGTACAGCACGGCACCCAGGGCAAAAATGTCCGATCGCGCGTCGGCCTCCCTGCCCTCAATCTGCTCCGGCGACATGTACTGGAACGTTCCTACCACCGTGCCCTGCGCTGTGAGTGGATGGCTTCCCGGAGGCGAGCTCAGATTAGCTGTCAGGCCGGATGCCGCGGCCGGAACCGATGCCTTTGCCAGACCGAAGTCCATCAGCTTGGCTCCCGTCTTGGTCAGCATGATGTTGCCGGGCTTCAAATCGCGATGCACCACGCCGCTGCGATGTGCCTTCTCCAAGCCGTCGCATATTTCGATCCCGTATCGCAAGACCTGCTCAGCCGGCAGAGGCCCTTTGCTTAAGCGGTCGGCCAGCGTCTGGCCTTCCAGGTATTCCATCACCAGGTAATCGACCCCATCCTGGTGTCCGACGTCATGCAGCGTGCAGATATTGGGATGATTCAGCGATGAGATCGTTCGTGCTTCCCGGTCGAAGCGCTGTTTAGCCTCCGGGTCTTCGGAAAGATGGGAAGGAAGAATCTTGACCGCGACGCTACGGTCTAAGCGTGTATCGCGAGCGCGATACACCTCGCCCATGCCGCCGGCGCCCAGCGGCGATAGAATTTCGTAAGGGCCAAGTTTGGTGCCAGAGGTAAGTGCCATCGGTGCGCGAATTATACTTTATTCATTCGAAAGACCTGTTTTGCATCGGCACCAGGAACTTACCCAACTCCGTGCGTTACGGCAACTGCTTTTGGCCCACTTGCGGCGATTAACTCTGGCCCATCTGTGATCATTTCATTTGGCCCACCCTTCGGTGCTGTAAGTTAGCTATCCCGGTTTGAACGGAGCCGCTTTGCGGCGGACGCTTTCGCGTGCGAGGTGTCAGCAGCAGTGATGTGAGCGCAATGAAGAGATAGGGTGAGGTCATAAGGAGATGACTTATGACCCACCTTCG